>Ga0070735_10001286_pt1 | contig 24677 bp, 20 predicted proteins | sample Coa_R1_FD_66443 | JGI IMG/M metagenome (GOLD analysis project Ga0070735, IMG submission 66443) | Surface soil microbial communities from Centralia Pennsylvania, which are recovering from an underground coalmine fire - Coalmine... | ecosystem: Environmental > Terrestrial > Soil > Unclassified ...
CCGACTTCTTTACGAGCCCGTTGCGCGTGGCGAAGAAGACATACTTGTTTTCTTCTTCGAGATTGCGCACCGCGGTCATGGTTTTCACGGTTTCGCCGGGTTGCAGTCCGACGAGGTTGCCGATGTGCTTGCCGCGTCCGGCAGCGCTGACGTCGGGAATCTCATAGACCTTGAGCCAATAGACGCGGCCCGTATTGGTGAAGATGAGGATGTAGGCGTGCGTCGAGGCGATGAAGAGATGCTCGACAAAATCCTCTTCGCGCGTCTTCATTCCGGTCCGGCCCGTCCCTCCGCGGCGCTGCATGCGGTAAGTAGAAATCGGCGTGCGCTTCAGATAACCGGAATGGCTGACCGTGACCGCGACCTGTTCGTCGGCGATCAGGTCTTCGAGAACAATCTCCGCCGCTTCGTCTTCAATGCGCGTGCGCCGATCGTCGCCGTAGAGTTTCTTCACCTCTTCGAGCTCTTTGATAATGACGCCGCGCAGCTTCTTTTCCGATCCGAGGATCGATTCGTATTCCGCGATGTTGTCTCGAACTTCTTTCAACTCGTTTGAAATCTCGTCAATCGAAAGTTTGGTCAGGCGATGCAGCTGCAGTTCGAGGATGGCATCGGCTTGCTTGGCGGAGAAGGGCTTTTCCGGATCAACTTTCGGAGCCCGCCCGGTCGTATTGATGTCGATCTTCTTGCCGCCAAAGTAGAGGATCAAGTTCTCGCGGGCGTCGGCACGATTCGCGCTGCCGCGAATGATCGTGATGACGTTATCGAGGTGATCGAGCGCCTTCAGGTAGCCTTCGAGAATATGCTCGCGGTCCTTCGCCTTGGCCAGCAAGTACGCTGTACGCCGTCGGACGACATCAACTCTGTGCTCGATGAAGTACTTGATGGCCTGGATCAGGCCCATCTCGCGCGGCTGTCCATTCACGACGGCCAGCAGGATCATCGAGAAGCCTTGCTGCATTTCCGTGTGTTTGAAGAGCTGGTTGAGGACGATCTGAGGCTCGGTGCCGCGCTTCAGCTCGATCAAAATGCGCATGCCATCGCGATCGCTCTCATCGCGAACGTCGGAGATGTCTTCGATTTCTTTGTCATTGACCAGTGCGGCAATGCGCTTGATCAGAGTCGCCTTGTTCACCTGGTATGGAATTTCCGTGACGACGATTGCCTGCCGGTCTTTGGTGATGTTCTCGATCGCGGCCTTGGCGCGCATCATGAAACGTCCGCGGCCGGTGCGATACGCTTCGAAAATTCCCGAGCGGCCGTGAATGATTCCGGCAGTCGGGAAATCGGGGCCTTGCACGAACTTCAGAATCTCGGCAAGCTGCGCGTTCGGATTGTTGACCAGCGTGATCGTGGCATCGACGATTTCCGTGAGATTGTGCGGCGGAATCTTCGTGGCCATGCCGACGGCGATTCCGTCCGAACCATTGATCAGAAGATTCGGAATCCGAGCGGGCAGCACATCGGGCTCAACTTCACTGCCATCGTAGTTCGGATTGAAGTCGACCGTCTCTTTGTCGAGATCTTCGAGCAGCGGAACAGAAACCTGCGCCAGCTTCGCTTCGGTGTAACGATCGGCTGCGGGAGGATCGCCATCCACCGATCCGAAATTTCCCTGGCCAAAAATCAGCGGATAGCGCATCGACCAGTCCTGCGCGAGGCGCACGAGCGCGTCATATACTGCAAGATTCCCGTGTGGATGGTACTTGCCCATCACTTCGCCGACGATACGCGCGCATTTGCGCGTAGCGCGATTCGGCTGCAACCCCATCTGCTGCATTGTGTAGAGGATGCGGCGGTGGACGGGCTTTAGCCCGTCGCGGACATCGGGCAGGGCGCGGCCGATGATGACCGACATCGAATAGTCGAGATACGAGCGCCGCATCTCCTCTTCAATATTGACGGGTTGAATGTTCAGCGCGCCGGGGCCATCGCCGCCGGGCGGAGGAGTAAGAGGAAGCTCTGGATTCTGTTCGTCTGCCATATGCCTCTGAGTACTAACTTTTCACTGGCGCAAAAGCGCTCGCGCGAGGCCGTCCCGTATCCATCCGAAAGATTGGTAAATGCTTGTATTTACAGGATGTTATCGGCCCTGGGAGTTCTGTTCATTATAGCACGCGGAAGGGCTTCCGAGGGCGCGGGGGAGTGACCGATTTGAGGCTCGCTCCGGGCCAGAAAATTTCGCGAAGTCAGACTTACGGGCCGACAACGACCTCGTTCGGCGCGGTAGGCAGCATGAAGGGCACGCCGCGAGAACGATTCGAATTCAACGTCGCAGGAATGTTCAAAGCCGAGAGTTCAATCTTGCGATTCCACGATCCGGCAGTGTAGTAGTCAGCAGTGGAATAAAGAATTCCATTCTCAATTGTGTAGCTGGAGATTTCTTCGCTGTGTCCATCGCGAAAAACTAGCAACACTGGTGAATTCTGCTGTGGAGACTGCTGTCGATCTGAACTTCTCTCCGACACTCTCGTCGGTGGCTGATCGATTCGCTGAGAACTCGAATCTTCGTTGCCACTCACCTGGACATAACGGTCCCCTTGCAACTCGATCATCAGAGGCTGCGCTGAGGGTGCGGGCGTCTCGGCAGCCGGGGCAGCAGCCGGGGGTGACTGCATCACGATCACTGGCTGGGTCGGCTGAGATGGAACAGCCACATCGTCGGCGTAAAGGTCAGGGGGGAAGAATCCGTATCCGAATGGGGAGTAGAAGCCGCCGGGAAATCCGCGATCATGATGAAACTGGGATCCCACTTGCAGGCGCGTGAACCGCCCGGCGTAGGGCGGCACCCCGTAACCCATCCTCTGCGCAAGAAGCGACGGAGCGAAAGCAGAGAGCAGCGTCAGCAGCGCGAGGAAACGCATCGTCAATTCGCCTGAGCGGACGGTGGAAGCTGGAACAGGACTCCGCGATCGTCGTTCTGCTTGCGGGTGGCGTCAAGGTTCAGATCAGCCAGGGCGATTTTGCGCGGATGTCCCGGCGTCAGATCGAACAGCGTCGCTCCGACGATTGCGTAATTGTTGACTTCAAGCTGATGGCCGTCTTTGAAAACCAGAACCGTCGGATCGACCGGCTCTGGATCGGGGCCGGGATCATTGTCGTTGGCGCTGTCGACATTGCTTTGAGGCGCAACGGACGAAGCGTTATTCACCGGAGGCATATAGCTTCGTTCTCCGGTTCCGCGGCGGTCGAAGATGGTTGGGCCGCCCTGATAGTTCGGATCGTTGTCGGGATCGCTGTTGTCATAATATCCCTGGTCGTCGTAGGTGCCATTGTCGACGGCATAGGGGACCGGAACCGCATACATCAAGGGCGGCGTGAATTCGCCGTAATGATGGCGCCGATAATGGCCGTTCCGGTTGCCGCCCCGGCTGTGAAACCTTCCCGGTTGCGAAGTCGAAAAATAGACGTTTGGATTCGGAGCGTATCCGCGAGGGCCGAGCGAGGTGACGCTCGCAGGCGGGCCGTTAACTGCTCTCCCCCCAAATCCCGGAGAAGTTACCGAGGAAGGCGCACCATTAATCTGGGCGTGGCTCGTTGGGGCCAGGAAAAGCGAAAGGGCGAAAAGGCTTAAGAATAGGGCCAGATGCCGCATAGAAGAATGATACTCCTCGCCACAAGCCATAGCGCACCTCGAAGGTAGAACGCCTCTCATCCTTTAGATTGCATCGGACACTGGCCGGATGCTCATGACCTTGTGGGACGCCATATACTCCAGTAACCGCCCTAACCCCTTGGCAATACAGCCCTTTGTGCCGGTCCCGGCGCGCCGACTATAATCGATTTTTACTTTCAAAGACCATCTACCTGAGGACATGAAGTCCGCTCTTCGATTTGCGAGTCTCGCACTGGTCCTCGTCGTGGTGGCCATGGTTTCGGCCTTGACGGCGATGAGGTTTGCCATTCACGGGCAGGAAGTATCCGTGCCCGCGCTGGTCGGGCTGACTCCAGCACAGGCGGAACATGCCGTGTCGGGGCTCGGGCTTGAAATGTCGATCGAGCGGAAGTACTACAGCCCGCAGATTCCCGAGGGGAAAATCATGTCGCAACTGCCGCTGCCGGGAACGAAGGTTCGCCGCGGTTGGCAAGTGCGCGTCGCCCAAAGTTTGGGACCGACGCGAGTCGCGATTCCGGATGTCACGGGAGAGAGCGAGCACGCGGCCGATTTCAACATTCGACGGCGAGGACTGGAGCTTTCTTCAACCGCGGAGGTCGAGACTCCCGGCATTCCCGCCGATCAGGTTCTGGCGCAAAGCCCTCCGGCAAATGCGACGCAGGTTCTGGCACCAAAGATCAGCTTGCTCGTTACTGCTGCGCCACAGCCTCAGTCATTCGTGATGCCGAGTTTTCTTGGACAGCCGCTCGGCAGCGTCAGCCGCACTTTGCAGGACAATGGCTTCAAACTTGGAACCGTGAGTGTAGCGGCACCGGCGTCGGCTCCTGCTGATTCTCAGGCAGCACCCGATGCCGCGAATGCTCAGACTTCTCCACCGGCACAGGCGTTGCCGGCTCCCGCGCAGCCCTCGCCGGCAAGCATCGTAGTCGCACAACTACCTGCGCCAGGTCAGAAAGTGGCGGCGGGGAGTACGGTGAATTTCGAAGTGCGCTAGTTTTTCTCACCACTGAGGCACTGGGCTCCCTTCAGATTGGTGATCTCGACTTGCTGAAATTCCGGCAAAGCTCCAAACATTTCTCTTCGTTTTTTAAGATCCGTGACTCGCTGCGGCCGTGATGAAAAAATCCCGCTCAGATCCGTTCCAGAATCGCCGCGAAGAATCCGTCACACGGATGAACGCCGGGCGTGGTTCGGAGATATGGGCCCCGAAGAAATAAATTCAGATCCTGCCAGATCAGATCTCCGCGCGCTTTGAGGCGCTCCAGCTCCGTCCGGCAATCGATGATCCGGGTCTCGCCGCTCTCTGACAGGATCTCTTCGACTACATCTTCGTTTTCTTCTTTCTCCAAAGAGCACGTGGAGTAGACAATCCGGCCGGCGGACTCGAGATGATTCAGTGCCGAGCGCAGGATCGCGGCCTGGCGCGTATGCAGATCAGGAAGGGCTTGGGGTTTGAGGCGCCACTTAATTTCGGGATTGCGAGCGAGCGTGCCCGTTCCGGAGCACGGCACATCGGCAAGGATTCGGTCGAACTGAGAGCGGACAGGAAGATGCGTTGCGTCGGCCGAAATCACGCGGATTGGATGCTTCCCTGCCACCGAGGTCTGCGTGAGTTGGCGCAGCAAGCGTGCTCGATGCGGATGAATTTCCGCAGCAACGATCGAAGTTGAAGGGTTGCGGTCCGCGACGGCTAAAGTTTTGCCACCTGGCGCGGCGCAACAGTCGAGGATTCTTTCTCCACTGCCGACGAGCGCAGCCACAAGCTGTGAAGCCTCGTCTTGAATCACAACGGCGCGGGTGCGGAACGCGTTCGTTTTCGTGATGTCTGCGGCGAGGACTCTCCGAGCGGTGGACACTAAGGCTCCCGGCACAAGAGTCACTTGTTCGTCGAGCAACTGCCGTTCCGCGCCCGTTGTACGCAGGCGGATTGTGGTTGCAGGAACTGCCTGGCCGTATTCGCAAATCTGCTTGGCCGCGGCAATGCCGTATTGCTTGACCCAGCGTTCGACGATCCAGAGAGGATGCGCGGAAGTGCGAGCCAGGGATTCTGCGGAGCTTCCCTCGATGCGAATCGGGGGCCCGGGTTTCGACGCCGCAAGTTTTCGCAAGACTGCGTTTACAAAGCCAGCCGCCGACCGTTTTCGCGCGCGTTTCACCAGTTCGACGCTTTCATTTAACGCTGCATGTTTCGGCACGCGGTCGAGCCATCCGAACTGGTAAACGGCCAATCGCAGACTGACGAGAACTTCCAGATCGAGTCTCCATAGCTGCGCAGTTGAGGCTCGTTGGATTTCTTCGTCGAGCCGCGAACGCCAGCGAAGAACTCCCATGACAAGCTCAGTCGCCAGCGCGTGATCCGGAGTCGAGAGGCGTTCATGTGCGACGGAGTGCAGCAGTTCCGAGGCGTAGGAAGACTCGCGCTCAACGCGCAGCAGAATATCGAATGCGGCGGAGCGCGCAGGGGATACGGGCATGGCTAACGATTGTAGAGCGAAGACAGAATCGCCGTATTTCGGAGGGGCGGCGTCGCTTCGCTACGCCGGACAGCCGAGGTGGCTATCCCTACGCAGAACTTTCAGATTCCCAGCTTTTCGCCTTTGTGTGGGCGATATCCGTGGATAAAATCGCGAGCGGTCGTACGCTTCTTGCCTTCCATTTGGATCTCGAGTAATTCGAGAGAACTATCGCCGGTGCACCCGGCGAACAGGCGGTCTCCTTTTATAGACAGTTCACCGGAGGGAAGAAATTCTTCGTTGGCGCGAGCCTTCAAAACCTGCAGATTCTTGCCGCGAAATTTCGTGTACGCACCGGGCCACGGCTGAAATCCGCGGAGACGGTTCAGAATTTCGTCAGCCGGTCGTGAGAAATCGATCAGACCGTCTTCTTTTTTCAGGATCGGAGCCAGCGTCGCGTGAGCGTTGTCTTGCGGCTTAGGTTGAACGCTGCCGCCCTGCAGCCCATGCAGCGTTTCAACCATGAGTTCGGCCCCTATCCGGGCGAGAGGCGGCGCGAGCGTTTCGGCCGTGTCGTCCGGTTTGATCTCGAGTTTTTTCTGCAAAAGGATATCTCCCGTGTCGAGGCCGGCGTCGATGCGCATCGTCGTGACTCCTGTCTCCGTCTCGCCATTCGCAATCGCCCACTGGATCGGCGCCGCGCCACGGTATCTCGGCAACAACGAAGCATGAAGGTTGATGTTGCCCAGGCGGGGAAGATCGAGCATCCACTGCGGGACGATCCGGCCGTAGCCGACAACGATGATCGCATCGGGCTTGATGGCGGTGAGTTGGGCCCGGAATTCCTCGTTCGTCTTGATGCGATCCGGCTGCGCAATGTTCAAGCCCAGGCGCCGAGCACATTCCTTCACCGGAGACGCCACAAGTTCAAGGCCGCGTCCCTTGGGACGATCGGGCTGGGTCACGACGAGATGAACGCGGAATCCGGCGGCCACCAGCGATTCCAGAGTCGGGACAGCAAAGCGCGGGGTTCCGCAAAAGACAAGGTCTAAAGGCATTTGGTAATTTGGTAATTTGGTAATTGAGAAAGTGAAAAATTGGGTAATTGAGTAATTAGGTAATTGGGCAATTGAAAACCCGACGGGGGCCTTGCTCCTGAAACCTGAGTCTTAGATTTTTCAATTACCCAATTACTCAATTCCTACCATTCTCCAGCTTTCATCAGCTTGCGAATTTTGCGCTTCATCAGGTCGCGCTTCAATGCGCTGATATGGCTGATGTAAAGCTTGCCGTTGAGATGGTCTGTCTCATGCAGCAGAGCGCGGGCGAGTAGTTCTTCTCCTGTTTTCTCGAAGACTTTTCCGTGAACATCCTGCGCGCGGACTGTCACTTTGTTCGGGCGCGTTACGTTCTCGCGGAAGTCGGGAATGCTGAGGCAGCCTTCGCTCTGGGTGTGCTTGCCCTCCGTGTGGATGATCTCCGGATTGATAAGCACCAGCGTCGCGTTTGGATCTTCCTTGAAAGTTACGTCGATGACTGCGATTCGGCGTCCAATGCCGATCTGAGGCGCGGCGAGGCCGACACCATGCGCGGCGTACATCGACTCGAACATGTCTTCGATGAGCTTCTGCAGTTCCTCGTCGAAAACCGTAACCGCTTCCGAAGGTTTTTCGAGAACCGGGTTGCCGAACTTTACGATGGGATAGATCATCAGAAGTCTTTCAATTGCTGGCAGTAGCCCTGGAAGTTGCGTAGCGTTTCGCCCATGGAATCACCGCCGAACTTCTCGAGCGCGCATCGGGCAAGCGTGAGAGCAACCATGGCTTCGGCGGCGACTCCAGCAGCCGGCACAACGCACACATCAGAGCGTTCGTAAGCAGCTTTCACCGGCTCGCGCGAAGCGAAATCTACCGATTGCAATGGCCGCCGCAAGGTGGAAATTGGTTTCAGATATCCACGCACGCGGATTTCTTCGCCATTGGAAATACCGCCTTCGATGCCGCCGGCATTGTTGTGCGTGCGGGAGAAGGACGTAAATCCGGAAGTGGCCTGATATCCGATCTCATCATGAACGAGCGATCCCGGAGTAAATGCAGCGGAAACTCCAGATCCGATTTCGACGGCTTTCACGGCCTGCAAAGACATTACTGCAGCAGCGAGCAGCGCATCGAGGCGCTCGTCCCACTGCGCGAAAGTGCCTAATCCAGGAGGAACGTGGTGAGCGACGACCTCGAAAACTCCGCCAAGCGAATCGCCGGTCCTGAGAACCTTGTCGACTTCTTCCTTCATCTGCTGCTCGATTTCCGGATTCGCGCAATTCAGCAGCACTTCTTCGCGGTCGTACAGGTTGCGAATCTCCTGCCAGGGGACTTCCTCGCGCACCGTCACGCTGCCCGTCGTGATCACGTGACTAAGAACTTCGATTCCAAGGTCACGCAAGAAAAGTTTGCCAATGGCTCCGATCGCGACGCGGGCGGCGGACTCGCGAGCCGAAGCTCGCTCGAGGATGTAACGCGCCTCGGGAAAATTGTATTTCAACGCTCCTGCCAGATCGGCGTGGCCCGGCCGCGGAGATGCGACGCGCTTATGCTTCGCAGGATCACCTTCGCCGACGGGGAGGGACTCCTGCCAATTCTTCCAATCCCGGTTTTCCAGTTGAATGGAGATCGGCGACCCGATCGTGATTCCGTGATGCACGCCGGAGAGAATGTGGGCGGTGTCGCGCTCGATCTTCATGCGTCCGCCACGGCCGTACCCCTGCTGGCGACGCCAGAGTTCCCGGTCGACGAACGCCTGGTCAACTTTCAGACCGGCAGGAACGCCGGAGAGGAAGGCCGTCAGAGCTTCGCCGTGAGATTCTCCCGCTGTGAAGTAGCGCAACATAAATTTTTGATTGTACCTGATGAACTGTGAGTTTTCCGTGCCCGAGGGCTTCTCAGCTCCTAATTTGCCCGCGCGTGCGCGAATTGCGTAACATAGCGCTATCCGGGCTGAGTCGCGGGTCACGTTTCATTTTCTCTGGCCATGACGAGGAGAAGCTGTGTGTCCCCACGCACAGATTCGGCACGATAGAAAAATTCGCAGCCTAGTGGTGCATGATCATGTCCTGCTGCGGCAGGGCCTAGTGCGTCTGCTCGAAGATGAGCCGGATGTCGAGGTGGTCGCAGTAGCAGGCAACGCCGCCGAGGGTCTGCGGAAAATTCACGAATATCGTCCGCACGTCGTGATTGCCGGTAAGAACATCTTCGAGCACGAATTCGCCGATGGCGCACAGGAAATCTTCCAGGAATCGCCGGCGACGAAGTTGATTCTCTTGACCGTCGATGAGGCGGGTCGCGGAGAGGCCGGTGGGATTGAGCGCACTTTTCTTCACACAACGGCGGGCGAACTGATGCAATTGATCCGAAGCATGGCGTCGCCGAGCGGAGTTGGACGGGAGATGCCTCGAACCGACCTGAGTGCGCCTCCCCTCGCGTTTGCGAGGAAACCCGCTCTGACCGTGCGGGAGCGCCAGGTTTTGAAGCTACTCGCCGAAGGGCGCACGGTGCGCTCGGTGGCTGCGATACTCGAGTTGAGCGTCAAGACGGTGGAAGCCCACAAATTCAATCTCATGCGGAAGCTGGGAATCCACAACAAGGCCGAGCTTGTGATGTGGGCGATTCAGAAGAGAATCGTCAAGCTGCCAGTCAATCTGTAGGCAATTCTTTTCCGGCAGACTCTTTGGCGTTCCGATCAGTGCGCTACCTTTCCGCGAATACTAAGCTCGGCCTCGCTCGATACGTCCGACACTGTGAGATGCAGAGAGTGCTGCTTCGGGTCGTAGGTTGTCTTCAGGGGATACGTGCTGCTTGAAAACTTCGCTTCCGCGTGCGGCGAGGGCCAGTCGTAAACCACGACGTCGACCAGCTTCCACCACGGAGCAAACGATCCCTGGCGAGCGTGGAATTTGATGCGGACGGACTTGTCGTCGGACTGGCAGGTAAAAGTTTGCCGCAAAAATCTCCCCTGCTTGTAGTCGAACGTGTGGCCATCATCGAGGTAGATAAATCCGCTGCACTGAGGCCCGGGATACACACGCAGTTCGAGCGGGCCGCTCGGTGTTTCGTCCGTGTTCTGAATCAGAGGTTCCATGGGCAAGATGCTTCCGGCGCGAACGTAGACGGGCAGCGTCTCGAGCCCGGGATGAATTTCGCGGGGCGTTGGAAAACTCGCGCCAGGTGCGGCGTTCGCAACGTCGACGATGGAAGGGGCGTGAGGTTGGGCGGCCATCTTTTCGCCCGTCCAGAAATCGAACCACGATCCCGGCGGAAAGGAGACGGCGTAGTCGTTCACCATTTCTCCGAAGGGTGGCGGAGCGATCAGCAGATCGGGGCCGAGAAGGAATTCCGTGTCGAGATTGTCGAATCCCGGATAGGTCGGGGCGAAGATGTTGGGGAACTCGAGAAAGACGGGACGCATGAGCGGCAGGCCCGTGCGCGATGCCTCATCCGCGAGCGCATAAAAATATGGGAGCAGGCGGTAGCGCGTCTCGATGTAATGTCGGCGAATCGCCTCCTGTTCGGGACCGTTATTCCAGATCTCGTGCGGCAGGCTTCCCTTCGTGGCATGATCGCGGAAGAACGGCGAAAAAGCCGCCTGCTCCACCCAGCGGGTGAGCAGCGCGGGAGGCGGCGAGCCGTTGAATCCGCCGACGTCGGCGCCGACGAAAGGAATTCCGCTGATCCCGAGGTTGAGCACCATCTGCGTCGCCAGGCGAAGATGATTCCATGTGGCGGAATTGTCGCCGGTCCACGTGAAGCCGTAGCGCTGTCCGCCGGCAAACGTCGCGCGGGTCAGGACAAATGGCCGCTCATTCGGCCGGAGCTTGAGCAATCCGTCGTATGTCGCTCGAGCGTTCTCGAGTCCAAAGATGTTATGAATCTCCGCGTGAGTCGCCGTGCGCGTCGTGAAGCCCGGCTCTTCAATCCGATGGACAGTGTTCAGCGGCATCGTCTTGCCCGGCCCATCGAACACTGAGGGCTCATTCATGTCGTTCCAGAACCCGGCCACGCCATCCTGCACAAATTCTTTGTAGAGGCCGCCCCACCAGTCGCGGGTCTGGGCCCGCGTGAAATCCGGGAATACCGCCGGGCCGGGCCAGACAACGCCGACGAATTCGGTTCCATCCGGATTTTTTACGAACTGATCCTGCTCATGGCCGGTGTCGTACGGCATGTATCCCTGATTGGCGACGTGCGCAATGTGGAGGTCGGTGATGTTCACCAGATGGAAATGCTGCTTGCGCAGGTCGGAGACCAATCCCGGAAAATTCGGGAACGTCTGCGGGTTTACGGTGAAGGGCCGGTTCTTGTATTGATAATCGATGTCGAGATAAACCACGTCCGAAGGAATGCGGTCAGCCCGCAAGCGATCGGCGATCTCGCGCAGCTTCGATTCCGGCGTGTAGCTGTATCGGGACTGCTGGAATCCCAGCGCCCACAAGGGCGGCAGCGGCGGCTTCCCGGTCAAGTACGCGTAATTCTCCACGACCTGCTTCGGACTCGGCCCGTAGATGAAGTAATAGTCGAGCGGCCCACCCTCGGCGCCGAACGCGATCGCATCGCGAGCCTGCTTGCCGAAGTCGAACCAGGTACGCCAGGTATTGTCGAGAAAAATGCCGTAGGTGCGCTCGCCATGAGCGACAAGAAAGAAAGGAATGCTCTTATAAAGCGGATCGGTCGACTCCTGCGGGCCGACATCCGTGTTCCACAGGGTGTACGCCTGATTGCCTCGATCGAAAGATCCAGCCTTATCGCCCAGGCCGAAGTAGTGCTCGCCGCCCAGCATTTGCTTGAAGATCGAGAATCCGCCGAGTTGAAACTTGATCGGGCGTCCCACTGCATCGGCGCAGAGGATCTCACCGGAGAGATCGCGAATCACGATGCGCAGCGGATTGCGGTCGATACGAATCTCGAGCTTGGAGGTGCGAAAGCCGAGTGTCGAAGCGTCGCCGCTCGGCTCCACTTCGACGGACTTGCTGCGGGGCTCGGAAAGAACGGCCCACGAAGCGTCTTCGGGAAGCTCGCTGCCGGGAGCCATGCGGATGCGAATGATATCGTCGCGCAACGCAGTGATGCGCACGATCGCAGGTCCGGATTGAAGCTGAATGCCGTCATGCAGCGGCTGAGAGTTCGTTACGGTATCGAGCGTGACAACGGGCTCGGAGGCGGGCGTTTGCGCGATCGCCAATGCGGACAGAGCCGTTATCATTCCGAAGAAAACGATCCAGGATCGCCGGCAAAAAAATGCCATGGCTTTTGCTCTTCGTCGTGCAGAATTTACGTGCGAAGCAACATCATATCAATGCTGGCGGCAGGGCCTGAATATAAACGGTTGCCTTAATTCGGCGCGGAGCTGCATTCTGGGAATCGACCTCGGCTTCGACAGGGCCGTCTCGCCATGAATCGCGATCAAGAACAAATCCGGGCAGCAATCGCAGAGCAGCATCGCGCCATTTGCCGACGAGACGTCGACAGCATTCTGAGTTACTACTCCCGACGACGCGGTCATCTTCAACGTGAAGCCGCCCTACGCGATGCCGAATGGAGACGCCTGGCGCCGCGTGTGGGAGACATCACTCGCCCACTTTCCCGCTTCGTTTGGCGCCGAAACTCGAAACATGGTCGTCACGGTCAGCGGCAGTCTGGCAGTGGCACACTACCTGATGCGCTTCACGAGACTGGGAAATCAGAGTTGGCTGCGGCAAACGGTGGCGTTCAGGAAAGAGCAGGGCTCGTGGAAGATCTTTCACGAACACTCGTCGATGCCCTTCGACCCGGAGACATCCAAGGTCGTCTTTGAATCAGATTAGGCTTTATTAGCCCCGCAGCAATGGCCGGGTCAGACAGGTTGGGCCTCCACTCCCGTTGATGCAGACTTCGCTGCCGGGAAACGTGCGGACGTCGAACCCTGCGCGCCGAAGACGGTCATTCGTCTTCTGATTCTCTTCGATTGCGAGCAAGCGCCTTCCGCCGAGAGACAGAACATTGCAGGCGAGCGTATCGCGCTCGGAAGAATCGATTTCAACGAAATTGAATTCGCGATCCTTGAGCAGTTCGATGGTCTCGACTGCGAGCCAGGGCAGATCGACGAGCGCGGTCTTCTCGTCGAGCAGGCTGATCAGGGACATCAGGTGCAGGCATGCAGATGGACCCGGCCCGTGCGGAAGAGGTGCGGGAATCACCGCGACGCCTTTCGGCGCGAGCGACTCACGAATCTGTGCGATTCCCGCTGCGTTGGTGCGGTAGCCATGACCAATCAGCAGCGTTTTCGAATCAAGCCAGACGATATCGCCGGCCTCCGTTGTGCCGGGAGGCACAATGCTCCCGAACACAGGAATTCCCACAACTGCCGCGAACGAAGCATGCCTCGCTCCCTCGGCGACGCGGTTGGCTTTTCCGGGACGCATCACGAGCAGCCCGAAGTCCGTGGCGAGCGATGCATCGTGAGCGTACGCCGCGTCGAGCGACAGATCCTCCGCCGGAGAGAGTTCCAGTACTTCCGCGCCCGCGCTCTCGAGTTCCCGGCACAATGCGTGATGCTGCGACTGGGCCAGGTCAAAATCCGGCGCATGATGAAACCCCAGTTCAGGCCAGCGCGCGACCCGATCGGGATGACTCCATCCTGCGGTTCGCGGCGAGCAGACCAGCACCCGCTGCAGACGGCCTACCATGGAGTGCCCATTGAAGGCGACGGCGGATTGAGAAAATGTTGGCAGGCAAGACTCCTTGAACGAAGCAGTCCTGTGATTGTAAGGGCAACCGCGGAGAGGGAGAAACCCGGGATGTCGCGGCAAAATATGACAGCCGATTATTCCGCTGTGCTAGGCTGCCTCTCAGGAGTTCCCCTTGAAATTCGCTTCCCGCCGGATCGGGCTGCTCGCATTGCTGTTTCCAGCAGGCATTCTTTCTGCGCAGGCTGCAAGTAAGAAAAAAGATCTGCCTCCTCCGGTGCATCTGACTGCCGAGCAAGATCACCGGCGCATCATGGGCCTGTTGCACATGACTTCGATTCGGCGGGGCGCGGACGGAGATCCGAATTCGCCGAATGCGGCGAATTACGACGAGTCGAAGGCCGGCCCGTTCGCCCCTTTGCCGGATCCGCTGCTGCTGGATAATGGCAAGAAGGTCACTTCGCCCCAGGTCTGGTGGGACGAGCGGCGGCCCGAAATTGTAGAAGAGTTCGACAGCGAAATCTACGGCAGGGTTCCGAAAGACACTCCGGCAGTTCATTGGGACCTCGTCAGCACCATGAAAGAGATGAATGGCGACGTCCCTGTTATTACGAAGAAGCTAGTTGGACGCGTTGACAACGCCGCCTATCCGCCGATCACGGTGAATATTGATTTGACGTTGACCACTCCCGCCAACGCCGCCGGGCGTGTCCCCGTCATGATGGAATTGGCTCTGAGTCCCGAGGTTCTGGAGGCTCTAAAAAAACGCTTTCCAGATTTTTTCAAACCGACTTCCGGACCTACGTGGGAGCAGCAGGTTCTGGCGAAAGGATGGGGCTACGCGAGTTACATCCCGACCAGTGTACAGGCCGATAGCGGCGAAGGCCTGACGCAGGGAATCATCGGACTGGCGAATAGAAGCCAGCCGCGCAAACTTGACGACTGGGGAGCCTTGCGCGCGTGGGCCTGGGGAGCAAGCCGCGCGCTGGATTATTTCGAGACCGACAAATCCGTGGACGCGAAACAGGTCGGCATCGAGGGTCATTCGCGCTATGGCAAGGCCGCGCTCGTGGCAATGGCCTACGATTCGCGCTTCGCGATTGCCTACATCAGTTCATCGGGTGAAAGCGGAGCCAAACTCTACCGGCGCAATTTCGGCGAGCAGATCGGCAATATCGCCGGAACGGGCGAGTACCACTGGATGGCAGGGAATTTTATGAAGTACGCTGGCCCGCTGACTGAGAAAGATCTGCCGGTGGATGCGCACGAACTGATCGCGCTGTGCGCGCCTCGGCCGGTGTTTATCGGAGCCGGCGCCCCGAACGGCGACGGTTGGGTTGACGCGAAAGGCATGTTCCTTGCTGAAGTTGGAGCGGGGCCCGTTTATAAACTTCTTGGCAAGAAGGACCTTGGGACCTCTGAGTTCCCGCCGATTGAAACCGCGTTGATCGACGGCGATATCGGGTTCCGCCAGCACTCGCAGGGACACACGCCTGCGCCCAACTGGCCCACGTTTCTGAAATTCGCAAGCCGGTACATCCAGGGTCCAGCGGCAAAGTAGGCTATGACGAAGCAATCTTTCATTTCACAAACTTGTTTTCTGATCTTGCTGGCTGCAACTGCCTTCGCGGCCTCTGCTCCCGAACTGCATTTGACCAAGCAAGACGTTCTCGAGAGCCACGGCCTGAGCGTTCTGCTGTTTCACAACTCCTATCACCACGTCTTCGGCGATCAGAAGATGGACGGCATGGAGATCATTCTGCACGATCAGCGTATCGCCACCGGAGGAGACCTGCGCCTCTCGCCGACTCCGACGCAATGGGATCCGATTCCCGATTTCAAGGCGCGGAAGCGAGGAGCGGCGCAGGATGAAGTTGCCGCCATTTGCTCCTATCCCGACCAGGATTTGAATTACCGGGTAGACATTCGCCCCGAGCCTGGGGGATTCCGAGTTGCGGTCCAGCTTGATCAACCGCTGCCTGCTGCGCTCGCTGGAAAGGCGGGCTTCAATCTGGAATTTCTTCCCAGTCTCTATTTTGGAAAGTCCTACGCGCTCGAAAACGGATCGGGCATCTTTCCTCGCCATTCCGACGGCCCGATGGAGAAACTGGCGGACGGAACTGTCGAACCTTTGCCGCTCGCACAGAGCACGAGGTTCGTCCTGTCGCCGGAAGATCCGATGACGCGCGTAAGTATCACCTCTGATAGTGGCCCGATCGAACTGTTCGATGGACGCAACCTGGCGCAAAATGGGTGGTTCGTTCTTCGCACGCTGATCCCATCGGGAAAACTTGGCAACGTCGTCGTCTGGCACATTCATCCAAACGTGATTCCCGGCTGGACGCGTCCTCCGGTCGTCAGCTACAACCAGGTCGGTTATACGCCCGAGCGCGACAAGGTCGCGGTCATCGAACTCGATCCGCTGTTCAAGGCGCCGAAGACTGCGCGCGTTCTCCGCATAACTCCACAAGGCGATTCCAAGGAAGTGTTTCAAGGCGAGGTCAAGCGATGGGGAAAGTGGCTTCGCTACGAATATGCCCGCTTCGATTTTTCTGCTGTGCGCGAGCCCGGCATTTATGAGATCGAATACGCCGGCCATCGAACCGGTCCGTTCCGGATCGCGCCCAATGTCTATGACGGGATGTGGCGGCTGTCACTCAACACCTATCTCGCCGAGCAGATGGATCATGTCAAAGTTCGCGAGGGATACCGGATCTGGCACGGTGCTTCGCATCTCGACGACGCTCGCCAGGCACCGGTGAATTACACGCACTTCGACGGGTACAAGCAAGGGCCGACGACCGATTCGCCATTCTCGCCCGGGCAGCACATCCCCGGATTGAACATTGGCGGGTGGTACGACGCCGGCGACTTCGATCTGCGCACGCAGACCCAGACGAGAGTGATCACCGATCTCGTGATGGCGCGGGAGAAATTCGGAGAGAACTCCGATGACACGTCTGTCGATGAAGCCGCCCGCTACGTGCAGATGCGCAAGCCTGACGGAGTTCCCGACGTGATCGAACAGGTCAAACACGGCGTGCTGCTCCTGCTTGGCGAGTATCACGCCATCGGGCACGCGATCCCCGGCATTATTGAGCCGACGCTCGAGGAGTACACGCATCTCGGGGACGCCGCCTCGAAAACAGATGGCCGAGTCTATTCTGAAAAGATGGGCCCGCTCGAATCCGACGGAATTTATTCAGGAGTTCCGGACGATCGTTGGGCCTTCACGACGCACACGACCGCGTTGAACTATGACTTCGTTGGAGCGATGGCTGCCGCCAGCCGCGTCCTTCGCGGCTCTGACGACAAAATGGCAGATGAATGTCTGACGACTGCCGAACACGTGTGGAAAGACGAGCAACAACATCCGCCGGCGACGTTTCAGTACTTCAATACGACGGGATCGAACTTGCAGCAGGCCGAAGTCGAAGCCACGATCGATCTGCTGATATCGACGAAAGGCGTCGAGCCTTACCGCAAGCGGCTGACAGAGCTGCTGCCAATCATTCGCGACCAGTTCGCATTTCTTGGCGGGACCGCAGTCCAGGCGATTCCGTTCATGGATCAGCAATACAAACAGGAACTCGCCGCCGCGCTTACGGCATACAAGCCCAAACTCGATCAGACGCTCGCGAAGAATCCTTATAGAGTTCCGATCGCGATGGGAACTTGGGGAGGGTCGGGCCTAGCTACGCGGTTTGCGACGGAAATGTATTTCCTGCATCAGGCATTCCCGGAGATTATCGGCCCACAGTACACGCTCGATGGCATCGATTACGTCTTGGGAAGGCATCCGGCGTCGAACGTGTCGTATGTGTCGGGAGTGGGAACCCAATCGAAGCTGATCGCGTACGGCAACAACCGCGCGGATTACACGTTCATACCGGGTGGAATGATTCCCGGAGTGGTGGTGATTCAGCCGAACTTTCCGGAATTGAAAGAGGGATGGCCGTTTCTGTGGTATGAGAACGAGTACGTGGTCGACGCGGCAACCTCGTTTATCCTGGCCGCTCAAGCCGCAAACGCAGAGACGCAGCAGAAATAACTACTTGCTTGCAGCCGATTTGATCTGAGTTACGAGCGCATCGATCTGATCCGCCGTGAGCTTGGCCGAAAACTTCGGCATTCGATGCTTGCCGTTGGTGATTATGTCGCGCAGATCGTCGGCTGACATTGACGTGGTCTTCTCCGCAACGAGGGAAGGCCCGCCAAAATGCCTGCCTTCGGCGGTCTTGCCATGGCACTTCGCGCAATTCTTTTTGTAGACCGGATTGTCGGAGAGCGCAAAACTCCCAGCGTTCTGCCCAAAGGCCAAACCGAGTGAAAGACAAAATAGAGAACAACAAAGCAAAACTCGTCGTGCAATTTTCAAGTTCAAGCCTCGTGCGATCGAACTCGCGGACATGATCAGTTTAGATGCGTGAAAAGAAGAACGCGCCGCATCCCTCACCGCAGTGGGATGCAGCGCGTTTTACCCAATCAGTTCAGTCTGGACTGCTAGTCTCCGTTGGGTGCATGCAATACGCGGAACGTATTCCCGCCTTGCGACCACACTAGCACCAACGCATCCTGCCCTTTGGGAATGCTCGAAAGAGCCTGCTGCACGTCGGCCGCAGACTGCATCTTGTGACGGTTCACTTCGAGGATGATGTCACCCTGCTGGAGTCCGGCGTTGTCGGCCGGGCTTCCGGGTTGCACCTGCTCGACGACTGCTCCGTGAACGTCGGCCGGCGCGTTGATCTGGGATCGGATTTCAGGCGTCAGATTCTCGAGCCCGATTCCCCAACGCATCTTGCCGTGCGTCTGTCCCGAGTTTTCGTCTTCGGCTGCATGGCTTCCGAGCGCCTCAAGCGTGACCGGAACGGTCATCGTCTTCCCGTTGCGATCGACAGTCATGTTGATTTTCGTGCCCGGCTGTTTCTCGCCGACCACGACTTGCAGTTCGCCCGCGTCGGTAACTTTCTGGCCGTCGATCTCGGTGATCACGTCGCCGATCTGAAGTCCGGCTTTGCCGCCCGGCGAATCCGGATCAACCTGCGTTACCACCGCTCCCGACGCCGTCGACTGGTCGAAGAATTTTGCGTTCTCCGGCGTCACGTCGGTAATGCCGATGCCGATGTGTCCATGCTCGACTTTGCCGTACTGGATCAGCTTCTCTACCGTTGGCCGCACAATCTGGGTTGGAATTGCAAATCCCATTCCAGAGAATGTGCCCGAAGGCGAGACGAGGAACGTGTTGATGCCGACGACTTCGCCGCGCGCATCGACCAGCGGGCCGCCCGAGTTTCCGGGATTGATGGCCGCGTCGGTCTGAATGAATTCGCCCGGCTTGTTGAGATTCGTGGGATCAGGATTCGCGCGGTTGATCGCGCTGACGATTCCACGCGTCACCGTGAAGCGGAAACCGTAAGGATTTCCAAATGCCAGCACGGTTTCGCCCGGCCGCACTTCCTGCGAGTTACCCCATGGCACGCTCGCAAGATTATTGGCATCGACTTTCAATACCGCGAGGTCCGTCAGCGGATCGGCGCCAACAAGCTTTGCCTTCAAGACCCGCCGATTGCTGGTCGTCACGCGGATATCAACGGCTCCATCGATCACGTGATTGTTGGTGACGATGTATCCGTCGGGGGAGATTACGACGCCGCTGCCCAAGCCGTGCTCGATCTGTGGCTGTCGCTGCTGCATGTGCGGGCCAAAGAATTGTCCGAACGGGCCGTTCTGCCCAAAGAACTGCTGCATATCGTCGGGCACTTGCTGGTTCGACGAATCGGGCTTGCTTTTCGAGACTACGGTTACGTTCACGACGGCTGGAGTAACACGAGCCGCGAGGGTCTCCATCGCCTTGTCGAGATTCAGCAACGCTTCCACGCTGTTGGTGTCGAGCGGAGCTGCCGCCGGCGCTGTCGATGACGCGCTGGCCGGTTTTACACATTCATAGGTTGCGAACGAGGCCGCCATCGCCACTGCTATCCCTGGCACCGCCAGCCGCCTCGTCCATTTTTTTGAGCTGTCTTTCAACCACGTTCCTACATTCATCGGATTACATTCCTTTCGAGAGATTCGCTTACAACTAATTCCTTAGTTACAAATAATGAAATTCGCCCTGTTCTTCGCATTCGCATTTTCTTAAGTCTGTTTCTTTGGAGCTTTGGTGATGGCGGGGTGATCGACGTAGCGCAAGAGAGTGACGCGCCACATCTGGATCTGATACCCCTGCTGGTTTTGGCCCTGGTCTTGCACCACTAGGTAGACCGTCTCCGTATAAGGCAAGGCCACGGTGTTCGAACTGGCCAGATGAATCGGTGGCGCGGCCGGCTTTGACGCCGCATACCGCAAGGCCGTCTTGTTCTGACGGATCATCGGATTGCGATGAGCTGGAGAAATGTTCAACTTCGCCGGAATCACAGGAACCGGCTGCGTAGAGGTAGATGCCATCCCGACTGATGCGCTTGCGTTCGGCTTGATAACAGACGAAGCCAGTTCAGTGGACGCTGGAACTTTCGCACTCGGCGCAGAAGCGGGCTCCTGGAATGCGATCATCCTTGGCGCCTGTGAAGCCCCGACGGCGCACGCCACCGCAAAACCGGCAACCAGCGAAACGGCGGGCTTCCAGCTCCGCGAATTCGCTTTCGGACGATTCACATCGAGGATCTCAGCCACGCGTGCGGACGTCTGGCGAATTCGTCCAATAGCAGCCTGCCCCAGAGCGACGGTTCGCTGAATGAAACTTCGTTCCGCCAGATGCGTGAGGCACTCGGCATAAGCTCGTGGACTCTCAATCTCGGCCAGAACGGCATCGTCGCACGCCATCTCACGCTCGAGCGCCACCTTTTTCTCGATCCACCAGACCGCCGGATGGAAGAAGAAGAAAGCCTTCACGAACTGCTGAGCGAGATTGGTCCAGTCGTCCCAGCGCCGCAGGTGCGCCAGTTCGTGCAACATCACTTGGCGGAGTTCGTCGGCCGACAATTCGTCGATCACCCAGCGAGGCAAAACAATGGCCGGTTTCAGCAATCCAATCGCGGTCGGCACACGGACTTGGTTCGATTTGCGTACACACACGCGCCGCCGAATTCCACTGCGCTCGACCGCATCACGGAATAATGCCTGGGTATTCGCGCAGTCGACAGGAACGCAATTTTTCCGCAGGACATGCAAATGCCAAACCGCCTTCCCGATCCCCACCAGAAACCATCCCGCCAGAGCGGCCCAGGCCACGAATAGATACAAGGCCCACGAATCCGGAACGGTGATTGCCGGGTGTCTGGCCAGGCTGCCTGGAATCCCCATTCGCGACGAAAGCGACGCACCCAAACACGGCAGAAGCGCGATCGCGACGAGCGCAGAAAACCAGATCGCGAATCGCGTCCCCGCAGATTGCCGCCGCGCGCCGCGCAGCAGCAGAGCGGCGAAAATTCCGATCAGGCTGCCTTCCACCAGCGAATCAAGAATGCGCAGCGACGAGTACTGGGCAACCGCGTGTACGTCGAGGAATGGAGTCATGACGAGTCTTACTTGCTCCTTTCCAGCAGCTGTCGCAACCGTTCGAGTTCTTCGGGATCGATGCTTTTTCCCTCGAGAATATTCAGGACCAGCAATTCGTCGGAATTCCCGAAGAAACGGCTCACCAGATGGCGCACTTCGAAACGTGACGCATCTTTTCGATCAATGCTCGGGGTGTACACGTGTGCGCGTTTGTCCTTCACGTGCTTCACGTACCCTTTTTTTTCGAGGATTCGAACAATCGTCAGGACGGAGTTATAGGCCAAGGCGGGCTGCGGGGGAAGCGCTTCCAAAACCTCGTGCACCGTTGCCGACCCCTTCTCCCAAAGGACGTTCATGATGCGCAACTCGGCTTCCGTTAAGGTCGCAGATCTGCTACGCGCCAATGCTCCTCCTCAATCCCCGGATACTCAGACGTGCCACTTGGCAAAACGTCAACTAATTTGTTAGTTGCGAGGAGGCGATGCCGAGTTGCCCGAGGGCTTCTTATTGAAAATGAAGGGGTTATATCTGGGCAGATCTCGCGGGGACGTAGCTTGTTACGTCTTCGGCTGCGGCAGGAGCAGGGAGTTTCGCTCCAGAGGCTGACCGTCCCTGAAAAGCAAAACGGCGTCGCCGACGAGATACAGGACATCGGCGACGCCGTGAGCGGAGCATCTTCAACGTCACTGATACGTGAAGTTCAACTTATCCAGATAGACCGTGTACGGCGACTGCACATAGTTGCCGTCCATCTGGTAGTTGACGGTGACTCCGTACCACCCCGGTTCGGAGTACGGAGCGTAGGTCCAGTTCAGAGTGTGCGTTACTCCGTTGAGAGTAATCGACTGGTAGAGCAGTTGGTTACCGGACGTCCTCTCGACCTGGATCGTCAGATGATTCCATGCATTCTCGAGCGGATAACACGAGATGCCCGTCGGAACCCACTTCATATTGACGTTGTCCCAAACGTCCCACTCGTTGCCGCCACCGACACGGCATTCGTGTCCCCAGGTGAATGCCATTCCGCTAAAGAATTGATTGATGTCAAACTCCAGCGCCTGCGACGCTCCCAGATTGCTGCCGTAGAAATAAACGTCGTAGGTGAAATTGTGAAGCGTGGGGATGAGCGTGTGGTTCGTGTCCGGAAGTCCCTGCGAAGAGAAATCTCCGATCAGGTGATTGTTCCAGAGCACATCGGAGTAATCCATCGTGCCGCCGATGTTGAACTGTGTTGAGTTGCCTGAGAGCGTCGGCGACTTGATGTTCTGATACATAGCCCACGTGGTGCCAGGGCCGCTGGGAGTACACCCGGTGCAGTCGGCGTAGGTTGGCGGCTGCTGCGCGTAGCCGTTCCATCCTCCACTGCTCTGCAGGTTCGAGAAAGTCTTGCCGGATGAATTCACGGTAATCGTAATCGGCTTCGTCGCAGCCCCGCCGCATTTGTCCCATTCCTCGACGGTTGTGTTGTACGTCCCGGGACTTAGCGTGAGATTGGTGTTAAGGCTCGCTCCGCTGACCACATAAGCCAACTGGGAAGGGGCGGTATAAATCCCCATCGATGCCACACCGAGCGAGCAGCTCGTGGTTGCGGTCGCGACGAAATTCGCCGGCGATCCGACGGTGCTGTTGTTTGCCGGGGAAGTGACGAACACTCCGGTGGTTCCGCCCGATTTCACAGTGATCGTCACCGTGGATGTGGTCGCGCCGCCGCAGTTGTCCCACTCTTCAACGACGACGTTATAAGTTCCGGGATTGAGATTGAGGCTGGTATTAAGACTGGAGCCGTTTACGACGTACGACAGCTGATACGGCGCAGGATAGATCCCCATGGAACCTACGCCCTTGGAACAAGTCGAGCTCGACGCCGTCGCCACGAATTGGACCGATGTGCCGACGGTGCTGTTATTGCTGGGACTGGTTATGGTTACGGTCGCAAATGCGGATGCTCCAAGCAGGCAGACGGAAATGGCCGTTGAGATCAGGGCAGACTTCTTCATTTGGGCTTTTCTCCGGTTGGAATTTGAGCCAGACCCTGTCAGGTCTGAAAAGGATATTCACCAGTCGGACGGGAACACCCTGAGTCGTGCTGGGCCACGAGAACCCGCTGTACACGCGGGTTTACGCGGATATCACTGAGCGGAGTGTGTTCACTCTATACAGGGCCTACCGGAGAGTCAAAGGGAAACTGCTGTAGATGGGGTCGAACCGGCAATCAGTAGGACTAATACCCACTGAATATTCTTGTGCAGAATCGAAATGAGGCGGGTCAGGCAGCCTTCTTCAATCTCTTGGAACGTTTGATCCGTGCCGAAAGCTGCCCTTTTGCTCTCTCAAGTTCCGCGCGCCGTGCCGCGCTGAGGCCGCGACCGCCGCGATTGATGAAGTAGGTCAGCATTCGCATCCCCGACCCGGGACCTTTCGGCGAAACGCGCTTGCTGGCGAGCGTGCGCGCAATGGTCGCGGCGTCCTTGGTAAACAGGCCTTCCGGCGGATGCGTCGAATCCGTCGCCACCTTCGCTACCCAGCGGTTCTTCTTCCTTTTGCTTTTGGTGCGTGGCATTGCGTTGCGCTCGCTTTAATGATGCTTGAAATATTGCACCGCGCGCTCGTGATCCTGGGCGGCTTTTCTTGTCGAAAAAGTTCCGAGGTTGCGGCGCTTGCCCGTCTTCGCATTTTTCTTTCTCGAATACAGCCGGTACTCGCCGCTTTTCAATTTTCGAATCATGAGACCCCTCGCGCTTACTCAAAAGATGTTCTGCCGCGGACCTATCGATGCGCTTTGCGAGTCCGGGTGGCTTTTCTTGCGGCGCTGCGGCGAGACGCGCTGCCACGTTTTTTCGCCGCCGATCGAGCTTGCTTCGACAGAGAACTGTGAGACGCCGCCGAGTGACCTTCCCTCTTCAGCGCCCGGCTCGTCGCGCGCGACCGCGTTGACGATTTCTTCCGGGAATGCGACTGCCCTCGTTCGTAATCGCGTTCCGCTTTCTGCCTTGTACGGGCCGAAGTCTTGCCCTTGCGCGGAGGTCCCAGCTTTACGCCCGACCTTCGCGCCTTCGACAAGCCGATCGCGATCGCCTGCTTCGTGGACGCCGCTCCGTGCTTTCCTTCTCGAATATGGTGCATTTCCTCGCGTACGAATTCTCCGGCCTGCGTGCTCGGCGATTTTCCTTCGCGCGCGTCTTCGTGAGCTCGCTCAATCGTTTCTCGTTCCGGCATGGTGACCTCCAACTCCTAGCGTAACCACGCGACTCTGCCTGACGGCATCGACCGTTTTCTGTAGGGGTCGGTTTTGATCGCCCTAGCCTGCTTAATTCATGAGAGCTGAAGCTGTGGTGCTTTGCGCGGGTTTTTGTCGTGGCAGGAGAGTTCACGACGGCAAGAAGAGGTGAGGGCGGGGGCGGGA
>Ga0070735_10001288_pt1 | contig 24669 bp, 23 predicted proteins | sample Coa_R1_FD_66443 | JGI IMG/M metagenome (GOLD analysis project Ga0070735, IMG submission 66443) | Surface soil microbial communities from Centralia Pennsylvania, which are recovering from an underground coalmine fire - Coalmine... | ecosystem: Environmental > Terrestrial > Soil > Unclassified ...
GCCACCGCAAAAGCCAGCCGGATCACCGTTGTCTTGATCAGATCGAAGAACAAATGCCCTCGGTACGAATAGGTGTCGCCGTCGCCGATCTCTACGATCAATCCGGTTCGGCCTGAGTTTTTGGCCGTTTCGATCAGTAGCGGCGCCGCGCAGTGACTCGTGATGATATGCGTATGAATCGCATTGCGGAACATGGCGAATCCGCGCTCCAGGTCGGTTTCCCAGAAGGTCTTGCCAAATTCGTGCTCGGCGCTTTCTGAAATGTCGTTTACCAGCACGTGCAGCTTTCCTTGCTCGGTCCGGATTTCGGCCACCAATTTCTCGACCTGACTGACGTCCAGGTGGTCGACGACGATTGCAATGCCCTTGCCGCCTCGCGCGGCCACGAGCTCGGCAGTTTCCTCAATCGTTTCCGGTCGCCCCGCGTAATACGCGGTCGGCAAGGCCTTTGTCCGCTGCTCACCGGACGGCGTCTTAATGCCGGAAGCCAGCGCCGCGCGCGAGCTGCGCCCGGTGCAGTACACCGTCGCGCCGGCTTCGCCAAATGCCAGAGCGATGCCGCGTCCTACTCCTCGAGTAGCGCCAGCCACGAGCACCACGCAATTGCGCAACTCTGGAGGTTTATAAGCGGATGTCTCGGCCATGGCAGCAGCTCGCAAGGAGGCTGGGGCGGATTATTGAATCGCCGTTCATTAATGTCAAGTGGAAAATAAACAGCCATTCAGTTATTCTTCTCAGCGGCCTAGCGTGTCGCGTGACTGAAAAAAGAGCGAAGCGCATTCCGCCCTCGTTTTACGAGGGTGGTCTTTCCTTTCGATTTCCCTGAATCGCGAAGAACCAGGAGACTATGTCGCCTCGACCTCGTCAAACTTCAGACGAAGCTATCCTAATGGCCACCATGCGCGTGATGCAGCGCCGCAGCCCTGTGGACCTTACCCTGGCGGACGTTGCCAAGGAAGCAGGTGTCGTGCCTGCGACTCTGATCCAGCGTTTCGGCACCAAGCGGAGCCTGTTGCTGGCCGCCTGCCGCACTGCTCCAGGTGGTATTCCGGACCAATTTGGCGCCGCACGCGCCAAAGTTGGCTCGCCGCTAAAAACGCTCATCGAACTCTATGCCAAGTGCAGCGGTTTTGCTTCGACGCCTGAGGCCATGGCAAATGGCTTAGCCTACCTGCAGGTTGACCTTATCGATCCCGAATTTCACGCCATCACCGTGGCGCAATTCACCGCCATCCGTGACGAAACCAAGAAACTCCTCGATGAGGCCGTGGCGTCCGACGAACTCAAGCCCTGCGACACCGGCGATTTGGCCCGGCTGATCCAGCAGGTCAGGGGTGGCGCCATGCTCGACTGGGCCGTCTACCGGAAAGGATCCCTGGCCGCTTGGCTCCGCCGTTCTCTCAAAGGCCTGCTGGCACCCTACCGGCTTGGAGTGGGGGCAGACTTGCCCAAGGCCCGAACTGGACGAATGCAAAACAACCGAAGGTAGTATGTCAGTTTCTGGAGGGTGAATTACCGGGAGTTCACTCCGCCGACTCAACGCGACAATCGGCGAAATATCCCGTACTGTCGCACTCTGGACTAGATCGGCCAGCGCGGTCGGTTCCTCCCGCATCACGGGGCAAACCGGAAGCCAGCTTCCCAATTGCCGACGGTACTAGAGTTGATGGCAACAAGCCCGTTTAGTAGGACCTCAGGTCGTTCCTCGGATCGACGCTGTTGCCATACGGCTTTATTTAATGGAACGCCAGAGTGCCGTCGGACCAATACGGTACTTCGATTGGGACGGTCCGCAGCGGCGGCAGCTCTTTGTTCAGTGGACTATCCGGTTTGTCAGGGTCCGGGAACCACATAGACGTGGAAGAAATGGGTGAGTTCGGATCATTGGCGTTCAATTCAGCAGGATCTTTTATCGGCAAGAAAAACATCACGTGGCATAAATTGTGTGACTGGCCCAAATGCGTGAGATATGCATCCTTCGACATCATATAGCTCATTGCCCCCGGCTCCACCGCCGGAATCTCCTTCTTCGCATACGACTCTTGAATACCCGCGATGCGCTCCCTTACTGAGGTCACTCCAGCCAGCGTCATTTGCGTCAGCTTGCGAAAAATCGGCAGGATCGACCGCACGGCCGCTGGATTGAGGCAAATCGCCCCTCTCTGCTTCGGACTCCAGATGTCATAAAAGTCAATGCTGGCCGTCCATGACGGCCCCGCCATGCACACAAAACCGTTCGTACCTTGGACCGCCGTTTCCCAGCCTTTGGGCGTCAGCACCAAAACAGATGCATCCTTTGAAATGCCCTCCGGAGCGGCGCTACGCGCCAGCGCGATTGCCGCATCCCGGTCCATTGAATACTGCGAAAGTGGCAGCATCGTCGGATAGGGCCTCTCTGCATCCTGTGCCCGCGTGCTCGCAGTCATGCTAAGCAAACTCACGAGGGCAAGCGCTCCCACTGCAACTCTGGCTGCAATCTTTTCGATCTTTGCAAATCGCATCATGCTCGTTTTCGTTTCCTTTCTGCGAAGATGTGTCCGCAACTACTCAAGCCCCGACACTTAGCTTGCCCATGGCTGCCGATCCCCCGGTTCAGACCAATGTGGACGTGCCGATGCCGCTGCCACGCTGATCGTAGTTCGCCCCGTTCGAGCTCGGAACGGCAGTCGAAAATTTGGTTCCAGTGTATATTCCGGAGTCTGGCGGGTAAGCCATGCGGACCCGGGAGATCTCCGCTTCTGCTGAGACATGCTGCAACCGAATTTCCAAACTCAACGCTTTCATTTGCAGTGGCTTAGAGGGGCGTTGATCTGTCGGAATTATGAGTTTCTGGAGAAGTCCCGGTAAGTCGGCATGTGTGGGTCGATGGCAGAAACTCCTGGTTAAAGGCAAGCCGGAAGTCAACTTCCCAATTGCCGACCACTGGCTCATTAGGAAGCATTCGTTCCCAGAATTCGCATTCAGATCACCAACCTTCGCACCATGCCATAGCCGATCTAGTAGCCAGCGCAGGCGCGGGCTCCAGGAGTGAAAGCAAACGGAGATCGATATTAAGGCGATCACAGACGAGATCGAGCGCATTAGTAACGACGATGCGCGTTGCCGACGGTTGCGCCAAATTCCCAGCTTTGGCCCGCTGGTCTCCACCGCAACCGTGGCCCGCATCGGCAACGGAGCTGCTTTTCGCCGGGGACGTGAGTTCGCGGCCTGGGTTGGGGTGGTGCCACGGCTATACTCCACCGGGGCAATCAGAGGCTGTTTGGCATCAGCAAGCGCGGCAACATCTATCTGCGTCGCAGGTTGATCATGGTGCCCGGGCGGTACTGCTACGCGTTACACGGAGCTGATGATCGTCGTGGTCCCTGAGATGGAGAATAGTATCGCAAGCCGCTATTACAGCTTCGCGTACTCGGCTTTCGGCTCCCGCAGGAATGGGGATGTCGGGTCACTTATGGAGGCAAACCGATCCGGTGCAGGAGGTCAACATAGCGAGGATCGGAGCGGAGGTTGTCGAATATTGGGTCCACGTTAATATCCGCAATGAATGCCCGAGCAGCGAATGCCTTCTCCAGAGCGTCGAATGCTGCATCCTTATCACCTAGCATCGCGTAATTCCCAGCCACTTCGCGGTAGTCACGTTGAGCCTCGGCTTCCCTAGCATCTTGTCTCAGGTAGACCGCGTATCCCGATTTCTCGAAGAGATGCATTAGTTCCTTGGCATGATTGTCGTGACCCCGCAATTGTTCAACTTTGACCCATTGCTCCATCGCCTGTTTGTAGTTTCCCATTTGCTGGTACGCGATTCCGCACTCCAACGCAACTGCAAAAGAATAACTGGGGTCGATTTCCAGTGCCTTGTTCGCCTGCTCGATGGCTTGCTTGTAATCGCGAGCAGAGTAAAGCGCTGTCGCGAGGCTTAAGTACCTTCCAGCCGAAAGAGGATCGAGCTCCACCGCTTTGCGGCAGTCGGCGAGACCCTCCTCAGTTCGTTTCAATCCGACTTTAAGCCCGCAGGAGGCCACAAGCGCATTTGCAGAATTAGGGTCGAGTGTCAGAGCCTTCTTTATCTCGGCTTCCGCCTCGGGAAAGTTCCAGAAATAGGCAACATCTAGGTTGGCTAATGCAATATGCGGCTCGGGAATCTGGCTATCGAGTTCCAGCGCCCGCCGTGCAACAGACCGGGCTCTCTCCCTTAGCTCAGGACGGGCGCCCCCGTAATAACCCTGTGCCGCGTAAACGTCTGCCAAACCAGCATACGCGGCTGCATAGCTTGGGTCTCTACCAATAGCCTTATCGAATAACTCAGCCGCTGCCTTTAGGTCTACCGGCGCTCCGCGGTCGTACTGATACCGCCCCTCTAAGTAAAGGCGATATGCTTCGGCGTCTTTAGTGCCGATTTTTGCTAGGCTTTCACGTTCCCTGCCCGATAGCTGTGGCCGCAGTTTAGAGGTAACATCGCTTAGGATCGAACTCTGTAGCAAAGCGACATCATTGACGCTGCGGGTGTATCGTTCGCCCCAGAGTTGCGCTCCCGTTCCGACATCCACCAACTCACTTTCAACATCGAGTTCACCACCGTGCTCTACCACTCGTCCCGTAACTACAGCGTCGACGTGCAGGTCGTGCCCGACTCCTTGGGGGTCGTCTTGCCGTGATTTGTAGTGGGATACAGTGCTGCGAGCCATGACCTGTAGATGGGGAAGCCGAGAAAGGGAATTAGTGATCTCCTCGGAGATGCCTTCTCCGAGATATTCCATTTCGGGGTCTTTGCTTGCATTTGCAAACGGCAGTACTGCTATCGAATGGATCGGTGTCGGGTCCGAAGCGCGGGAATGGAGAGATTGCCACGCCTGAAACGCAGCCGCAATAACTAGCACCGCCGCCACGCCCGCAACTAATTCCCACAGCCTTCGGCGCGAATTCATTTGCGCCTCCGCTTCAGCGACCGCGGCTGCGCTCTTGCGGCCCTCCGTATCTCGCTTCAGCCGTTGCAGATCAGTGCTAATGTCCGAAGCGTGCTGGTAGCGCAGATCGCGATCCTTCTCCAAGCACTTATTGATGATTCGTTCTAAATCGGGCGGTAAATCGGGGTTCCGGCGCACTGCTGGGGTCGGCGTCCCATCCAAAATCGCTTTGAAAATCACACCTGAACTCTCACCCCGGAAGGGCAACGTTCCGGTTGCCATTTCATACAAAAGGATGCCAAACGAAAACAAGTCCGTGCGTGCATCCAATTCTTTGGCACGGACTTGCTCTGGAGACATGTACGCAATGGTGCCAACAGCTTGACCGGGACTGGTCAAGTGATTTTCAATCGTCACCGTTGATGCTGCTGTCGCCCCAGCATCTACGTTGCTCCAGACAGGCACAACTTTCGCCAATCCAAAGTCTAGGACTTTGGCGTGCCCGCGCATGGTGACGAAGATGTTGGCTGGCTTGATGTCTCGATGCACAATGCCAGCGGCGTGCGCGGCATCGAGTGCGTCCGCGATTTCGATAGCAAGCGACAGCAGTGTCTCGATCTCTAGAACCTTCCCACCAAGCCGATATTTCAGCGTCGTCCCTTCCAGATATTCCATGACGATGAATGGCCGACCGCCTTGCTTTCCAATCTCATGGATCGTGCAAATGTTCGGATGGTTCAGTGCTGAGGCGGCACGTGCTTCACGTCGGAACCGTTCCAAAGATTGCGGGTCTTGGGCTACGTCCTCTGGCAGAAATTTCAGGGCGACAAAACGACCAAGCTCCGTGTCCTCGGCTTTGTAGACAAGACCCATCCCGCCGCCGCCGACTTTCTCGACAATCCGGTAGTGGGAGATGGTCTGACCGATCATGGCTGGTGAGACTCAGACTGCAATGGTAGGGATGACTCGAAGGCGAAGTCAACGAGGGAAGAACGCCAGCGGCGGCAGCAACGAATCAGAAGGTTAATACGAGCACTTTGGGGGCTTTCTGAGTGACTTCAACACGGCATCTAAAAAGGCTGCGAACAGCGGCTCGATTTTTCGCCGACTTCCGCCCCTCTTTTGGCAACATCGCAGACCACGTCCGCTAGGCGCGGTGATTTCAGCTCCATCGCGGGTACTCGGAGCATTACAATGGGCGAAATCTTTCGACTGGCCGACCCCATTCGCGCCGTGAAAGGATTTCCCATGACTTCTCAAACCCGAACTATCAGTTCGCTTCCGTTGTTGTCGATGGTGGCCGCGATGTTGTGGTTCGCGGGAACCGCGGACGCGCAGGAGTTGCGGGGTGAAGCACTTGTCAAAGCGTTGCAAAAAGGCGGATACGTTCTCGTGATGCGGCACGCGAGTTCACCGCGCGAGGTGCCTCCCAAGCAAATTGCGAATGCCGATAATAGCAAGCTCGAACGACAATTGGATGAAACCGGACGGAAGAGCGCAGTGGCCATGGGAAAAGCACTTCGTGATTTAAGGATTCCGATCGGCGACGTGCTCTCGAGCCCCACCTATCGCGCTCTCGAAACCGTGCGGCTGGGTCAATTCGGCACTCCCCAGATCTCTGCCGAACTTGGGGATAACGGTCAAAGTATGCAGGGTGGCACGCCTGCCCAAACCGCCTGGCTGCAGAAGCAAGTGGCACACTTTCCAACCGCCACGAACACAATGATTTTGACTCATCTTCCGAATATTGCCGCTGCATTTCCGCAGTTCGTGTCCAGCTTGGCGGATGGCTAGGCGCTGATATTTGTTCCGGACAGCAAGGGTCAGGCAATTCTCGTCGCACGAGTCAAGATCGAGGAGTGGCCAGCGATGCATCTTTGAACCTAATGTCGTCCGGGCTCTATTGTTTAGGGGAGTTGTTGGAAAGTGGCCCCGAGCGCCATGCCCGCGCATTTTGTGATCGGATCACGAGCGGTCCGGAAATGGAGCCTCGGTCCGGTTTCCATTCGCTTTTCCATCGAACCTGAAGGCGAAGGAATCGCGATTCTGTTGCTGAATTGGTCATTTTTCCGCCCAGACAGGACGACTGAGTTCGCAAGTGACTGCGCGCCTAGCAGCAAGTCACAAAGCCGAAAACCCCTGGGCCAGGGAAGCTACATAGAAGCGGATTTTAGTGATCTGGGATCTTGTGCTCTTGATTCTCACCAAACTATTCTCCCGGAAATTTGCCACAAGCTCGTTGATGGCAACTTCTGGATTGCCACAAGCCACCCTGTGACGAGGCGATTCCGGCATGATCAACGGCTTCCTACCAAGGTAGACTAAGTCCCGAGATCAAGATCATCCCGGTTCAGCAAATCTAGGATTCTGCAATCGAATCGAATGCGTCCAGTCATTCAAGTGTCCGCAATCCGGAAAACTTACGGCTCTACAGTGGCAGTCGACGAAGTATCATTTGAGGTCAGCGATGGTGAGATTTTTGGTTTAGTCGGGCCCAACGGAGCTGGCAAAACCACAACGATGGAGTGCATCGAGGGTCTACGCACGCCCGACCGGGGCGCCATCTCAGTGCTGGGTCTTGACCCCTTTAACGACGTTTACAAACTACAAGAGCGGATTGGAGTTCAGCTTCAGCAGGCGCAGCTGCAGAAGCGGATCAAAGTGTGGGAGGCGATAGACCTGTGGGCTTCCCTTTATCAGAGGAATGAGGTAGACGTCGAACGGTTGCTTGAACAGCTTGGCCTTATTGAGAAGCGGAATGCCTGGTTCATGACGCTGTCGGGCGGCCAGAAGCAACGACTGTTCATTGCTCTTGCGCTGATCAACAATCCGGAGGTTGTGTTTCTCGACGAATTGACCACGGGGTTGGATCCGCAGGCGCGAAGGGCTATCTGGGACCTCGTGCGGGGCATCCGCGAGCGTGGCAAAACGGTCTTCCTGACCACTCACCTCATGGAGGAGGCCGAGCGCTTGTGCGACCGGGTGGCGATCATCGAACACGGACGCATCATTGACATCGACACGCCGCAGAGCCTCGTGAACCGGCACTGCCCTGAGTGTACCGTCATCCTCGCCACAAACGACCGAAAGGCTGCCGACTGCTTTCGGACCATCCCGCGAGTCGAGGCGGTAATCTGCAGCGACTCACAGTTCACGATTCGGGGCCAGGGCGACGACCTTGTCACCGAGGTGATTCATTGTCTCTCTGAGAATCGCATCCGGGTCACTGACTTCCGAACGAGTCGCCCCAACCTGGAGGATGTCTTTCTCAAACTAACGGGTCGCTCGATTCGCGACTAGGCGCGATTAATGATGCTGCGTGGACTCTGGAAATTGACGTGGATCGAGATCAAGATCTTCCTCCGAGAACCGCTCGGCGCGTTCGGGACGATTGGAATCCCCGTTTTGGTGTTCGTCGTAACGGGTCGGATAGTCGGCCACAGCCTCGCGCCGGCCTCACTCGCCGCGAGCAGTTTTATCACGGCCGGTCTACCGGTACTCGCTGCGGTTCTGATTACCATCAGTGCCGTGCTGTCGCTGGTCACGATCATTTCGATCTACCGCGAGGGGGGTATTCTGAAACGGCTCCGCGCCACTCCCTTGCGGCCGCAGACGATCCTCACCGCCCATGTGGCGGTCAAGCTGCTGCTCACCGGGGCCACCCTGGCCTTAATGGTGCTCGCCGGTAAACGTTACTATCCGATCGGAATTCATGCTCCACTGTTCGGCTTTACGATGGCGCTTCTGATAAGCACCTGCAGCATCCTGTCGATGGGATTTCTCATCGCCAGCATCGTTCCCACAGCGCGTTTTGCGCAGCCGATCGGCGCTGTCATCATGTACCCGATGATCGGTGTCTCGGGACTCTTCGTGCCCGTTACCTCGCTGCCGCCAGCGCTCCAAACAGTGGCCAGAGTTGTGCCGCTAACGTACGCAGTCTCACTGCTCGAAGGCATTTGGAAGGGCGACGCTTGGTCCGCCCATGTGGGCGACGTGGCGGCACTGGCCATGGTGTTTATCGTGTGCACAGCGCTCTCGGCGAAGGTGTTTCGCTGGGAGTAGCGTATATTTCTCGAAGCCTTCGAAGTCTTCTTCAACTCGGACGGTAAGATGCCGACCCTACTCCGACCTTCCCACCTTCAAGGAAGCCAAGGAGGATTATGCGAAGTTGCGGCTGCAGCATTCCTTGTTCGTGGAAGCTCGACTGGCACTTGTTCGCCGACAGCTAGCGAATGGGGCAAATCAGAAATTAAGTTTCCAGTTGCCGACCATCCAACAATTGGTTTGCTTCTGAGGGATGTGGAGTGGCACAGAAGGCTATTTCTTCATGTCAGTTTGCCAGTTCAAGTCGCAGAGACTTTGGCAGGCTCCCGGCGCGAGCGCTTGAAAGGAAAAAGTGATCGAGCACTTCTCACCGTCTTACTTGCCTGTGGCCTACGGCGACATGAGGTAGTTGAACTAAATCTCGGCCAAATTCAACAGCGTGAAGAACACTGGGCCATTGTCGATCAGAAAGGAAAGGCAGGCCACACGCGGACGATCCCGATGCCGGGATGGGTAAAGAATGTCGTTGATCCGTGGATCCAGGCAGCGAACATTACGTCGGGCAAGTTGTTTCGTCGGGTGCACAAGTTGGGGAAAACGTGGGGAGAGAGGCTACCGGAAAAGGCTGTCTGGCACGTGGTTCGCCAGCATGCTGTGAAAGCGGACATCCACAAGTTAGCCCCGCACGACCTCCGCAGAACCTGTGCACGGCGTTGCTACGCCGCCGGAGGCGAACTAGAGCAAATCCAGTTTCTGCTGGGTCACGTTTCGATACAAACAGCAGAAAAATATCTCGGTTGCAAACAGCGGATTCAGGGTGCCGTCAACGACAAAATCGGAATAGAGCCACCCGACTGAGTGGATGCTCTGCGTCCGCTTCGCCGACAAACCGGGAGTAATCGCTTGGGTAGCGCGCTACCAAGGAAAGTGGTTTAATTCCGATTGACCAAGGCCGGGCGGGCAAAAAATCCGATCGATGAAGAAATACAAATTCAAGGCGAAAATCGAAGCGGGCGATGGCGGAGGGGCTTATGTGCTTTTTCCATATGATACCGAGAAGGAATTCGCCACCAAAGGGAAGGTGCCTGTAAAGGCGACCTTCAATGGTGCGCCGTATACCGGTTCACTGATCAAGTACAGCAATCCCCTTCATATGATGGGAGTGCTTAAGTCCATACGCGAGCAAATTGGGAAAGGCCCAGGCGATACGATTGAGGTCGTTGTCTGGAGAGATGAAAAGGTAAGAACCGTCGGAGTGCCCGCTCAATTTGAAAAGTTGATCAAGAAAGAAGGGCTGCTTCCAGTTTTCGAAAAACTAGGCTACACCCAGCGCAAGGAGTACTGCCGCTGGATTACCGACGCCAAGAAAGAAGAAACACGATTGAAGCGATTGGGGAAAGCCATTGAAATGCTCAAAAAGGGAATAAGCACCCCTGGGTAGAATAATGAGGTCACGCGAATTGCACTATGAATGTTTGCGGTTGGGTGCCCCTTTTTAGCCGACCACTCGCATGCCGGAGATCGTCGAGCGCTTCCTAGGAACCAAATAGGAGGCCGTCGGTCGCGGCGAGGCCCGCTAAGCTCACGGAGCGATCAGAGCGCGGGAGAGTTGGTGTGTCCTTTTTATCACCTTGGTGAGGTAATGAAAAAGCGTAACCGGAAGACTGACGGCAAAGGCAAAAATATTACGAAGCTGCTGGTCGCCATGACCGGCAGAGCGAGCGCAGTGAAAGCGGCGGAAGGCGACAAGCCCGTGTTCGACTACATTGCCAGCTTGCCGCAGCCGCAACGCGGTATCACGGAGCGTATCGATGGTCTGGCCGCCAAGACTTTGCCGAACCTGCAACGCGCGGTGAAATGGGGGATGGCGTACTACGGAGTGGGCGGAGGCTGGTGCTTTTCGTCCGGTGCTTTCGTCGGTCACGTGAAACTGATGTTCATACGCGGCACGGAGATCAAGCCTGAACCGCCTGTGACGCCGATTGGGATGGGCAAGTCCACACGGGGCGTCGAATTGAAATCCGTGAACGAGCTCGACGAACAGCAAGTAGCCTCGTGGATGAAGCAGGCCGCCGCGAACCCCTTTTTCGGGGGAAAGAAACGGAAACAATGACGACGATGTGATAAGCCGTTGGATGGACTCGCTCTTCGGCCTATTGGCTCCGCATAAGTCGGCTTCTGTGGATCGATCGCAGAAACTCCTGGATAACGGGCAAACCGGACAAACCAGAAGTCAACTTCCCAATTGCCGACCATGGGCTCATTGGGAAGCACTCGTCCCCAGAATTCGCATTCAGATCACCAATCTCCGCACCATGGGGGGACTCTGCGTTCCCGCGCCTAGCTGAAGTGCCTGGATCTGAGATCGAAATATCCGCTGCACTGGAGACAAGGTTCCTGTATGAGTTTCTCCTTCCAGGAAGAACGTCTGGCACATCCCGACGTGGCGGAGAAGTTTTATCGTGCTCTGGCCGTGCAGGGATGGCCGCGCGTGTTGGCATGGTAGCCAGTGGACACGTACGCTGGTTCGAACGGCTTCTGGCGAGTTGCAGTTTGCGTTGTGAATTGGAGACGCGGCCGAGATTCGCACCGGCGCCTGCGCAAGCAGAAAAAGGATCGCCAAGAGACGCGCAACTGATTCTGCAGTTGCTGCTCGAAGATCGTTTCCCGAAGATCTGGGTGCCGAGCCAGGAGAACCGGGATGGCCCCCATTGCGTACCGGAAGGTTCCGTAGGAGCAGTCACGAATATATACGTACACCGCTCGCACACGCTTAGTTGTTATTGTCCCGCCGCTTATGATAGAGAAAACGGATGATTTCTTTAAGGGAATGGTCACACGGTTTGCGGCCAATACTGTGGATCGCTCTGGTGGCGGGCGGGACCCTGTACAACGCCAGTGCAGAGGATAATGGCCTCGAGCGCACGCCGGTTCTCGGCTGGAGTAGCTGGAGCTTCCTCCGCAAGGATCCCACGGCAGCAAAAATGGAAGCTCAGGCACTCGCTCTGCATAATTCCGGATTGCAGAAAATCGGGTACGAATACGTAAACCTCGACGACTTTTGGTATCAGTGTCCGGGACCGCAGGGTCCGAACGTCGACTCGTATGGGCGCTGGATCACAGACTCATCGAAATTCCCGGCCCAGGGAGACACCGACGGCATCAAGGTAGTGGCTGACTACATGCATAGTCTCGGGATGAAGTTCGGAATCTATGTTACACCGGGTATTTCGAAGCAGGCAGTCAGCCGGAACACGCCAATAAAGGGCACATCGTACACGGCCGCCCAGATTGCGGAACCGTCTATAAAAGAGAACAACTACAACTGCAAGGGCATGGTCCGCATTGACTACAACAAGCCCGGCGCGCAGGAGTATACGAATTCATGGGCAGATATGCTCGCGGCGTGGGGTATCGATTACGTCAAAATTGACGGCATGACGGACAGCAACTCCGCTGACGTTAAGGCATGGTCGAATGCTATACGGCAAAGCGGGCGGCCCATGGTCCTGGACGTGACGCAGGGGGACCTTACAATCGCTATCGCCCCGACATTGATGAAGTATGCCAATCAATGGGAATTCGCGCCCGACATCGAATGCTATCGCTGCGAAAAGCACGGTAGCAGCTATCCTCTGACCAGCTGGGCCGACGTTGCCAAACGATTCGACTACGTGGCGGAGTGGCAGCCTTACGCTGGTCCTGGCGCTTTCAACGACTATGATTCCCTCGAGATAGGAAATGGTAGCAACGACGGGCTGAGTCCGGTTGAGCGCCAGACTCAGATCAGCCTGTGGGCCCTTGCAGCGGCACCCCTCATCCTCGGCGTCGATCTTACTCACCTCGATTCAACAGACCTGCACAAATATCTGGAGAATGCCGAAGTTCTTGCTGTCGACCAGGATTCGATCGCGGCAAAAAGGGTGCTCAAGACCGGCAACCAGCAGGTGTTTGCCAAGCCGGAGCCGAACGGAGACGCGATCGTCGGTTTGTTCAACACAGGCGGGAAGGCAGAGGAAATCTCCGTTCCAGCATCCGCGGTAGCCCTCCCCGAAAACAAAAGCGGCTATTCCTTACACGACCTGTGGACCGGCGAGACGAAGAAAACAACCAGCACCATCAGTGCTGTTGTTCCGTCGCATGCGGTTGTCCTCTACCGCGTTAGTGGACTTTGAACTTACTCGATTGCTGACGACCCAGTCTCGATAGGCGGTCAAGCATTCCAGGACCCGGAATCGGCCTACGCCGGGCTGGGGCGGCAAGCTTCTGGATTACCGACTTACTGCCAATCATTCGAAAACAGCGGTCTTCCGGGCACGATCCGGCACGGCTTCTTAGCATCCTTACACACCCTGCTCATTATTATTAGCGATCCTGCGAGCAGACGGTCGACTGACTCTCGGACAGGCGCTCAACACCAACACCACCAGCTACGAAAGTCCCCAGAAGCCGACTTCTGGCTCCAATAGCTTCCAGATTGGTTGGCATCCTAGTTTTCAATGCGCGCAATCACCTGTTCCAACAGTTGTCATGAGACTGCGCTGCCGTCTGGCACTCCGCGCTGTTAGGGCAGCGGGCGCAACACCGTATTGAACAGATAAGGATCTTGAAAGTCGGTTTTATCTCCAGCCTTTTTCCCTTTCACGGGTAGAATCCGCCCGGCCAAAGGCTTGTTCCATTTAAATGCGAGTGAGGCAATATCGGAGAAAATGCGTTCGATTTGCTCGACCGAGATATCGCCCGGCAGTGGAACCGTGTCTAAGCCAGTCGCGCAAACGGATGAATACGCGAGAAGAGAGTCTACGTCGTAGGTAGACTCGGCCCATCGCTGGGCGAGGAGTTTGTCTTCCAGAACGGGTAGCATGAGCCCGGAGTATCCCACCCGACGGACGGCAACCGCCTTCTCTGCGGTCGTGATAATTCTGGCAGCAGTCAAGGTCCCGCTGGAGCCGAAGCGGGCTCCGGTAAACGCTTCGATCGCGGCTGCGATCGACACATCGCCAAGCGCAGTAGCCGTGGGATCCAGACCAAGATACGTCCAGCCGGTGGCCGCTGCGACTGTGTTTCCCACCGAATCGGCGACTTTGGCGTGCACACTCAAGGCAGCCGTAAGATCAGAGATGGCAGCTTCGACGTTGCCCTTGTCTTTTGCGAACACATCCCGAACCAGGTTAGCCGTTTCCAAGCCAAGTGCAAATTGATGTCCGTTGCTGTTGTGGTAGGAGCCCGGATAAAAGGGAGTGTAAGGTTTGAGCATCGCAGTGATGGCGAAATTGAAATTGCCCTGACCACGCGGGCTATTTTCTGCGACGTACTTAACCAGTTCAGCTGAGCGGCGAATCGAGTTCCAATGGATGCCTCCCTCGTCAGCAACGATAGCGCTGGCGTTAAGGTGGGGTACGGTCGAGAGCACGCGCTCAAGAAGGTGCATCGTCGATGGATCATCGGAATCGTGCAGCGCCGCGGGGCCAATGTTTGCGCTGAAATTCTCTTTTACAGAAAGGTCATCCAAATTCTTGAGAAAGGCGAGCGCCTGTTCTTCCGATAGCCCCGAAACAAGCTCGGCGAGAGGTTGAGTCGTAATGCGAACGGTTTGGACTTCGTATCCCTTCGATTTGAATTCTGATTCCGCCCGACGAAGGATGACTAATGTGTCTTCGATCTGCTGCAAAAAGTTCGTACGGTCAAGCCGAACAAAGGCAGTGATAGCGCGAACCTTTGGATTGGGCTTTTCCGGGACGACCTCTGAGAAAAGGCAAACAGAGCTGAGCACAAGCAGTGCGAGCGCTATGCGCTTCATTTTGACCTCACGCGAAATCGAGCGGAGAAGTGTAGCATGCCGGTTGGATGCCTTTGTTGGCGGGATTCTTCATCACACCAGTCCAGATTCCAAGGTGATGGTTGTAACGGTATGGTCTGAAGGACTCTTGCCCGGAATTTTGCCGTGAAGGCTATCTGGTTCGGGAAGTGAGGGTCGTGGGGCGTAATAGGAATCAGGTGGCTGGATTTTCTGTTGATTCTGTCACACGGATAGCAAACGGCCGCTATTTCAGGATTCTCCGAGGGGAACTGGCGTCTTTTGATTTATCGGACATTCGCCGGGGTCCGGTTGCGTGCGCGCCGCCCTCGGGCCTTCGGTACGCAACGGCATCAGAGCTACTGCACCTTCCAAAGGCAACCACGCGGACTATGGCGGGGCGGTTGGGAAAATGGTCTATGTTGCAAGCGGCTTCACACACGTGGCTGAACAATTGTTGCAGCGAATTGCGACTCTCCACTGATGCCGGGGCCGACAATCTCTTGACCGATTTACGACAAAAAACAGTGAAATCAGTGACATCCAGCGTTTCTTGTTAAACTACTATGTTGCAACGATTTGCGATGGGATGAGGGGTGATCGGCGAGTACGTTGCAACTATTACTGAATTTTATCTTGCAATTGCAGATTTTGTGCTATATTGATTTTTCGGTAGCCCTTGGTACTCCCCCTAGGCACAGAACCCAGAGAACGTAATTACCGAAGCAGTAATCGAGTACTGTAGTGACCCCCCACTACATGGCTAGTGAAAAGAAGCTTCCCAGGCTTTATTGTTCGATTGACAGAAGTTTTTGATGCAATATTAACTCTATCGACAAACTTGGGAATACCGTAGCTCCCCCGCTACACAACGATTAGATAAGAATCTTCCCCCTGTTAAAACTTGCATTCCGTTTCCGGTTTGGTCTTTGTGTCTAAAGATTACCGGAGCTGAACCGAACTTCAAAAAGGGTCAACCTAGAAGGTGTGACTCAGAGGGCGAAGCTATGGCCTCCAACGGGCTATCTTGGCAACCAGCACCGACGACGCCACAATTCATTGCTGGATCCGAGTGGTACGCGCTTCACACGCGGCCCCGGCACGAGAAACTTATTGTTCAGCGACTGGTCGAGCGCGGAGTGGAGACTTTTTTGCCCACGGTCACGGAAACGCATCGCTGGAGTGACCGCAAGAAGTCAGTGGAACTGCCGCTGTTCAGTTGCTATGTCTTCGCCAAGTTCATTCCCAATCGGTCGGAGCGCTTGCAGGTACTTCGGGTGAGCGGCGTCCTTGGTTTGGTGGGAAGCCAGGGCGAAGGTACAGTCATTCCCGAAGAACAGATCGACGCAGTTCGTACCCTGGTTCATGGGCCGGTGCCGTGGTCTTCCCATCCGTTCCTTAAGATCGGACAGCGTGTGCGAATCCGCAGCGGCGCCCTGAACGGCATGGAAGGAATATTAGTTTCCCGTAATGGGAGCGACACTCTAGTCATCTCTGTGGATGCCCTGCAACGGTCCTTGGCGGTCCGTGTCGAGGGCTACGATCTCGAAGCTGCCTGACCCCCGAACATCTCTCTGCATCAATCGCAGCAATCTGAAGGAGCCCCCTTCCGTGGCAGAATACACAACTGAAACTGCGCGATTACTTGTCGTCAGCCGGGAATCGGCTGTGCTTCGTCCACTCTGGGCGATTGCAGAGCCAAACGCCTGGCAGATAGAAGTTGCGGCAAGCGCCTGGGATGCAATCGAGCGGGTACAATCCGGCTTAACGCCCCACGTCTTCGTATTGGATTTGCCGCGGGGCGATAAAGACTGCCTTCACATTCTCCGCTGGTTAAGGCGGCTACGTCCCGACTTACCAGTGGTGGTGATCTGTTGTCCTGAAGATGCAGAACGCAAAAATGAAATTACACGTCTAGGCGCACAGGAAGTTCTGATTCGGCCTTTTGATGACGCACGGCTCGAGTCCGTTATTTATGGGCACCTTTCGCCGCTAGGGAACACACAGGGCGGAATTGCCAGCGAGGATATCGAGCAAGTCGGTCCAGATGTTTTTTTTGTCAGCGCAAGCCCCATCACCCAGAGGCTACGAGCCCAAGTCCAGTTGCTCGCCGAAGCGGATGTTCCGGTGCTCATTCTGGGAGAGCCTGGCAGTGGCCGGTATAGCGTAGCGAGACTGATTCACAAGCTTTCCGTCCGCTCGGGCTTCAGGTTTTTAAGAGTGAATTGCGCGGACATGCCGGGTGAGTTGCTGGAGGCCGAATTGTTCGGCGACGGGCGGCCTTTATCGCCAGGCAATGGCCGACCGGGTTTGGCGAAGTTAGAGCGTGCGGAAAAGGGCACAATCTTCCTCGAGGAGATTGCCGAAATGCCGCTCGGACTCCAAGAGCGACTTGTGCAAGTCCTGCAGGAAAAGGTTCTGCTGAATGAGGGCGGCGATAACAAGGCAGCCTTGGACGTTCGCATCCTAGCGGGGACCAGCGCCAGCATCGACCGCGCTTTGTCGGAGCGGAAGCTGCGAGAAGATTTGTATTACCGGCTCAGTGCATTCACCGTTCAGGTTCCGCCACTACGACAACGTAAGGGTGAGATCACGGTTCTTCTGCGCCACACGATGCACCAATTGGCCAAGCATTACGGTCTTCCGCCGCGCGATTTTTCTCCGGCTGTCCTGGCGAGCTGCCAGCAATACTTTTGGCCGGGTAACCTGCGAGAACTCGATAACTTTGTGAAGCGTTACCTGGTTTCAGGCGATACGGAGTTGGCTTTCAATGATCTCGTGATGAGATCCACGGGAACGGACGGGCAGCACGAGGCCCGTGCGTATCAAATCCCCATTGGCTATGGTGGCAGCGGCAGCCTCAATCGTGAGCCCGACCAGTCCAATGCGAAATCGCTAAAGTCGCTGATTCAGGATGTGAAGTCTGAGGCGGAACGAAATGCAATCGCGACCGCACTGAAGAAAACAGGTTGGAACCGCAAAGCCGCGGCAAGGCTTTTGCAGGTGAGCTATCGCACTCTTCTTTATAAGATCGAACAGTATCACATGACTTCGTCCGAACCTTTTCTTTCACCGCTTCCGGCTGGAAAGTTGTCATTACAGAACACGACCAACCGGGGAAGCGGAAAGGAATCATAACCGTGAAAGACTCGGCTCTAACGATGAGGTCGCTTGCAGTACTTTTCGTCGTGGCTCTTTTCTCGACTTGCTTCTGGGCACAAGGCAATTCGAACGCAACCGCCGCGACATCGGACGCACCGGGCAAGGTGCACGACAATACATTCGTGATTGGTACGGGTGACGTACTTGCTATCAATGTGTGGAAAGAGGCGGATATCTCGCGGTCGGTTCCGGTTCGCTCTGACGGTAATATTTCGCTCCCACTCGTCGGAGAGGTTCAGGCTGCCGGGCGTACGCCGTTAAAGCTGGAGCAGGACATCGCTGCTAGGCTGAAGAACTATATCTCGGAACCCGAAGTTACAGTCATCGTTCAACAGATCAACAGCGAGAAATTCAATATTCTTGGGCAAGTCGCCCGGCCCGGTTCGTACCCACTCTCCAGTGCCTCGACCGTTCTGGACGCAATCGCCATCGCTGGCGGATTTCGCGACTTTGCCAAAAAGAAATCGATCTACATTCTCCGTCAGAATGTGGAAGGGACTCAGACGCGACTGCCGTTCAACTACAACGCCGTCATCAAGAGCCCAAATCCGCAGCAGAACGTGAAGCTGCAACCGCATGACACGATCGTCGTCCCGTAAATAAGTAATGAAGAATTTCAGGGCAATGTTCGGAAAGCTGATCCGGCCGGCGCTGGTCATGCTCGGAATGAGTCTGCCGGTTGGAATGCCGATCTGGGCGCAAACGGAGAACCCGCCGGCGCAGCCGCCTGTGCCCGCGATGGTTGGCGTGGACAACAGTTCGGCCCCGGCCGAAAGTTACAATCCTAATACCAGCAGCGATCGCATGGTGACTCCACCTCCGGTGAGCGGCCAAACGTATCCCGTCGCGCTAACCTCGGAAGAGCGCTCGAACTATCTCCGCGGCGGATTGTCATTTACCAGTGCCTATACTGACAATGCGACAGGCGCAGTGACCGGACATCCTGTGAGCGATATCAGTAACTCGGTTTTTCCTGTGGTCGCGCTGGACGAGACCACATCACGACTTCATAGTGTCTTAACCTATGCGCCGGGTTTTACCTTTTATGAGCGTACGAGTGCGCTCAACTCTGCTAACCAGAACGCTTCCATTGAACTCGAATATCGCTTGAGCCCACACCTGACGTTCAGTGCCAGAGATTCTTTTCAGAAGACTTCAAACGTCTTCAACCAGCCCCCGGACATGACGTCAACGGGTGTGGTCTCCGGAGGGGCACAGAGCGCGAATTTCTCGATCATCGCACCGATCGCCGATCAATTGAATAATAGCGGGAACGTCGGCATCAGTTACCAGTTCGCCCTGAACGACATGGTGGGCGCCAGCGGAACGTTTTCGACTCTTCATTATCCAAATCCGACGCAAGTTCCCGGCCTGTACGACTCCAGTTCGCAGGGTGGATTGGCTTTCTATTCGCATCGAGTTGCGAGCGGACAATACCTCGGGACCAGTTATGGCTATCAGAGACTTCTCTCGTATCCGACGGTGGGAGTGAATGAGACCCAAACGCACGCGGCATTCTTGTTCTACACCGTTGCGCCTACTTCCTCGAGATTTTCGGTCTCCTTTTTCGGTGGTCCGCAATACTCGGATACGTTTCAGCCCGCTCCCCTTACATCACTCAGATCGTGGACGCCAGCAGGCGGTGCCAGCCTGGGATGGCAGGGACGACTGAATAGCTTCGCTTTGAGCTATACACACATTGTTGCCGGAGGGGGAGGGCTGATTGGGGCTGTACAACTGGATAGCGCAACTGCCTCGGTACGCCAGGAGATTACGAGAACCCTGAGTGCCTCCGTTGCGGGAGGATACTCCCAGAATAATCTTCTGGGTGGCCAGTCACTAGGAGCCAGCAATGGGCATTCAATTTCGGGAACGGCATCGTTGAATCAGTTGATCGGTCAACACCTGAGCGTGCAGCTTGGGTACACTCGGCTTCACCAGAGCTACAGCGGCATCGAAGTCATATCGGCGACTCCCGATACCAACCGCGAGTTTGTTTCGATCTCGTATCATTTTTCAAGGCCGTTAGGAAGATAAGTCATGGTGGATGAATTAGAAGAGCAAAGCGGAGAAGGCCTGGATCTGCAGCGCTATCTAGGCATCGTGAAGCGTCGGCACTTCCACTTTCTGATCCCGTTGTTTATTGGTTGGGCCGTGGTGTGGGCCGCGAGCTGGATACTTCCTTCGCGGTACGAATCGACCACGCTCATCCTGGTCGAACAGCCAACCATGCCAAAAGATTACGTCACACCAAACGTGGTTGACGACCTGCAGGAGAGGATGCAGAGTATCACGCAGCAGATTTTGAGCCGTACGCGTCTGCTGCGCATTATCGATCAGTTCAATCTTTATGCTGGCGAGCACGCGCAACTGGCGCCGGACCAAAAGGTTGAACTTATGCGCAAAGACATAACGATCGATCTGGTGCGCGACGCCCAAAATCACATCACAGCTTTCAATGTCTCTTATTCATCACGCAACCCGCAACTCGCCCAAAAGATCACTGGCGAACTGACCAATTTGTTCATTAATGAAAACCTTGAGGTGCGGCAGCAACAGTCCGAAGATACGACTCAATTCCTCGAGAATCAGTTGGAGTCGGCCCGCAAAGCCCTCGCCGATCAGGAAGACAAGATTCGCGAGTTCAAAGCGCAGCACGTTGGAGAGATGCCGGGGCAGCTAGCGAGTAATCTCCAGATTCTGCAGGGCCTGCAATCTCAATTGCAGAGTGATGAGGATGCTCTCAATGCCGCTCGGCAGCAGCGCGTTTACCTCCAGACGCTTGCGGACCAGTACCGGAGTCTGCAAGGACCGACAAAGGGCCCGGATGACACCTCCGTCGGATTGCCAGCCCTTGACCAGGAGCTACAGAAGCTCAGAACGCAGCTTGCCGACCTTAGTTCTCACTACACCGATCGGCATCCTGATGTGCGAAAACTGAAGGACGAGATCGCCAGAACCGAAAAAATGCGGGCGCAACTTTTGGCGAGCGTGAAGAACAAGAACAATAGCGCAAACGACAGTACTGATAACGCTTCCCAAAACAGCCTGGGAGCAGATACCGCCCAGACCTCTCTGATGGCGCCCATACAAAGCCAACTTCGATCGAACGAACTGGAAATCACGAACCGGGAACATTCCATCGCCACTCTGAAGGCGAAGGTCGAGGACTATCAGGCGCGCTTGAACACGGAGCCCATTCGGGAGCAGCAGCTGGCGGATCTGACCCGGGGCTATGACCAAAGCAAAGCCAATTACGACGAGCTGCTGAAAAAGAAGAACGAGTCGAGCATGGCCACCAGTATGGAACTGTTACAGCAAGGCGAGCGGTTTCGTGTCGTCGACCCGCCGAGCCTGCCACAGAAACCCGAGTTTCCGAACCGCCTCAAGTTTTGCGGAATGGGCCTCGGAGTTGGTCTGGCTTTGGGCTTAGTTGTGGCCGGAGCTTTTGAGATGCTCGACGACCGTTTGCACGGCAGCAAAGAAATCCGGAAGTTGTTGCCGGTAGAGGTGATCGGCGAGATTCCCGTGATCGTGAACGCATCGGATGCGCATAACGCGAACCGGAAACTGCGGCTCAGTTGGGCAATAGCGACTTTCGTATTTGTTACTATTCTGGCGGGATCAGCATTCAGCTATTTGCGCGGATAACGTCGTGTATAAGCAATTTTACAATCTGCAGCGTAACCCGTTCGATATCACGCCCGATCCTTCATTTCTGTTTCCGACCAAGAAACATAATGAGGCGCTCGCGGCGCTCTACTACGGGGTAAAGCGGCGCAAGGGTTTTGTGGTTCTCACAGGCGAGGTAGGCACAGGCAAAACCGTGCTCGTCCGCTGCCTGCTGAATATTCTGAGCCGCGCCAATGTCGCCTTCGCGTATGTCTTCAATCCACTGTTAGGGGCGACTGAGTTCCTGCAATACATCGCCGGCGATCTTGGTTTGCCGGCGACGGGTAAGAACAAAACTGAACTTCTTCTCGAGCTAAGCAGCTTTGCCATCGCTCGTCATCGTAAGGGAATGACTACCGTCCTGGTCGTTGATGAAGCGCACCATCTGTCGGCCGCGTTGCTGGAAGAGATTCGCCTGCTCACAAATCTGGAAACAGGGGAGGCGAAATTGCTGCAGATTCTCCTGGTAGGCCAGCCGGAGTTGGACGAGAGTCTCGATTCTGTCGATCTGCGGCAGTTGAAGCAACGCATTGGGCTGCGTTCCCATCTGGGTTCACTGGACTTGGAAGAAACCTGTGGCTACGTGTATCGCCGGCTGCAGATCGCAGGCAACACGAATCCTGCCGAAATCTTTCCGATGGAAACGCTTGTTGAATTGCACACACAGTCACGCGGCTATCCCCGGCTGATCAATACGTTGTGCGAAAATGCGCTCATTCACGGGTACGCGAGTCAGACGCGAAGCATCTCTCCCGAGGTGATCGACGAGATAGCTGCAGACTTCCGCCTAAATGTGGTGCGTCCACCTAAGGCGGAACGCGAGAAGGCAGCTGATGCTTCGACGGACGTGGCTCGTGCTGCACGGACTTTGTTGGATCTCTACGAGCACTTGAAGGGTGGACAGGGACAGGGCAGTAGGGCAGATTTGAGGATGATGGTGGGCACAGGAGCACGCAAGAATGAGCCGTATATTTGATGCACTGCAACGATCGGGCACTGAGCAATCGGGAGTGGAATATCCCGACATGATGTCCGTTGCCAGTGCTGTGTTCGAGGCCGCGCCAAAGCCAGAAGCGATCGATGAGAGTGTACCGATGGCTGTTGCGGACCTGCTCGCAGAGATGCAGCCCGTCCCGGCACAGCTTGCAACTTCGCAAAAGTCACGTCAGGAACAAGCGCCGTCGCCTCCGTTTCCAACGTTTCCGTCCCTTGAGGTCTGTGTCACACCGGCGAGTCGTCTGGTTTTCTTCACTCAACCAGAGAGCCTGGCTGCAGAGAAGTTCCGCTTCCTCGGAGTGCGCCTGAGACAGATCCGGCAGAGCCGAACGCTGAAGAAAGTTCTGATTACGAGCACGATTCCCGAAGAAGGGAAGAGCCTGGTTGCACTCAATCTCGCCGGTGTGCTCGCGCGTCGGAAAGAGAGAGTGTTGCTGATCGACGGTGATCTACGCCGGCCGGTTCAGGCCGAGCATCTTGGGCTCGGAACATTATCGGGCCTGTCCGAGTGGTTGCAGGGAGAATCTCAGACACCGTCCAACATCTACCATCTTTCAGGGATCGGATTGTGGATCATGCCCGCGGGGCATCCGCCGGTGAATCCCTTGGAATTGATGCAGTCAGGCCGCCTGTCAGCGCTTATGCAGCAACTCAATGATTCGTTCGACTGGATTATCGTGGACTCCCCACCATTGCTTCCCCTGGCCGACACGACCGTCTGGGCGCGGTTGGCTGATGGGACGCTGCTGGTGACTCGCGAAGGAACGACGCAGAAGGGAACCTTACAGCGCGGCCTCGAGATGATCAAAAAATCAGATTTATTGGGAGTCGTTCTGAACGGAAGCTCCGATACCGATCACGAAGATTACTACCGTCGGTATTCGCCCCCGGAATCCAAGTAAGAAACGCGCCCTCTAGCAACCAACGAACACAACTTTCAGCAATAATCGCAACTTAGTAATTCCCCTCCGATACCAGCACTCACAAGAAAGAATTGGAGAAGAAGTCGTGAACTTACGTCGATCCCTTGCTCGTTCTGGCGATGGCCTTTCTGTGGAAGAAATCGGTTCCAGCGAGGACCGAGAGATTCTCAGTCAGAAGGCGTTTCATCGTGTGATTTCAATTGAAAGGCTGCGAACGGAGCGGTCGCGAAAGCCGTTCATCCTCATGCTGCTCGACATGGGGGATCACTTGCCGTCGGAAACGAACGGCAAGCATCTGAGCCAAATCCTGGACGCATTGTCCTCAGCAACCAGACAAACAGACGTGGCGGGGTGGTATGAGACCGACCGAATCGTCGGAGTCATGTTCATTGAAGTCGGCGTTGAGGAGCGCAACACTATCGTAAGCACGATGATTGCGCGAGTCGGTGACATTCTGCGGGAGCATCTGAGCCTCGAGCAGTTCAGTCGAGTCAGATTTTCGTTTCATGTGTTTCCCGAAGACTGGAACAAAGACTCCAAGAAGCCGAGCAATCCCGTGTTTTATCCCGACCAGTCGAGGCAGTCGGACAAGCGGCGGGTATCTGGTGCCCTCAAGCGCGTCATCGACATCATCGGGAGCCTCATGGCTTTAATGTTACTTGCTCCTGCGTTTCTGATAATCGCGATGGCCATCAAGGCCAGCTCGAGAGGTCCAGTCTTCTTTCGCCAGAAACGCGTTGGACAACATGGCCAGCCTTTTGTCTTCTTCAAGTTCCGATCGATGTACGTGGGCAACGATGCCAGCGTACACAAGGAATACGTCAAGAAGCTGATCTCGGGGACTGCCGAGCGGAACCATTCCAACGGTAATGGCAATGGTAATGGCAACGGCAATGGCGTGTTCAAGTTAACGAAAGACTCGCGGATCACTCGCATCGGGAGTTTTCTGCGCAGGACCAGCCTGGATGAACTGCCTCAGTTCTATAACGTATTGAAAGGCGAAATGTCTCTAGTAGGTCCGCGTCCTCCGATTCCCTATGAGGTCGAGAATTACGATGTATGGCATCGCCGGCGGTTGCTCGAAGCAAAGCCGGGGATCACCGGACTTTGGCAAGTCAGTGGACGCAGTCGCGTGACGTTTGATGAGATGGTTCGGCTCGATCTCCGCTAT
>Ga0070735_10001290_pt1 | contig 24652 bp, 20 predicted proteins | sample Coa_R1_FD_66443 | JGI IMG/M metagenome (GOLD analysis project Ga0070735, IMG submission 66443) | Surface soil microbial communities from Centralia Pennsylvania, which are recovering from an underground coalmine fire - Coalmine... | ecosystem: Environmental > Terrestrial > Soil > Unclassified ...
CTGATTTCGTGTGCGGCGCTCACACCGGTTGTGATAACTTTCTTATTTCGATTTCGCGCCAGGAAATTCAGGTTCGCTTGGGTTCGTCTGAGATTTTTCCACCGTTCTCTATGCCAGCATCCATCGAAACGTGGGCCGAGCAAATCCGCGCCGGAGACGTCCGCGCCATTTCCCGCGCGATCACGGCAATTGAGAATCGCGACGCGCATGCCGAAGACTTGCTCCGGCGAATTTTCCCCTCCACCGGGAATGCCTTCGTCGTGGGGGTGACCGGCGCGCCCGGCACCGGCAAGAGCACACTGGTGGATCGGCTTGCGGGGCACTATCGCGCGCAGGGAAATCGCGTGGGGATCATCGCCGTTGACCCGACCAGCCCGTACACGGGCGGCGCGATCCTCGGCGATCGCATCCGCATGCAGGGGCATGCCAGCGATTCCGGCATTTTTATCCGCTCAATGGCGACTCGTGGATTTCTTGGCGGCCTCGCGCGAACCACCGGCGATGTGGCGCTGGTTCTGGACGCCGCCGGCAAGCAGTATGTGCTGATCGAAACCGTCGGCGTGGGCCAGGATGAAGTGGACATCGTGCGCCTCGCCGACTGCACGATTGTTTTGCTGGTTCCCGGCATGGGCGACGACGTGCAAAATATGAAGGCCGGGCTGATGGAAATTGCCGACATATTCGTGCTGAACAAATCCGATCGCGCCGGCGTGGAGCGCCTGGAAACGGAACTCGAAGCGATGCTGCAGCTCGCGCCGGAACATGACGGCTGGAAGCCGGCCATCGTTCGCACGGTGGCAACCGAAAACAAGGGTATCGACGAACTGGCCGCGGCGATTTCCGACTACCGGAAGCGTTCGGAAACGAGCGCGGCGCGGCAGGAAAGAAAAATCGGGCACTGGAAAGCGCGCCTCGTGGCACTGGCCGCGGAGATTGTTCTGGAGCGCGCGGCGTCCGGCGCCGATGGTGAAGCTGTATTGGACCGCCTGGCTCGCGAAGTGGCCGGCCGTGGAAAGGATCCCTACGCCGCCGTTCGCGAATTGCTGGCGCGAGCGGATGGGGCGAGGAAGAGCGCATGAAAATTGGCGACCTGGAATTCTGGCTGATCACAGACAGCACGTTCCGCCTGGACGGCGGCGCGATGTTCGGCGTGATTCCCAAGCCGATGTGGGAAAAAGTCGCGCCGGCGGACGAGCGCAACCGCATCCTGATGGCCATGCACTCGCTGCTGATCCGCGCCGCGGGGAAGTGGATCCTGATCGAAACGGGCGCGGGGGACAAATGGGACGCCAAACGTTCGGACATCTACGCGTTTGAAGACGGCCCGCGCCTGCCCGAAAAGCTGCTGACCCACGGCGTGTCGCCGGAAAATATCGATATCGTCATCAACACCCACCTGCACTTCGATCATTGCGGCTGGAACACACGCATGGTGAACGGGGAAGCCGTACCCACATTTCCGAACGCGCGCTACATGGTGCAGCGTGGCGAGCTCGAACACGCCAAAGCGCCCACCGACCGCGATCGCGCCAGCTATTTTCCTGAAAATTTCATGCCCATGGAGAAATCCCGGCAGTGGCTGTTGCTGCACGCCGACGGGGAAATCGTGCCGGGCGTGGAAATGATCCGCGTGCCCGGCCACAACGCGGACATGATGTGCGTGCGCCTGACCGGCGGTGGGAAAACTGTTTTTTTTACCGCGGATCTGATCCCTACCGCCGCACACGTGCCGCTCCCCTGGATCATGGGTTACGATTTGTACCCGCTCACGACGCTGGACAACAAGAGGAAGTGGCTTTCTCAAATCGTGCGCGGCGAGTGGCTGGTCATCTTCGGCCACGAAGCCAGAACGCCGGCCGGTTATCTGCGCGAACTCCGGGGCAAATACGATCTTGAACCGGTGATGATCGACGTCTAAATTCGCTGAGGCGCGAGGACACGGAATGGCCAGAAAGAAATCAGCACCAGCAAAAAAGAGTAGCGCCGGAACCTCCGCCGTGCACATCGGCATTATCGGCGGCAGCGGCGTGTACAACATGCCGGGCCTCGAAAAGCCGCGCGAAGTCCGCCTCAAAACGCCGTTTGGCGATCCGTCTGACGCGCTGGTGGTGGGAACGCTGGAAGGAAAAGCCGTGGCATTCCTCTCGCGGCACGCGCGCGGGCATCGCTTCACGCCGACGGAAATCAACTACCGCGCCAACATTCACGCCATGAAGCAGCTGGGCGTCGAGCGAATTATTTCCGTCAGCGCCGTCGGCTCGCTGCAGGAAGATCTGAAGCCGCTGGACTTTCTGATCCCCGATCAGTTTTTCGATCGCACCCGCCACCGCATCTCCACATTTTTCGGAGACGGCGTGGTGGCGCACGTGGGATTCGACAAGCCGGTCTGCCCGCAACTGGCTGGAGTGCTGGGCGCCGCATGCGACGCCGCCAAGGTGCGCACCCACAAAGAGGGCACGTACATCTGCATGGAAGGCCCGCAATTTTCCACGCTGGCGGAATCGCATGTGTATCGCCAGTTGCGCTTTCACGTGATCGGCATGACCAACCTCACCGAAGCCAAGCTGGCGCGCGAGGCGGAGATTTGTTATTCGACCGTCGCGATGATCACGGACTACGATTGCTGGCATCCCGAACACTCCTCGGTCACGCTCGAGGAAATCATTTCCAATCTGAATAAGAATGCCGAGAACGCGCAGAATGTGATCCGCGAAGCCGTGCGCACCATCCCCGCGGAACGCGCCTGCAAGTGCGGCCGCGCCCTGGCCCACGCCATCGTCACCGATCCCTCGGTGATCCCGGCCGCCGCGCGCAAGCGCTTGAGCGTGATCGCCGGAAAATACCTCACTCCTGGAGCCCGCTGAAAATGTCCTTACTCGTGGTTGGATCGGTAGCGTTCGATGCCGTGGAAACGCCGCACGGCAAGGTGGACCGCATGCTCGGCGGCGCGGCAACGTATTTTTCTGTGGCTGCCAGTTACTTCACCCACGTGAATCTGGTCGGAATCGTGGGCACCGACTTCACGGCGAAAGATGAGTCCATTTTCAAGGGGCGCCGCGTCGATACCCAGGGCCTGGAGCGCGCCGACGGCAAAACCTTTTTCTGGGCCGGCAAATACAGCGAGAACATGAACGAGCGCACCACGCTGGCGACGGAACTGAACGTCTTCGCCGACTTCAAGCCGAAATTGCCGGAGCCCTATCTCACTTCGACCCACATTTTCCTGGCCAACATCGATCCCACGCTGCAAGCGTCGGTGCTGCATCAGGTCAGTAAGCGCCCCAAAGTGGTCGCGCTCGATACCATGAATTATTGGATCGAACGCACGCCCAAGGAACTTCGCGAGACCCTCAAGCACACCGACATCCTGGTGATCAACGACTCGGAGACCCGCCAGCTTTCCAGCGAGCATAATTTGTTGCGCGCGGCGCGTCACATTTTCAAGCTGGGGCCGAAAGCGCTGGTCATCAAGCGAGGAGAATACGGCGCCATGCTGGTGCACCAGAATCGCAGCTTCAGCGTGCCCGCGTTCCTGCTGGAGGAAGTGCACGATCCCACCGGCGCCGGCGATTCGTTCGCCGGCGGCTTCATGGGCTACCTGGCCACCGCGCGCAAAGTGGATGATCTGGCCCTGCGGCGCGCCATGGTCTACGGCTCGGTGATGGGCAGCTTTGCGGTGGAGAAATTCGGCCTGGACCGCCTGCGCGCCCTGAAAAAATCGGAAATTACCGCGCGAGCCCGCCATTTTCACAAGATGACGCAGTTCTCGCTGTAAGCGCGCCGGCGGAAACTTTTAAGCACTCTTCACGGGCTGCGGTAAAGTTTAGGAACGCTGTCATTCTGAGCGAAGCGAAGAATCTCTCCTGGACTTCAAATCGAAGAGAGATTCTTCGCTTCGTTCAGAATGACAATACAAAACACTTTTTCGGCGCGCTGTTCTCGAGTCTTTTGTTGTGGGGCAAGTCTTTGTAGGGCACGGCTTCAGCCGTGCCGTGAACGGCGCGGGTGCAGCGCGGCTTTAGCCGGTGGCCGTCTAGAGATCGAGCCGGCAAGCCCTGGAACCCACGTCAACACATTGCGGTTCGCGCAACACCCGGCGCGGGGAAGGGTCTTGCGCTTCACTGGCTCGTTGTATACTCCCATTTTGCGGCCCCCTTCCATGATCAAAACTCGCAAGCCGCCAGCGCTGGTCCCGGGCAGCACCATCGCCGTGGTGGCGCCGGCCAGCTCGGCCAGGGAGGAACGCATCCAGCGAGGCTGCGAAACATTGGAACGCCTCGACTACCGCGTGGAAAGAATCAAGGCCAAGCGCGGCCCGGATGGATATTTCTCGGCTCCTGCAGCCGAACGGCGCAAGCAGTTGCAAGACGCGTTGACGCGGCCCGATATCCGTGCGGTCTTATGCCCGCGTGGCGGCTATGGGAGCGCGGAAGTCCTGGACGGACTGAAGACGGACCGCCTGAAACAGGCCAAAATTTTCTGCGCGTTCAGCGACTTGACGTCGGTGCAGATTTTTTTGTGGCAGAAGTTGCGCTGGGTCACGTTCTACGGACCGCTGGTGGCCGGCGGCTTCGATGCCGGCCCAAACGCCACCGGAGGCTTCGACCCGGACACGTTCATGTGGGCCATGACCGCGACCAACAGCGGCTGGACAGTGCCGCTGGAAGGCGAAACCTTCACGCGCGGCAAGGCGGAGGGAACGCTGCTCGGCGGCTGCATCACGCTGATTGAAACTTCCATCGGAACGCCTTGGGAGCTCGATACGCGCGGCTCAATTTTATTGCTCGAGGATCGTGGAGTGAAACCCTATCAGCTCGATCGCATGCTGCTGCACCTGAAGCAGGCCGGAAAATTTGACGGGGTTCGTGGAATTATTCTCGGCGATTTTCCTGACTCCGAGACGCCCGAAGGCAGCTCGACGTCGGTCGCTGACGTTTGCCGGCGCATTCTCGGCCCGCTGCGGATTCCGGTCGTCTATGGAGTCCCGATCGGGCACACCACGCGGCCGATGCTGACGATGCCGTTGGGCGTTCGCGCAAGGCTGCACGCGGCAGGCGAAGGCCGCATCGATATCCTGGAACCGGCGGTGAAAGCATGACGCGTCCCTTACATTTTCATCTCTCTGGAATCGGCGGAGCGGCGATGACGCCCCTCGCCGGAATGCTGGCCGAAAGCGGCCACCGCGTGACCGGCTCCGACGCAGGCGTCTACCCGCCGGCGTCGACGCTGCTCGAAACGCTGGGAATTCCCTGGAAAAACGGATTCGACGCCGCCAATCTCGAACCCGCGCCGGATATTGTGGTGCTCGGCAACGCACTGTCGCGCGGCAATCCGGAAGTGGAAGCGGTGCTGGATCGCAAAATTCCATACCGGTCGCTGCCACAGACGCTGGAAGAGTTTTTCCTGCCGGGCCAGGACTCCCTGATCGTCACCGGAACGCACGGAAAGACCACCACCACGTCGATGCTTTCCTGGATTCTGCATCACGCTGGGCGCCGTCCGAATTTCCTGATCGGCGGCGTGGCGGAAAATTTCGGTCGCAGTTTCGGCCTGGGTGGCGGAAAGGAATTTGTTCTGGAGGGCGACGAGTACGATTCGGCGTTCTTCGACAAGGGCCCCAAATTCCTGCACTACCATCCGCAGGAAGCCATCATCACGTCGCTGGAATTCGATCACGCCGATATTTACGAAAATCTGGCCGCCATTGAGCTGCAATTCCGCCGCATGGTGAACCTGGTGCCGCGCAGTGGGCGCATCGTGGCCTGGGGGGAGAGTCCCACGGTCCGCGGCGTGGTAGGCAAAGCGTATTGCCCGGTGGAGACGTACGGCTTTCTGCCCGGGCTCGATTGGCTGGCGGGCGATTTGGAAATTACCGACGGTGAGACTCGCTTCCGCGTCTCGTACCATGGAAACGAAGTCGCTCGCGTACGCATGGCTCTGGCCGGCCGCCACAACGTTCTGAACGCCGTCGCGGCCATCGCGATTGCCCACGGCCGCGGCGTCAGCGGGGAAGCGATCGCAAGTGCGATGGCTGAATTTCGCGGCGTGCTGCGGCGTCTGGAAATCAAGGGGGAAACCTCCGGCGTGCTGGTCGTCGATGACTTCGCGCATCACCCGACCGCCATTCGCGCCACGATTGAGGCTGCGCGGCATCGCTGGCCGGGCCGAAAAGTGTGGGCCATCTTCGAGCCGCGTTCCAACACCATGCGCCGCAAGGTTTTTGAAAAAGATTTGGCAGCCTCTCTGGCCAGTGCCGACGCGACCGTCCTCGGAGCTGTGAACCGTGCCAACCTTCTGAGCGACGAGGAGCGAATGTCACCTGCGCGCGTTATGGAGTTGGTGCGCGCCGCCGGCCGCACCGCCGATGGTTTCGATTCCGCCGAAGAGATTGCCGACTACCTCGCGACGCGCACGAATGAGGGCGACCTGGTGCTGGTCATGTCCAACGGCAGTTTCGATGGGTTGTGCGGAAAACTTCTCGCCCGATTGCAGGAACGCGGAGCCCCCGCCGGGAAATTCAAAGCATGAGTTTCCGCATGCGGGTCTGGCTGCGCGCCGCATTGCTGGCCGGGGTTTTTTATTTTGCGTCGCCCGCGCAGGCCACTATTTCCTACACCGTTTCCTTATCGCATCCGGAGCGGCACGTTTTCGGCGTCACCATGCGTATTCCCAACGTGCGCGATCAGGTCACCGTGCAAATGCCCGCCTGGAACGCGCTCTACCAGATTCGCGATTTTTCCTCGCACATGATGCAGGTCGCCGCCAAGGATGACGAGGGGCATGTGCTTGCAATGCGCATGCTCGACAAGCAGACCTGGGTCGTCTCCGGCAACGGAACGGTCACCGTTACCTACCCGATCCAGTGGGATGAGCCGGGGCCCTTCGGGACGCAACTCAGCGCGGACCATGCGTTCCTTAATTTCGGCATGATGCTGTTGTACGTGCCGGACCGCCGGTCCGAAGATACACGCGTGGCATTTGAGGATATGCCCGAAGGTTGGCATGTGGCCGTGGAGCTCGATTCCCCAGCCGCTGACAGCGCACATTCGGGCTACGCAGCTCCCAGCTACGATGCGCTCGCCGATGCGCCCGTCGAGATCGGCCGCTTCGACGAACTCCATCTGCAAGCGGGCGGACGGCCCATCCGAGTCGTCATCCACGGAGACGCCGGAGACCACGCGCGGCTCACAGATTCGCTGAAGCGCATTGTCGATTACGAAGTGTCGCTGATGGGCGGCGCGCCGTTCCGCGAATATCTTTTCATTTTTCATGTGGGAAACAATTTCGGGGGCGGCGGAATGGAGCACATGAACTGCACGGCCATCTCCGCCGACGTCCCGGCGCAGATTCCCAGTTACTCGGCGCACGAATTTTTTCATGCCTGGAATGTGAAACGCATCCGGCCACAAGCGCTTGAGCCGGTGGATTATACAAAGGAAATGTGGACGCGCTCGCTGTGGTTCGCCGAGGGCGTCACCAGCACCTACGGCGCTTATACGCTGCTGCGCAGCGGCCTGTGGTCCACCGCGCAGTTTTACCTGAACCTGGCTGACGAAATCCGCGAACTGCAATCGCGCCCCGCGCACCGCTGGCAAAGCGTCGAACAGTCCAGCCTGGACGCATGGTATGAGAAATACCCGCTGTACACGCGCCCCGAGGAGAGCATCTCGTACTACAACAAGGGACAGATCGTGGGAGTGCTCCTCGACCTGGTGATCCGCGACCGCACCGACAATCGTGCCGGCCTCGACGACGTGTTGCGCCTGCTGAATGAAAAATACGCCAAGGCCGGCCGCTACTACAACGAGAGTGAAGGACTGCGCGCGGCCATGGAGGAAGTGATTCGCGCCAAAGCCCCGGCGGCAGACGCCGACCTCAGCGACTTCTTCAAACGCTACATCGCCGGCTCGGACGAAATTCCATACTCCGATTTTCTCACGCGCGCCGGATGGGCTCTTCGCGACACCAGCCAGCACCGCGCTGCGTTCGGTTTTTCAGTGGGGCGTGACAGCGCGTCGTCGGCGACGATTGCCACGATCGATCGGGACAGCGGCGCAAGCGAAGCGGGCCTCAAGGAAGGCGACGTCGTCGTCACCCTGAATGGGGAAGCCTTTCCGCGCTCGCCGGACCGCTGGCTGCGCGATCACCAGCCCGATGAGCGCGTTGCCGTGAAAGTGCAGCGGGGCGGGGAACTACGGGATTTTTCTTTTGCGCTCGGCCGCCAGGCGGAGGCCACCTACCTGATCACGGAAATTGCTTCTCCCAGTGAAAAACAGCGGCGCATCCGTGACGGCATTCTGCACGGAACCACCACTCCTTGAGATGATACGCTCAGCCTTCGTCGCCTTTGCCATGGGCCTATGCACTCTGGTGCTGGGCCCGCCCTTGATTTTGCTCACGGTGATCACCAAGTCCGCAACGCTGATGTACTGGACCGGCGTGAAAATGGTGGTTTACGTCACGCGCGTGGCCGGAGAAAAAGTCACCGTATACGGCGTCGAGAATATTCCTCCGGGCGTTTGCCTCTTTGCCGCGAATCACACCAGCAACGCCGACGCTCCGGCCATCGTGGGTGCCATCCCGCGGCGCATCGCTATCCTCGGCAGAAAATCGCTGTTTGATATTCCTATCGTCGGCCTGGCGTTTCGGCTGGCGAAATTCGTTCCAGTGGATCGTGCCGATCGCGATGCGGCGCTGGCCAGTGTGAAGCAGGCGGTGGAGTATATCCGCGAGGGATTTTCCTTTCTCGTCTATCCGGAGGGGACGCGCAGCCCGAACGGCCGGCTGCAGCGATTCAAGAAGGGTTCATTCGTCATGGCCATCGAAGCGGGGATTCCCATCGTGCCGGTAGCCTGCGCCGGGGCGCATCGCATCATGAAAAAAAATTCGTGGCGCGTTCGGCCGGGAAAAGTTCAGGTGCGGTTCGGGAAGCCGATCGATGCGTCCAAGTACACCGTCGAGCAGAGAGATGAACTCGCTAAGCGAGTACACGATGCGGTGGCCGCGGAACTACCGGAAGATCAGAAACCTGAGGCTGAGTGAAATCCTAAATCCTGCGCCGTTTTGTAGCGCCCGCCTTCAGGCGGGCATTGTGGCGTACCACGGATGCCCGCCTGGAGGCGGGTGCGGCATCAGTCAACGCCGAGCTAGAATCCGAACCCCGCAGACTTACAACCGATCACCCGCTTTCGGTTCCAATTCTCCAGTGAGGTGACGGAATTTCTTTTGCATCTCCGGGAGGCGCTTCAGCGCAGCGAACACTCGGAGATAGAGCTTATTCTCCATGGCCGGGGAGCCCGACCACATGGTGCCGGGCGGCAGATCGAGATGCACACCGGTCTGCGCGGTGACGACCGCGGCGTCGCCGATATCCAGATGTCCGGCCGAGCCGACCTGGCCCGCGAGGATCGCCCGCTTTCCCACATGCGTCGATCCGGCCAGGCCGACCTGCCCGCAAAGTATGGTGTCCTCGCCCACTTCGCACGCGTGGCCCACCAGCACCAGGTCATCGATCTTTGCTCCGCGGCGGATGCGTGTTTCGCCAACCGTGGCGCGGTCGATGCAGGAATTGGACTGGATCTCGACGTCATCCTCGATCACCACCGGCGCATTCTGCTGGATCTTGTGCCAGCGGCCGTCGCCGCGCCGGGCGAAACCGAAGCCGTCGCCCCCGATGACCACGCCGTTTTGCAAAATCACCCGGTTGCCGATGGTGCAACCTTCCCTCACGACAGTCTGCGAGTGCGCCATGAAGTCATCGCCGATTTGCGTGCCCCGATAGATGGTCACCAGGCTGTGCAACACGGCGTTGCGGCCGAGGACCACCCCTTCGTCAACGAAACAGAATGGGCCAATGTGCGCCCGCTCCCCAATCTTTGCGGATTTCGCCACCACAGCGGTGGGATGAATCCCAGGGGAATAGGCCACCGGCTCGGAAAAAAGATCGATGGCCCGGGCGAAATCGAAATACGGATTCTTCGACCGCAACGCGGACACCGGCGGCAGGCCGGGCGCGCGTTGGATCTCGGCATCGGCCGCCACGAAGACGGCGGATGCCAGCGTCTTGGAGAGTTCGCGGGAATAGCGCGGGTTCGACAGAAAAGTTACCTGGCCGGCCTGCGCGTGTTCGATCCCGGCCACTCCGTAAATTTCCGCGTTTTCGTCACCTTCCAGTTTGCAGCCCAACCGCGCGGCCAGTTCACCGAGTTTCATGTCTCGATCTCCTCAAGAAAAATTGCAGCGGGAAATAATGCGCCCGCGACCCGCCGTTCACTCTACAACATTTATTCCGTTTTACCGCAGCGCCAGCGGTTCAACTAGGACGGCGCCGACGTTCACGGGAAGCCGGAGAACGCGCGAACGCCGCATCAATGCTCCAATAAAATCCTCCAATCAATCGTTGAAAAGACCCGGTTGGATGGGCAAGGCGGGCTTGCGGCGGGCAATTCCTACCACTCCGAGGACCGTCATCTCCGTGAGCGCCGTGCGCGGAATGAAGATTTTCAAGGTCGTGCCGTGTAAATCGGGAGGGGTGATCTGCACGCCGCGATCCAGCAGGGAGAGCAAATCATTGGGCACCACACCCTCGATGGTTTCTTCATCGCGAAACTTCAGCCGTACCCACAATCCATCCAGCTTGGGGCGCGAGAGAAACGCCTTGCGCTCCGGCTCATAGTCGTCGGCGAATTCGCGCACAAAATAAATGCTGCGGACATTCTTCACTTCAAACGACCGCTGTTCGCCCTCGCGGGTCAACAGGTCGAGCGCCTCGGCCATCCCTAATTTCGTAGGGTTCAAATAGCCGCGCAGGACGCTGCGATCCAGGAAGCGGACCACCACTTTCTTGTGCGTAGAGGATGGAATTCGTACCTTCACGGAATAGACGGGCAAGCACAGGCCTTGCGAGTCGCGAACAACTATGTTATGTTAAGCGATCTTTTGCTGTCAAGTGTATATTTTTCATAGGGTTAGACAGGGGCTATGACTGGGGGCCTCGTTTCTTTGACTGAAACCGTCACCCATAAGCGGCAGATCCTCAAATCTGCGTCCATCATTAGCGTCATTACGGTCGTCAGTCGCATTCTCGGATATGTCCGGGACCAGCGGCTTACCCTGCTCCTCGGCACCACTGGTCTGGCCGATGCCTTCGTTCTGGCCTACCGAATCCCGAATCTGCTTCGTCGCCTGGTCGGCGAAGGTTCAATGACCGCCTCATTCATCCCCGTATTCACCGATTACATGCGGAACCGCACCCGCGAAGAGACTTGGGCCTTCGCAAATCGCTTATTTTGGACGTTTTGCGTGATTTTGTCGGCGATGACCGTCCTGGGTGTGATCTTTTCGCCCGTCTTTGTGCGAATATTTTCGATGTTCGGATCGAATCAGAATCCGGCAGAAGCTATCTATCTGAATCGATTGATTTTTCCATACATTCTGTTCATCGGCATGGCGGCCATGGCCATGGCCATTCTGAACTGTTTCCACATCTTCGGGATGCCAGCGGCGACGCCGATTCTTTTGAATATCTCTTTTATCGTCTTTTCCACCGCGGTTGTTTGGAAGCATTTTTCCAGTCCGGCGGCGGCCCTTGCGGTTGGCGTGTTGGTGGGCGGCATCTTTCAGTTCTTTTTACAGGTGCCTCAACTGGTCAAAAGGGGCATGGATTTCAATTTTGCCGTCTCATTCACCGACCCCGGCGTCCGGCGGGTGGCGCGGCTGATGGTTCCCGGGTTTGTAGGGATCGGAATCGCCCAGATCAATCTACTGGTGGATACGGTATTCGCGAACGCCCGGGTCATGCCGCAGGGAAGCCTGATTTCGCTCTACGTGGCGGACCGCGTGACGGAACTGGTTCTGGGCGGCTACGCCATCGCCGTGGCTACCGCCATCCTGCCCATGATGTCGCATCAGGCCTCAGCCGGGGACTACGAGGGAATGAAGAAGACGTTTCTTTTCGCCCTGCGAATCGTCTCGTTCATCACCATACCTGCGGCGGTGGGCCTGGTGATTTTGCGTGAGCCGATCATCGAAGTCCTCTTTCAGCACGGTCTTTTCGTGGCGGAGTCCACGCGCTTGACGGCCCGCGCGCTGCTGTACTATTCGATTGGCCTGCCGGCCTTTGCGGCAGTCAAGTTGATCGTTCCGGCGTTCTACTCGACGCAGGACACGCGCACTCCGGTGCGCGTCGCCTTGTTCAGCATGCTGGCCAATGTTTTGCTGAACGTGATCTTTCTGTTTTACTTTTTTGCCAAGCTGAAGAACGGTGGCCCCGCGTTGGCCAGCGCCCTGGCGGGCTATCTCAATGTCTTCACGCTCTTTGTGATTTTTCGGCTGCGCTTCGGACGCCTGGGAACCAGCGAGATTGCCGCTTCCCTGGGAAAAATCGCGGTGTGCGCGAGCGCCATGGGCGTGGTGTGCTGGTTCGCGCTGCGCTATTCGCAATTTGACAGCATCGAACACTTTTTCCCGCGGTTACTGGTCTTCGTGGGCCTGATCGGCGGAGCCACGCTGACCTACCTGGGAGTGGCCTGGGCGCTGCGCTGCGCTGAGATCAGCGAAGTCTACGGGATCGCTTTTCATTCCGCGGGCGCCGAGCCGGGCAAAACGGGAGTCGTAGGGTAACAGGGGATCGCGAGCGATGGAATCGACCATTCACGTCTTTTTGAGCTACCTGCGCGTTGAGAAAGGACTCGCGCAGAACACCATCCTCGCCTATGGCCGGGACCTTAAAAAATTTGCGGCGTTTTTGCGCCAACGCCAGAAGCTGCGCGTGGAAGACGTGGACCGCGAAGACGTGGTCGACTTTCTTTCCAGCCTGTACAAGGAAAAGTTGGACAGCCGATCGGTCGCGCGTTATCTCGTTTCGCTTCGAGGACTCTACAAATTCGCGATGATGGAAGAAATGATCACCGTCGACCCAACGGAAAATCTGGAATCGCCCAAACTGCGCAGCAGCCTGCCTACCTATCTGCGGGTGGACGAAGTGGACAAGCTGCTACAAGCTCCGGACCTCAACACTTCCTTTGGATTGAGGGACCGCGCCATGCTGGAGGTGCTGTACTCCACCGGTTTGCGCGTTTCCGAATTGCTGAACCTGCGCATCACGGATATCGACATGCGCATCGGCTGCGTGCGCTGCGTCGGCAAGGGTGACAAGGAACGCCTGGTTCCCATCGGCCGCAAGGCCATCGAGGCCGTCGAGCAATATCTGGCCGTCGGGCGGCCGCAATTCGCCAGGCCCTCGAGCCCGCCGCCGCACAACCAGGTGCTGTTTCTCACGCGCATTGGCCGGCGGCTCAGCCGCGTGGGTATTTGGAAAATTCTTCACGATTACGGAATGAAGCTCGGCCTGCGCGGGCGCCTTACGCCGCACAAGCTGCGCCACAGTTTTGCCACCCATCTGCTGGAGGGTGGCGCGGATCTCCGCTCGGTCCAACTAATGCTGGGCCACGCGGACATTTCCACGACTCAGATTTACACGCACGTGGTCGAGGAGCGCTTGAAGCAGATTTACAAAGCGCATCACCCGCGCGCGTGACGGCCAACGGCAATTCACGGGTGCTCTTCCGTGGCACGATAAATTCGATCGGGTGCGGAGACGCAGGGAATTCAACGGCGCCTCCGGCCCAGGACGGTAAAACGCATGCCTGATTACATGTTCCAGCTCGAAAGCCGGCTCTCTCCGGAACAGCGCGCCGCGATGGTGCGCATCCAGGAACTCGCCGCCGAGTCCGAGGCCAATCTGTATCTGGTGGGCGGCGCGGTGCGCGATGTTGTCTCCGGAATGTCCATCCGCGATCTGGACTTCACGGTGGAGGGAAACCCGTCACGCATCATTCACGAATTGGAAAAAGGCGGCGCGAAAGTCACCCGTCACGACGAATCGCAGCGCTCCGCCGAGCTGGTTCTCTCTGGAGACGTCGACGCCAGCATCGCCGCCGCGCGCGAAGACATTTACGCGCGGCCCGGCGCCAAACCGGAGACCCGCTTCTCCACCGTTATGGAGGATTTGCGGCGGCGCGACTTCTCAATCAACGCCATCGCCATCTCCCTGAACCCGAATTCCAGGGGATTGCTGCTCGATCCGACCAACGGTCTGGCCGACCTCGAGAGGCACGAGATCCGCGCGCTGTCCATTCACAGTTTCACCAACCAGCCGGTGCGTCTGTTGCGCGCGCTGCGCTATGAAGCTCGCATGGGCTTCAAGATGGAGACGCGCACCCGCGACTGGTTCAACCTGGCGCTGGAGCGCGAACTTCAAAACACGATTTCGTCCGATGATGCCGGTAGCGAGTTCCGGCAAGTCGCGCGCGAGGAAAAGCCCGCGGCCGTTCTGAAGGCGTGGGAAGCGAATAAGTTGCTGGGTGTGGTGAACACTACGCTGGAGAAGCGGCATCCCGATTACGAGGCCATCAACCGCATTTTCCGCGTCCGCGAAGACATGGTCTCGAACGGATTGCGCCCGCGGCTGTTCGCTCCGGTCACCGCGGCCATTCTGGGACGGTTGAAGGACACCGAACGCAAGAGCGTGCTCGGCCGCATGGGATTTCCATCCTCGGAACTACGCGCCGTGCAGGAACTCGAGCAGGAAGCTCTGAAAATTGTGAAGCTGCTGACCGGCCCGAAGACGGCGTCCCCCCGCGATGCCTATGCGTTCCTTGAAAAGGCTCCGCTGAATTTGCTGGCCTATATTCTGGCCGAGTCCAACAACGGAAAAGCTGTTGGAAAAATCCGCACCTATTTCAGCAAGTGGAAGCCGATCCGCCAGGCGCTGCCCGGCGTGGCCGCCGAACTCGAGGCCCTGGGAATGGAGCGCGGGGCGAAATTCGATAAAGTCGTGGAAGACTTTTTCCAGTTGCAATTGCTGGGCCGCGCGCGCAAGCCGGAAGATCACGCCAAAATTCTGCGGAAGCTCGGTGGCATCAAGGAACAGCCGAAAAAAGTGGAAGAAAAGAAAAAACCGGAGAAGGGCAAAAAGAAAGGCGAGACGCCCGGCAAGCCGGAAGCCGCGGCCACCGGGCCGACAACTCCGCCGAAAATACAGCCGCATCGCATGGCCCAGGGCAAAGCGGCTCCTGCACCGAAGGCCAAACCTGCCGCGAAAAAGAAATAGGCGGCACAACCAACACCTATCGAAAATCCATAGGCTTTACAGGCCGCGAAAAATGTCCGGCCGTGTCATTCTGAGCGAAGCGAAGAATCTCTCTTCGATCTAAGTGTAGGCAAAGAACCACGGAGGCTACTTCGCTTTCGCGTGGGCGCGCGTCCTCGACGCGAGCGCTCAGAACGACAACTTTGCGACTTTTTCCGCAGCCTGTTTAGCCCGCACCACTAATTTTCATCCAGCAACCTCACTCGTAAACTCAAGGGATATCCCTATGGTTGAGTTGTGCAGGGCGGGTTACAACCGTTCCACGAAGTGGGAGTTCAGAAAAAATCCCGGCCGCTTCTAAATCAGGTTCGGAGGCCTTAATGAAAATCAAATTGCACGTAGCACTCGCAGCTTTTGTTCTGGTGTCCGGCGTTGGAATTGCGCACGCACAGGACCAGAAAGAAACCACTCACAAGAAAGTGCGGACGATAAAAGGCTGCCTGACCAAGGCGGACGATCCCAAGGAATTCAATCTCACCGGGACCGACGGCAGCACCTGGGAACTGAAGAGCGATAGCGTCAAATTCGCGCCGCACGTCGGGCACACGGTCACGGTTACCGGAGTAGTGTCCAACGCCGCATTGCACGGAACCAAGGAAGACATCAAAGACGAAGCCCGCGAGCATGGAGTCGATAAGAACTCCACCGAGCACGGTCACATGACGGTCACGGGCCTCAAAATGGTCAGCGAAAGCTGCGAGAGATAAGGCGTCACTCCCGGTCTTGCGCCAATTGTCGCAAATCGGACTCCAGTAACTCTCGCTCGTCCTTGCTGCTGACACGGGCGGCGCATTCCCGGGCGGCAGCCAAATGCTGTTTTGCTGCTGCCAAATCTCGCGCGAGCCCATGGGCCCGCGCGAGAGCCTCGTGGGCATAGCCGAGATAGAACGGATTCAAATGGGCGCTGTACCCGAGGGAGATTCTAGCCAGTCGGATGGCTTCGGCGGCATTGCCCAAGAGTGATTGAATTCGCGATGCCTGCCAGTAACCGACGGACAATCGCTGGTCATTGCGGTCTTCCCGTTGGAGCCAGTGGTAGATGGAAGCCTGGCTCAACGCCGCCATCAGCCGGTTTTCGTCTTCCGAGCGGACCGCCTTTTCCATGAGCTCCCAGGCCTGATTGAAGCACCGGGCAGAAAAATATTTGTGGGCTGCGGCCAAATCAAAATCGGGCGGCTCGGACAATTTCAATTTCATCCCTCAAGGGAATCGCTCGGCAGACAGCTGCGGAATTATATGAGAATTGCGCAGGTACGAGCAAAAACGGCACGCTTCAGAGGGAAGTCCGCAGTGAAGCCTTGCGGGGGGCGTTACACCCGACGTAAGCCTCAGCAAGTCGGTGCGCGTGGGAATCCGGTGAATCCACGCTTTACTGCAGCAATTTTGCGTCCGCGTCTACCGGAATCATCGAGTAGGTTCCCGGCCAGTATTCGTTCAGCGACTCGATGAGCCGCCGTGCCTCATCGGCGCTGTCTAAACTGGACACGGGTATGCGTTCTCCATCCTCTAACACACGCACGATTTTATACCGTTTGTGAATTGTGCGTTCCATGCTTGAAGTCTGACACGTTGCGGAAATAAGGCGGTGACGCAAATCACAGGCCATGGTGATGGAGTGGCTTCCTGCCATGCAGGCATTGCTCCGCCAGCGCGAGTGAGAAACCAGGTTGACAGCGGCATTCTCCAGGCTAAAAATTTCTCGAGGGGTGATTTATGAACATGTCTCGGTCCAAGCGGAAATCTAAACCCAACACTAAGCCATTGCCGCAGCCTCCGGTTAAACCTGAGGATCCCGTCGAGGAAGCTTCTGAGGAATCGTTCCCGGCGAGCGACGCTCCAGCATGGAACGGCGGGCTTCTGGATCCTCCGCCTCAAAAACCTGAGAAGTGACTGCAGAGGTGTTCCGGGCGGAATTTGCGAGCGGTCCAGGGCGCAGCAACTTTGAAACCCGGCTACGCCGCGGTCGCCTAACTGCATCTTGGCGTGTTCGGCCTTCTCTCGAATTGCAAAAACGCACTGGCAAGAGTGCCTGTGCGACTGAATCGCGCGTAGCAAAATTCCGCGCGTGCGACTAGAATACCTTCCGGCATGGAAACTCCCAGATTCGTTCACCTGCATCTGCACACGGACTACAGTTTGCTCGATGGTGCGTGCGACCTCGAAGAGGTTGTCGATGAAGCGGCGCGCCGCAAGATGCCTGCTGTCGCGGTCACCGATCACGGAAATCTTTTTGCGGCGGAGTCCTTCTATCACGCGGCCAAGACGCGCGGCGTCAAGCCGATCATTGGCTGCGAAGTGTACGTGGCCAAGGGCAGCCGGCACGATCGCGGTGAAACTCCGCAGCGCGAGGCCGGTAACGGGCAAGCCAATGGCGCCGCCGAGCCGGGCCAGCGCGGCGCGAATCACTTGGTGCTGCTGTGCGAAAGCGCGGAAGGGTATCGCAATCTGATCAAGCTGGTCTCCGCAGGATACCTGGAAGGTTTTTATTACAAGCCTCGCATCGATTACGACCTGCTGGCGCAGCACAGCCGCGGCCTGATCGCATTGTCCGCCTGCCTGCGCGGCGCGGTCACCGAAAACCTCGTGGAAGAGAAGCCGGATCAGGCCCGCGACGCGGCTTACCGCCTGCGCGACATATTCGGGAAAGGGAGTTTCTTCCTGGAAATTCAGGACCAGGGCCTGGATATCGAGAAGAAGGTGAATCCGAAAATTGTAAGCCTCTCCCGCGAAACGGGCATTCCCCTGGTGGCCACCAACGATTGCCACTACCTCAAGCACAGCGATTCGCACGCCCAGGAAGTGCTGCTGTGCATTCAGACCGGCAAAACGATGAGCGACACCCATCGCATGAAATTCGCCACCGACCAGTTTTTCTTCAAGACCGCGGAAGAAATGGCCCAGGTATTCGGCGAACTTCCGGAAGCGCTGGAGCGCACCGTGGCCATCGCCGAGCGCTGCAACGTCAAGATCGACTCGATGCAGAATTCGTTCCCGGATTTCCAGGTTCCCGAAGGGCACACGGTCGACAGCTATTTTGACCAGGTTTCGCGTCAGGGCTTTGCGTCGCGCGTTCCGATCCTCGAAGCGCGCGCCAAGGCCGGCTTGCTGCGGAAGTCGATCGCTGAATATGAGACACGCCTGGCCAACGAAATCAAGATGATCCAGAAGATGCGCTACTCCGGATATTTCCTGATCGTCTGGGACTTTATCCGCCACGCGCGCACGCAGGGCATTCCGGTGGGACCGGGACGCGGCTCGGCGGCCGGCAGCCTGGTGAGCTACGCGCTGCAGATCACCGACGTCGATCCGCTGCAATATGATTTGCTGTTTGAGCGCTTCCTGAATCCCGAGCGCGTGTCCATGCCCGATATTGATATCGACTTCTGCATGCGGCGCCGCGGCGAGGTAATCGAATACGTCACCGGAAAGTATGGCCGCTCGAACGTGGCGCAGATCATCACCTTCGGGACCATGGCGGCGAAAGCGGCGATCAAGGACGTGGGTCGAGCCATGGATCTGCCGTACGGGGAAGTGGATCGCATCGCCAAACTGGTTCCGGCTCAGCTCAACATCACGCTGGACGAAGCATTGAAACAAGCGCCGCAACTGAAGGCCGCGATCGACGGCGACGCCCGTTATAAGGATCTGATGGAAGTGGCCAAGCGCCTCGAAGGCCTGGCGCGCCACGCTTCCACGCACGCCGCCGGCGTGGTGATTTCTCCCGAGCCGCTCACCAACATCGTCCCACTGTACAAGTCCAACCGGGATGAAATCACAACGCAATATGACATGAAGGGCCTCGAGCACATCGGCCTGCTCAAGATGGATTTCCTCGGCCTCACGACGCTCACAGTGCTCGATGACACCGTGCACATGATCGAGCAGAATCGCAGTTTGGAAATCGATCTGAGCACGCTGCCGCTCGACGACGAAGCTACCTACAAGCTTTTTTCCCGCGGCGATACCACCGCCATTTTTCAATTTGAGTCGCACGGCATGCGCGACATTCTGCGCCGCTACCAGCCGACACGCCTCGAAGATCTTACCGCTCTCAATGCGCTGTATCGTCCCGGCCCGATCCAGGGCGGCATGATCGATGATTTCATCAATCGCAAGCACGGCAAGAAGAAGGTCGCCTACGACCTGCCGGAGCTGAAGGAAATTCTGGAAGAGACCTACGGCGTGATTCTGTACCAGGAACAGGTGATGCAGATCGCCAACCGCCTGCCCGGCTTTTCACTGGGCGAGGCGGACATCCTGCGGCGCGCCATGGGTAAAAAGAATCACGCGGAAATGGCCGCGCAACGCGAGAAGTTCCTCTCCGGCTGCGCCGCGCGAAAGGTGAACCCCAAAAAGGCCGAGAAGATTTTTGACCTGATGGCGGAATTCGCCGGCTACGGCTTCAACAAGTCGCACTCCTGCGCCTATGCGCTGCTGGCCTACCAGACGGCGTATTTGAAAACGCACTATCCCGTCGAGTTCATGGCCGCGCTGCTGACTTCGGAAACGGGCAACACCGAAAAAGTGGTGAAGTACATCAATGAATCGCGGGGTATGGGCATCACCGTTCTGCCGCCCGACGTGAATTCCAGCGATCTCGATTTCACTCCGGTCGGCGAAGCGATCCGCTTCGGACTGCGCGCCATCAAGAACGTGGGCGAGAACACGGTGAAGGGAATTCTCGAAGCGCGCTCCTTGCTCGGCCGCTTCACCTCGATCTACCAGTTTTGCGACCACGTCGATCCTCGACTTCTTAATAAACGCGTTCTGGAAAGCCTGATCAAATCAGGCGCGATGGATTCGCTCGGCGCGCGGCGATCGCAGATGTTTGCGGTGATCGATCGCGCCATGGAAAAAGCGCAGCGACGCCAGCGCGAGAAGCTCAGCGGACAGCACGGCCTCTTTGGCGGAGCTTCCGCGGCTCCTGAACCCGCCGAAGAACCGTTGCCGGACCTCGAGGAGTGGCCGGAGCATGAAATTCTGGCCTCGGAATTCGCCACCGTAGGATTTTACGTTTCCGGGCACCCGCTCTCGAAATACGCGTCGAAACTCGCGGAGCTCGGCGCGCTGGAACTCGCTTCGATGGAAGGCCGCCGGAACGGCGAGGAAATTACCGTGGCGGGCATCGTCATTTCCATGCGCAGCATGCGTTCGCGCAAAGGCGAACGATGGGGAATCCTGACGCTGCAGGACATGACCGGCGTACTGGAAGTGCTGGCGTTCCCGGAATCGTTCGCGCGCCTGGAAAATATTTTCAAAAGCAACGCGCCCCTGCTGTTGAAGGGCCGCGTCAACGTCGAGGAAGCCGGCACCCGCCTCGCGGTGATGGATGCGCGCAAGCTGGAAGACATGGGACAGCGCGCTCCGGGCGTGATGCGTGTGCGCGTGAACTTGGGAGAGGTTGATCCGGGAGTGATTGACGAGCTGAAGGAACTCTTCACCAACAAGCCAGGCTCTTGCGCCGTGGCCTTCGATCTGATTTCTCCCGAGGGCGCGGTCGCTACGCTGCGCGCCGACCAGCGCGTGCGCGCGGATCAAGAATTGGTGCGGGAAGTTTGCCGCCTGTGCGGAGACAATTCGGTGCAGCTGGAGGCCCGTGCCGGACAGGCTTAAGGCGTTCAGGTTTTGTCTTGTAAATGCGCGGTAAGTGCGACAGTCTGAGTTCTGCCGTCGTGGAACCATGAAAAAAGAAACGCGCAAAGTCGAAATCGAAAAGCTGGAACGGGAAATCGCCGACCTGCAGCGCATGGCCCGGCCGGAAGTTCCGTCCGCCGATCTGGACCGCCTGCGCAGCGAAGTGGCGCAACTGCGGCACGATTTTTATGAGCACATGGGCGCGTGGCAGCGCACCCTGCTGGCGCGGCACCCGCAGCGGCCGTACATGATGGATTATGTACGCCTGCTGTTCGAGGATTTCCACGAACTGCACGGCGACCGAGCCTACGGCGACGACGCTGCGATGGTCACCGGCTTCGCGCGCTATCGCGGGCGCCCGGTGGTTCTGATCGGCCAGCAAAAGGGAAGAGACACCAAGCAGCGCGTGGCCCAGAATTTCGGCCAGGCCAAGCCCGAAGGTTATCGCAAGGCGCTGCGCGTGATGCACATGGCGGCCAAATTTGGCCGGCCGATTTTCACGTTCATCGACACGCCGGGAGCCTATCCGGGAATTGACGCGGAAGAGCGCGGCCAGGCCGAAGCCATCGCGCGAAATCTGCGCGAGATGGCGCGCCTGCCGGTGCCCATCGTCGTGACCATCACGGGCGAAGGCGGCTCGGGCGGAGCGCTGGCCATCGCCATCGGCGATCAGGTCAACATGCTGGAGAATTCGGTCTACTCGGTCATCTCGCCCGAAGGGTGCGCGTCCATCCTGTGGCGTGACGCGGCAAAAGCAGAGGTGGCCGCCGAGGCGCTGAAAATTACCGCGCGCGATTTGAAAGATCTCGGAATCATCGACGAAATCGTTCCCGAACCGGAGGGCGGCGCGCACGTCGATCACGAAGCTTCCGCCTCGCTGCTGGGCAGCGTGCTGGACGAATCGCTGCGCGATCTGCAAAAGATGGCCATCCCTGAACTTCTCGAGCGCCGCTACGAAAAATTCCGCCGCATGGGACAGTTCTTCGAGGCCGCTAGAATCTGAACAGATTGCTTTCCCCGCCCGTTTTCTTCCGTCTAATAGAGCGTTGCTGGTTTCGCACCATTCCGCACCGTCGCCGTTGTTGCCCGCGCCCTCTCGTCATAATCTTGGTGGCGGAGACAGTCCTCTCATGTCAAAGCAAACGGGATCGCCAACGACGGAAACCGCGCCGCAGAACGGTTCGACGCAGGTCTTTCGTCCCTATGAACGGCTGGTGGAAATCAAGATTCTGGGCAAACCTTTTCAAGTTCCCGAGAAGAACACGATCCTGCGCTGCTTCCAGTACATCAGCCCGGAAACCATTCCTTACGGACGCTTCTGTTGGAATCAGGATTGCCAGTATTGCCGCGTGGTGGGCAAACTGACCGACGAAGAGCGCCCCCACGAACTTCTCAGCTGCAAGTTCCTGGTGAGCGCGGGCATGGAAATTACCGAGATCAGCCCCGAACTCAAATATTGCCTGCAGAATAAACTCGGGAAGTAGCCTTCGCGAGATAGGCGTCGAACCGTTCGATCCTACACGTCGAATGTTTGTAGGGCACGGCTTCAGCCGTGCCGCGAAGTTCACATTAAACGCGGCTTTAGCTGCTGGCCCGCGCATACTTCGAGTAGCCTGTTGGACTATCTATTCTTGCCGTTCAGGCTAAAACTTCACTGAGGAAAACGTCCCGCCTGCCGCAACTTTTCTGCCCGACCGGTGTTCAATGGGACGGACTCGCTTTTTGAGTTTGCTCAAGCTCCGCGGCTGGAATCCACCCCTGGACCCCACGCCGCGGCCTGAGCCCCGAGGGGCGCGCCGTCCCCGATTACGGCGCGTCCCTCATTCCTTTACGCTTGGCCGCTCGCGATCCGCAGGCTGCCCAACAAAGCATTGTCATTCTGAGCGAAGTGAAGAATCTCTCCGGGCGTTTTTTCCTCAAGCGACAATCCAAGAGGGATTCTTCGCTTCGCTCAGAATGACCGCGAAAAAACAAACGCACCGCGCCGTTTCTAATTCCTCTGCAGCCGCGATTTGCTGTAGGATGCTCTCTATCTATGGAAACGATTCCGGAGTTCCTTCCGTGCGACGGCTGTGGGCTGCCAGCCTCGCCGGAACACATCGCCGAGCGGGTACGGCGTTTGGAACTCGCCACGCGATTTCGGCCCGTGCATATCGGCACGCTTTTCGTAATGTGGGCGCCGCCGGCCCGGCTTGAGGATGATTTTTACGCGCCCCCGGCATCTCCAGAATATTTCGATCCGCTATTCGCCGCTCTCCAAATTCATGCCTCTGCGTCTTCTGCTCCAGGAGCGGACTCAAACGCGAATAGGTCTGAAAACGGGGATGGATGGGCAAGGCTCTCGGAATTTCAGCACCGCGGGCACTACCTGGCATATCTGGCGGAATGTCCGATCCCTGCTGGCGTAGAAACTGCCGCCGATACCGTCGCGCGACTCGGACCGGCGCTCGTTCGCAGAATTCGCTTTAATTACCGGCCAAAGCACATCGCCCTGATCGGTCAAGAACTGCTGCCTTTAACCGATGTCTTGAATCAGGCGAACCTCGGCGACCGGGTGATCCTAAGCGGCGGCCAGCCGTTGCCAGACCCGCGGACAGGCGGCCGTACCGCTCTGGAACTGTTCCAAAGGGCGGTTGCTGGCGTAGTACCTGGAGACTATCCTTCTTCAGGGTATGATAGAATTCAAGCTATACAGCCTGAATGAGATTTCGGAGCAGGGGGTATTCGTGAAAGCCAAGGCGAAATTTGGCATCGGAGTTGCGATCATCCTGGTCACACTGTCCTGCCTGGCATATGTCGGAGCGCAGCAAAGCAAGACCTACTACCACACCATCTCGGAAATTCCCACGCTCAACGGTTCGGCGCTACACCAGCGCCTGCGTGTCGGCGGCGATGTTCAGAACGGTTCCATTCAACATTATTCCGGACGCGTCGATTTCGTGCTGGTGGAGCAGGGAAAAGTCCTGCCGGTCAGCTACGTGGGCACCGATCCGCTTCCCGACACCTTTAAGGATGGCGCGCAGTGCCTGGTCGAAGGCAAAGTGCAGCCCGACGGCCGATTTGTGGCTGAGACGGTTCAGGCGAAATGCGCGTCTAAGTACGAAGCGGCACCGGGCGGCGGGCAGGGGCAACCGGGCAATGCCACCGGCGATTCGTATTCGGGCGGCAAGAGCTAATTCTCAGGATCTAATCCTAGTTGGATTCGGCGGCTGACCGGATCGCTTATTCAGTGGTTCGCAACGCCCGCGCACTGTCATTCTGAGCGAAGCGAAGAATCTCTCTTCGATTGAAGCAAGGTAAAGAATCGACCAGCGATTCGTGGCTTCCCGCAGAGTAGCAACGTAGAAAGAATTGAGGATCTGATTTGGATCTGTTCGGCTCCTACGCATTATTGTTGGCCTTTGCCTTTGCCCTCTACGCGATCTTCGGGGGCATCGCGGCCATCATCACCCGCCGTCCTCTACTGATCAAATCCGCGCGCAATGCCGGGTTCGCGGTGTGCGTGTTGATCTGGATGGGGACCCTCAGCCTGTGGTACCTCTTCTACACAGACAATTATTCGATGGCGTACGTCGCCGCGCACAGCAATCGCTCACTTTCTCCGTACTACAAATTCTCAGCACTCTGGTCGGGGCAGGAAGGTTCGTTGCTCTTCTGGAGCTTCCTGCTGTCCATCTACGTTTTCTCGGCGCTGTACGCCTACCGGGGCAAGCACCCGGAATTGATGCCATACGTCGGCGTGGTTTTGGCCAGCGTGCAGATTTTTTTCCTGACGATGAACAATTTCATCGCCAGCCCTTTCCAGGTGTTCGCCGGAACGGGCGCGGGCGGCATTCTGCACCTCGCGACGCGCGCGGATGGAAGCGG
>Ga0070735_10001291_pt1 | contig 24649 bp, 25 predicted proteins | sample Coa_R1_FD_66443 | JGI IMG/M metagenome (GOLD analysis project Ga0070735, IMG submission 66443) | Surface soil microbial communities from Centralia Pennsylvania, which are recovering from an underground coalmine fire - Coalmine... | ecosystem: Environmental > Terrestrial > Soil > Unclassified ...
GCTCGGAGACAGCCGCGGATTTAGTTTTCATCATGATGGGCATGGACGCAGGACATATCGTACTGTTGGGCGCTCAGTTTAGGAATTTTTTGGGACCCTGGAGTTCCAAGTACCAAAAGTGGCCTATTTGCACTTTCTTAACAAAAAAAGTCTGAAATTCTCCGCCGGCGTAGCGAGATGACTAGCACGCTCCAGGAGCAATGCCGGGCGGATTCGGCGGGAGCCGAAGATTTCAATTAGAAAAAAGGACGTGAGGCAATGTCATATTCGTTTCAAACTAACGTAACCTCTTTGATCGCTCAAGAGAATCTTCGGGTGAACAGCCAGTTTCAAAGCCAAACCATCACTCGTTTGACCTCCGGCTTTCGAATTAATTCTTCCGCCGACGACGCCGCGGGCTTGGCCGTTGCTAACGGACTCCGTAGCGACACCGCCGAACTGACACAGGGCGTTCAGAATGCCAACAACGGTGTCAGCATTCTGCAGATCATCGACGGCGGCCTCAATAACATTTCGAACATCCTGGACCGGCTCAAGACGTTGGCGACGGAATCGGCGTCGAGCACCTTCTCGGGAAACCGCGCCACCCTGAACAACGAATATCAGTCGCTGCTGACCGAAATTACGCGGCAGGCGTCTAATATCGGACTCTCGACGGGACCCATCGGAGGCCGCTACAATGCCGACCTGGGCGTCTACATCGGCGGTGGCGAGGGCGTGCAGGCCAATGGGAACGTGTCCATCGACCTGAGCGGCAACACCAACCGCGTGGATTCCACCAGCCTGGGCATCGCCTCCTCCTCCGTTAACGGCGGCGGAACCAACGACATCAGCGCGGGAGCGGATCTCCGGAGCGGCACGTTCTTGACCGCCGGCACGCAGGCCTTTGTATTCAATTTGGGCAACGGCACCACCGTGACAGCCACGGTTGGCGGCGGCGCGTCCGGTCTGGGCGGCCAAGCGCTCGTGGACCAGCTCAATTCGCAGATTAGCGCGTACGGAATCTCCGCCTCTATCGACACCACCAACGGCAAACTGGCGTTCACCGGCGGCTCCACCGCGTTTAACGTGACAGCCGGCCTGCAGAGCGCGGGAAGCGCCATCGCGACTTCCGGGGCTACCGCGACGAATACCTCTCTGACCACCGCCAACGGCCAGTCCCCGTATGTAACGGTCGCTGGTTCGGCCGAAGTGCTGTCTTTCACCATCGGCGGCGCCACCACCACCGTCAGCCTGGCAATCGGAACCACGATGGCCCAGGCGATCAACCAGATCAACGCCGTCATGTCACCTCTGGGTGTGAATGCCCTGGTCGACACGGCCACCAATGGAATCGATCTGCAGGGAACGGCCGCCTTCACGGTGAGTTCCAGCGGCGGCGGTGTGACGGGCGTGTTCGCCACCAACACCGGCGCGCAACAGACCATAACGGCTCCTGTCGCCAACGCCAGCTCGAACGGCAATGCTCTACTGGCACTGACGGCCATCACCACGGCCATCGGCCTGCTCGGCACCGTTCAAGGTAAGGTCGGTGCGGGTGAAAACATGCTGAACTACGCCAGCCAGCTCGCTCAATCGCAGATTTCCAGCTTCTCGGCCGCCCAGTCGGCGATCCGCGATGCGGACGTCGCTACCGAAGCAGCCAACCTGACCAAGGCGCAGATCCTGGAGCAATCCTCGGTCGCAGCCCTGGCACAGGCCAACGCGGCGCCGCAAGCGCTGTTGAAGCTGCTGCAGTAACGTGAAGCTGCTGCAATAAGGCAGCTTGGAGTCTAATGTTTAGAACAATCTGGGCCGATTCTCTACCGAGAGCGGCCCAGACTTGTTTTAAGGAGCCGAAGGCGCGCATTGGAAGGCAAAAAGATTAAGAATGAGCACCACATCCACCACCCCCACGCCGCCCTCTAGTAGTTCGTATTCCAGCGATCTGCAGCAGGTGCTTAGCCGCTCCATCGCGATCGCCTCTCTTCCGCTGAACCAGCTCAATGCGACGTTGAACGATTTGCAGAGCCGTTCCACGGAGTTGAACACTCTGAACGGGAAATTCTCCGCGGTTCAATCGGCCATACAATCGATTTCGACCGCGGTGAGCTCGACCACCGCGCAGGTGTCCGACAGCAGCGTGATCGCGGCCCAGAGCGATGCCACGGCATCGGCGGGGTCTTACACCATTCACGTCGCGAACGCGGGCTCGCCTTCCAGCGCGCTCAGCCTGGGTAGCCTGCCGGCAGTGACGAATCCCGCTACACAATCGATATCGACTTCCAGCTCGTTTACGCTAACGGTGGGTGGCACTCCGGTGACTGTGACCCCGTCGGCGAACACTCTGAGCGCTCTCGCGGATGCCATCAACTCCTCGGGCGCGAATGTCACCGCTACCATCGTCAACTTAGGCTCGCCTTCGGCGCCGAGTTACCAATTGTCGCTGCAAACCACCAAACTGGGCAACATCACCCTTCAACTCAATGATGGGACCAACGATCTGATGGGCACACTCTCCGGAGGAACGCTGGCCACGTACCAGGTAAACGGGAACCCGGCTACCCCCATTTCGTCGGATTCGAGCACCGTGACCATCGCGCCCGGCGTGACTGTGGACCTGCTCAGTTTCGGCGACTCGACGGTAACGGTTTCGCAAAGCTCCACCGCCCAGGCGAATGCGCTTTCTTCCTTTGCGACGGCCTACAATGCGGCCGTGGATGCGCTCAGCGTGAACCGCGGCCAGGGAGGGGGCGCGCTCACGGGAGATGCGCTGATCTATACCTTGTCCCAATCGCTCCGGGATATCAGCGGATTTACCGGCGGCTCCGGGGCGGTTCAGAGTCTGACCGACCTGGGCCTTACGTTCGACCAGAACGGACACCTGAATTTCGATCAAACCGTGTTTGCCAGCGCGGCCGCGGCTCATCCCAGCGATCTGAGCGCCTTCCTGGGCTCGCCCACCACGGGCGGGTTCTTGCAGGATGCGACCAATACGATGAACGGGCTGGGAGACCCCACCACTGGGGTACTCGAAACAACCATCGCCAGCGCCCAAACGGCGATCGATAACCAGAACCAGAAGATCTCGGACGAACAAGCCCGTATCACAACCCTCACCACCAGTCTCACTTCCCGAATAGATGCGGCAGACGCCCTGATCGCGTCTCTGGAGCAGCAACAAACCTACTTCACCACGCTTTTTACGGACATGAATGCGATTAACAAGAACCAGGGATAGTCTTCACGCCGCGATCCAATCCGGCGCATGGAGCACCGCGCAGGAACTACTGGCAGCATTTCGCCTGGAAGTGGAAACATGCTGGCGAGAAGCCGCCACCGAACAGGAACGCCGTGCACTTTCCCAAAACGTGACCGGCTTTTTGCAGTGGGCGCGCGCCATGACCATTACTTCTCGCGAGCACGCGCAAGAGCGCTTGAACCGTCTGAACCGCCGGCACGCGTACACGGAGCCAGCTCCGGCCAATCCGTATCGCGGCTTGGACGCCTAAACTCATCTGATGACAGGCGACCCGCTTGCGGGCAAGCAAGATCGCCGGTCCCACTGTCAGAGATTTGACGGATTCGTTCAAAACGCGACATCGCCGCCGAATTTTTCCGCCTACAATCAGCAGTTTGCAGCTTGGCAACGAAACTGCTTTAGCGCAAGTATCGTGTTTGAAGCCGTCGCTGGAAATCTCGAACGATACATGAATCTGCTGAGTACCCGGCAGAAGCTGGTGGCGTCCAACATCGCCAATGCGGACACACCCGGCTATAAGACCAAAGACATCGATTTTCGTAGCGAGTTCGCCCAGCAGATGCAGGCTCAGGAGTGCGGGAGCCCGCAGACCACCGGCCCTCAAACGATCGAGCCGGACGGCCTGCCGGTGAAATCCGACGGCAACAACGTCAGCCTGGACCGCGAGTCTCGCATGCTGGCCGAGAACGCGATGCGCTTCCAGGTGGCTACCAGCCTGGCCCAAGCCGAACTGCACTCGATACGCAGTGCCATCCAAGAAGGTGCATCCTCATGAGTCTTTTCTCAGCCCTCTCTGTAAGCGCTTCGGGTATGTCCGCGCAGCGGGCGCGCACCGAGCTGCTGGTGGAAAATCTCGCCAACGCCGATACCACACGGACTCCGGAAGGCGGCCCGTATCGCCGTAAGGACGCGGTGTTCGCGTCGGATCCGGGAGTCGGCCAGTTTTCGGCGTTGTTTGAGTCCCAGCTCAATCCGTCCAGTTCGGGCGTGCGCGTGGCGCAGGTGGTCACGGATCAGCGCGATCCGGAAATGCGGTATATGCCCGGTCATCCGGACGCGAACAAAGACGGCTATGTGGCGTATCCCCGCATGAATCCGGCCGAGGACATGGTGGATCTTTTGAGCGCCTCCCGAGGCTATCAAGCCAACGTGGCCGCGATCAGCGCGGTGAAAGACATGATTAATCACACGCTCGACTTGTTCAGGTAGAACTTCCCATAATCGATCGCTATGAATATTTCTCCCATCCAGCCGTCCAGCATTCAGCCCATCGGAACGCCGATCGAAATTGGCGGTGCTACTCCGTCCACTGCTGGTGGCGAATTCAGCAATATTCTTCAAGGCGCGATCGCTCAGGTGGAAGGCGCCAGTAACAACGCCAATCAGAGCGTCCAGCAGTTTCTGTCGGGCGATGGCGAGGATCTGCATTCCACGGTGCTCTCCGTGCAGCGCGCCAGTCTCGAATTCGACATGCTGATGCAGGTGCGCAATAAAGTTGTTTCGGCGTATCAAGAAGTCATGCGCATGCAGATGTAGCGGCGCGCTACTGACCTTTTACTCTCATGGACCAAGTCAAACGAATCCTAGGAACTCTGACAGCCCGTCAGTTAACGACCATCGTCCTGGTCGCCGCGCTAGTCGCCGGCGGAATTTACGGACTCACGCAGTATCAGCGCGAAGCTGGATTTCGCCCGCTGTACAGCAACGCCCTGGCGCCGGAAGATGCGGCGCTCGTGGTGCAGCACCTGAAGGAGAGCAGTGTTCCCTATCGACTTTCGGCTAACGGCGCGATCGTTTCCGTTCCCGAAGATCGGGTCGCCGAGCTGCGTCTGGACATGGCCGCGGCCGGACTGCCCAAGAGTGGGCGCATCGGTTTCGAGATTTTCGACAAAACCAACCTCGGCATGACCGATTTCGCCGAACATGTGAATTATCGCCGGGCGCTGGAAGGCGAGCTGGAACGTTCGGTGATGGCGTTGAACGAAGTGGAGCAGGCCCGGGTGCACATCTCCTTTCCCCAGGAATCGGTGTTTCAGGAATCCCGCGAACCCGCCAAGGCCAGTGTGCTGCTGCGTCTCCGCGGAAGCTCGCGATTGCCCGACAGCGCGATTCCGGCAATTACCCACTTGATCTCGAGCGCCGTCGAAGGCCTGGCTCCGGATGCCGTGTCCGTTCTGGACATGCGCGGCAATCTTCTAAGCCGCGCTAAGCAGGTGGGTGATACCAGTTCCGGTTCAGGAGCTTCCGAAGCATCTCTCGAGTACCGCCACAGCGTGGAGCAGGATCTGACCGCCAAGTTAAACGCGACGCTCGAGCCTCTGGTAGGCGCGGGCCGGTTCCGCGCGGCCGTTTCCGCCGACACCGATCTTACCAGCGGCGAACAGAGTGAGGAACACTTCGATCCGACGCAGTCCGTGATGGTGAGCTCGCAGAAGAGCGAAGACGTTTCATCGCCATCGCGAACCGCCGGAGGAATTCCGGGAACCGCTTCGAATCTGCCGGATCCGGCGCCCGCCCCTGTTACTGTCGGTGGCGGCTCTTCGCGCAAAACGGAAAGCACTAACTACCAGTCCAGCCGGATCGTGAAGCGTACGGTGCTTCCGCAAGGCGGCATCAAGCGGCTGTCGGTCTCCGTGCTGATCGATCACGAAGTGCATTTCGAGGGCTCGGGCGCGCAGGCCAAACGAGTGCTGACTCCACCGACGCCGGAACGCCTCAAGGTGATTCACGATCTGGCCGCTGCCGCCGTCGGATTTAACATGGAACGCGGCGACCAGCTGATCGTGGAAAGCCTCCCTTTTGAATCGACCGTCAACCTGGAGCCGCCGGGAACGGCGCCTGCTCCGATCGAGGCTCCGCTCACGCCGATCGAACAGCTCAAGAAGAATCCGAAAATGCTCTACGGCGCAGCCGGGGGAGCTGCCGTGGTTCTAGCTGGCTTGTTCTTCCTGGTTTTCAAAATGCTGAAGAAATCACCGCCTGCGCCCGTCCAAGTGCGGCAGACGGAATCCCTGCCTTCCGCGGGCGCCGAACCGGCCGCATCGCAAAGACTAGGCGGGACCGATACCTGGGCGCCATCTTCCATGGCCGCAGCCTCTCCGCTACCGGCCCTGGGTCCAGCCAGAATCGAAGTGCTGACTAACCAAATCCGCGAGACCGCGCAAAAGGACGGAGAGATCGCGGCCGGCGTGCTGCGCGGATGGCTGCGCGAGGAAAACACCTAATCCATGGCTGCACCGGCGCACGCTCAAGTTCTATCCGGCATTCAGAAAGCCGCGATTCTGCTGATCTCGGTGGGCGATCAGGCTTCCGCGGAGCTGCTCAAGCGTCTCAGCGACGACGAAGTTCAGGCGGTTACGGCCGCCATCGCCAGCCTGCCGGCCATTTCCCGCGAACAAGCGGAAGCGGTTCTCGAGGAATTCCGTTCCGCCACGTCGCATTCCGGACAGGGTCACGGCGGTGTGGATTTCGCCAAACGCATTCTGACGTCCGCATTCGGGGCCGAAGGCAGCAAAAGACATGTGGAACGCCTGCCCAAAGCGGCCGGCCGCAGCTCCGATGCCGGCCAGCGCCTGCAAAAACTCGATCCGCAACTGCTCGCGCGCTTCGTCGAAAGCGAGCACCCGCAGACCATCGCGCTGGTTCTGGCGCATTTGAGCGCGGGACAATCGGCCGCCGTGCTGCGCTCGATGCCGGCCGACCTGCGCGGAGAGGTCACCATCCGTCTCGCAAGCCTGGACCAGATCTCACCGGTAGTAATGAATAAGATCTCAGCGATCATTTCGCGTAAGCTGCAAACGCTGGGCGAGGTCAAGCGCGAGTCTTCCGGCGGCCTGCGCGCCGTGGCTGAGATTTTTAACCAACTGGATGGTGAGATGTCCAACGAAATCCTCGCGCAGGTTGGCGAGCGCGATGCAGCTTTGGTGGAATCCATCCGCCAGAAGATGTTCGTGTTCGACGATCTGATGATGATCGATGCCAACGGCATCAAGGAACTGTTGGGCCGAGCCGACCGTAAACAGCTCACCATCGCCCTAAAGGGCAGCAGCGACGAGCTGCGCAAGCATCTGCTGCAGGGTATGTCCCAGCGCGGCGCCGCCATGCTTCTGGAAGACATGGAAGCCCTGGGTCCGGTGAAGATCAAGGACGTCGAGGGCGCACAGCAAATGATGATAGCTCTGCTCCGCCAGCTGGAAATGGAAGGTGTCGTCAGCCTGAAGGGAGGCGGCGATGAGCAATACATCGTCTAAAATCCTTCGGGACGGCGAACTTTCCGCAGTGACGCCGATGGCGTGGCGCAACACCAGCACTCCTCCTCCGGCTCCGCGGCCCGCACGCGCTCCGGCCGTTAACGAGGGCCAATCGCCGGACCTGGACGAAGCCCGGAAAGAATCCTATCAGCTCGGATTCTCCGAAGGCCGGAACGCCGGCCACGATCAAGCTGCCGCGGAGCTCCAACCCCTGATGGACCGGCTTTCCCGCTCGCTGGCGGACCTGGCCACCTTACGTTCCCACGTGCGCAAGACCGCCGAATCCGATCTTCTCAAGCTAGCGATCGCTGTCGCTCGCCGCGTGATTCATCGCGAACTGACGCTCGATCCTGGTTCTATTGAAGGGCTCATCCGGGTCGCTCTAGAGAAGCTGGAGTCGCGCGAATTATGCCGCGTACGCGTGCATCCCGACCAGGAACCTATCATCCGCACCTTGCTGACCCGCTTCTCAGCGGCACCCGTGGAGCTAGTCCCCGATGGAACGCTGCAGTCCGGCGACGTTCTGTTCGAGACCGCCCATGGCACGCTCGACGGCTCGATCGAAGCACAGCTTCAGGAAATCGAGCGCGGTTTTGCCGACAGGATGAGCCGGTGAGTCCCATGAGCGCGGAAGTTCCCGATCAAGACGTCCTGAAGCCGTACTTGAAAGATCTCGAGCAGCTGGATCTGCTGCCGTGGTGCGGAAAGGTCACCGCCACTGTGGGGTTGCTGATCGAATCGCAAGGTCCCGCCGTGGCTATTGGCGATTTCTGTGAAGTGTTCACCAGCAAAGGTCATAGTATCCGCACGCAGGTGATCGGATTTCGCAACGGGCGCGTGCTCTCCATGCCCCTGGAAGAACCCGAGGGGTTGCAGCTGGGCAGCCGCGTGATCGCACGCGTGTCGGATGCGCGGCTGGCGGTTGGACCCGGCCTGCTCGGCCGCGTGCTGGACGGCTTCGGTCAGCCAATGGACGGCGGTCCTCCGGTGGAGGCCGTGGAAACGTATCCTCTATATGCCCCGCCCCCGAACCCGCTCTCGCGGAAACACATCACCCAACGCCTGGTCACCGGCATTCGGTCGATCGATAGTCTTCTGACCTGCGGCAAGGGCCAGAGAATCGGATTGTTCGGCGGCAGCGGCGTCGGTAAGAGCACGCTGCTGGGCGCAATGTCGCGACAGAACTCGGCGCAGGTCAGCGTGATCGCACTGATAGGCGAACGCAATCGCGAGGTCAAGGCGTTCCTGGATCAGGAGCTCGGTCCGGAAGGCATGAAACGTTCCGTGGTGGTCGCGGCGACCTCGGACCGTCCCGCACCCCTTCGCATCCGTGCCGCGTTCGTGGCCCTGGCCGCCGCGGAATACTTCCGCGACCAAGGCCTGGATGTTCTGCTAGTGATGGATTCGGTGACCCGGCTGGCCATGGCGCAGCGCGAAATTGGATTGGCCGCCGGAGAACCGCCCAGCCAAAAAGGTTATCCACCTTCGGTCTACAGCCTTCTCCCCAAGATCTTTGAGCGCGCCGGAAACTTTGAATCCGGATCGATCACTGGCTTCTTCACCGTTTTGGTGGAAGGCGACGATTTTAACGAACCCATTTGCGACGCCGCTCGCGGCATCCTGGACGGCCACTTGATTCTTTCCCGCGATCTCGCCGCGACCGGCCATTACCCCGCCATCGATGTACTGAGCTCCGTCAGCCGGCTGGCGAACAAAGTCGCCACTCCGGAAGAGACCGCTGCCGCGCAGAAGATCCGCGAGGCACTGGCGCTGTACCAGCAGTCCGCGGATCTGATCCAGCTCGGCGCCCACGTGCAGGGCGCGAATCCCAAGCTGGATCAAAGCCTTCGTCTGCGCCCGCAGCTTCTCGATTTCCTCAAGCAACCGGCGGATACGCATACGCCCCAGCCAGAGACCGCCAGCAGGCTGTTCGCCCTGGCCAAGGAACTCGCATGAAAATCTTTCGGTTTCCGCTCCAAAGGGTGCTGGAGTGGCGGGCGCTGCAATTGCGCGTGGAAGAAGAGAAACTCGCTAGCTTGCAGCAGCAGCTCGCGGCGCTGCTGCAGCTGCGGGAAAAACTTGCGGCGGAGCGCAACCGTTCCCAATCGCATTTGTTCGCAACCGGCACGGCCGCGGGATCGGATCTGCAAACTTGGGCGCTCTATCAAGCGCGCTTGGTGAAGCAGCAGGAACTCCTAAAGACCCAGCTTTTGCAATGCGAGAAGCTGACGCTGGAACAGCGCCAGAGACTGCTGAAGGCACGCACGGACCATCGTGTTCTCGAACGACTCAAGGAGCGCCGCTGGAAGCAGTGGGTCTATCTCAATGACCGCGAGCTGGAAGATTCCGCCGCGGAAGCCTATCTCTCCAAATGGAGCCGCGAGGATCTGGAAAACAAGTCCGCCGAGGCGTTATAAAGATCACGCCGCCGGTTTATTCTCCGGACCTGCCATGGCCGCGGCCATCTGTTCCAGCTTGCGATAAAACTTCGACGGGTCCGAATCTCTACGGCGGTCCACGATCCCCGTGGTGGTTTCGATGGTCAGCATTTGGGCGATGCCGCTGGTCCAGACCGGAAACGACATCGAGAGCTTGCGGTTGATTTCGGTAGAAAGCGCCATGGCGCTGGACGGATCCATATCCAGGATCGCGCTAAAAACATCCTCGCTCCATCGGCCGATCATGGCTTCCCCGCCCAGAATGTTATCGAATTGCTGGACCAGGGTCCGCAGGGCATCGGTCATCACGGCGGACGAGTGCTGCCGTTCGAGCCGGCGCAAGTTCCGGGTGCTCACCAAGAGCACGCAGAACGGATCGTTCTGTTGCAAAAGATGCTCGATGCGCTCATTGAGCTTCTGCCGGTTCCAGGCGCCGGATACATGGTCCCGGTCCATCCGGCTGCGCTCATTATCCATGGCCTGATGCAAGGTGCGGATTTCGTCCTGGAGCTGCGTCACCACCAGTTGATGACTGCGGCGTAATTGACCGTAGGTGCGGATAATCGCGCCGGTTGTGGACTCAATCCCGCAGCGGATCTCTTCGATGTCGTCGCTGGCGGCCAGAGCTTCCAACCGGCCCACTTCCAGGCGAAGCTGCCCTTCGCAGTCGTCTCCCGTGGTGGAGACAGTTTCCGCGAAGATTTTCATGGCGGCGGCCGCATTTTGCAAATCCTTGCGCATCCGGGATATTTGTTCGCGAGCCTGGTCGCGGTAGTTGCGCAGCTCCCCGCGCAGGGACGCTTGCACGGCGTTGTAATGCTCCGGCGCGGATGCCTGTCCACATTGCGCATCCAGCAATTGCAGCCGCTGCCGGAAATACTCGGTACTGTGAGGATCCAGTTCCACCGCGTATTCGGAGGAGGACTTGATCGCCAGCGCATAACACTTTGCGAGGGTCTGCTGCAGGTCCTCTAAACGTTCCAGTTCCGTCGCCGCCTTACGCAAAGAGATCATTGTCCGAGCCTTCTAATGAATCGGCGGAGCGATCCCGACACTTGAGGTCTTAAGGTGACGCAAACAGAAGCGTATGCAAACAAAAAAAGACCGGTTCGAGCGTTTGCCCGAACCGGCCGCTTAAAGGCTGCTGTACTTAGACGCCCACGTAAATCGTGTGCCCGTCGCGATTCACAAGGAGAAGAGTTCCGTCTTTGGAGTTTCTGACCGCGGCTTCGAACTCAGCCACGTTCCTCACCGGCTTGCGGTTCACTTCCTGGATCACGTCGCCTTGCCTCAGCCCCGCGCTAGCTGCCGCACTGGCCGGGCTGACCTCGTTCACCACTACGCCCGCGGTGCTGGCGGGTAGCTTCAGATCCCGCGCGATTTGCGCAGTCAGGTTTTCGACGGTGACTCCTTCGAGCGCGCTGTCGGAGCCGTTGCCGCGGTCCGTACCGCCCCGATTCGTAGCCTCTTCGGGATTCAGCTCGCCCAGCGTGACTGGGAGTGTACGCTGCGCGCCATCCCGCCAGATTTTCAGATTTACGTTGGAATTCGGCTGCATGCTGGAAATCATGTTCCGCAGCTGGTTCGCATCATAAACCGAATGGCCGTCGACTTCGAGAATGATGTCGCCGGTCTTCAGGCCAGCTCTTGAAGCGGGGCTGTTGGCTTCCACTTCACCCACCAGAGCGCCCTGGGAGTCTTTCACTCCGAACTGCCGGGCGATGGTCGGCGTTACATTCTGCGGCAGGATCCCCAACCGTGCGCGGGTCACCTTGCCGTTCTTCAGGATCTGGTCCATGATGTTGCGGGCCAGGTTCACCGGTACTGCAAATCCGATGCCTTGGTTGCCTTCCGACCCGTGCGCGATGATGGCCGTATTGATGCCGATCAGCTCACCACGATCGTTCACCAGCGCTCCACCTGAATTGCCGGGATTGATCGCGGCATCGGTCTGGATGAAGTCTTCGTATGCTTCGATCTCGTTGCCTAATCCGCGGTGGGTCGCGCTAACGATCCCCATGGTCACTGTCTGACCCACGCCAAACGGATTTCCGATGGCCAGGGCATAGTCGCCGACTTCCACAGTGTCGGAGTTTCCGATAGTAATGGCGGGGAGATTTCCGGCATCGATCTTCACCACCGCGATATCGGCCTTGTCGTCCCTTCCAATCACGCGAGCCTTGTACTCACGACGATCGGACAGCATGACCTCCACGTCCGTGGCGCCATCGACTACGTGGTTGTTGGTCAAAATGTAGCCTTCGGGGCTGACAATCACGCCCGAACCGAGACCTTCGGAACGCTGCTCATCCGGGATATTCGGCAGATTAGGAATGGCGAACTGGCCACCAAACTGATCGCCGAAGAACTGACGCAACTGATCCGGTATCTGGCCTTGACCTTGGCCGCGTTGTCCGCGAAGCGCGCCGGTCTTGACTACCTTGGAAGATTTGATGCTGACTACCGTCGGCACCACTGCCTTTACTACCGGCGCGAAGCCCGCCCGGCTAGGCGCTACCTTCGGGTCCGTGAACTTAAAAGTCGCAGGTGGATTGGCCTGCGAACCTCTCTGCGCATGAGCAATACCCAAGCCGCCCAACACTAGCCCCAACGCGATAACTCCGGCGGCGGCCACGCGGCCCCGCCCGAACGCAACTCTACTCATAATGGTCCTCCACAAGAAAAATTCCGATGACCTTCCCAACCGGCCGCAGTCGCCGGTTTTAAGCCGGGATTGTGGTCTCAATCCATTGGACGCAGAAAGGCGGAAAAGGTTAGCGGCAGGCGAGGCTCTGCCGAAATGTCAAGGAATATTAACGTTTTGGAGCCGGTCCGATTTTGGCCCCCAAGTTGATCCAGGCCCGAATCAGGGCCAACTGCTCCTCGGTCAGCGTGCCCGCCGGAGGCATCCGCTTGTCGGTGGTGAGGGTGAGGCGCGTGTAAAGCAGGCTAAGATCCGCTTTCCCAGGCACCACAGCCTTGCCCGACGCCCCGCCCTGCAGGAGATTCTCGGGAGCGTCTACCCTCAGCCCGCCGGCCGCCATCGTGGCTTGATGGCAGGAGACGCAATTCGCATTCAGGATCGGCTCGATATCCTGATAGTAATTGACCGCGTCGGCTTTAGCCTTTTTGGGAGGGGCCTTTTGACCAGAACCTTGCGCATAGACACTCGCAATCCCAACCAGTCCCAACAGAAGAATTCTCGTTGACATTCGGCCCCTCTCGGCAAATTTAACTGGCAGTTGCCGTGCCAATTGTCTCAAACCAAGGAAATCGGCGCACTGAGGTACGGATTGACGCGCTGGGACAGAGAGTCATGCGTCATGTCGCCCGCTGCGCCCCGGTCGCCTGCGCTATTTCACACAAGCCCGAGAGGCGCAACCTTGCGTTTTCAGTACTCTCAGTCTTGGCGCGAAAAGTGCTGATTAATCAACGAATCTTGGAGGAGAACCACCCATGGGAAAAATCGTCGCAGCCATGGCGACCATGCACGCTCCGCAGCTCTTCACGCGACCTCCTGAAGAGGATCCGAAGCAGCTCGATGCGGGAATTGCGGCCATGCGGAAACTGGGGCAGGTTCTGGACGAGACCAAGCCGGACGCCCTGGTGATTTTGGCCAGTGACCATCTCGAGACGTTTTTCCTGCAATCCGTGCCGACGTTCGCGGTGATTGCCGGCGAGCGAGCCAAAACGGCCTTCGCAGGCCGAACCTGGAACCCGGCGATTCACCAAAAGCTGGCCGAAGACCTTCTCGAAGGCTTGGTTCACCGTGATTTCGATATGACGTACTCGCAGGATGCGGTGCTGGGACACTCCTTCGCCGCGCCCTTCGAATGGATCCTGGGTACGCGGGACATCCCCGTGGTGCCGATTTTCGTGAACACCTATCTGCCACCTCTGCCACGGCCTCAGCGCTGTGCCGCTTTGGGCCGGGCGATCGCGGAAATCGTGGCTGCCAAGCCGGAGCGCGTCGCGCTTCTCGCTAGCGGCGGGATGTCCCACTACCCTGGTACCGCCAAGTATTATCAGCCGGCCTTCGATTTCGACCGGTGGTGCATCCGCGAGCTGGAGAACAGCCATACGGGATCGTTCCTGAATCTGACACCAGAGCAACTGGACGAGGTCGGCAATACCGAGATGCTGCCCTGGGCGATCGTGCTGGGCGCTGCGGGCGCTCAACATATGGAATTGCTGTCGTACCAGGAAACGTCGCATCATGGGCACGCCGTGGCGCGCTTCCATCCGGGCGAAAAACCGAATGCGGAACCATCGCAGCCGTACCAGTTCCAGAGCCACCCGTTTCATTACTACGACCATCCTCCAATCGCCGCGTACCGGTTGAATAAGCTGCTGTATGAGTCGCGGCACAAGCCGGCATTGCGGCAACAGATGTTCCGCGACCTGGATGCCGTATGCATGGAATACGGACTAGGAATGGGGGAAGCCAGCGCGATGCGAGCGGTCTTCGAGTTTCGTAACCTCGATGGAGATCGCCCCGCGCTGGATGCGGAGCCTGTGGTAGCCGTGGGCGCCCATCCGGTGGGTGCGTTGATGGCCGTCCACGGCCTGCAGCAGGAAAAGCGCGCGATGCGGAAACCCGCCGTGGTTTCGCACGACGTAGCGCTAGCTGTAACGCATTGACGAAGCGGGGCAGGTTTCCGAGCTGCCCCAAATCGTCTACCGGATCACTTCCACCGAACAGCGCGCATGCAGCGCGACGCCTTCCGATACGCTGCCCAGCAGAAACCGTTCGACACCGCGATGCCCGTGCGAACCGACCACAATCAAGTCCGCGCCCCACTTGTCGGCTTCGTCGATAATCACGGCTTTCGGCCCGTCCAACAGCACGGAGATCGATTCGGAGACCTTGGGAAACGCCTTCGAGAGAATCTCTACCGCGCTTGCCACCGCAGCCTCAGCGTTCTTCATGGCTTGTTCCCGTTGTAGTGCCAGTTGCTCACTATCCACGTAGGGCGGCTCGAGCAGGGCCTGCGCGGTTCCCAGATGCAGCTCGACGACGCTGATCACTTCGATCTCGGCACCTGCCGGCCAAGGCCGCTCGGCGATCGATCGCGCGGCACGCTCCGAGAACTCGGAGCCATCGGTCGCGAGCAGTATCTTGTGAACACCCGGAAGCTTGCCTTCCTTTCCCCGCATGATTTCCACTGAGCATGGCGCATGGCTGACCACCGCCGACGCCACATTCCCCAGAAGGAAATGCGTGAGCGCTGAAACGCCCTCCGATCCGACGAAAACGAAATCAGCATTCGTCTCCTTGGCTCGGTCTAAAATCGCCCGCTTGGCGTCTCCCTTGAGCGACAGGCCGCTCGCTTCCAAACCCACGCCGCGGAGTTCTTCGGCAGCGCGATTCGCCAGGTCGGCGGACAGCCGGATGACCTCTTCGGCGGTTTGGGAGAAGGTCCACATATGAGTGGGCTCGACCACATTAAGCACTTCCACGCAGGTTTTGGGCGGCCAGGGCCGGGCAGCGACTTCCTTAAGGACGGCTTGGCTTGTCTCGGAATGATCAACAGCGACCAATAGCTTCATTTGCATCTCCCTCAAGCGACCTAAGCACGTCTACTACCGATCACACCTTAGCAGTTCTTAGCCGCAAGGCGTTACTGATGACAGAGACCGAGCTGAAGCTCATCGCTGCCGCGGCGATCATGGGGCTAAGCAATAGTCCGAACACGGGGTACAGTACGCCTGCGGCGATCGGGACCCCCAGGGAATTGTATACAAAAGCGAAGAACAGGTTTTGCTTGATATTACGCATAGTGGCCCGGCTGAGCCGCCGCGCCCGTGCGATGCCGCGCAGATCGCCCTGGACCAACGTCACGCCCGCGCTCTCCATGGCGATGTCGGTGCCCGTTCCCATGGCGATTCCTACCTGAGCCTGCGCCAGCGCCGGAGCGTCGTTGATTCCGTCGCCCGCCATGGCTACGAACCGGCCGGATTCCTGCAGCCGCTGGACATGCATGCGTTTGTCCTGCGGCAGGACTTCGGCCACTACTTCGTCGATCCCGAGTTGTTTCGCAACCGCCTCGGCGGTGACGCGGCTATCGCCGGTCAGCATGACGATTCGCATGCCTTCCGCGTGTAATTGCCGGATAGCCTCCGCGCTGGTCGACTTGATCGGATCAGCGACGCTGAGTCGTCCCGCGAGCTTCCCGTCCACCGCGACAAACAGCGCACTGGACCCCGTGACAGCCACGCCGACTCCGCGCATGAGGGCCACATTCCCCACCGCGACCTCGACGCCTTCCACCCGTCCGCGAGCGCCTTGGCCGGGAACCGCCTGAAACCCATCTACCGTGCCAGGAGAAATTCCGCGCTGCTCCGCGCCGGTCACGACGGCGTGCGCCAGTGGATGCTCGCTGGCCCGTTCCAGGCTTGCGGCCAGAAACAGCAGGCGCTGCTCGTCGAAACCCGGCGAAGGTTCGACTGCCACCAATTTCGGTTTGCCTTCGGTGAGCGTACCCGTTTTGTCGACGACCAGTGTGTCGGCCTGATGCAGAAGCTCGATGGCCTCGGCATTCTTGAAGAGCACACCCATGGTCGCGCCTTTGCCCATGGCGACCATGATCGACATCGGCGTCGCGAGACCCAACGCGCACGGGCAGGCAATGATTAGAACCGCGACGGCATTCACCAGCGCGTGTGCCAGGCGTGGCTGCGGACCCCAGACGCTCCAGACGAGGAACGTCACGATTGCCGCCGCCACCACCGTCGGCACGAAGTAGGCGGCCACGCGATCCACCAGTTTCTGAATCGGCGCCCGGCTGCGCTGGGCGTCCGATACCATGCGGACAATCTGGGCCAGCAGTGTTTCCGATCCCACCCGCTCGGCTTTCATGACCAGCGATCCGTTGCCGTTCACCGTCGCGCCCGTAACCTTGTTATGGGGAACCTTTTCGACAGGTATAGGCTCGCCCGTGAGCATCGATTCATCCACGGCACTCGCGCCTTCGACGACGACGCCGTCCACCGGGATCTTTTCGCCGGGCCGGACACGTAACATGTCGCCTTTGGCGACGTGATCTAGTTGGATGTCAGCTTCCGTGCCGTCCGGCCGGATCAAGCGGGCCGTCTTGGGCGCCAGCCCCAGTAGCGCCTTGATGGCGGCTCCGGTTCTGCTGCGGGCTTTGAGTTCCAGAACCTGCCCCAGCAGCACTAGTGTCACGACCATCGCGGCCGATTCGAAATAGACGTCGGTTCCCGGCCGAAAAATCGAAGCGAAGACACTGGAAAGGTAGGCCGCGCCGACGCCGATGCCGATGAGCGTGAACATATTTAAGTTACCGCTCAGAATTGACTGCCACGCGCGCACGAAAAAGGGCCAGCCGGCCCAAAGGACCACGGGCGTAGCTAATACCGTTTCAATCCAGCGGCTGGAAAGCCCGGCCATCGAGATCACCACCAGGGAGACGCTCAGCGCCGCGCTGACCCAGAACCGCCTCCGCATATCCACCAATTCTGGATTCTGAATATCTTGCGCCTGGATCTCCTTGGGCTCCAGTGCCATGCCGCAGATCGGGCAAGTCCCGGGACCAATCTGGACAATCTCGGGATCCATTGGGCAGGTATACTCGACGTCTTTAAGCTCCTTGGCGAGGGGTGCCGAAACAGCCGGTTTGGGAGCGAGGTATTTCAACGGGTCTGCCTGAAACTTGGCCAGGCAGCTCTTGGCGCAAAAGTAGTAGGTTTGGCCGCCGTATTCGAAGCTCCCGGCGGCGGCTGCCGGGGTAACCTCCATTCCGCAAACCGGGTCCTTAACTATAGGTCCCGAAGTTTTAGGGACAGACGATGCGGGGTGGATCTGGAACGGGTTGCTCGAACTCACTGGCTTTGGTCCATGTGATCCGTCCATATTTGATGTTCGCACGACTGCTTTAGTACCACCTTGACTTCGTATGTGTTTGAATGTACGATCAATGCCGGTATCGTGTACCCGCCTCGCGGCGGGCCAAGAGGAGACTGCCAGGGTGCGAATTCAGGCTTTAAGGATGCGGGCAAGCTGGTTGTTGGTTGGTGCCGCCGGAGCGGCTCTCTTGTCCTTGGCAGTGCTACCCACCCCCGCGCAGGCCCCCTATAAAGCCCCCAGAACCAAGGATGGGAAGCCCAACCTGAACGGCATCTGGCAGGCCAACAACGAGGCGAACTGGGACATCCGGCCGCACCCCGCCTCTCAAGGCCCCGTTTATACGCTAGGCGCGGCTTATTCCACGCCCGCAGGACTGGGCGTGGTCGAAGGCGGCGAGATTCCCTATAAACCAGAAGCCGCCGCTAAACAGAAGCAAAATTTCACTGACCGCCTGAAACTGGATCCGGAGATCAAGTGCTACATGGGCGGAGTCCCGCGATCGACGTACATGCCGTATCCGTTCCAGATCATCCAGGGCACCGGCCACATCATGATCGCCTACGAATACGCTGGCGCCGTGCGCGATATTAATATGGGTGCGCCGACCAAGGCCCCGGCCGATAGCTGGATGGGATGGTCGAATGGGCATTGGGAAGGCGAATCTCTGGTGGTGGACGTCAGCAGCCTCAATGATTCCACATGGTTCGACCGTGCCGGGAACTGGCACAGCGACGCGCTGCACGTGATCGAGCGTTATACTCCCATCGGACCAGACGCGCTACAGTATGAGGCCACGATTGACGATCCCAAGGTGTTCACGCGTCAATGGAAGATGAGCATGCCAATCTACCGGCGCCTGGAAAAGAACGCGCAGCTTTTAGAATATAAGTGTGTGGAATTCGCTGAAGAGGTCCTGTATGGGCATCTTCGGAAGCAGCCGCTGCAAGGAAAAGGAGACAGTAAATGAGACGATACGTTCTCTCTTCACTCATCGCTCTGGCCGTCGTATCGCTGATGTCAGCGCCGGTATTCGCACAGGCAGTCGTCGCGAAGCCTGCTCCCGCCGCCAAGGCGTGGACCATGCCGCGGACTCCCGATGGCAAGCCGGATCTGCAGGGTGTGTACTCGAACGCCACGACGATTCCCGTTGCGCGGCCTGCGTACCTTGGCGCCAAAGAGTTCTACACGGATGAAGCTGACAAGGTAGCATCCGCGGCGCAAGCCCCCGCGGGCAGAGGCGGACGTGGCGGAGCGGCGCGTCCCGCAGCCAACGACCCTGAGGGCGGCGGCACTTTGGCGGTGCACTACGACACCAGCCAATTCGGCCTGGGCGGAGCTACCGTGAAGCGAGCCGCGAGCCTGCGGACTTCCATCATCACCGGTCCCGAGGGCCGCGTGCCCGCAGTGCTTCCCGAAGTAGCTAAGGCTGCGCAAGAACGCCGCGCATACCAGCAGGCGCACCAGTGGGACAGCGCCCAGAATCGTCCGCTCGCCGAACGCTGCATCACGTGGGGATTTGAAGGACCGCCGATGATGCCGGTGGGCTACAACTCCACCCTCGAGATCGTCCAGGGTCAGGGTTATGTCGCGATCGTCCAGGAAATGATCCATGACACCCGCGTTATTCCGACGGACGGCCGTCCGCACGGACCCGCGGAAATCAAGCGCTGGATGGGAGATTCTGTCGGCCACTGGGAAGGCGACACGCTGGTGGTCGAGACCGTCAACTACAATCCTCAAGTCGTGATCCAGCAACAGCAGGTGAGCGACGCCGCCAAGGTGACGGAGCGCTTCACGCGGGTTGACGCCGACACCATCACATATCAATTCACCGTGGACGATCCCAAGACCTGGGTGAAACCGTTCTCCGGCGAATACAACATGGTCCATATCGACGGCGGCCTTTATGAGTACGCCTGCCATGAAGGCAACTACGGCATGGCCAACAACCTCAGCGGCGCGCGCGCCACTGAGAAAAAGTAAGGAAGTAAAGGAGCGACCCGATGCGAAATAAGCTAGCCATCATTCTTGCCGGCACAGGGCTGATGCTCGCCGTAGCGCCGGCGTGGGCGCATCACGCTTTCGCTGCGGAATTCGACGAGAAGAGACCGCTCAAGCTGAGCGGCGTGGTCACCAAGTGGGAGACCGTGAATCCCCACTCCTGGATCCACCTCGACGTGAAGGGCCCGGACGGCAAGGTCACCCAGTGGATGATCGAAGGCGGGAGCCCCAATTCGCTCTACCGCAACGGCTTCACCAAAGACTCCTTGCCGGAAGGCACGGAGATCGTGGTAGAGGGCTACCAGGCCAAAGACGGAGCCAATCGGGCCGTCGGTGCAAACCTGACCTTCAAGGACGGCAAGCGCCTGTTTATGGGCGGTTCCGCTCCAGGCGCGAACGGCGACGGAAAACAATAACGGAACGTGTTGTGTTTCACGGGCGGCCGCTAACGCGGCCGCCTTTTCTCATTTCAGGGGGACTCGCCGTCCCGGCGGTGCGGGTAGATAGCGCCAAATCTGGGAACGGTCGATGAATTCTTAGAGGAAGGGATCTAGCATGTTGTGTCAAGGAACAGCACAAACCAATGCGATACTTTGCACACTATTGATTAGCTCTGTGAGCTCGTTCGGGAGCGATGCCGTCGGGATCCTGCATCCGCAGTGTGGGTCCCCGTATCAATACCTTCTCGAAATTACTAACTATAAGGGGCATCGGCTGGAGAGAACAATTAAGTTCAAAGTTTTAGGAGAATCCGGCCTCCAGTTGTATGCGAATCAGTGGATTGATTCGCCCCGTCAGGACGATGCGAAGTCCAGCCGGATTCAAATACTCCACCTGTCTCGCCATTGGTGGCGAACCATGGAGATGTTGGGTAATTTCGAGATCGTATTCGACGATAGCCGGAAGCTGGAAGGCTCGTTTAGGGCTAAGTACGTCAGGCCACCAGGTGATTTCATTTGTGAATGAGCTAGGGACACAGATTTGGCGCACTACCGGCCTGCGAAATGGCAACCAAAGGAGTAGGATGGTTGCAAGCGCGAAGGAGCAATCTTATGCGGAATAGACTAGCCATTGCCTTGGGGATCGCGAGCCTGCTGCTGGCCGCCGCGCCCATGTGGGCGCATCATGCTTTTGCCGCGGAATTCGATGCGCAAAAGCCGGTGAAGCTCAGAGGAACCGTCGTCAAGGTGGAATTCATCAACCCGCACTCCTGGATCCACATGGACGTGAAGGATGCGGACGGCAAGGTCACGCGCTGGATGGTGGAAGGTGGCAGCCCCAACGCGCTATTCCGCCGTGGCGTCACCAAGGACGCCCTGCCGCAAGGAACCGAAATTCTGGTCGACGGCTATCAGGCCAAGGACGGGTCCAATCGGGCAAACGGCAGGGACATTACCTTCGCAGACGGCAAGAAACTGTTCGTGGGCGGATCGAATCCGGACGAACAGCCCAATGCGAAATGAACGGTAAAGTATTCGCGCTGGCCGCCGTTATTCTGTCGAGCGCTGCATTAGCGCAAACCAAATACAATCCGCCGCGTACGCCCGATGGCCAGCCCGATCTCCAGGGCGTCTGGACCAACGTTACCATCACGCCACTGGAGCGTCCAGCCAATCTCGCGGGCAAGGCGTTCTTTACTCCGGCGGAAGCTCGCCAATACGAAAAGGACACCGTCGATCGCAACAACGCGGATCGCCGGGACGGCGGCGCGCAAGCCGACCTCAGCCGTGCCTATAACGATGCGTGGTACGACCGCGGAACCAAAGTAGTCGAGACGTTGCGCACGTCGCTGATTATCGATCCGCCCGACGGACACATCCCGCGCAAGGCCGGCGCGCCCGCAGTGGCTCAAGCTGGATTCGGCAGACCGCCGGAAGGTCCCGAAGACCGGTCTTTGCCCGAGCGTTGCATTCTTTGGCCGACCGCCGGTCCGCCCATGATGCCGAGTTTTTACAACAACAACTATCAGATCGTGCAGGCGCCTGGATACGTCACGATTCTGGTCGAAATGATTCACGACGCGCGAATCATTCCACTGGACAATCGCCCGCATGTAGACGCCGGTATTCGGCAGTGGATGGGCGACCCGCGTGGCCATTGGGAAGGCAACACGTTGGTGGTCGAGACGACGAACTTCAACGATAAAACCCGCTTCCAGCGAGCGGGTCAGAACATGCGCCTGGTCGAACGCTTCACGCGCACCGCGCCGGACACCATCATGTACGAATTCACGGTGGATGATCCCTCGGCCTTCACCAAGCCCTGGACCGCGCAGATCCCGATGAAGAAGACCGAGGGTCCCATCATCGAATACGCCTGCAATGAGGGCAATTATGCGATGGAAGGCATGCTGGCCGGCGCTCGCGCCGACGAGAAGAAAGCTGCCTCGAAATAGCAGTCCTTGCTTCCCCGCGCGATTCCGTGGAATAATCGTCACGTATCAACGTTAGCTCCGCGTCCGGCTCCGCTGATTCTCGCGACTCCAAGTCGTACAAGAGGTTTTCATGTTGCGGTGGACGTGTTTCTTCATTCTGGCGGTTTCCTGCTTCGCTCAGTTCGACCCAGAGGATGCCCATGTGGATTTGTATTTTCCACATTTGGCCGATGGCGGCCCTGTCAAAGACCAATGGCAGACATCCTTCGTATTTGTAAATCCTCATCCCTCACTCCCGGCTAACTTAGTCTTGTCCATATTTGGGAACGACGGCCAGCCGCTCGCCTTAGACCTGGGTGGCGGAGGTCTTAGCGTTCAAGGGTATATAGTCCCTCCATTGGGCTCGGTTACTCTTCGGAGCGCGATTTCGTTTTCGACGACGATGACCGGCTATGCATTTGCGGCGTCGGACCTTCCCCTCCAGGCGACCGTGCTGTTTACACGAATCATGAATGGCGTTCCTCAGGCAGAGATATCCGCTCTGGCCACACTTCCCTCCACACAGTACCTTTCGCCAGCCACACGCGACCTTGGCATTGCGATCGTGAACATCTCCAGCTCTCCCAAGAGTTTTCTAATTACGGCGCTGGATTCAAATGGGATCACGGCCGGAACAAGCGTCGTGAATCTGGCCTCGCGGGAACATCAGTCGTTCGATCTCTCCAACCGGATTCCCAGCCTGCCTTCCAGTTTCAGCGGATCCATCAAAATCGCCCCATCTGCTTCGGCCACGGACGAATTCCTGGCCTGGACGCTAAACGTTGACCGCGGCTTGATCGCCTCGCTTCCGCCTGGCCGCCTGGCGTGGCCGATCTCCCAGGTGGATAGGATTTGGCTGGTCTACCGGAAACTCGTGGCAGCCGCGCCCGAAGCCGTCGCCGGACTCGGAATAAACGATGTGAATCTCAATGCGCCAGGCGTCGTCAATTTGGTGATCAGCCCGGAACAGATCATCGATGCGCTGGGTCGGCCGGGGTTCGTGCAAATCGATTTGAGCGTATCCCAACTGATCAGTGATTCTCCCAGTGAGCTTGCGTTTATCGTTGGGCATGAGCTGGGCCACGTGGCTCAGTCTCAGCATGGGAAAACTCTGACGGTTGCGGATGCCGAACATGACGCGGATCTTTTCGCGATGACTCTCATGATCTTGGCTGGATTTGATCCCTACGGCGGCGCCGGGGCTTTGGGGAAACTGAGTATGGTGTCCGGCACGCCGAACCTTGTAGCGCCGACTTTTGACGATCTCCCGGACCCTCAGGGCTCATTTCTGAGTCGCCTAGGTTCGATGTCTTCCACTCTAGCCCAGGCATGCGCTCAACCCCCGATTTCGGGTCTTTGCGGAGCGTATAAAGCCCTGATCCATCCGAACTTCCCGGCGACGGCTCCGTTTTAAGCTCGTCCAGCTCGATTGACACGACGTTGGTTCAAATGTACGATTGAGTGCTTCTCGATATGCGAAAAACGCTCACTTTTCTATCCACAGCGGCCGCTGCGGCTGTGTGTATCTCGTTAATAACCACTCCCGGAAGAGCCCAAGCCCCAACGGCGAAAACCGTTGCCAAGGCAACCGCGAATGGCCTCCGGATGCCCGACGGCAAGCCCAACCTGAACGGCGTGTGGGAGTATGTCGGCACCGCGAACTGGGATCTCCAGGATCATTCAGCGGCCCCCGGCCCGATGTGGCAGCTAGGCGCAATCGGAGCAATTCCGGCAGGCCAAGGAGTGGTCGAAGGCAACGAGATCCCCTATCAGCCGGCAGCGCTCGAAAAGAAGAAACAGAACAAAGCTAACTGGCCCGCCGAGGATCCGGAAGCCAAGTGCTACATGCCCGGCATCCCCCGAGCCACCTACATGCCGTTTCCGTTCCAGATCATCCAGTCCAACAAGGACATCCTGATGGCGTACGAATTCGCCAGCGCTAACCGGCTGATTAACATGGGGAAGCCGATCGAAGCCGGGTCGGATACCTGGATGGGGCAGTCCAACGGCCACTGGGAAGGCGATACCCTGGTGGTGGATGTGACTGGATTAAACGGGCTGGCCTGGTTCGATCGGGCCGGAAACTGGGGCAGCGACAAACTGCACGTGGTGGAGCGTTACAAGCGCCGCAGTAACGACGTCATGGATTATGAAGCTACAATCGACGACCCAAGCGTGTTTACACGGCCGTGGAAGATCAGCTTGCCGCTGTACAAGAGGGCCGAAAAGAACGCCCAGATTCTGGAGTTCAAGTGTGTGGAGTTCGCAGAAGAATTGTTGTACGGAAAGTATAAGAAGCAGCCGGCCAAGTAATGTACGAAGCAAGTAAAGGAGACCCCGTATGAGGCAGCGTGTCCTGACGTCTCTGATGGTGCTGTCAGCGGTGCTGGCTTCCGTGTTGCTGGTAACTGTGCCCGTGATCGGCCAGGCTCCAGCAAG
>Ga0070735_10001293_pt1 | contig 24614 bp, 18 predicted proteins | sample Coa_R1_FD_66443 | JGI IMG/M metagenome (GOLD analysis project Ga0070735, IMG submission 66443) | Surface soil microbial communities from Centralia Pennsylvania, which are recovering from an underground coalmine fire - Coalmine... | ecosystem: Environmental > Terrestrial > Soil > Unclassified ...
GCCAGCCCGCGCGGCCCGCACATCACCGGAACGCCTTTCCAGATGCAGGTCGGCCTCTCTCCCGGCGCTGGAGCCGTCGCCAGATCGAAGTCCACATAATTGGCAACAATCAGATCGAGGCGCCCATCGCGATCGTAGTCGACGAATGCGCAGCCCGTGCCCCAGGCCTTGCCCGACCCCGCCACGCCGGCCTTCTCCGCGACTTCGGTGAAGACTCCGTGATTGTTGTGATAGAGCCGATTCTTACCGTAGTAGGTGATGTAAAGATCTTCCCAACCGTCGTTGTCGTAATCGCCGACGCAGACGCCCTGTCCCCAGCCCGTTGCGGTGAGCCCCGCCTGAGCGGTCACATCGGTGAAGGTACCGTCATGGTTATTGCGATACAGGCGATTCGTCGGACCCTTCCCCTGGGGATAGCCATCGAGCCTAGTCCCGTTCACGAGAAAAATGTCCGGCCAGCCGTCGTTGTCGTAATCGAAAATCGCAACGCCGTTGCCTGTTGTCTCGATGATGTATTTCTTTGTGTCTACTCCGCCGAAGATGTTCTGCCCAGTCAGTCCAGCTTTTTCGGCTATGTCGGTGAAGTTGGCGATCTTTGTCGGAGAAGTGTCGCGCTTCGCTTGCTGAGCAAGAAGCCTGGACGCTGGAAACAGCAGGCATCCGCAGATGAGAGCGCGCCCGACAAGCCTGCGCGCACCGCAGGAGAGAAAAAGAAATCGCATGAGCCCCACTTGATGGTAGGGGCCTTCGGGGCGAGGGTCAAGCATGGGTAAAATAATTCAAAGCGCAGATGGCGGAATTTCGGCTGCCCCGTTATGATCTCAGTTCTCCCCAAACGGCGGTATTTATGATTCCAACGGAAGTTCCCGTCGCCCAGTCCAAAGATCAGGCCTTGACCTCGGCTGCATCGCCGACAGTTGAGCTGACGAAAATCCGCAAGTGCTATGGCGAGTTCGTCGCGGTCAACGATCTTTCTCTTCGCGTTCGTCCCGGCGGCATCTATGGGCTGCTTGGCCCCAATGGCGCGGGAAAGACCAGTACGATTCGCATGATCATGGGCATCATCGTGCCCGATGCGGGCCAGATTTCAGTATTCGGCGAACCTCTCTCGCGCGCGCACATGGATCAGTTCGGCTACCTGCCCGAAGAGCGCGGCCTGTACAAGAAGATGAAAGTCATGGAGCACCTCGTCTTCCTTGCTCAATTGAAAGGCTTGAGCAGCGGCGACGCCACCGCAAGAGCGCGCAAGTGGTGCGAGCGTTTCGAACTAAGCGCGTGGACGGACAAGAAGGTCGAGGAACTCTCGAAGGGCATGCAGCAGAAGGTGCAGTTTATTGGCGCGATCCTGCACGATCCGAATCTGATCATCATGGACGAACCATTCTCCGGCCTCGACCCTGCAAACGCCGTCGGGCTCAAAGACGCCGTGCTGGAACTTGCAAAGAATGGGAAGACGATCCTGCTCTCAACGCACCGCATGGATCAGGCCGAGCGGCTCTGCCAATCGATCTGCCTGATCAATCACGGACGCGCCGTTCTCGAAGGCGAGTTGACCCAGATCAAGGCGAAATACGGACGGATCAGCGTGCAGATCAAATACGACGGTGATGCGCGGTTCCTGCAGGATCCGAAGCTGGTCCAGTCGTACAACGATTACGGAAATTATGTCGAAGTACGGCTCGCCGCGGGCGGCGACGCGCAGGAATTGCTGCGTGCCGCTTCGTCGTGCGCAAAGCTGAGCAAGTTCGAAATCATGGAACCGTCCCTGGAAGAAATCTTTATCGAAGCGGTGGGCAAGTCCAATGCGTAATACGTGGCTCATCATCAAGCGTGAATACCTGCAGCGCGTCCGTACGCGATCATTCCTTGTCCTTACCTTGCTCCTGCCCGCCATCATGACCGTTCTGATGGCGCTACCCGCGAAACTTGCAACAATGGGCGACAAGCCGCAGCACATTGTCATCGTCAGCTCGAATGCTCAATTGGGCGAGAGCGTTCGCCAGCAACTGCTCTCAACTCCTGTCACCGAAGACGACGAGGAACCCGGCGCTGAGCAAGCCAAAGCCAGGCCCCAGAATCAGTACACGATCGATGTCGACGCAAACGCCACGGATGCCGAGCGGACTGCGCTGCGAGAAAAGGTGAGCAGTCGCACGATTGATGGGTTCCTCTGGGTGCCCGATGACTTTCTGACGACCCACAGAGTCGACTGGAACAGCCGGGACATCATAGGTTCTCAGGAACGATCTTGGGTAATCACCGCGATCAATCACATCGCTTTGCAGCAGCAACTCTCGAAGGCGGGCTTGCCGAGTTCACAGAGCGATCCCATGCTGACGCCAATCAAAGTCGAACGCATCCGCATCGAGGGCGGAAAGGAGGCGAAAGGCAGTGGAACCGCGAAATTCCTGGAAATCGTCGTGATGGTCATGCTGCTCTACATGGCTGTTCTTTTCTATGGAATTTCGGTCATGCGCTCGGTGATCGAAGAGAAAAATTCGCGCATCATGGAGGTGCTGCTTTCCTCGGCCACTTCCACCGAATTGATGACAGGAAAGCTCCTTGGGGTAGGAGCCGTCGGCCTTACCCAGATTCTGGTCTGGACCGTCATGGCCGGCGTCATCGCCCTGCCTTCCATGGCCATGCAGCCTAATCTCAGCGATCTTCAGATTTCTCCGGTAGTCATGATTGCCTTTGCCGCGTTTTTCCTTCTCGGATACCTGCTCTACAGCACCATGTACGCCGCTATCGGAGCCATCACGACCACCGAACAGGAAGGCCAGCAGATCCAGTTTCTTATTATCATTCCGCTCGTGCTTTCCGTGTTCATGCTGACGCCCGCGATTCGCACTCCCGACTCTGCAGCGGTCATGTGGATGTCGCTGGTGCCTTTCTTCGCGCCGATCGTGATGTTCGCACGCATAGTCGTACAGACACCCCCGATATGGCAGATTGCGCTGTCGCTGCTCTTATTGATCGCTACCGTCGCAGGACTGACGGTGCTCTGCGCGCGAATTTACCGCATTGGCGTCCTGATCTATGGAAAGCGGGCGACACTGCCGGAAATCATGAAGTGGCTGAAATACGCCAAGACTTAGTGAATTGAATCTGGCGCTCGAGTTGACGCAACGCCGACATACTTGTCGGCACCACCGTAATAGAACAGCCACTCATTGCCTCCGCGGACCATTCCCTCGACAAAGACCACGTTCGGAACCTGCCCGACTTTCTCCCAATCCTTCTCGGGTGCGAAAACAGGTTCGTCGCTGCGCCAGATGAGTTTTCGCGGATCTCGCTGATCAAAGGCGGCAATACCTGTCCGGTATACCAGATGATCGTCGGCTCCGTTATAGATCAGAAGGATTCTGTCGCTGGCGATGATCGGCGGCGGCCCAGGTTCCGCCACTCGCGAGTCGAAGCGTCCGAGGCGCGCCGGCAAGACAGGAGTCTTCGTCTCTTCGGTCCAATGAAGCAGGTCGGGCGACGACGCCAGTCCCGCCTGATCCTTCCCGTCTGCGCTCGTTCCCAGGAAATACATCCAGTACTTCCCGTTGATCTTTTCCGGCACAATTGCGCCCGACTTCGTCCACTTCACATTCCAGTTGCCCTTATATGCCGGGATGATGACGCCCTTGCGGTCCCAGTGAATCAGGTCCTTCGAGGTCGCAAGGCACAGCTGCGCGTCTTTCTTGTTGTAGCCGGAATAAGTCAGGTAATACGTGTCGCCGAACTGTACAAGCCGTGGATCCTCCACTCCGCCGTCCTTCTCGTAGTCTGCCTCAGGGCTTAGAACCGGCTGACTCCGCCGCTTGAAGTGAATTCCGTCTTCGCTCTCGGCATATCCAAGCCTCGATGTCCCCCGCTTATCCTGCGCGCGGTAAAGCATGACGATCTTGCCATCGCGCATGACGACTGCGGGATTGAACGTGCCTGCCGACTCCCAGCCTTCGCCCTCCGGAGCGATGACCGGCCTATCCGAAAGTCGATGCCACGGTCCAAAGGAATGTGGTTTAACTTGAGCGGCTAAAAATGCGACCAGCGGTAGGAGCAGAGCGATTTTTGAAAAGCGTGAGAGGCGCATGACTGCAGCTCGATCAAATGAATCTCCCCACAACTCGCGGACAACAAAAAACGGCAGGGCCGACCCCCTGCCGCTCTGAAATCTTATACCCGGACTATTTCTTATTTACGGCCTTTTTGAGTTCGGCCCCAGGGGTAAATTTCGCGACTTTGCGGGCAGCGATTTTAATCGTAGCTCCGGTTTGTGGATTGCGACCGTTCCGTGCTTTTCTTTGCGAAACGGAGAATGTGCCGAAGCCTATCAATGCCACACGGTCTCCTTTGCGGAGGGCAGAGGTAATGCTCTCTACGGCGGTATCAATAGCGGTCGTGGCCTGCGCCTTGCTCATTTCGCATGCGCCTGCGATCTTGTCAACCAGATCGGCCTTGTTCATAGTTTCTCCTCGCAGGTCTCGTTCGTCCCAGCCTACACCGGGAGGAAAAATGGTTATGGCTGAGTTGGGAAACCTGACCGTTCTGTATTCTCCTCCGTCTTTGGCGAATGTCAACTGTGAAAATCCGCGCCGGAAGCCTGTTTCGCAACTTGACGCCGCGGATTCGGGCTATGGAGGCCGATTCCCAAGACCGCCGGTCCGATTTTCCTCCGCCCTCCACAGGACCCTTCGTTCCTTCACAGGATGTACACAGCCCATCAGGGATTCCACCTTGCGCAAAACCGCTCTTCGGGTGCAAAGTCAAAAGAGAATTCTCGAATAGGATCGGCCCCTGGTGATCAAGGCTCCCGTTGAAGTTTGCCCGCTGTGCGAAGGAACAGGCTGGAAAGCTGTCTCGACCGGCCCCGACCGCCGAGTGACCCGTTGCGACTGCCAGTTGCGCGCCCGAGCGCAGACGATTTTGGCCGCGGCCCGCATTCCTCGCCGCTACGAGCATTGCGAGCTGGCGAACTACGACACCGATTTTCCGGGAGCCCATCCCTCGCTGGCGGAAGCCCACTTCCTGGCTTCGAATTTCGCCCAAAAATGCGACCCCCGAGGCGATAAAGGCCTGCTGATTATCGGCAAGATCGGCACCGGCAAGACGCATCTAGCCGTTGGAATCATCAAGGAATTGATTCTTAATCGCGGCATTTCCTGCCTGTTTTACGACTATCGCGAGCTGCTGAAGGAGATTCAGAATTCCTATAACTCGACGGTCCAGACCACGGAACTGGACGTTCTCCGGCCAGTATTCGAGACGGACGTTCTCGTTCTCGACGAACTCGGCGCGGTCAAACCTACGGAGTGGGTTTGGGACACGGTTAGCCTTATCCTGAACACCCGGTACAACGACAATCGCACAACGATCATCACGACGAATTTCGACGACCAACCTGCCGCCGGGGTGTCCGGATCGCTTTCGCCCGTGAGAGCCGCCAACAGAGCTGAAACTCTGGGCGACCGCATCGGCGAGCGCATGCGATCGCGCCTGCACGAGATGTGCCGCATCATTAGCCTCGACGGCACAGATTTCCGCCAGAAATTCCGCAGCGCCAGCTTCCGGTAAGTAGTGCCGGGCGATAGCGATGGCAGGCATCATTCACAGGATCGTGCCTCCGCCTTGAATTCACACTAAAATCTAATCAGTGCTAACCGAGCGCCTCGAATTCACGCCCGACCGGGACAACGAAGTATTCGCCGCGGTTCCTGCGAGCCCCGCCGTCTTCCTTCTGCGCGGCGAAGGTGCGCAAGTCGATCCCTACGTCAGCAAAACTGCAAATCTCCGGCGCCGTCTTCAACGCCTCCTCGGACCACTCACCGAACGGACAAAGAAACTCAATCTTCGCGATCGGGTGCGCGTCATCGAATTCACTCCGACGGGATCTGATTTCGAATCTGGATTCCTCCTCTACCGTGTCCTGCGCCACACCTTTCCAAAAACATATTCGCAACGCCTGCGCTTTCGTTTCGCGCCATTCGTAAAGCTGCACCTCGAAAACGAATATCCCCGCGCGTCCATTACCACTCGCCTTGGAAAGCTCAACGGGCCGGCACTTTACTACGGGCCGTTTGTCTCGCGCCTCATTGCCGAGAAGTTCATGAACGACTCGCTCGACTTCTTCAAGATGCGCCGCTGCATCGATGACCTCCATCCTGATCCAGCGTTTCCGGGATGCATTTATTCCGAGATGAAAATGTGCCTCGCTCCCTGTTTCAAAGGCTGCACGGATGAGGAATATGCGGCCGAAGTTCAGCGGGTGAAGACCTTCTTTGACTCCAGCGGAGAATCTCTTATGCGCGAGTTCTCCGATCAGCGCGAGACGGCCTCGGCTAATCTCGCCTTCGAAGAAGCTGCGGCCATTCACGCGCGAGTCGAAAAGTTGAAGCCTGTGCTGAGCCAGCTTCCAGAAGTCGTGAGGCGCCTCGACCAGTTTTCAGCGCTGATGATCCAGCCGAGCCACATCCCAGGCGCAGTGGAGTTCTTTCGCGTGGACTCCGGACGCATTGCCGGACAATTTCCATTCAGCATTCAGCCGGCAGAACATGCCAAGTCGCAATCGATGGAAGCGCGCGTCCAAGAGGCTCTGAACTCGTTGCCGCCTGCGAACACAAAATCTGTACTAGAGACAATGGAACACATCGCCCTGCTCAAGCGCTGGTACTACCGTGGCACGCGCATCGGAGAAATCTTCTTCGCTGATGCACATGGAGAATTGCCCATGCGCCGAGTCGTTCGCGGCATATCCCGCGTCTTTCGCGGCGAGAGGCCCGAAGTTCAGGCAACTGCAGCGACACTGGTGAGCATTGACGGGCCACCAAAATCGCCCTAAGATGGCTCGGCACCTGCGATGGCACTTTGGCGATTGGGGTTCGCCACTCGTTCATGATCGGGCAAACTGTCTCCCATTACCGGATTACCGAACTCCTTGGCGGCGGTGGAATGGGAGTGGTCTACAAAGCCGAAGACACCCTGCTCGGCCGGTTCGTCGCTCTCAAATTTCTTCCCGATGACGCCTCCGACGACCCGCAAGCGCTCGAGCGCTTTCGTCGCGAGGCTCGCGCCGCGTCCGCCCTGAACCATCCCAACATCTGCACGATCCATGAAATCGGCGAACACAACGGCCAAGCTTTCATTGTGATGGAGTGCCTGACCGGCAAGACGTTGAAGCACCTGATCGACGGCAAGCCGATGGAACTCGACCGCTTGTTAGCTCTCTCGATCGAGGTGGCCGATGCGCTCGATGCCGCACACTCCAAGGGGATTGTCCATCGCGACATAAAGCCCGCGAATATCTTCGTCACCGACCGCGGCCATGCCAAAATCCTCGACTTCGGTCTTGCCAAAGTTGCTCGCGCTGCACGTCCCACCAGCGGTGATTCGCAGACAATTGCCGACGTCGCGAGTCTCGACCTCACCAATCCCGGAACCGCCGTTGGCACCGTCGCCTACATGTCGCCCGAGCAGTTGCGGGGCAAAGAACTCGACGGCCGCACCGACCTTTTCTCCTTCGGAGTGGTCTTATACGAAACAGCAACGGGCGTTTTGCCTTTCCGCGGCGAAACATCCGCGGTTATTACGGAAGCCATTCTTAATCGAGCGCCCTCGGCCCCTGTCCGATTGAATCCTCTTCTTCCGGGCAAGTTGGAGGAAATCATCACCAAGGCGCTCGAGAAGGATCGCGACTTGCGCTGCCAGAGCGCGGCGGAACTGCGCGCCGACCTGAAGCGACTGAAGCGCAGCATCGATTCTTCCCGCTCCGCAGTTGCTCTCGAACCCGCGGAGCCAGCCTCCTCTGGATCTACCCCCGTGATGGTGGCTCCCGCAGCAGCCGTCAAGAAATCCTCGCGCGGTCTGTTATGGGTTCTGGCTGTCATTGTCGCTGCGGGTCTCGGCCTCTATGGTGGGAAGTTCGTTTTCACTCCGAAGCCTGTTCCGCCTCCCCTCTATCGACAACTCACATTCCGGCGCGGCAGCATCCGCTCCGCGCGCTTCGCTCCGGACGGCCAGACGATCTTGTATAGCGCAGCCTGGCAGGGGAATCCGACCGACGTATTCACCGCCCGCCCCGAAGCTCCCGAATCGCGTTCGATGGGGCTCAGTCATACCCAACTGATGTCGGTGTCGTCGACTGCTGAAATGGCCGTCTTACTCCACAGCAAGGCGGTGGGCGCATGGGTCAGCATGGGGACTCTGGCTCGCGCACCCCTTTCCGGAGGCGCGCCGCGCGAACTCCTCGAACAGGTGCAATGGGCCGACTGGTCGCCCGATGGCAACAACCTGGCTGTCGTTCGCGACTACGGCGGAAGAAATCGCCTCGAATACCCAATCGGCAAGCCGCTTTACCAGACAGGCGGCTGGATCGGACATCCACGCGTCTCTCCCAAGGGCGATTACATCGCATTTGCGGATCACCCGCTGCAAGGCGACGACAGCGGCTCCCTCGCCATCGTCGATATGGCAGGGAATAAGAAACTGCTCTCGGAGCAATGGTTCACGATCCAAGGTCTGGCATGGGCTCCGGACGGCAAAGAGATCTGGTTTACTGCCAGCGATTCAGGAACGGACCGCACGCTCTACGCGACATCCCTCGATGGAAAGCAGAGAATCGTCGCTCGCTTGCCCGGCGCGCTCATGTTGCTCGATATCGCCAAGGATGGGCGCGTGCTGCTGGTTCGCGCCGACTGGCGCCGCGAATTGCTCGGCCTGTTCAGCAACGATCCCAAGCAGCACGAGCTTTCCTGGCTCGACTACACGTATCCCGCCGATCTCTCCGCCGATGGCAAGACTCTTCTTTTCGACGAGGAAGGCGGGGGCGGAGCCTTGGACTATTCCAAGTCCAGCGGCCTGACCTACGCGGTTTACATCCGCAAGACCGACGGCTCTCCTGCCGTTCTGCTCGGCGAGGGCGGCGCAGTTTCTTTGTCTCCAGATGGAAAATGGGCTATCGCCCAGAGCCAGCAGTCTCCCTCTCAATTCCGGCTTCTGCCTACGGGCGCAGGGGAACCTCGAGATCTGACGAAGGACAACATCAATCACAGCTGGGCGCACTGGTTCCCGGATGGCAAGCGCATTTTGTTCACCGCCGACGAGCCGAATAAAGGGGTGCGCTTCTACATCTACGATCTCGCTTCAGGCAAGTCACAAGCGATCTCGCAGGAGGGTGTGAACGGTACTTCATTCGCGATTTCGCCCGACTCGCAGGAGATTGCCGCCATCGGCCCGGACAAGAAGGGATACATGTATCCCACCGCAGGAGGCGACCCTCGTCCGATTCCCGGGCTCAACCCCGGTGAGCAGCCAATCACATTCAGCTCCGACGGCAATGCCCTCTACATTTACCAACCCGGCGAACTTCCAGCTCGCGTGTACCACCTCGATGTAAAAACCGGCGAGCGCAAGATTTGGAAAGAACTAATGCCTTACGATCCCGCCGGAGTAGAAAATATCGGCCCAATCCTCATGACGCCCGACGCCAAGACGTGCGTCTTCGGTTATCACCGCATGCTCGCCGACTTGTACCTGGTCGAAGGTCTGAAGTAAGTTTTTCTGCTTCGAACTTCCATGCGTCGGGAGTCTTTGAAGGCCCTCACTGAACTATTGCGGCTCTGCCGTTTCGACCTTGTACAGGGCGCTCGCGTGCCGACGAAGAGCTACATGGAGGGCATCCGTCTCCGCTATCGGCTTGTGAGTCCACAAATCCCGAACACCGGTGACCGAACTCGAGATGCCCAAATCTGCCCACCCGAGGTTTACTTCCTGCGCGCCCTCGCCCAAATTGAAAACGGCCACGTAGCGCTCGCCCGCGCGCGGGCCGTCCGCAATCCAGGCGCGGATGTTGCCCTTATCCAGCACCTGATGCCCACCGCTGCTGTGCTGATCGACCTCAAGCACTTCCTCGTTTATGATCAGCGCCGTCGTCGCAGCATCGTTCGACGGGAGATCGCCTCCAAAGATCAGAGGCGACCGAAAGATGCTCCACAGCGTCATCACGGTCTGCTGCTCATCGGGAGTGAACTTCGTCGGCGCACCTCCGCCTTCGACGCTCGTAACCCGAAGCTTGCCCAGCGGCAGCATGTCTGCGTCGGGCCAGGTATCATTCCTGCCCACGAACGGCGCCCAATCGCGCGTGTAGTCGAACTGCTGCCGCAATAGCTTCCAGTCGTCCCAGAAATCGTCGGAGATACGCCACATCTGCGCATACTTCTCAAAGAACTCCACCTCTGAGATCGGAGCCGGCCCCGGAGAAATGCTCAACACCATCGGCCTGCCCGTCTTCCGGATCGCCAGGCTCAGCGCTTTCATCTCCGCCGGCTGATATAGATGACTCCCCATGTCGTCCGCTTTGATGAAATCCACGCCCCACGACGCATACAGCTCCGCAATCGAATCGTAATAGGCCTGCGAACCCGGCTTGGTCGTATCGACGCCCCACATATCGGGATTCCAGCGGCAGCCATTCTCTTTGTCGGCGACCTCGGCCGCGTGATACTTCGTGCCTTTGATCGGAAGATCTCTCTCGACGGCCTGCCGCGGAATGCCACGCATGATGTGAATCCCAAACTTCAACCCCTTGCTGTGAACGTAATCGGCGAGCGGCTTGAACCCGGCGCCATTTGCCGAAGAAGGAAAGCGATTCACCGCAGGCATGAGCCGGCCGAATTCATCCATCGACAGCGGCGCGCCGGGCTTGTAGTCGTGCCCCTGCGCATTGGGCTCGTACCACTGTATGTCGACCACAATGTACTGCCACCCATATTTCGCCAGATGCGCCGCCATCCAGTCGGCATTGGCCTTGACCTGTTCTTCGCGGACGGTCGTGCCGTAAGAGTCCCAGCTGTTCCAGCCCATGGGCGGAGTGGGAGCAGGGCCGCTCGCCGAGGACGATTGAGCCACAAGACCAATAGAAAGCAGATAGAGAATAATCAGCACGACGCTGCACCGTTTCATGCAGGGCATTGTACGGCCACATGCAACACTTGGGCGCAGAAGACTATCCGGTGTCCTTCGTGAACCTTCCTGATCTTTGTGGTTTAGTTTTCGAAAGCCAAAAGGAAAAGGGCGGCATGAAAGCCGCCCAAATTTATTGATCCGTACAAATCCGCTTAAATCCCTGGCGAATGGTTCTTAGATATCCAGATTCTTCACATCCAGTGCGTTCTCTTCGATGAACTTGCGCCGTGCCTCGACGTCTTCGCCCATCAGTGTGGTGAAGATCGTTTCGCACTCGGCGATATCCTCCAGCTTCACCGACAGCAGCGTACGCCGCTCCGGATCCATGGTCGTCTCCCAGAGCTGCGGAGCAGTCATCTCGCCCAGACCCTTGTAGCGCTGAATCGTGAAATCTTTCCGGCCTTCGTTGATCACGTAATCGCGAAGGTCGCGAACATTCGTTTTCTCGACGACCTCCACTTCTTTCCGCTTCGGAGTTTTCGCTGCGGCTTTTTTCTCGGCCTTGTCCTCGCCCGCCGCGACTTCGCCATCGACTCCGTCGCCATTCGATGAGGCTGGCGTCGCCTTGGCCAGCGTCTCGACGACAAACGGCGGTTCCATGTACGGCTCGATCTGCTTGTACTTGGCGATCATCTGCCGGCATTCCGCGCTGGACGCCAGTTCCCAGCTGATGACATGTTCGGCGCCGTGCTTATTGACGAACATCACTTCCCATAGGTTGTGCTCTTCGTCGAACCGCGCTTCCACGCTTTTGAAACCCTCGTCTTTCTGCAGCTTCTTGATTTCTTTTTCCAGACGCTCGATCTTCTTCGGCGGATCCTTCTTCTCGCCCTCGAAGTCGGCGCGCTTGGCCAGATCCAGCTTCGGGATCAGTTCCGTGACTTTTTCGTTGCGCACCCGCTTGTCGAGCTTCTCGAAGAAGCCGAGATACTCGTCGAGCACAGCCATAAACTTTGCGAGATCTTTGCCTTCGATCTTTGCCGCGCCTTCGCCGTAACGAACAGTCAAACCATCGGCCGCCCGCTTCACCATCACCTTCACGAACTCGCGCTCGTCTTTGATGTACTGCTGCGATTTGCCCTTCTTCAGCGAGAACAACGGCGGTTGCGCGATGAACACGTTTCCGCGCTTGATCAATTCCTGCATGTGCCGGAAGAAAAACGTCAGCAGCAGCGTGCGAATGTGGCTGCCGTCGACGTCAGCATCGGTCATCAGGATGATCTTGCCGTAGCGCACTTTCGTCGGATCGAAATCGTCCTTCGCGATGCCGGTGCCGAGCGCCGTGATCATGGCGCGAATTTCTTCGTGCGCCAGCATCTTGTCGTAGCGCGCCTTCTCGACGTTCAGGATCTTTCCTTTCAGCGGCAGAATCGCCTGGAATCGCCGATCGCGACCCTGCTTCGCCGTCCCGCCTGCGGACTCGCCCTCGACCAGGAACAGCTCACAGCGATTTGGATCACGCTCCGAACAATCCGCCAGCTTACCCGGCAAACCTCCGGAATCCAAAGCACCCTTGCGCCGCGTCAGATCTCGCGCCTTGCGCGCCGCTTCGCGCGCCCGCGCCGCATCCACAGCTTTGTTGATGATCTTTTTCGCGACCGTGGAATTCTGCTCGAAAAACGCTCCGAGACGCTCGTTAACGAATTGCGTCACGGTGCCCGCGATGTCGGAATTCAGCTTGCCCTTGGTCTGACCTTCAAATTGCGGCTGCGGCAGCTTCACGCTGATCACCGCAACCAGACCTTCGCGAACGTCATCGCCCGTCAGATTTTCTTTCACATCCTTGAACAACCCGAGTTGCTGCCCTGCATAGTTGATGGTGCGCGTCAGCGCCGTGCGGAATCCCGAGAGATGCGTTCCGCCATCAATCGTGTTGATGTTGTTCGCAAAGCTGAAGATCGTCTCCGAATATGCGTCGTTGTACTGCAAGCCAATTTCCATGTGGACTCCATTGCGGTCATCCTCCATGTAGATCGGCTTGTCGTGCAGCACCTGCTTGCCGCGATTCAAATGCTTGATGAATTCCGCGATGCCGCCGTTGTACTTGAACTCCGCATGCTTCGGCTCTCCGGTCTTCGCGTCGGTCGCGCGCTCATCGGTCAGCGTGATCAGCAATCCCTTGTTCAGGAACGCCAGCTCGCGCAGCCGCTGCGCCAGCGTGTCGTAGTTATATTCGGTCGCGGTGAAGATGCTGCGATCCGGAAGGAAATGCACTTTCGTCCCAGTCTTCACCTTGGCTACGCCGGTCTTCTTCAGCTTGCTGGTCGGATCGCCCTTCGAATACGTCTGTTGCCAGGTCGCGCCATCGCGCCAGATTTCGAGCTCGAGATCCTCGCTCAATGCGTTCACGCACGACACACCAACGCCGTGCAGTCCGCCGGAAACTTTGTAGGTGGACGAATCGAACTTTCCCCCGGCGTGCAGCGTGGTCATCACTACCTGCGCCGCGGAAACTTTCTCTCCGTCAATATCCATGTCGTCGACAGGAATGCCGCGACCGTCATCGATCACAGTGATGGAGTTGTCGAGGTGAATCGCGACTTCAATCTTCGTGGCAAATCCGGCAAGCGCTTCGTCAACGGAATTGTCGACTACTTCATATACGAGATGGTGCAGCCCGAGTTCGCCCGTCGACCCGATATACATCGCGGGACGTTTGCGGACCGCTTCCATCCCGCCCAGCACTTTGATCGAATCGGCGGTGTAGTCGCTGTTGCTGTTCCCGTTGCCTCCGCCGTTCGCAGTATTGATCGGAGTCACTTTTCCGTTTTTTGTTTTGGCGTCGACGATGGGAGTATTGATCTCTTTAGTGGCCATTCCGCTCCGCGAAAATGTCCCGAATTTTTGTATTCTCGAGTGTGTTGCTTACGGCCCTGGAACCAGGCTGGAAGTGCATTCGATCCATCTCTTCTTGAGCTCTCAAAATCGGACTCAAGTTATTGAAATTGCTAATACTTAGGATCGATTCTTACTGTAAAGATTATACCACAAAAGAGGCCTATTTTCGAGGCTCGATCAAGTGCCGAATCGAGGGAGTAACGCAGTGCAGAGGAGCTTAGGTAGATGAGCGGCATCGCCTTGACTTCGTCAATTTGATTGTTTGGTGCCTGGCTCACGAAGATAATTCAATGTATGAGGCTAAGGGAATTTTGGCTATTTGGGCTGCTACTCTCCGCACCTGTCGCATTCTCGCAGCAAGTCGGTGGCGTGGATCTTACCGAACCGGGAACGACTCCCGCCACAGCGCAAACAACGGGCGATCAGATGGCGGCTGGTTGTAATCAGGAGACAGTAGGGATCATGGCTAACGGTGTTGTGACACCGGATGACGGCCAGAAACGAAGGATAGAAGTAGAAATCGTCGAATTGAGCAGCAATGTACTTGAAGTAGGTGGCGAGGTTCGGGCAGAGGTTCGGCTCAGGAACGTCGGCGGAACCCCCATACAAATTCCGTGGAGTAGAGATTCGAGCGTAATGAGGCAAGGTCCAAGTCCAGATCATCTTGAGTGGGAACAAGGAAATCTCGATTTTGTCCTAGCAGACAAGCCAAATCACAGAATTGCTCTGAAAAGTGGCGAGCAGTGGCTGTTTGGATCACAGTTCGTCGCCGGCAGCCAGATGACCATTAAACCGAGAGAATGGATTACTGCGTTGCTGAGTTTTACGGTCGAGGATAGGTATGACACCAACAGATCTACCGAGTTTCCAATCGGAGCTGCGAAATTGTTTGTGGAGTGGCACCAGGCGCGGAGAGAATGGAACCGTGAAAAATGCGTTTGGAGTCGGGCGTGGTTTAGCTACGAGGGCTACTACAAGCAGGATCAGCCCACAACAGCAGTTCAAGTCAAGGGTAGCCCGGGTTTGAACTTTCGGATTCCGTAACAAAGGTGGGTGCCCCAGCTTTCGTGTTTTCGAAAGCTGGGCAGCACGGACTCCGATCGCGGAATTCCTCAGTCACAGCGACACTCGAGGTGGCGGCGGTGAACGAGCCGTATAGCGCGGAGATGCGCGTCAGGGAAGTCTCTCGATCTCGGCAGCAGAAATATCCACCCCTCGAATAGCGAAGGCTGGTGCAGCCGTTCAGTGGCGATCATGCGGGCAAAAACCCGGCCCAGCCCCTGTAGTTGGAACAAATATGTCGAGAGGACTAGCATTCCGACTGGAGGCGTCTCGAAAAGATGAAGCAAGTTCTCAAAAACGTGCTCGTTATTGGCATGGCCCTTTCGCTCACGGGGGCGACTTACGGACAAGTGTCGAGAAGCGACATTTCATCGGTTGCAGCAGCGGGAAAAGTAAATGGAGATGTTTACCAGAACTCGTATCTCGGAATAACACTTTCAGCCCCGAAAGCGAATTGGTCTGTTCGCGGGCCAATTAACGTTAAGCAGCGACAGGGACGACTGATTGATGCAGTCTACGATTCGGCCCGACCTGAGCGGGGGCCAGAAGAAAACTATACGCTGGCCCTCCTTGTTGAATCTCAGGAGAACCTCCCCAAAGGGACTTCAACGGAGATGTATGTTCGCAGGGTGCGTCGCGGCTTGGAAGGCGATAATCTGAAAACTTACCGCGAGGAATTTCCAGTCACCGTTTCAGGCATTCCTTTTACTGGTACCGTCTTCAGATTTTTCCAAAGGTCAGACTTTGGTTACTATCGTGGCCTGTATTCAACCGTTCTAAACGGGTACTTTGTCACTATTGAAGTGCAGTGCGGCAGAGAAGAGAACCTACAGAAGTTGCTATCGTCAGCTTTCAGCATCACTGAAAAACAGAGGCCGTGAACGCGCCCGACCGAGCAATTGTCGCAAAATCGCGGTGTATTGCATCGAAGAATATTCACCCAAAAGAAAACGGGCAGCCATTTGAGCCGCCCGTGGTGATCAGCTTGCTCGCTCTTACGCCGTAGCCGGTCTCTCTCCGCCCTTCGCCCGTCCAGGCTCCAGATTCGGCTTGATGACGTGCTGGACGCCATCGTCCGGCCTTACCGCCGGCGGAGGCATCGGTGGCAGCTCCTTGCCTTCGACCAGCAGCTTGATTTCGTTCGCGTCCAGCACTTCCCGCTCGATCAGCGCCCGCGCCATTTTCTCGAGCGTGTCGCGATTGTCCGACAAAATCTGCCTCGCCGTTGTGTAGCCGTTATTAACCAGCTTGCGGACTTCCTGGTCAATCTTGATCGCCGTATCCTCGCTGTAATCGCGATGCTGCGCAATCTCGCGGCCCAGGAAGATCTGCTCTTCCTTCTTGCCGAACGTTAGCGGACCGAGGTCGCTCATGCCCCACTCGCATACCATCTTGCGAGCCATGTCGGTCGCCCGCTCAATGTCGTTGCCGGCGCCGGTGCTCATCACGTTCAAGAACATCTCTTCCGCGATCCGCCCGCCCATCAGGATTGCGATCTGCGTGTCCAGATAGTTCTTGTAATAGTTGTGCCGGTCGTCGGTGGGCAGCTGCATCGTCACGCCCAGCGCCATTCCGCGCGGAATGATCGTCACCTTGTGCAGAGGATCGGAATGCGGCATCTTCGCCGCCACCAGCGCGTGTCCAGCCTCGTGATACGCCGTGTTCTTCTTCTCCTCGTCGGTCAGCAGCAGCGACTTGCGCTCCACGCCCATGAGGACTTTGTCCTTGGCCAGCTCAAAGTCGTATTGCAGCACGGCCTTGCGGTTCTGCCGCGCCGCCGCCAATGCTGCTTCGTTGACCATGTTGGCCAGATCCGCGCCTGAGAACCCCGGTGTCCCGCGAGCCAGCACCGACAGATCAACGTCCTCGGCAAGAGGAATCTTCCGCGTGTGGACGCGCAGAATCTCTTCGCGTCCGCGCACATCCGGACGGCTCACCACAACGCGCCGATCAAACCGCCCCGGCCGCAGCAGCGCCGGATCGAGCACGTCGGGCCGGTTCGTCGCCGCCATCAGGATGACGCCTTCGTTCGATTCGAAGCCGTCCATCTCGACCAGCAACTGGTTCAAAGTCTGTTCGCGCTCGTCATGGCCGCCGCCAAGTCCTGCTCCGCGGTGGCGTCCAACCGCGTCAATTTCATCGATAAAGATGATGCAAGGGGCATTCTTCTTGCCCTGCTCAAACAGGTCGCGGACGCGGCTGGCGCCCACTCCTACAAACATCTCTACGAAGTCCGAGCCCGAAATCGAGAAGAACGGAACATTCGCCTCGCCGGCAACCGCCCGCGCCAGCAAGGTCTTGCCGGTTCCCGGAGGCCCCACGAGTAGCACGCCCTTGGGAATCCGCCCGCCGAGCTTCTGGAATTTCTGCGCCTCGCGCAGGAATTCGATAATCTCGCGCAGTTCTTCCTTGGCCTCTTCCACTCCGGCAACGTCTTTGAACGTGACTTTCTTCTGCTGCATCGAAAGCAGCCGGGCCCGGCTCTTGCCGAACGACAAAGCTTTGTTCCCGCCCGTCTGCATCTGGCGGATCATGAAGAACCAAAGCGCGCCTAGCAGAATCAGCGGAGCCCAAGTCCCAAGCAGCGTAAGCGACAGATTTCCGCTATTCACGTCGCGGAAGTTCATCACAACGCCCTTGCTTTGCAGGCTCTTCAGCAGCTCCGGGGTGAAGTAGTTACTCGGAGCCGTCGTGTGAAACGCCGAGCCGTCGCGGAGCTTGCCGCGGACCTCCATGCCGTTTACGGTAAATTCCTGGACACTGTTCTGGTCGATGTCACTGATGAACTGCGTGACGTTGATTTCCTTGTCCTTCTGACCATCGCGGGCCCCTTTAACCACTTCCCAGAGCAACAGGGCCGAGACGCCGATTAGCAGCCAGAACAGCACGGTCTTTACTGTTGAGTTCACCTAGAAGACTCCTGAAGCGCCAATACACTCCTGCGCGCCGGACGCATACACCTATTAGATGCCCCAGCCGATAATTCGATTGGCGAATTCCTTAGAACCTTATTCTACATATTCCATCGGAAAAAGGCGCTGTTCTTCGCTTATAACTTAAGTCACTGGGGCTCTGCTATTTGGCTGCTGCCAAGTAGGGCAGATTGCGATTCGTCTGCTCGACTGCTCCGAGGCCATAGCCAACCAGGAATGTCTCATCCACGAGAAAGCCAAAATAGTCCGGCTGTAGCGGCACCCGCCGGGCGGCTTGGCGATCAAGCAGCGTCACGAGCTTAACGGATGCCGCCCCACGCGACCGCAGATCGCTCATCAGAAACTCGCTGGTCACACCCGAATGAACCAGCCCCTCCACCAGCAGGATGTGCTGGCCTTTAATCTCCGGCTCATGGCTGAAAAAGATCTCCATCACATCGGCGCCTGCGCCCTGCGGGCGGCTGTACTTGGGCTTAATGAACTGGCAAACGACCGGAACCTCGATCGCCCGAACCAGGTCCGCGAGAAACATAAACGCGTTTTCGAGCACGGCCAGGGTCTGGACGGTCTGCCCTTTGTAGTCGTCGGAAATCTGACGCCCCAGTTCCTTGACCCGCCTTTGAATCTGCTCGGCGCCAATCACTTGCCGCAGTGGCTCGACCCTCGAACCATTCATGAAGTAGCGTTCCTCCCGGCACTAGTTTGCTGAATTCTACTCGCGCTTAACCCTCGTCATCGCCACCCGGCCTTGTTGCCAGGATCGCAACGGCCTCCCGCCCCAGCTTCGCCCGCAAACGCGCTGGCGGAGCAAATCCCCTCAGCCAAACGATTTCATTCCCACTCACCATCACCGGCCAAAGCCGCCGCTCCCGATGAGCGACATGATGCTCCTGCAAGAGTTCCTTGATCTTCTTGGGGGATTTCGTGTGATCGGGCCAGAACCGGTCTCCTGCACGCCAGTTCCGCACCCGTAACGGTCCCGGCAAAGAATCTGCGTCCAGAAGGTGCTCCGGATTATACGCCGCCTCCGAACCAGCCGGAAACCGCCGCAACTCAATCACTAACCCAATCTCGGGGATGAGCAACCGCCCAGGGATCATAAGTTCGTACTCGTAGTCCTCAGGAGTCTGCTCGCGCAGGTCGGGAGTCAGAAACAGCAAGTGGTCCGCCTCCCGCGTGACCTTCCAGCCCATCGGCAGCGACAGCTCTTTGCCGCTCGCCCCGTCTTCCGCCGCGAACCGCAGAATCTCCCCAACGTGCTTGAACTCGAGCGCCAGTCCCGCATGTGCCCCAATGGCCTTCACTGCCCGCCGCTGGACGGCAATCGGCTCGCCCAGAAACCACAAACGATCCACGGACGCATTCATCACCAGCCAAGGCGCGTCGTCGATACGTGCCCGCAAGGTCTGTTCTGATCCCGTTTCGACGGCCGGGTGCCCCATCCTAAGCGCGTCGTTTGCGCTCAGGGTGGGGATGCCCGGAGCACTCCCGATCTGAATCAGCCCGCCCGTCGCAGGACGCGCCCATTCTGGCTCCGACCAGTGAATCGCCGTTCCCATCCACCCGGTAACTTCGTTTTCCCAGTAATCTTCCTCGCCGCGCGCAATCTCAGCCAACTCCGCAAGATTTTCGGCCACCGCCGGATTGAAATCCTTTTCGAGCAGCGGCAGGACGAGTTTGCGAATCCGGTTGCGCGTGAACTTGGAATCCGCATTGGTCGCGTCCTCGCGCCAGCTCTGCCCGATCTCCCGCAGATACGACTCCAATTCACGCCGCCGGAACTCAAGCAACGGACGCACGATCTCCCCGCAAACGTCGCCATCTTCGCGTTCCACGGCAATTCGCGGATGAATCCCGCCCAACCCTCGAAACCCCGCCCCGCGCACGATCCGCATCAGAACGGTTTCCGCCTGATCGTCCAGCGTATGCCCCGTCACGATCTTGTTCAGTTGCGCGCGGTTGCCCCAGTTTTGCCGCGCATTGTTAGGCGCGAGGTTGCCCCACCCTTCTCGCGCATCTTGCGAGGGGGTGGGCAAATCACAATCCGGGAAGGGCACGGCTTCAGCCGTGCCACTCACGAAGGCGGAAGCCGGGGGCTTCAGCCCCTGAGGGCCGTCCTCGATCAGCGATCGGAAGAATCCATACCTCAACTCGCGCGCGGCAGTCTCCAGGCTCACGCCTTCATCGCGCGCATGTCCCGCCACATCGTCGCTGTCGTAAAAAAACTCCAGATCGAACTGACGAGCCAGATCCGCGACAAACTGCTCGTCAGCATTCGACTCCGCCCCACGCAACTTGTGATTGAAATGAACAACAGAAAGGACAATCCCCAACTCACCGCGCAATTCGAGCAGAAGCCGCAACAGCGCAACCGAATCGATCCCGCCCGAAACCGCGACGCCAACGCGATCACCGGCGTGAAGCAGTTCCTGCTGTTGGATGTCAGAAAGCACGCGTTGAGCGAGGGGATGCACGAAGCCATGGTACAACCGCAGATTACATAGAGACAGCCGAGACGGCTGTCCCCACATGCCTTTTCTCAGTGACTCTGTGACTCAGTGGTGAAAAGGCCCTACAGCCCCGCGCTCTTCTCCGCAATCAGCTTCCGAATCTTCTCCACGAACTCCGCGACCGGCATGTCCTCAGTCTTTTCTTTTCCTCGCGTCCGGACATTCACCTTTCCCGCTTCAGCCTCTTTATCTCCCACCACCAGCAGGAACGGTACTTTCTGCAACGCGTGTTCGCGGATCTTCGCATTCATCTTTTCATTGCGCGCATCGACCTCCACCCGCACGCCAATCGCCTTGAGTTCCGCCGCCACTTTGTTCGCGTACTCCGCATGCCGCTCGCTGATGGGAATCATCACCGCCTGCATCGGCGACAGCCACACCGGGAACGCTCCTGCATAGTGCTCGATCAACACGCCAAAGAATCGCTCGACCGATCCATACAGCGCTCGATGCACCATGACCGGCTGCTTGCGCGAACCATCCTCGGCGACATACTCCAATCCGAAGCGCTGCGGCAAATTGAAATCGAATTGGACGGTCGAAAGCTGCCACAGCCGCCCGATCGCATCCACCAGCTTGATGTCGATCTTCGGCCCATAGAACGCCGCTTCGCCTGGGATCGTCGTATACTCGACGCCCCGCGCCTTCAACACTTTTTCGAGCGACTGCTGGGCGTGGTTCCATTGCTCTTCGCTGCCGACAAAATTCTTGCGATCGTCCGGATTCCACGTCGAAAGCTCAGTCTGGAACTTGTCGAACCCGAAATCTTTCAAAGTGTCGAAAGCGAATTCCAGGCACGCCGCAATCTCGCCCTCGATTTGTTCCGGCGTGCAGAAGATATGTGCGTCATCCTGCGTGAATCCGCGCACCCGCAGCAGCCCATGCATGACGCCCGACCGCTCGTACCGATACACGGTTCCCAGCTCGCCCAGCCGCACCGGCAGATCGCGATACGACTTCAGCCCATCGCGATAGATCAAAATGTGCCCCGGACAATTCATCGGCTTCAGCCGATACTCGGCATCGTCGAGTTCCATCGCGTCGAACATGTTCTGCGAGTAGTAGCCCTCGTGCCCCGAGGTCTGCCACAACTGGCGGCGCATCACATGCGGCGTGTAGACCAGCGAATATCCGCGCTTGAGGTACTGATCGCGCATCCAGTCTTCCATCTCCTTGCGGATAATCCCGCCCTTCGGATGCCAGAAGATCAGCCCCGGCCCCGCCAGTTCCTGGATCGAGAACAGATCCAGTTGCTTCCCCAGCACGCGATGATCGCGCTTCTTGGCTTCCTCAACCTGGTTCAGATATGCATCCAGATCCTTCTTCGAGTAGAACGACGTCCCGTAAATCCGCTGCAGCTGCGGATTCTTTTCATCTCCCAGCCAGTACGCGCCCGCGATATTCAGCAGCTTGAATGCCTTGATCTTCCCCGTTGACGGAATATGCGGCCCGCGGCAGAAATCCGTGAACTTCCCCGTGCGATAAATCGAAATCTTTTCATCGGGCTTGGTGAACTGCTCGATGAAATGGCACTTCATGAAGTCGCCTTCTTTTTTGAACTCCGCCAGCCCCTGATCCCGTGGCAGAAACTCCCGGGCATACGGAATGTTCTGCTGCACGAGTTCCTGCATCTTCTTCTCGATCTTTTCGAGATCCTCCGGCGTGAATGGCGTCGGACGATAAAAGTCGTAAAAAAATCCGCTGTCCGTCGCCGGCCCGTGCCCCAACTTGGTCTCGGGGAAAAGTTCGAGCACAGCCGCCGCAAGAAGATGCGCCGACGAATGCCGGAACACTTGCAAAGCCTCGGGGTTCTTCTCCGTCAAAAGCGCCAGATCGGTGTCTTTCTCCAGCGGCCGCGCAAGATCGATCAGGTCCCCATTGGTCTTCGCCACCAGCGCCGCATCCGCCAGCCGTGGACTGATCGACTTCGCAACCTCAAGCGCCGTCGTACCCTTAGGAACTTCCTTCACGCTCCCATCCGGGAGCTTCACATGAATGCTGTCTGCCATAGTTTGAAACCTGCTGGATTTCTGAAACCTTCAGTCTAAAGAAGCATGGTAGGAGGGTCAAACCCGAAGCGGGGTGGTATACACAGACGGCAAAATGCTCCCTCCCCCTGCTTGGCCCGTTTATGCCAGGAACGGCTGTTGGAGGTGCCTCAGATTTCTCAGTTCGAAGCTTTAGCTGTTCCTGACGATGAGTGCGATCGCGATGTTTCACCAATTGAGAAACGCTAGTGCGTTGTGGCAAACAGTTGCTCGATTGTCCAGTGTCCGTTTTCCTTTTTCAAAAAAGCCTTTCCGATCTCCAAACACATAAGGGATTTCTCCGCGTCGGAACAGTCTGCTTCAAATACGAGAACGGCACGGGTATTCCAGAAATCGAAGCCAACCCTTGAGACTGTGATTCGCGCAACGTTTTTTCCCACCATTTGTTGCTGCGTAGCATCCACGACCGCAAGTTCTTCGGTCGGCCTGAGGGCCCAACTGTTTAGGTTTTTCTTGGCGAAGTCTTTGGCACAACGGCCACAGAAGCTTTTGAAGTCCGAGAAGGACAAATCATCAATAGCGGTGAGCCTCAATTCGGCAGGTATGGGCGGTTGAGCCGACAGGTCGTAATTCGGCAAAGTCAGCTTGCTGGTCTGATTGATAACGGTCAATTGTTTTTTCGCAAGCAGGTCGTCGTCTGCAAGATGGTGGATGAGCGATGAATACACGCGATACTCGTCCGTTGTAGGTTCTCCGACCAGGGTCAGGTCGTAAACAACAATTGCAGAAATTGCGACGGTTAAGATCACTCCTGAGCCGAGCGCGATGTTCCGGCCTCGCATATGAAAGCGGTTGCAGTCGAGTATAGGCGATACATAACTGTTCAGAACAGGCAATTAGTGCTCATCTTCCCGAGCCTTAGTGATGCAGGTAGCGCAAAACCAAATCAACGAGGAGCACAATGCAACCGAGGCAGATCACTACGGTGCTTCTGCTTGGTTTTCTTTGAGGATCGTTCTGGCCTTTCCGTCGCCAAACTAGGAACGCGTAATTCAGGACCGTCAGGAGCGCCACCGCAACGATGGCCCACAACCACAAGGAGGTTTGTGCGGGTACGATGAACAGCGAAATGGCGACGCCGATCACTCCCCCCACATTCACTACGAGCGCCTTCTTCCACGTTGGCATGTACCAGTATTTTGGATCAAGGGTGAGTTCGCCGAATAGTGGTTTCTGTTAAGAGGCTTTAGCACAACCTTGCGCTCTCTATTCGCCTTTTCCGGGGCTTTTGAGTGACATGGGGATCTTACGCCAACCACCTGCCTGAGTTAACATACGTTTGCTTTTCCGTCCCGTTTGGAGTTGTATGGCCGGTTATTTCGAAAGGTGGCGGCGGCGTCAACGCGAGCTTCGGGAAGGTGTCGATGCTGACCTATTGCAAACCAATCGAAAGCGGTTCCGACTTGCACTGAGCCTCGTGGGCATTGGTCTTGTCCTAGTTGCAGTCGCTGGAAAACTCCACCTATCCCGCAGGCTCGACGCCGCCCTTCGCGTAACTGCGGCAGCGTCTGTCTTGTTGGGAATCGTGCTTCTCCAGTGGGCGCGACGCGAGCGCCTGTTCTTAGAGCAGCCCGATTCCGAAGGTTCACCAGAGATATTCCGAGACACCCATAACCGGGACTGATGAGTGCAATGAAGATATTTCAACAATTAGAGATGTAGGGAAGTACTTATCACCATCGGGTGGTCCAGTGACGGCTCATGACGCCATATACCGCTATCGAAAAGAGACTGAAAAGCAGCAGGGCATCTCGCGACTCGCTCCGAGTGACCCAAACTGCAAGGAGAGCGGCTGTTGCACAGGCGAGCACAATCAGGATGGCTTTACCCAAAACGATCTCTGAATAGAAAGGGCTAACGCCACCGAGCCACTGGAATGCACACCGCCAGTCCAGAGCGACACCGAGAGCGGCGAAACACCATGCAATGCCCAAGGCCCGGCTGCCGTTCAGTTTGTCTGGTGACTGGAAATCTATGTCACTCGATGTCTCCGCTCCTGCATGGCCGGGCCAGAGGCGAACAACGGCATATGCGCCAAAAATGGTCCATGTAATGACTTCCATTACACGATCTGTGTGCGTATACATACCGGCGCTTCGGATTCAGCGGTAAAGGCGATTGTTTCATTGTGGCGTCCTTCAGACCACATGACTGATGTAATCAGATGAGATGAGAAGGCCGGTCTCCGGACGGGATGCGGTGTACGCTCCCAAGTTATCGACGTGCTCAAGGCACAGATAAAAAGGAGACCGGCAATGAAGAAGGTTAGCACCGTA
>Ga0070735_10001294_pt1 | contig 24609 bp, 8 predicted proteins | sample Coa_R1_FD_66443 | JGI IMG/M metagenome (GOLD analysis project Ga0070735, IMG submission 66443) | Surface soil microbial communities from Centralia Pennsylvania, which are recovering from an underground coalmine fire - Coalmine... | ecosystem: Environmental > Terrestrial > Soil > Unclassified ...
TGGCCAGGCCGGCCGCGTCGGCCAAGCCCAGCCCGCGCACCAGCACCGCGCCGTGTTTCAGCAGCAGCGTGGCCAGTTCCTCGCGGTGACCGGCCGCCCAGGACGGCGGGTCGGCCACCTCGGCGTGCATGCTCAGCATAGCCCTGCCTCGGTCATCCGCGGATTCCTCCGGTCGGGCCGCCGGTCCCGTCGACGGCCTGGGCCAGCGCGGACAGCACCGGGTGATCGAGCAGGTCGTTCAGCGAGACCAGTCCGTTCAGGCTGGTCACCACGTGCAGGGCGGACAGCGAGCTGCCGCCCAGGCCGAAGAAGTCGTCCTCGCGGCCGATGGCGTCTTCGGGCACGTCCAGTGCCTGGGCCCACGCGGCGGCGATGGCCCGCTCGGTGGACGTGCCGGGACGCGAGCTGCGGGACCCGGCACCCGGCGGCGGCTGACTGGCCAGGGCGGCCAGGCCGCGCTTGTCCACCTTGCCGTTGGCGGTGAGCGGCAGCGCCTCGAGCCGGTGCAGGCGGGAGGGCACCGCCGCGGCGGGTAGCGTTCCGGCTAGGTGCTCGCGCAACCGCTCGGGTCCCAGGCCGTCGGCGGAGACGTAGAAGGCCACCAGTTCCTGCCCCGAGCCGGCCTGCGGGACGGCGATCACGGCCGCCGCCTGCACTAGCGGGCAGTCCAGCACCCGCCCCTGCACCTCGCCGAGTTCGATGCGCACCCCGTGCACCTTGACCTGCTCGTCCCGGCGGCCATGGTATTCCAGCGACCCGCCGGGCAGCCAGCGGCCGAAGTCGCCGGTACGGTACATCCGCGCGCCGGGACGGAACGGGTCGGGGGTGAACACCTCGGCGGTGCGGCCCGGGTCGCCCGCGTACCCGCGGCCGACGCAGATGCCGGCGAAGGCGATCTCGCCGGGTGTGCCGAGCGGGCGCAACGTGGCGTCCGGGCCGAGCACGTAGACGGTCACGTTGCCGAGCGGGCGGCCGACCGGCACCAGGTCTCCGGGCGGGAGCGCGGGCAGCACCTCGTGCGTGGCGTCGTCGCAGGCCTCGGTAGCGCCATACGCGTTGACCAGCGGGATGCCCGGGCAGCGGGCGAACCATCGCTGCGCCAGTGCGCGGGGGATCGCCTCGCCGGTCACCGACACGTACCGCAGCGCGCCCAGCCTGCCCGGGTGCTGCTCCCAGTGACAGAGGAGGATGTCCAGGTAGGACGGCACCACCTGGAGTATGGTGGCCCCGCCCGCCGCGATCGCACCGGCGAAGCGGGCCGTGTCCATGATCGTCTCCGCGGGCACGATGAGCGTGCGGCCGCCCACGGTGAGCGGCGCGATCAGCTGCCATAGCGAGATGTCGAAGGACTGGCGCGCGCTCTGCACCACCACATCGGATGAGCCGATGGCCAGGTCGTCCACCTTGGCGCACACGTGGTTGAGCAGGCCGAGGTGCTCGCACATGGCGCCCTTGGGCAGCCCCGTCGAGCCGGAGGTGAAATAGATGTAGGCGAGCTGGCCAGGGTGAATCACCAGCCCGGGGTTGGCGTCATCATGGTTCGCGCGGAGCAGGTCAGCGACCGGGCGGGTCCACAGGGTCCGGCCGGCCGGCGGCGGGGCGCCTGGCTCGGTGAGCAGGAAGCGGCACCGGCTCCGCGTCACCAGATCGGCCACCCGGGCGGCCGGGAGCTCCGGTTCCACCGGCAGGTAGGCGCCGCCGGCCTTGAGCACGCCGAGCACCGCGGCCAGCCAGCCCAGGTGGCGCTGGGTGGCCACGCCCACCACGTCTTCCGGGCGGAGCCCGCCGGCCAGCAGGCCGTGCGCGATCTGGTTCGCGGCCCGGTTCACCCGGTCGTAGGTCCACCACTCGCCCTGGTACACCGCCGCGATCGCCTCGGGTTTCGCCCGGGCCTGCTGCTCGACCAGCGCGGGCACGAACCCGGGTGGCAGCGGGCGGCGCGGGCCTGTTCCGCGGCGGAGCAGAAGGTCCCGTTCCCCGGGGGACACCAGGTCGGTTTCCGAGTACGGCGCGGCAGGCCGGGCGGCCACCGCGGTCAGGGCCGTCCGCAGGTAGCCGGCAAACCTGGCCGCGTAGGCGGCGTCGAACTCCCCGCCGCGGCAGCAGACGGCGGCCCGCGGCCCGGTACGGCTGAGCGCCAGCGCGAGGCCCGCGCCGGGGGCCGAGCCCGTGCTGAGCTCCGGGCCGGGCGCCAGGCCGGGGCCGAAGCCGACATCGAACGCCATCCTGGCCGGTCCGGCGCTGGACGGCCTGGCCGCCTGGCTGGCTGCCCTGGCCGTCTGAGCCGCCTGGCCGGCCGCGGCGATCAGGTCGCGCCAGGAACCGCCGGGCAGGGTGACCCGCAGCGCGGCCAGCGGTGCGCCAGCGTCGGCCCGGTAGCCGATGAGCAGGTCGTCCTCGCCGGTGAGCAGGGCGAGCACCCGGATGAAGGCGGCGAGCAGCTCGGGCTCGCCCGCGCCGACGGGCAGCTCGGCGGTCACCGGCGCCTGCGGCTCACGGTCCGGCTCGGCGGACCAGCGCGGAAGCCGGGTCACGGGCTCAGCCACGGCGGCCCTCGCCGGCCGGGGCGGCCACCGGTTGGTGCTGGTCCGCCCGGCGGGCCGCCAGGACCTGCGCGCCCACCAGGTCGTCGGGCAGCGCGTCCGGCACGTCGGCGTCCAGCCGGGACAGCCGCTTGATCCCTAGCGCGGCCAGCGCGTTCACCGTCATGGCCAGGCCGCACAAGCAGAACGCGAAGCCCAGGCCGCGGCCGGGGCCGGTGCCGATCACCGATCCGACCGGGCCGGCCAGCGCCCCGTGCCGTTGCAGCAGCGGGTTCAGTTTCCCGGCCAGCGGCAGCAGCACCACGAAGCCGATGGGCAGCGTCGACCAGGTGATGGCCTGGTTGAGCGCGATCAGCCGTCCTAGGTAGCGCTGCGGGATCTTCACCTGGACGATTGTCAGGTAGATGCCGTTGGCCAGGGCCAGCGCCGCCGCGGTGCCGAACACACCGATCATCACCACGGCCAGGTTGGCCCGCAGGCCGGTCAGCATGACGAACACCCCGGACACGGCGATGGCCACGATATTGACCACCATGCGGTGCCGGCGCGGGCCGCCCCAGACCGCCATCACGCCGCCGCCGGCCAGGGCGCCCAAGCCCTCGGCGAAGGCGACCCGGCCCACGCTGCCGATGCTGCCGAACGACAGGACCAGCGGGGTGACCAGCAGCACCGGCACCGCGTAGAGCAGGTTGCTGATGCTGTAGAAGGTCAGCATGACCCGGAAGGCGGGCCTGGCCACCGCGATCCGGGCGCCGCCGAGCAACTGTTCGCGGAACGTTTCCTTGCGCCGCCGGCCCATCAGGTCCGGGAAGCGGGTCGCGGCCAGCACCCCGACGGCGAAGACGTAGCTGGCGACGTCGATGCCCAGGATGCCCTTGAGCCCGATGGCGGCCAGCAGCCCGGCGGCCAGCAGCGGCGCGAACAGCAGAGCCACCCCGTTGACCATCTGCGCGATCCCGTTGGCGTGCCCGAGGTAGCGTTTGGGTGCTAGCTGCGGGATCGCCGCGGTGAACGTCACCCGCTGGAAGGTCCCGGCCAGGGCCAGCAGCCACAGCAGCACGTAGACCAGGCCGATCGCGATGCCGCCGGTCCACAGCGTGGCCGCGAAGGCCAGCTCCACGGCGGCCGCGGCGCAGGCGGCGGCCATGATGACCGTGCGCCGGTCGAACCGGTCGGCGACCGCGCCCGCCAGCGGCGTGCCGAGCAGGATCGGGATCACCGCTGACGCGCCGGACAGCCCGAACCACAGCAGCGAGTGGGTGCTCAGGTACAGCCAGACCGGGATAGCCCACCCGGTCAGTGACGAGCCGGTGATCGAGACCAGCTGGCCGAACGAGACCAGCGCGAACCGGCGCATGCTCGGCTCGGCGCGCAGCCCGGGATCAGTGGCATCGTCCCGGCTGGCTACCGCGGCCAGCCGCGAGGGTCCCGGGGCCTGGCGGCCAGTTCCCGGCGGGGCTGCGGTGAGCTCGCGGTGGGCGCCGGTGATGATCTGCACCAGCTCCTCGGCCCGGTGGCGCAGGAAGAAATGCCCGGCCTCCTCCAGCACCACCAGGCCCACCTGGCCGGACAGGAAGCGCCACTCCCGGTAGCGTTCGGCGTAGTAGTCGGTGATCGGGTCCCGCTCGCCCACTACGGAGATGATGGGCGCCTGCAGCGGGAGCGGCGCCGAGTCGAACAGCCGGGTGAAGTGCTCCTCGGCGCTTTTGCTGTCGCGCCGCATGTTGGAGATGATCCGGTCAGCCTGGGCCTGGTCGATCGCGTCCATGTCCACGCCCATGGACTTCAGCCAGGTGGCCTGGTTGCGGTTGCTGGCCAGGTCCTCGGCCCGGGTGCGCAGCCGGGCCAGCAGGCCGCCGGGCCTGGCGAACGGGAACACCCCGCCGACGTAGACCGCCTCGAGCCGCCGCCCGGCCGCTTCCAGCCGGCGGGCCAGCTCCACGATCAGGGCGCCGCCGACCCCGCAGTGCCCGTACAGCACCAGCGGGCCGTCCACCCGGGCCAGGATCTCCTCGGTGCAGCGCCGGGCCAGCTCGTCGAAAGGCAGCGCCTGCTCGTCCAGCCCCACGTCATGCCCGGGGATGGCCACCGAGTACAGCACGTGCCCGGCCGGCAGCCGGTCGGCCAGCGGCTGGTACACCGCGGCGGAGCCGCCGCCGTAAGGGACACACACATAGCAGCAGGTCTTCTGCTGTTGCGGCCGGGTCAGCTCGTACAGCAGCGGGCGCGGGGCGGCCGGATCCCGCTCCAGCATGGTGGCCAGTTCCCGGACGGTCGGGTGCTGGAACAGGTCCATGACGCCCACCTGACGGCCGGTGCCCTCGGTCACCTGGCGCAGCCGGGCCACCACCTGGGTGGCCAGCAGCGAATGGCCGCCGAGGTCGAAGAAGTCATCGTCGCGGCCGACCTCGGTCACGCCGAGCACGTCACGCCAGACACCCGCCACCGCGCGTTCGGCCTCGGTACGCGGCTCCTCCCGCGGCCCGGCCGGAGCTTCGGCCGGGCCGGGCACCGGCAGCGCGGCCCGGTCCAGCTTGCCGGCCGGGGACAGCGGCAGCGCGTCCAGCGCGACGAACGCGGCCGGAACCATGTAGTCCGGCAGGCGGCGCCTGACCGCCTCGCGCAGCGCCGTCCGGTCGGGTTCGCCGTCGCCGACCACGTAGGCCACGATGCGCCGGTCACCCGGGCGGAATTCCTTGACCGCCGCGGCGGCCTGGCGTACCCCTGGCGCCTCGGCCAGCGTGGCCTCGATCTCACCGAGCTCGATGCGCAGGCCGCGCAGCTTGATCTGCCCGTCCATCCGGCCGAGGAACTCCACCGTGCCGTCGGGACGCCAGCGGGCCAGGTCCCCGGTGGCGTACAGCCGGGCGCCCGGCGGGCCGAACGGGTCTGGCACGAACCGCTCGGCGGTCAGCCCCGGGCGCCGGTGGTAGCCGCGGGCTACCTGGACCCCGCCGATGTGCAGCTCGCCGGGCGCGCCCACGGGCAGTTCCCGCCGCCTGGCGTCCAGGATGTGCACCCGGACGTTGGCGGCCGGCGCCCCGATCGGGACCCGGGACAGCCCGTCAAGGGCGGCCGGGGCGCACTGCCACGCGGTCACGTCGACCGCGGCCTCGGTGGGGCCGTACAGGTTGTGCAGCGCTGCCCCCGGCAGCGCGGTGACGCAGCGGCGGGCCAGGTCGGCGGGCAGCTCCTCGCCGCTGCACACGATGTGCCGCAGCGTGGCGCACGGGGCGCCGCCGGGCAGTTCGGCGAGGAAGCTGGCCAGCATGGACGGGACGAAGTGGGCCACGGTGACGCCGCAGGTCTCGATGACCTGGCACAGGTACGCCGGGTCACGGTGGCCACCGGGGCGGGCCATCACCAGGCGGGCCCCGGTGACCAGCGGCCAGAAGAACTCCCAGACCGACACGTCGAAGCTGGCCGGGGTCTTCTGCAGCACCACGTCGGCGGGGCCGATCGCAAGCTCCCGCTGCATCCAGTGCAGCCGGTTGACCACGCCGCGGTGGGCGTTGACCACCCCCTTGGGCCGCCCGGTGGAGCCGGAGGTGTAGATCAGGTAGGCGGCCGCGTCGTCCGGTACCCCGGCCCGGCCGCCCGGCGCCCACCGCGGCGCGTCGTCCAGGAACAGCGCCGGCGGGCTGGAGTCCGGCAGGAGGGCGGCCAGGTCGCGCTGGGCCAGCACCAGCCGGGCGCCGGAGTCGGCGAGCATGAACGCCAGTCGCTCGGCCGGGTACTCCGGGTCTAGCGGAAGGTAGGCCGCCCCGGCCTGGAGCACGCCGAGCAGGGCGGTGACCAGGTCCGCCGACCGTTGGGCCAGCACCGCCACCACCGACTCAGGACCCGCCCCGCGGCGCGCCAGCTCGCCCGCGATGCGTCGGGCGGCGAGCTCCAGCTCGGCGTAGCTGAGCTGGACTCGCTCATCGGCCACGGCCGTCGCTTGCGGCGTGCGCGTCACCTGCTCGGCGAACAGCAAGGGCAAGGTCAGGTCCTTTTTTACCGGAACGGCCGTGGTATTCCACCTCGCCAGCAGCGCGGCCTGGTCCGGGGGAAGCGCAGTCAGCTCGGCCAGGCGAGCCCGCGGGGTCGCGGCCAGGGCGGCCAGCACCGCGCGCAGCGCGCCGGCCAGCCGGGCTGCGGTCGCCTCGGTGAACAACGCGGTGTTGTACACGAACCGGCATTGCAGCCCGCCGTCCAGCGGGTAGGCGTGCAGTTCCAGGTCGAACCGGGTGGCGGGCAGTTCGACCGGTTTCCAGCGCAGCTCGGTGTCCGGGCGGGCCGCGTGCGCGGCGTCGCGCAGCTCGTAGTTCTGCAGCACGATCATGGCCTGGAACAGCGCCGGGCGGCTCACGTCTCTGGGCACGCCCAGCTCGTTGATCACCTTCTCGAACGGCACGTCGGCGTGGGCCAGCGCGTCCAGTACCTCGTCCCGCACCCGGCCGATCAGCTCATCGGCCGCGGGCTCGCCGCCGAGGTCCGCGCGCAGCGGCAGCATGTTGACGAACATGCCGACGGTCCCGTCAAGCTCGGGCCGCGACCTCCCGGCCACCGGAGTGCCCACCGCGAAGCGGTCCTGGCCGCTGTAGCGGGACAGCACGACCTGGTACCCGGCCAGCAGGATCATGAACAGCGTGGCGTGCCGCCCGCGGCCCAGCCGGCTCAGCGCGTCGGTGAGATCGGGCGCCAGGCCGAACCAGTGCGAGGCCCCGCCGAAAGTCTGGGTCGGCGGGCGCGGCGCGTCGGTGGGCAGTTCCAGCGCGGGCACGCCGGCCAGCCGGTCCAGCCAGTACGCCAGGTGCCGCGTGGCCGGCGGGGCGGACAGCTCCTCCCGCTGCCAGGCCGCGAAGTCGCCGTACTGGACCGGGTCCGGCGCCGCGGGCAGCGGCTCGTTCCGTACCAGGGCGCAATAGCAGCGGCCGAGCTCGGCCAGGATGATGTCGTTCGACCAGCCGTCGGTGACGATGTGATGCATGTCCACCAGCAGATCGTGCTCGGCGCCGCCCGCGACCCGGACCACCAGGGCACGGAGCAGCGGCCCCGCGGCCAGGTCGAACGGCCGCCGCGCCGCCTGATCGACGGCGGCCTGCGCGGCGGCGGCGTCTGGCACGTCGATGACCGGCAGCGGCACGTCGGCGGGCGGGCCGACTACCACCGCGGGCTGGCCGTCCGCGGTGACCGGGAAGCGCATCCGCAGGCTCTCATGCCGGGCGGTGACCCAGCGCAGCGCCCCGGCCAGCGCGGCCAGGTCCGCGTCGGGTCCGAGCCGGATGAGCAGCGGGACGCCGTAAGCGGCGGTGCCCGGCGCGAACTGCTCCATGAACCACAGCCGCTCCTGGGCGGCCGACAGCGGGGGCGCGCTGCCCGGGGGCCGGGCCGGGATGCCCGGCGGCGCCGAGCGCGCCGCCCCGCGCAGGCGCTGTTCCAGCAGCCGCTGCTTGGCCGCGGACAGCTCTGCCCCGGCGGCCTTCTGATCTGCGTCCAGCGAGGCCACGGTCTATTCCTCCCCGGCCGCCAGGCGGGCCGCCTCGTCCTCGGGCATGTCGGCCAGCTCGGCGCTGAGCAGGCGCTCCAGCTCAGCGGCCACCCCGGCCACGGTGGTATCGGCGAAGAAGGACTGGATGGTCAGCTCGGTTCCCGTCACCGCGCACAGCCGGGCGATCACCCGCAGCGCCAGCAGGGAGTGCCCGCCCAGGTCGAAGAAGTCGCTGGCCGCCCCCACCCGATCGGTGCCGAGCACCTCGGCCCACACCTGCGCGACCAGTTCCTCGGCCGCCGTCCTCGGCGCTATGAACGGCGCGCGAGCCCCGGCCGTTCCGGGGCCGCCGGACGGCTCCCGCGGCTCGTCCGGCGGCTGGCGCCGGTCCGGCTCCGGGGCCAGCCCGGGCACCGGCAGCTCGGCCAGGCGGACGCCGGGGTCTTCCAGGACCGCGCTGAGCACCCGCCGGTAGCCGTCAGCGATCCGGCGGGCGGTCGGCTCGGTGAACAGCGCGGTGTTGTACTCGAGCCGTGCCTGCTCACCGTAGATCTCCAGCGCCATGTCGTCCTCGGTCACCGGCGCCGACCGGCTGAAGCCGATGTCGAGGTAGTTGAAGCTGAGCTGGTACAGCGGCGGCACGGCTGGGTCGCGGCGCGGGAACTGCCCGGCCAGCGTCTGGAACGGCATGTCCTGGTGCTCCCAGGCCGCCAGCAGCGCCCGGCGCGCCCGGGCGAGCAGCTCGGTGAACGGCGGGTCGCCGCCCGCGTCGACGCGGATCACGATGACGTTGACGAACATGCCGATCAGCGGCTGGAGCTCGGGACGGTCCCGGCCGCCGACCGGCAGCCCGACCACGATGTCGGCTGCGCTCGACAGCCGGTGCAGCAACGCCGCGTACGCGGCGAGCATCACCATGAACGGCGTGGCGGAGTGCCGGCGGGCCAGGGCGGCCGCGGCCTGCGCCGTGCCGGGCAGGCCGAAGATGATGTGAGCTCCGGCGAAGCTGCGCTCCGCCGGACGGCGCAGGTCAGCGGGCAGGGCTGGCCCGGCCTGCAGCCCGGCCAGCTCCCGCCGCCAGAAGCTCATCAGCTCCGCCATCCGGTCACCAGCCAGCTGCCGGCGTTGCCAGACCGCGTAGTCCGCGTATTGGATGGCCAGCTCGGGCAGGTCCGCGGGACGTCGCTGCGCCGCCGCGGCGCACAGCTCGGTCACCTCGGCCCTGAGGTTGGCGGCCGAGGCCGCGTCGAACACCGCGTGGTGCACCACGAGGAGCAGCGCCCAGGCCGCCGGGCCCAGCCGCACCAGGGTGGCCCGCCACAGCGGGGCGCGGTCCAGCGGGAGCGGCGTGCCCGCCAGGCCGTCGAACAGCTCGCCCAGCCGGTCCTGCTGCGCCGGGCCGGGCAGGTGAGCCAGGTCCAGCCGGTCCAGCGGCGGGTCGATGCGCGGCCAGACCGCCTGGACGATCTGGCCGTCCCGGACCATCAGCGAGGTGCGCAGCGTCTCGTGCCGCTGGCAGACCGTCGACAGCGCGGCGGCCACGTCGGCCGCGCCGACCGGGTAGCGGAGCTCGAACTGGTCCACCACCTGGTAGACCGCCTCGGGGGCAAGCTGGCTGGCGAACCAGATCCGCTCCTGGGCGTAGGACGCCGGGACCAGCCACGGCTGCGGGCCGACTCCGGCGGCCCGGGTTCCTGGGCTGCTTTCCTCGGTCACCTGCGTGCCTCCGTGCCTACCGCGGCCCTGCCGGTCATCAGCACCCCCGGACACTAGCGCAGCGGGGCCAGGTCCGCCAGGGGCCCATATCCCCACACGATAGGTCGGCCCGCGTGCTCATGGTAGATTGACTGCCCGCCTTACGGGTGATAAAAGGTCATTGGCCCGATCTGTTGACGAACATAACAATTGACGTTCCTGCCTGCAGGAACCTACGCGCGGATAACCCAGCAACGGCACGAGGCTCGAGTTGACTGCGACGGATCTCGTTCTCTGGTTCAGAGAATTGAGCAGCGGGCCCAAATGCAATCGTGTGCTTTTCTGCTTGCCCCATGCCGGGGGCGGCAGCTTGTCATTCCGGGAATGGGAGCGGGCCGTTCCGCCCGCTGTGGGCGTGGTGCCGGTGCGGCTGCCCGGCCGGGAGCAGCGGTTCGCCGAGCCGCCCGGCGTGGACCCGGCAGCCATCGCCACGGCCGTCGCCGCCCGGGCGGACCGCCCGTACGCGGTCTTCGGGCACAGCATGGGCGCGCGGGTCGCGTTCGAGGTCACCCGCGAGCTCCGCCGCCTGGGCGCCCCGCCGCCGCTGCGGCTGTACGTGGCCGCGGCCTTGCCGCCGGGCACGGTGAGCCGGATCGCCAGCCTGGCCGTCCTAGAGGACGAGCCGCTCGCGCAGGCGCTGGTCGAGCTGGTCGGCGCGCCCGTCGAGCTGCGTGACAACGTGGAGTTCCGCGAGCTGATGCTGCCGGTGCTGCGCAGCGACCTGCGCTGGCTGAATCAGCATTCCCTCCAGCCCGGGGCGCCGCTGGAGACGCCGATCGTGGCGCTGGCGGGCGCGGCCGACACCGAGTGCGGGCGGTCGACCATGCTGGACTGGGGACGGCACACCTCGGCGTTCTTCGGCCTGCACACCCTTCCGGGCGGGCACTTCTTCCCGCAGACCCACGCCCGCGAGGTGGCCACGCTGGTCAGCGCGGACCTGATCGCGGCGGAGCCCCGGTGACCGCGATCCCGGGAGATCACCTGGCCCCGCTGCCCGGGACGCCGTGGCTGGTATGGCGGCAGGCCGTGCTGCGCACGACCGGGTTTCCCGCCCGCGGGCTGGGCCTGCTCGCGGCCCCGGGCTGCGCCGCGGCGGCGGACGCGGTCCTGGCCGGGACGGGGGGCGCGGGGCAGTTCGACGCGGAGTTCGAGACGGCCGCGACGGCCGGGACCGCGCAGGTGCACGCGATCGCCAGCGATCCGGCGTTCCGCGAGGCGGTGACCTGGCAGAGCCGGTCGGCGGTGCAGGCGCTGGACGCGATCAGGGCCGCCGGCCCGGCCGCCCGCCGGACCAGGAAGCACCGCGAGCGGGAGCGCCTGGTGGCGCGGTACTGGCAGCGGTACTGTGCCAAGGCCGACACCATCGGGTTCTTCGGCCCGGTGTGCTGGATCAGCGTCGACCCGGACGCGCCCGCGGTAGCGGCCAAGCCCGGGCGCGGGCTGCTGCGGGAGCGGCGGGTCGGGATCGAGCACTGGGCGCTGGCCGCCTATGCCGATGCGGTCGCCGGCCTGCCCGGCGTCAGGGAGCTGCTCGCCCCGGCCCTCCAGCCGCACCTGTGGGTCAGCGACGGCGAGGTGCACGCCCCGGTCCGCCCCCCGGTGCGGCTTTCCAGGGCGGAAGCGGCGCTGGTCGCCGCGTGCGACGGGCGGACCCCGGCGGCCGTCATCGCGGCGGAGCTGGCCGCCGGCCCCGCCCCGGGGCCGCGCGCCGCCGCCGACGTGTACCTGATGCTGGACCGGCTGGCCGGACAGGGGATCCTGCGCTGGGGCCTGGACGTCCCGGTGCGGCTGGACGCCGAGCAGGTGCTGCGCCAGCGGCTCGGCACGCTGGGCGAGGAGCCGATCCGGGCCCAGGCGCTGGCCGGGCTGGACCGGCTGTGCGCGGCCCGGGACCAGGTGGCCGCGGCGGCGGGCGACCCGGACGCGCTGACCGCCGCGCTGGACCGGATGGAAGCGGTGTTCACCGAGCTCACCGGGCAGCAGGCCGACCGCGCGGCCGGGCAGATGTACGCCGGGCGGCGGGTGGTCTGGGAGGACACCTCCCGCGACCTCAACGTGACCATCGGCGGCCCGGTGCTGCGTCGCCTGGCCGGGCCGATGGCGGTGCTGCTGCAGGCCGCCCGGTGGGCCGCCGCCGCCATGACCGAGGCTTACCTGGGCGCCCTTGGCGAGCTGCACGCCGAGCTGGCCGCCGAGGTCGGCTCGGACCGGGTGCCGCTGGGCCGCCTGTGGTTCCTGGCCCAGGGGCTGTTCTACGGTACAGGCGACCGCCCGGCCGACCGGGTGGCCGCGGCGCTGGCGCAGCGGTGGGCCGCGCTGTTCGCCCTGGACGCCGTCCCGGCCGGGACGCGCGTGGTCACCGCGGACGCCGTGGACCCCGTGCGGGCGGCCGCGCTGTTCCCCGCGGCCGGGCCCGCCTGGTCCTCGGCCCGGCTGCACAGTCCCGACGTGCAGCTGTGCGCGGAAAGCGCCGAGGCGATCAACCGCGGCCAGTTCACCGCGGTACTCGGCGAGATGCACGTTGCCTGGCCCACCTGCACCAGCGGGGCGCTCGCCATGTTCCACCCGGACCCCGAGCGTTTCCGCGCCGCGCTGCGCGCCGACCTCGGGCCGGACCAGGTCGTCCCGCTGCTGCCGGTCGAGTGGCCCCGGCATTCGTCCCGGCTGGCCATGACGGACGCGGACCTGGCCGGCGCCCAGCTGGGCTTCGCGCCCGCGCCCGGCGCCGACCCCGGCCGGCTGGTGCCGGTCAGCTCGGCCTGGGTCGAGCGGGACGGCCCGGGCGGCGTGGACCTGGTGGTGACCGCGCCGGGCGGGCGGCGCTGGCCGCTGGCCGAGGTGTTCGGTCGGCCGCTGGCCGAGCTCTGCGTCGAGGTGTTCAAGCTGACCGGCGGGGCCGAGCGCACCCCGCGACTGGTCCTGGGAGACATGGTGATGGCCAGGCAGGCCTGGCGCACCACGGCCGGGGCCTGCCCGCTGGCCGCCGAGACCGGGGACCGGCAGCGCTACCTGGCGGCCCGGGCCTGGCGGCGCGACCTGGGGCTGCCGGAGCGGGTGTTCGTCATGATCGGCACCGAGACCAAGCCGGTCTATCTCGACCTGACCAGCCCGCTGTACGTGAGCTCGGCGGCGGCGATGATCCGCACGGCGTGCCTGCGCGACGGCACGGAGGTCCCGCTGACCGTCACCGAGGCGCTGCCGGACCCGGCCCGGGCCTGGGTGCCCGACGCCGCGGGCGAACGGTACGTCTCCGAGATCCGGCTGCAGTTCCTGGACCCGGTCCGGGCGCCGTCGGGCTGAGGGAGGATCATGCCGGCGGATCTGTCGTGGGCGTACGGGCCGGACGGCCCGTACCCGCAGACGACGCTGCATGAGCTGATCGCGGCCCAGGCGGCCAGGACCCCCGGCGCGGAGGCAGTGCGGCAGTGGGACCAGGCGCTGACCTACCGCGGCCTGCTGGCGGCGGCCGGGCCGGTGGCGGCCCGGCTGCGGGCGGAGGGGGTGGGTCCCGAGGTCAGGGTGGGCATCTGCCTGCGCCGGACGCTGGCCCTGCCGGTCGCGGTGCTCGGCGTGCTGCTGGCCGGCGGGGCCTACGTCCCGCTGGACCCGAACCAGCCGCCGCGGCGGCTGGCCGGCCTGATCGACGACGCCGCAGTCGGCCTGGTGCTGGCCGACGAGCCGGCCCGGGCGCTGCTGGCCGGCGGGCGTGCTCGCCTCATCGAGGTGCCCGCGGCGACGCAGGAGCCGGTCCCGGCCGGCCCCGCGGTACCCGCGGGCCGCGTGGCGCATCCGGACAACGCGGCCTACGTCATGTACACCTCGGGTTCGACCGGCCGCCCCAAGGGCGTGGTGGTCAGCCACCGCAACCTGGTGGCGTTCGCCGCGCACGCGCACGTGCGCAGCCCGGTGCGACCCGGGTGCCGCAGCGCCGGGTTTTCCTCGCTGGCCTTCGACGCCTGGGTCTTCGACGTGTTCGTGCCGCTCACGGCGGGCGCCTCGGTGCAGCTGGTGCCGGACGAGGACCGGGTGGATCCGGCCCGGCTGACCACCTTCCTGGCCAGGCACCGGGTGACGCGGGCCATGCTGCCGCCCGCGGTGCTGCCGCTGCTCGACCCGGCCGACCTGCCCGACCTGGCCGACGTCTACGTGGCCGGCGAGCCGTGCGCGCCCGCCCAGGTCGAACGGTGGACGGCGGGCGGGCGCGGGCGGTTCCACAACTGGTACGGGCCCACCGAGACCACGGTGATCGTGGTCAGCGCGATGCTGGACGGGGCGTGGCGCCGGCCGCTGCCCATCGGACGGCCGCTGCCGGGCTGCGAGGCCTGGGTGATGGACGAACGGCTGCGGCCGTGCCCCGCCGGGGAGGCCGGGGAACTGCTCATCGGCGGGCCGCAGCTGGCCCGCGGCTACCTTGGCCAGCCGGGCCAGACCGCCGAGCGCTTCGTGCCCCATCCGCTGGCCGCCGGGCAGCGGCTGTACCGGACCGGGGACCTGGCCCGCCTGGAGCCCGACGGGCAGCTGGCGTTCCTGGGCCGCATCGACCGGCAGGTGAAGATCCAGGGCCAGCGGGTGGAGATCGGCGAGGTGGAGGCGGTACTGACGGCGCACCCGGCGGTGCGCCAGGCGGTGGCCGAGGTGGCCGAAGGGCCGGCCGGGCTCAAGCATCTGGTCGCCTACGTGACCCCGGCCGACGTGGGCGACCTGCGGGAGTGGTGCGCGGCCCGGCTGCCGGTGTACATGACGCCGGCCCGGATCTTCGCCCTGGACGAGATGCCGCTCAACACCTCGGGCAAGGCGGACCTGGCCGCGCTGCGCGCGGAGGCAGCCGCGGCGGCGGATCAGGGCAGCGGCACGGGCCGGCCCATGACGCCGGAGGAACTGCTCGTGGCGCGGGCGTGGGCCGAGGTGTTCGAGCTGGCCCCGCCCGCGCGGGTCGGGCCGGAGCAGGAGTTCATCGCCTCCGGCGGCCATTCGCTGATGGCCATGCGCCTGGTCGCGGCGCTGCGGACGCGCTGCGGGCGGCAGCTTTCCGTGCCGGACGTGTACCGGGGCGGCACTGTGGCCGGGCTGGCCGCGATCTTGCGCGAGGCGGCCGCCGACGACGAGCCGGGCGCCGGCGACGAGCCGGGCGCCGGCGACGAGCCGGGCGCCGACGACGAGCCGGGCGCCGACGAGCCGGGCGGCACCGGCAGGCCGGCGGACACCGGAGCGCCGGCCGTGCTCAGCGCGGCGCAGCGGCGGCTGTGGTTCGTGGAGCAACTGGCCCCGGGCCGGCCGATGCACAACGTGCCCGTGGCTGCCCGGCTGCACGGCCCGCTGGACACCGGAGCACTGCGCGCCGCGCTAGGCGCGGTGGCCAGACGGCACGAAGCGCTGCGCTGGCGGGTGGTACCGGGCGGCGACGGCGAGCCGCGGGTGACGGTGGACCCGCCGGGCGAGGCGGAGCTGGAGATCCTCGACCTGACCGGGACGGACGGACGGACGCAGATGGTGCGGTCGCTGCTGGACCGCGAAGCGGCCACGGCGTTCGCGCTCGGCAGCGAGCCGCTGTGGCGCTGCCTGCTCATCCGGCTGGCCCCCGACGAGCACGTACTGGCCGTCACGGTGCACCACATCGTCTTCGACGGCTGGTCCTGCGACGTGTTGTTCGCCGACCTCGCGGCGGCCTACCGCGCGGCGCTGGCCGGCAAGCCGGCCGGCCTGGAACCCGCGGCCGCCCGCTACGCGGACTACGTGGCCGCCGCGGCGCGGCGGGCGCGGCGCCGGGCCAGCCGGGACCTGGCCTGGTGGCTGGACCACCTGGCCGGCGTCCCGCTGGTGCTCGACCTGCCCAGGGACGCGGCCCGGCCGCCCGTCCGGGCCTTCGGCGCCGCCACGGCCCGGGCGCAGCTCAGCCCGGCGGCCAGCGCCGCGGTCCGCGAGGTGGCCAGGACCGCGGGGGCGACCCCGTTCGCCGTGCTGCTCAGCGCGTTCGGCCTGCTCGCCTCCAGGCTCACCGGACAGGACGACCTGCTGGTCGGAACGCCGGTGGCCGACAGGGACGATCCCGCCTTCGCCTCGGTGATCGGCTTGTGCCTGCACATGCTGCCGGTACGGCTGCGGGCCGACCACCAGGCCGGCTTCGCCGACCACGTCCGGCGCTGCCGGGACGAGCTGACCGCGGTGCTGGCTCACCCGGACGCCGAGCTGGACCGGATCGTCCAGACGCTGGGCGGCCAGCCCGACCTGTCGCGGAACCCGGTGTTCCAGGTGCTGTTCAACGGCTACGATCTGGCCGGCCCGCCGCTCGACCTGGCCGGCCTGCGCTGCGCCGCGGAACCTGCCGGGCTGGCCGGCTCGCTGTTCGACCTGACCCTGTACGTCGGGGAGCGCGACGGGCTGTTCGGGCTGCAGGCGGTGTACGACCCGGCGCTGTACACCGCGGCCAGGGTGGAGGCGCTGCTGGCCAGCTACCAGGAGCTGGTGACCAGGCTGACCGCCGAGCCGGGCCGCCCGGCCGGGGCGGTCTCGATGCGGCCGTCCGGCGGCGCGCTGCCGGACGAGCGCGACCAGCTGCCCGGCTGGTCCGGGCCCGGAGTGCTGGCCCGGGTCCGGGCCGCGGTCGCGGCCGCGCCCGGCGCGCTCGCCGCGAGCGGGCCCGGCGGCCCGCTCAGCTACCGCGAGCTGGCCGCCGCCGGCGACCGGACCGCCGCCGCGCTCGGCCACGCCGGGGTGCGGCCGGGTGACACGGTGGCGGTGCTGGCCGCCCGGGACGCCCGGCTGCCCGCGGTCCTGCTCGGCATCCTGGCCAGCGGCGCCCGCTGGCTGATCCTGGACCCTGCCGACCCGCGGCTGGCCCGGCAGGCCACCGCGGCGGCGGTGCGGGCGCTGATCAGGTTTCCCGGGACCGGCGATCCGGCCGGGACCGGCGATCCGGCCGGGACCGGCGATCCGGTCCGGGACGGTCACCCGGCGGGAACCGGGCGGCCGGTGCTGGACGCGGAGCGGCTGGCCGCGGGGGGTGCCGGGACGGGGGAGCAGGAACCAGCCGTACCCGATCCCGCCGAGCCGGGTTACCTGTCGCTGACCTCGGGCACCACCGGTGAGCCGAGGCCGGTGCTGACCTCGGACCGGCCGCTGGGCCACTTCCTGGAGTGGTACGCGGCTACCTTCGGCCTGGGCGCCCGCGACCGGTTCGCCCTGCTGTCCGGGCTGGCGCATGACCCGGCCCTGCGCGACATGTTCACCCCGCTGGTGCTGGGCGGGTGCCTGTGCGTCCCCGCCCGGGACTGGGCACGTGACCCGGCCGGGCTAGCCGGCTGGCTGGCCGGGGAGCAGGTGACCGTGGTCCACCTGACCCCGCAGGCGGCCCGGCTGCTGGTCGCGGCGGCCTGGCCCGCGGCGCTGCCCCGGCTGCGGTTGATCGCGCTGGGCGGCGATGCCGCCACCACCGCCGACCTGGCCCGGCTGCGGGCCGTCGCCCCCGGGGCGCGGATCGTGAACTTCTACGGCACCACCGAGACGCCGCAGGCTCAGGCCTGGCACGACCTGGGGCCGGCCGGGACGGGACCGGCCGCTGATCCGGGCCCGGGCTGGCCGCTGCCGGTCGGGCGCGGCATCGACGGCGCGCAACTGCTGGTGACCGGGCCGGGTGGCCAGCCGGCCGCGGTGGGCGAGGTCGGCGAGGTGGTGATCAGGAGCCGCCACCTGGCCGGCGGATACCTGGACGGCCCGGCCTTCGGGCCCGACGGCCGGTTCCGGACCGGCGACCTGGGCCGGTACCTGCCAGACGGCACCGTGGTGCTAGCCGGGCGCGGCGACCGGCAGGTCAAGGTCCGTGGCTTCCGGGTGGAGCTGGGCGAGGTGGAGGCGGTCCTGGCCGGGCTCCCGGGTGTGCGCCAGGCCTGCGTGATCGTCGGCGGCCCGGCGGGCCGGGAACGGCAGCTGTGGGCCTACGTGGTCCCGGCCGCGCCGGACATGACCGGCACGGCACTGCTGGACCGGCTGCGGACCAGCCTGCCCGGCTATGCCGTGCCGGCCGGGGTGTCGCTGCTGTCCGCGCTCCCGCTCACCGCCAACGGCAAGGTAGACCTGGCCGCGCTGCCCGTCCCGGCCGCCGCCCCGCAGCCGGGTCCGCCCGGCCGGAGCTCGCCGACCGAACGGCTGGTCGCGGCGGTGTGGACCGAGGTGCTCGGCGTGCCCCGGGTGGCCGTGACCGACAACTTTTTCGACATAGGCGGGCATTCCATGGCCATGGTGACCGTGGCCGCCCGGCTGAGCGAGCGGCTGGGCCGCCACGTCGCCGTGCTGGACCTGTTCCGCTATCCGGTGGTCCGGGCCCTGGCCGCATACCTCGACCAGGATGCGGGGCCCGGCGAGGAACTCCAGCGCGCGGCCCGCCGCGCGGCCCAACGACGTGACCGGGCGCGGATCCGCTCGGCCAGAATGGGGAAGTCATGACGGACCACGAGCCCGCCGTGGAGCCGATCGCGGTCATCGGCCTGGCCTGCCGGGTCCCCGGGGCGCGCGACGCCGCGGAATTCTGGGAGAACCTGGTCAGCGGCGTCGCGTCGATCCGGTTGGAGACACGGGAGCAGCAGGCCGTCCGCGGGGTGTCGCCGACCCTGCTCAACCACCCCGATTTCGTGCCCGCGGTGGCCGTGCTGGACGACTTCGAGTACTTCGACGCGGGGTTCTTCGGCATGTCGGCCCGGGAGGCCGAGCTACGGGAGCCGCAGCACCGGCTGTTCCTGGAGCTGTGCTACACCGCGCTGGAGGACGCCGGCTACGACCCGCTGCGCTACCCCGGCGACATCGGGGTATACGGCGGCTGCGGGGACTCCACCTACGAATGGCAGCACGAGCGGCGCAACCTCAAGGCGATGACCGGTGCCGGGACCCTTACCATCGCGCTAGCCACCCGGCCGGAGTTCCTGACCACGTTCGCCTCCTACAAGCTCAACCTGCGCGGTCCGAGCCTCACCGTGCACACAGCCTGCTCCACGTCCCTGGTCACCTTGCACCTGGCCTGCGAGGCGCTGCGCAACGGCGAGTGCGACATGGCGCTGTCCGGCGCGGCCAGCGTCGACCTCCCGTTCGGCCACGGCTACCCCTACGTCGAGGACGGGATCATGTCCCCCGACGGGCGCATCCGCCCGTTCGATGCCACCGCCCGCGGCACCGTGTGGGGCAGCGGCGGCGGGATCGTCCTGCTCAAGCGGCTGTCCGACGCACTGGCCGACGGGGACCACATCCGGGCCCTGGTGCTGGGCAACGCGATCAACAACGACGGCGCGACCAAGGCCGGCTACACCGCGCCGAGCGAGCAGGGCCAGGTCGCGGTGATCGCCCAGGCGCTCGGCGTGGCCGAGGCGGATCCCCGGTCGGTCAGCTACGTGGAGGCGCACGGGACCGGCACCCAGCTCGGCGACCCGATCGAGGTGGCCGCGCTGACCGCCGCGTACGGGGCCGGCGCCGCGGACACCGGCTGGTGCGCGCTCGGTTCGGTCAAGCCGAACGTCGGGCACATGGGTCCGGCGGCCGGGGTGGCCTCGCTGATCAAGACCGTGCTCGCCCTGGAGTACGGGCTGATCCCGCCCAGCCTGAACTACGACACCCCGAACCCGCGGATCGACTTCGAGGCCAGCCCGTTCTACGTCAGCTCGGTGCTGTCGCAGTGGAAGTCCGACGGCGCGCCGCGCCGCGCTGGTGTCAGCTCGTTCGGCATGGGAGGCACCAACGCGCACGTGATCCTGGAGGAGGCGCCTGCGGCGCGGCGGCGGACCGGGCCGTGGCCGGCCACGCTGCTGCCGCTGAGCGCCCGGTCGCAGGCCGCGCTGGAGGTAGCCGCGCAGCGGCTCGCCGATCGGCTGGACCAGGCGGGTCAGGCGCCGGACCTGGCCGACGTGTCCTTCACGCTGCGGGCCGGGCGGCGCGAGCACGGCCACCGGCTGGCCGTGGTGGCCGCCGACCCGGTACTGGCGGCGCAGGCGCTGCGCGACCGGTCCCGGTGGATCACCGGGACCGGGCCTGCCGTCCGCGGTCAGGCCCCCCGGGTGGCGCTGATGTTCTCCGGTCAGGGCGCACAGTACGCCGGCATGGGACGGCAGCTTTACCAGGTTATGCCGGTCTTCCGGGAGGCGGTCGAGGAATGCGCGGGCCTGCTGGCGGGCCGGGTGGACCTGTGCGCGGCACTGCTGGCCGACGGGCGCGACGCCGAGGAAGCGCTGCGGCAGACCGGGCTGGCCCAGCCAGCCCTGTTCGCGGTGGAATACGCGCTGGCCCGGCTCTGGCTGTCCTGGGGCGTCGAGCCGGAGGCCATGATCGGGCACAGCATCGGCGAGTACGTGGCCGCCACCTTGGCCGGGGTGTTCGAGCTGCCCGCCGCGCTGCACGTGGTGGCCGAGCGCGGACGACTGATGCAGTCGATGCCGCCGGGCGCCATGCTGGCGGTCCAGCTCGGTGAGAGCGAGGTCACGGGCAGGCTGCCGGGCGAGCTGTCGGTCGCGGCCGTCAACGGGGAACGGACCTGCGTGGTGGCGGGCCCGGCGGAGGCGGTGAGCCGGTTCGCCGCGGAGCTGGCGCGTGACCACGTGGGCAGCAGGCCGCTGCGCACTTCGCACGCGTTCCACTCGGCCATGATGGAACCGGTGCTCGCCGAGTTCGCCGCGGTGGTCGCGGCGGCGGGCCCCCGCGCCCCGGCCCGGCCGTTCGTGTCCAACGTGACCGGTGAGTGGATCTCGGCGGCGCAGGCGGCCGACCCGTGGTACTGGGCGCGGCACGTGCGGGAGCCGGTCCGGTTCGCCGACGGCCTGCGCACGCTGCTGGCCGGCCAGGAGTGGCTTCTGGTGGAGTGCGGCCCCGGCCGGCAGCTGTGCGGCCTGGCCCAGCTCAACCGGGGGCCCCGGGCCCTGCCCAGCCTGCCGCACCGCGGCGACCGCGCGGGTGACACGGAGGTGGTGCTGGCCGCCGCGGGGAGGCTGTGGGCTGCGGGCGCCCCGGTAGACCTGTCCTCGGTGGGTCCCCGGGCGAACCGGGTGCCGTTGCCTGCCTACCCGTGGGAGCGCGCGTACTACTGGATCGATCCGGACGAGGGCGCCGGCGCCGGCTACGACGAGGCCACCGCGCTGGCCGGGGACCGCCGTCCGCTGGCCAGCTGGTTCGCGGTGCCCGCCTGGTCACAGCTGCCACCGCTCCGCCCGGCGGCAAGCTCCCCGCTGGGCCGGGTGCTGCTGTTCGCCGACGCGGGTGCCCGGACGCTGGCCGGCGCGCTGGCGCGCGCGGGGGCGGAGCTGACCGTGGTCCGGCCGGGCCCGGCGTTCGCCGAGGAGGGCCCGGGCCTGTTCACGGTCAGGGCGGCCAGCCGGGAGGACTACGACGCGCTGCTGGCCCGGCTCGGGGCCGGGAACGGCGTGCCGGAACGATGCGTCCACGCCTGGGCGCTCACCGACTCGGGCGCCGAGGGGATCTGGGCCTCGCAGGACGTGTCGTTCCTGAGCCTGCTCAGCCTGGTCCAGGCCCTGGCCGGCGCCGGGCGCACGGTCCGGCTCGACGTGCTCACCGCGGGCACCCAGGACGTGACCGGCACCGACCTGCGCGCGCCGCGGCACGCCACCGTCCTGGGCATCGCCAAGGTGGCCCCGCTGGAGATGCCGTGGCTGACCGTGCGGCACATCGACCTGGATCCGGCCGCGGGCTGGCCGGACCCGGGCCGGGAGGAGCTGGCCGGCCTGGTGGGCGAGCTGTCGGGTCCGGTGGCCGCCCCGGCCGCCCCGGCCGCCGAGGCGGCCGATGCGGTCACCGTGGCGCTGCGCGGCGGCCGCCGCTGGCAGCGCCGGTATCTCCCGGCCGACCTGGGACCGGAGCCCGGGCCGCCAGACCCGGGCCTGCGCGAGGGCGGGGTGTACCTGATCACCGGCGGCCTGGGCGGCATCGGGATCACCGTCGCCGAGGACCTGGCCACCCGGGTACGGGCGCGCCTGATCCTGCTGACACGCTCCGGCCTGCCGCCGCGCGAGGAGTGGGACACCGTCCTGGCCGTGCACGGCCCCGCGGACCGGGCCGGCCGGGCCGTCGCCGCGATCCGCCGGATGGAGGACGCCGGCGCCCAAGTCCTGGTGCTGGCGGCCGACGTGACCGACCCGGCCGCCCTGGCCCGGGTGCGGGACGCCATCGCCGGGCGCTTCGGCCGCCTGCACGGCATCGTGCACGCGGCCGGCCTGCCCGGCGGGGGCATGGCCGAGGTGAGAGACCGGGCCAGCGCGCAGGCGGTGCTCGCGCCCAAGCTGGCAGGCACCCTGGCGCTGCGCGAGGTGTTCGGCCGCGACGAACTGGACTTCGTGGTGCTGTGCTCCTCGGTGACCGCGGTGGCCGGCGGGTTCGGCCAGGTGGACTACTGCGCGGCGAACAACTTCCTGGACGCCTTCGCCCGGGCCGCGGGCGCCTGGGACGCACCCGTGGTCTCGGTCAACTGGGGCGGCTGGCTCGAGGTGGGCATGGCGGCCGAGGTGGCCGCGCCCGCCGCGTTCCGCGCGCTCCAGCGTGGTGACCGGATCAGCGCGCTGGACCACCCGCTGCTGACCCGGCGGCACGACGGCGACGGCGTGACCCCCGACTGGTGCAGCGGCGTGGTCTCGGCCGAGACCCACTGGCTGCTCGCCGACCACCGGATCGCCGGCGTCCCGGTGCTCCCGGGCACCGGTTACCTGGAGGCAGCCCGGGCTGCGTTCGTGGCCGTCTTGCCCGCGCCGTCGCCGGCGCACCTGGTGGAGCTGCGCGACGTGGCATTCACCGAGCCGATGGCGGTGCCCGACGGCGGGCGCGCCGAGTTGCGGGTGGTGTTCAGCCAGGCCGCGGAGGGCCTGGACTTCCAGGTGGTCAGCGTGGCCGGCGGCCGGATGCGGATCCACGCCCAGGGCAGCGCGGCCTGGGTGCTGGACGGCGAGAGCGCGCCGGCCAGCCTGGACGCGGTGCGGGAGCGCTGCGGCCTGTTCTCCACCTCCGCGTCGAGCGACGGCGACCGGCTCGGCATCTCCGGCTCCGGTCTGCTCACCTTCGGCCCGCGCTGGGGCAGCCTCCGCGAGATCCGCGGCGGCCAGGGCGAGGAACTGGCCCTGCTGGAGGCGACCGAGGCGGCAGCGGCGGACCTGGACCGCTGGCCGCTGCACCCGGCGCTGCTTGACGAGGCGACGGCGTTCGGCAGCACCGGCGCCGACGGGCCGTTCCTGCCGCTGGGCTACGGCCGGATCCTGATCCGGGGTCCGATCCCGGCGCGGTTGTGGAGTCACCTGCGGCACCGGGACAGCGGCACCGACGAGGTACGATCCCGCGACATCACGCTGTTCGACGAGGGCGGCCACCCGGTCGTCTCGATCAGCGATTTCGTCCTCCGCCGGATCGACGGCACCGCCGTGGCCGACACGCTGCGCGCCGAGTCGCCGGGCGCGGGCGAGCAGGCCCTGGCCGCCGCGTCGTCGCCGCAGGCGGCCATCCGCCCGGCCGAGGGGGCCCAGTGCCTGCGCATGATCCTGGCCGGGCGGCCCGGCCCGCAGGTCACCGTGTCGGTACAGCCCATCGGGCAGGTCATCGCCTCGGCAGGGCTCCTTGACCAGGAAAGGATCGCCGAGGACCTGGACGCGGCCGCGCTCAAGGACGACGCGCCGCGCCTGGCGGGCGGCTCGTACGTGGCGCCGCGCACCGACCTGGAAGCCGCCATCGCCCGGATCTGGTCCGAGGTGCTCGGCGGCCAGATCGGGATCGACGACGACTTCTTCGACGTCGGCGGCAACTCGCTGGTCGCGGTCCAGCTGGTCGCCATGGTCCGCAAGGAGCTGGGCGTGCGGCTTCCGATGCGCTCGGTCTTCGAGGCGCCCACGGTGGCCGGGGCCGCAGCGCTGATCGACTCGATGCGCGGGCAGCAGCCGCCCGACCACGGCGAGACCATCCCCCGCCTGCCGCGTCACCCCCAGGAGCAGTGATGTCCGAACCGACCTACCTCGTGGTGCGCAACGACGAGGAGCAGTACTCCATCTGGGAGGCCGGCCAGCCGCTCCCGGCAGGCTGGTATGACCAGGGAGTCAGCGGGACCAAGGCCGAGTGCCTGGACCACATCGACCAGGTGTGGCAGGACATGCGCCCGCGCAGCCTCCGCGAGGCCATGGACGGCCCGGACCGGACCTGAGCGCATGGGGGACTCCGCGCCGGTGAACTCCCGGGTCGTCTAGACTCCAGCGCATGTCCCGGCTCCGCGTCCTGTCCGGAATCCAGCCCACCGCCGACTCCTTCCACCTCGGTAACTACCTCGGCGCGCTGCGACAGTGGGTAACCCTGCAGGACAGCTACGACGCGTTCTACTGCGTGGTGGACCTGCACGCGATCACCGTGCCGCAGGATCCCGCCGTGCTGCCCGGCCGGACGCGGATCGCCGCCGCCCAGCTGCTCGGCGCCGGGCTGGACCCGGACCGGTGCACGCTGTTCGTGCAGAGCCACGTGCCCGAGCACACCGAGCTGGCCTGGATCCTCGGCTGCATGACCGGGTTCGGCGAGGCCAGCCGGATGACGCAGTTCAAGGACAAGTCGGCCAAGGAGGGCCACGACCAGGCCTCGGTCGGCTTGTTCACCTACCCGATCCTGCAGGCCGCCGACATCCTGCTCTACCAGGCCGACCAGGTGCCGGTCGGCGAGGACCAGCGCCAGCACCTGGAGCTGAGCCGGACGCTGGCTCAGCGGTTCAACCACCGGTACGGCCAGACGTTCGTGCCGCCGCAGCCCTACATCCTGGCCGAGGTGGCCAAGATCTACGACCTGCAGGACCCGACGGCCAAGATGAGCAAGTCCTCGTCCTCCCCGCAGGGCATCGTC
>Ga0070735_10001296_pt1 | contig 24567 bp, 14 predicted proteins | sample Coa_R1_FD_66443 | JGI IMG/M metagenome (GOLD analysis project Ga0070735, IMG submission 66443) | Surface soil microbial communities from Centralia Pennsylvania, which are recovering from an underground coalmine fire - Coalmine... | ecosystem: Environmental > Terrestrial > Soil > Unclassified ...
TGCGCACGATCTGGCTGCAATAGATCGGGTTGTCATCGACCAGGCAGCCGTTGAGGATGGTCGCGAACGGGTAATTGCCGACCTCATTGGTGAGCTTGATGTGGTAGTAGTCGACGCTCGCGCTCAACCCCGGCAGCGCGGTCGGCGTCAGGGTGAGTCCCAGGGACCAGGTGTCGGCGATCTCGGGCTTCAGCTGGCTGTTGCCCTCGATCACCTGCCCGCACTGACCGGACACGCATTGGGTGATGTTGTTGGCATGGACGCCGTCCCCATACTCGGCCGCGGTCACGCCGGTATGCTCGCATTGCGCCAGCGTCGCCGTCGGTACGCCGGCGCAGGGGTCGGTGCCCACGACGTTCTCCTGACCGTAGGAGGGTGCCACGAAGAGCTCGATCAGGTTCGGCGCGCGGATGGCACGGTCGAATGAGAAACGCAGCCGCGCGTCCTGGATCGGCGCGTACTGCACCTCGAACTTGTAGGTGTTGGTCGAGCCGGTGGTGTTGTAGTTGGAGTAGCGGTACCCGACATCGCTCGTCAGGTCATAGATCCCCGGCTGGCCGTGCGCGATGGGCAGGCGCAGCTCGAGGAACGCCTCATCGATATCGTAGGACTCGTTGATATTGACCAGGGCGCCGGAGAATCCCGCGAGATCGCCGGATGTCTCCGCGCCGTCCGGATCGAAGGTCACGGTGTCCTTGCGGTGCTCATAGCCCAGGTTGACCGCCGCGGAGTCGTTGGCCCAGGGTGACTGGATCCCGTACTTGCCGAGCTCGCCCGTGAAGTCGAGGTGGGCAACCTGCTCGGTGTTGTTGCCGTAGGCGGTGCCGGGCGTCGAGAGGTAACTGAGCGCGGCCGGGGTGACGCCGCCGGTCGAGAAGATGTTCCACGGGACGCACTGGCCGCCGCTGATGCACACCGGCTGGCCCTGTGCATTGGTCGTGACCTGAAGTGCGTTGGTGATCTTGGAATAGTCGAGGTAATCGAGATTGCTCTGGAACGTCGTCACGTAGTAATAGGAGGCGTAAGCATCGTAGGTCCAGCCATCGACGACATCGCCGCGGGTCCCGATGACTGCCCGGATGTTGTTGTGCTCGTAAAAGGAGGTCCGGCCTCCGCCCTCGATGTTGCGGCGGCCGATCGAGACGTCTGCGCTGTTGCCCTTCGAGCCGGGGTTGGCGAGGTCCCCGGCGATCTGCGCCGGCGTGCACAGCAGCGCCTGCTGCTGAGCGCTCAGCAGCGGATTGCTGCAGTTGACGAGCTCATTGTTGTCGCCGGTGAAGGGATCGCCGCCGATGAAGAGCCCGGATGGGGCGACGACCGCCACGGTCTTGTCGTCCATCCAGAAGAACTCCATGTACGGCTGGACGTGCTCGTTGATCTCGTCGTGGGCCATGAAGCCGGCCTGGGAGCGCTTGTCCTGGCGCTGCAGATACTCGAAGTTGTTGAAATCGAATATCGCCGGCGGGCTCGATCCCGACTGCGGCCAGGGCAGGAACTGATTGCCGACCACGGTGTAGCGCGTGCCGGCCCCGGGTGCTATTCCTTCGGGAGTGAAACGATTGGAGTTGGAGCTGCCGAGACACTCGACGCCCGAGAAGGTGGGCGAGGCCACGAGTCCGTTCGAGATCAGCTGGCAGTCGGAGAAGTCACGGGCCGAGGCCGTGATCGGCTGCTGCTCGTGGTAGATGAACCAGCCGGTGAAGTTGCCCTTGCCGTCGTCGAAGTTCCTGCCCATGAGAACCGACAGGTCATGCTTGTAGCCATCGCGGATACTCCCGGTGGGAATGGTGGGCTGCGCGGAGAAGCCGGTGTTGGGATCATCCTGGCTCAGCAGACCCTGCACCATGCTGTTGTGCTGGTCGTGCTGGCTGAAGCCGTACTGACCGTCGATCTGCACCCCTTCGAAGTCCTTCTTGAGGACAAAATTGACGACGCCTGCGATGGCATCGGAGCCGTAGGTGGCGGAGGCCCCGCCCGTGACCACGTCGACGCGCTCGATGAGCGGCACGGGTATCTGGTCGATATCGGGCGCGACGTTCTGGTTTGCGGTGCTCGGGTCGCCGGAGCCGAGGCGGCGGCCGTTCACGAGTACGAGCGTGCGCTGCGGACCCAGGCCCCGCAGGTCGACGGTGGTGAAGCCGCCCGTTGAGGTGAGCGGGCTCGAGGTGTTACCGAAGTCCGCGTTGGCCCCGATGATGTTCTGCGGCAGCTGATTCATCAGATCCGTGATATCGGTGTTGCCCTGGAGTCTTATTTCCTGGCTCGACACGATGGTCGTGGGGCTGGTGGCCGTGATGTTGGCGGGCACCGGGATGCGTGAGCCCGTAACCACCACTTCCTGCAGCGGTGCAGCCGCCCCTTCGGCCGGCGCTGCGGCGGGCGGCTGCTGTGCGAAGCCGTCGACGACGAATACGCCCGCGAAAATCGCGAGCAGGGCGCCGATCAAGCGCTTGCGGGTCATGTGCCTCTCCCCTTGATTCGTTGAGCTCCAAGGGGATGGAACATATACGGCACAAACCGTGGCAGCGCTTCAATGTGACGAATCGCCACCGCCGTGTGAGGAAGGCATCGGTTGTCGTGATGTAGTGCGATCGGAGCGCGAGCTTGCCCGCCGCCGCCGGCAAGAGGGCGGCGTGGGTGGTGATACCGTCACTCCCCGCAGTCGCGGACGCGCCGGGGCACAGAGGGCCGGTGGCGCGAAGGTTTTACGCAGGTTGCCTGTCGAGCACGCTGCTGGTGGCGGCGGCGGCGTGCGTTTCGCGCGCGCGGCGGACAACACCCGGCAGAGCAAGGACTGGCTGGGGAAGAAAGATGCCGGCCCCTGCCCGCCGACGGGACCATGCCACTAACGAGGCGCGGGTGGTGCGGCAGCAGCCCGCCGCCGCAGTGGCAGAGCGCCGAGGATGGTGTCGCGATATGCGTGACCGGAGCGCAGCCGCGCACCCGATATCAAAGTGAAGGCAAACGATCCGTGCCCGATCGGCTGCGCGTAGGCGATGGCTCGTACGTTCAGCAGCAACGAGCGCTCGATCCTCAGGAAGCCCGCGGGCGCGAGCAGTGCCTCGAGCCGCTTGATCGACTCGCGGGCGATGTACTCGATGCCGGCGAGGTGGTAGCTCACGTAATTACCGGCGGACTCGACGTAGTCGATCTGGCAGGGATCGAGCGGGTAGAGCCGATGCTCACGTTCGCCGACCAGAAGCAAAGGCCGTGAATGGCCGCTCTCGCACGATGCCGCGAAGGAGCGGGCGGCGGGCTGCCCAGCGCCCGCCTCGAGCGGTCGCGGCAGCCCACGAGCTCGCGCTCGCAGGATCGAGGCTGAGAATGCCGCTTCATTGACGGGCTTCACCAGGAAATCCAGCGCCCCGGCCGCGAATGCCCCGGGAGCGTCGCGCGTACTCGTCGTGAGGAGTATGGTGCGCCGCTTGTGGCGGCGCTGCAGCGCGCGCAGCACATCGAAGCCGGACATATCAGGCAGGTCTGCATCGAGGAGCATGAGGTCAGGCCGCAGTGACTCGACCGCCTCGATCGCCTTGGCGCCGGTGCCCGCCTCGCCGACGACCTTGAGCTCCTGCGAGCGCTCGCAGAGCCTGATCAGGCCCGAGCGCGCCGCCGGCTCATCATCGACGATGAGGAGATCCATGCGGATATGACAGCGGCGTGCCCGCGCGGCGTCCAGAGTGTTTTCTCGCGGTCGTCCGCAAATCGCCCGCGGTCGTCCCCGGGTCAGTCCTCGCGCGCTCCGCCGACCACGAATTTGCCGATGTGCTCGCGGACACGATGACGGAAACGCTCACTGCTGGTCACCGTCATGCCGCCCGACAGGACGAAGGCATAGTCGCCGCGTGCGGTGCGGCTGACCTCCCGCACGTGGTTGAAATTGACCAGGCAGGAACGGTTGATCTGCACCATGGGCTGGGAGGACATGGCTTCCTCGGCCTGGATGAGCGTACTGCGTGCCTGGAAGGATTCGCGGCCGATCGTGAGCAGGACATAGTTGCGGTTCGCGGTGACCAGCTCGATGCGCGCCACATCGACCATGTGCATGGCGCCGCCGGTCTCGGCCAGCAGGCGTGGGCGCGCCTCGAGCCGCGCCTGCGACAGGCGCTGCAGCTCCGCCAGAGTCGCCGCGGCGATCTGGTAGCTCGCGGAGTTGCGAGCCGCGTAGCGCTCCCGCACTCGCCTCAGCATCATGCGGAAGCGCTCGCGGTCGAAAGGCTTGAGGAGGAAATCCGCCGCATTCACCTCGAAGGCCTGCAGCGCGTAACGGTCGAAGGCGCTGACGAAAACCACCAGCGGCGCAGTGGGCCCGAGCGCTTCGGCGAGCTGCATGCCCGAGAGCTTTCCCATCCTGATGTCGAGGAATATGAGATCGGGCGAGCGCTGCGGCAGCTCTGCGAGCGCACTCTCGGCGTCCGCGTATTCTCCGACCACCTCGATGTCGAGCTCGCCGGCGCAGCGATCGCGCAAGGCCTTGCGCGCCGCCACCTCGTCATCGACGATGATCGCTCTCACGGCGATCCCGCTGCCGGGGCGTCCGCAGGTCCGGTCTGCCACTCCCGCAGCACCGGTAAATGCAGCGTTGCCACCCAGGTCGAGGGGTCCTGCGGGCCGGAGGTGAGTACCGCGCGTCCACCAAACTGAACGGAAAGCCGCTCGCGCACATTGCGCAGTCCAAAGCCCCCGACACCGGGCGGGCCGCCCGCCGCCATCGAGTTCACCACTTTGATCTGCAGGCGATAGGGTGAAAGGTCCCAGCTCACCTCGATTCGCACCGGCCCGCTGTGATCCGCGAGGCCGTGAACCACTGCGTTCTCGACCAGCGGCTGCAGAATCAGGCTCGGCACCCAGACGGAGGGCACGTCGGCACCATCCTGCACGTGCACGGCGAGACGATCGGCGAAACGCCCGACCTGAAGACCGAGGTAGAGCCCGACGAACTCGAGCTCATCCCGCAGCCGCGTGTAGTCGCGTTCACCGGCCTTGAGAAGGCCTCGCAGCAGCTCACCGAGGGAGGCGATCAGGCTTTGCGCGACTTCCGGCTCGCTGCTGATGCGCGCCTGGATGGTGTGCAGAACGTTGAAGAGGGTGTGGGGCGAGAGTTGGGTGCGTAGCGCCGCCAGGCGCGCGCCCGCCCAGTCGCGCCGCAGCTCGGAGCTGCGGAGCTTCAGCGCATGGTAGCGCCGCCAGGTCTCCACTACGGTGAGCAGCGCCAGCCCGAATCCATAGGCCAGCAGTCCCGTCACGGTGCTCGATAGCCACACCGCCCAATCGCCCTTGGTGAATACCCCGAAGGGAGCGGCAGGCCAGCCGATCAGCAGATGCAGGACCCGATCGGCGACCAGGATCATCCAGTACATGAGGAGCGAAAAGGCGAGCGCCAGTGCCATCTGCTGCGGCACGCGCCGTCTCGCAGGCCGCCAGCCGATGCGGGCTGCAGTCGAATAGCACACCAGCAGCACCGGCAGCATCAGAGCGTGCTGCATCAGCCGGTGCTGCCACGGCCAGTAGACCATGATGTGCGTCAACTCGGCGAGCTCGATGCGCATCGCCTCGTGATAGACGATGTCGGTCAGCGTGACGTAGGCCCAGAAAACGCTGCCGAGCAGCAGCACGCTGCGGCGGGACAGGTAATGCTCCTCGTCCTCGATAAAGGCAGCGGCCCAGGATCTGAATGCGGAGGGAATCGCGACCATGTCTGATCACGTAAATCCTACCACCGTGAGGGCCGCGGCCTCGCTGAGCTCGCAGCCCTGCGGGACGAGCGCGGCAATTCCGGGGACCAGCATGTGAGATGGACAAAACGCGGCTTCGGGTAGCTAGGATGAGCGCACACGAGGGGAGAGCCTGCATGAAGAGAAAGCACATGAGGCGTTTGGGGTGGGCGCTGGGCTGGGGTCTGGCGTCTTGCGGGTTTGCCGCTGCGGCGGGCGGTGCGAAGGGGCATGGGTCATACGAGCTGATGGCACCGCTCGAGCAGTACCTCATGAAGCCGGACGCCGAGATCGCGCTGGCGCGCAGCGCCGCGCCCGCTGCGATCTCGGGCAACGCCACCATCCTCACGCTGCGGACCGACGGCTACGCGGCCGCCGTCAATGGGACCAATGGTTTCACCTGCGTCGTCGAGAGGTCGTGGATGTCCCCGTTCGACAGCCTGGAATTCTGGAATCCGAGGATGCGGGCACCGATCTGCTACAACCCGGCGGCCTCCAGGTCGATCCTCGCTTATACCCTCAGGCGCACCAAGCTGGCACTCGCCGGCCACTCGCGGCAGGCAATGCTCGATGAGGTGCGCGCAGCGCTCGCGCGCAAAGAGGTCCCAACACCCGAGCCCGGCGCCATGTCCTTCATGATGTCCCGGGATGGCTACCTGGGCGACGATCAGGGCCACTGGCATTCGCACCTCATGTTTCACGTTCCCAAAGCGCCGGCCGCCAGCTGGGGAGCCAACGTCCCGGGCTCCCCGGTGATACTCGACGATCGGCTGGTGCCCGAGCCCCAGTCGATCTTCCTGGTACCGGTGGACCACTGGTCGGACGGAACCGCGGCGCCGATTTCGTAGCGCACGCGCGGACATCATCACGGCAGTACGCGCCTTCATCACATTTTTAGAGGGCCGCCAGGCAGCGCTGCTACGTTGGCAGCGTGAATCTCATCGACAGCGTGGCTCAATGCCGCACGCCCTTGCTCGTTGGCGATCAATCGAGCGGCAGGGTGACTGCACTCAATAACACCGCCGACTGTGCCGCACTCATCGCTCGCTGCCCGTTGCGTTACGTGCTGAGCGACAGCCTCACGCGGCTGTGTGCGGATCTGGCTTATTCCAGGGGCGCGGGCACGGTGGCCTGCGCCGACCTCCTGCGAGTGCCGGCCGAGGCTCTCTGGGTCGAGTGGTGCAATGAGCCCTGGAACAACGCACTTCAGCAATATGGTTTTCCGCTCATCCCCGCGGGAACGCAATGGGTCGGCCGGCGAGGAGCCTGGATCCGCGCATCACGCGACGGACGCGCCGGACTGGTGCGCACCTTCTGGAGCGCCGGCGGCGCCGATGTGCTCGCCAGCAGCGTCGAAGCCTGCTTCGATTTCGACACGGCGGAGGGCGAGGAGCCTGAGCCGATGGATCGGGCGGCGGGCTTCGCCGGGAGGGTGCACGACAGCGCTCGTTCGCGGGCCGACGATATTCTCGAGCGCTGCTTCCGCTTTCGCTACGAGCGGAGCTGGTCTGAGTATTACGGCAGCGCCACGCTCTCGAGCGAGAGGAGCTTTGCCCTGTGGCGCCATGCGGTCGGCACGATCGCGATCGATGTTCCGATGCTGCTCACCTTCTTTCTGCTGCTCGCGACTCGCAACGGACTGCCGCAGAGCGCGCAGTCCCGCGCGCAGCTCAACCGCCGCCGCCTGCAGTGCGGCAAGGCGCCGTTGCTCGATCACATCGCGGTGCATGCGCCGCTCCTGCCGCAATACTCCGATCGAGCGGCAGAGCCAGCGCTGAGCACTCGCTCGAGCCCCAGGCTTCACCACGTCCGCGGGCACCTGGTGCGCCGCGGCAGCCAGATCTTCTGGCGCGTGCCGCATCTGCGCGGCAGCCCCCGCTATGGCACCGTTCACTCGCGCACGGTCGTTTGGACCTTCGACAGGGCAGCCGGCGCGCGCACACATTGAGTCTGATCGTCGGCGGGGCTCGACCGTGGTGCCGCCGGTCTGGATTGAACAGACGACCTGCCGCTTACAAGGCGGCTGCTCTACCACTGAGCTACGGCGGCGCAGGATGAATTGTACGCCAGTTCCCGCATAATCCCGGGTCGGACCGAACCTGCGAAAGGGAGCTGCGATGACTGACGCGATCGACACGCGCCTCGGCCGGCGCGATTTTCTGAACGCCTCTGTTTCGGCTGCGCTGCTGAGTGCCCTGCCGGGCGCGGCGCTTGCGGCGGGGTGCCCCGGCAAGGCTGCGGTGCTCGCCCAGGTTCCCAGGATGCACGCCGCCAACATCAAGCGATTGCAGGACTGGATCGCGCTGCCGTCGATTGCAGCCGAGAACCGCAACTATCCGCAGGGTCCTGAGCACATGGCGCAGCTCGCCCGCGATGCCGGATTCACCGGCGTGAAGATCATGCCCACCTCGGGCAAGCCCGGGGTATTCGGACGCATCGACGCCGGCGCGCGTACCACCGTGGGCATCTATTTCATGTACGACGTCAAGCAGTTCGTGCCCGAGGAGTGGAGCTCGCCGCCGCTCGCCGGAGCTTTGGTGCACAAGGAGGGACTCGGTACGGTGTGCATGGGGCGCGGCGCCGTCAATCAAAAGGGACCGGAGAATTCTTTCCTCAGCGCTCTCATGGCGTTCAAGGCCGCCGGCTGCGCGCTGCCCGTCAACCTCGTGCTGGTGTGCGAGGGCGAGGAGGAGATCGGCTCGCCGCACTTCGGCGAGGTGGTCAGGGCACCGGAGGTGCTGGCGGCGCTGAAGAAGTGCATCGGCGTTTTCATGCCCGAAGCCGGCCAGGATCGCGACGGCGGCGTCACGGTGTCCCTCGGCGCCAAGGGAGTGGTGGAGCTGCAGATGGTGTCTTCGGGAGAGAAGTGGGGGCGCGGGCCGAAGCACGATGTGCACTCGAGCCTGGAGGCGGCCGTCGATTCCCCGACCTGGAGGCTGGTGCAGGCGCTCAACACGCTCATCAAGCCGGACGGTCATACGCCCGCGGTGGAGGGATTCTTCGACAAGGCGAAGCCGCTGACGGATGAACAGAAGAAGATGATCGCCGCCTACGTCGCCCGAAGCTCCGAAGCCAGCGCCAAGAAGAGCCTCGGCGTCGAGCATTGGGTGCACGATGCCGACTGGCTCGAATCGCGGATGCTTCTCGAGTCGCAGCCGACCATCAATATCGAGGGCCTGGTTGCCGGTTACACGGGGCCCGGCGGCAAGACGGTGCTGCCACATCGCGCGGAAGCGAAGATCGACATGCGCCTCGTGCCCGACATGACTGCCGAGGACACGCTGGCCAAGCTCAAAGCGCACCTCGCCAGGCATGGCTACGGCGATATCGAGGTGAACATGTCGGGCGGCTACGATCCGACCTCGACGGACAAGAGCAGCCGCTTGATCCAGACGCAGCTCGCGACCTACCGCAAGCTCGGCGCCGATCCGCAGCTGTGGCCGCGTGGGGCCGGATCGTGGCCCGGATACCTCTTCACTGATGCGCCGCTCAGTCTCCCGGCGGGACACTTCGGCATGGGACACGGCACGGGCGCTCACGCGCCGGATGAGTACTATCTGATCGAGTCCACGAATCCGAAGGTGCAGGGGCTCGATGGGGCGGTGTCATCCTTCGTGGAGTACCTGTACGCCCTGAGCTGATTGCCTCGGGTCGGCGGGCTCGCAACCTCAATCCGCCGACCCGGGTCAGCCGGGATGGCAACTAGGCGAGCCGCGCATACAGCGCCGCGAATTCCTCCGCGAGGCGCGCGATCGAATACTGGTCAATGGTGCGGGCACGCGCCGCGAGCGCGAGCCGGTGCAGCAGCGCGCGGTCGAGCGCGAGGCGCTCGAGTGCATCCGCGAGCGCTTCGGGCGCGTGTGGCGGCACGAAAAGCCCATGCACGCCCTCTTGCACGACATCGGGGATAGCCCCGACCGGCGAGACGACCGGCACCGCGCCCGAGGCAATGGCCTCGAGCAGAGCGTACGGCAGCCCCTCGCGGTGATACGTCGGAAACGCGAACACGTGGGTTGCCGCCCAGAGTTGCTGCTTGGCCGTGCCGAAGACAGCCCCCATGAGCCTCACCTGCGCCTCGAGGCGCGCCTTTCCGATCGCGGCGCGGATCTCGTGGAGCGCCGCCCCGCTACCGGCGATGGTCAAACGGGCGGCGATGCCACGCGCGCGCAGCAAGCGCATGGCCTCGATGATTTCGAAGACGCCTTTATCCGCGGCGAGGCGCCCGAGGTAGGCGATCTCGAGGGTCTTTGGCGCGAGATAGCGTGCGGCGCGCAGGTCGATGTCGGCAATGGAGACCGCATTCGCGATGCGCGTCAAACGTGCCCACGGCGCGAACGCTGCATAGGCCGTCATCTCACTGTGCGCCAGAAGCACGACGCTGTCCGGCAACGAGAGCACCCGGCGCAGCAGGCCCGTCAACAGCGGCCGTCCGGCGAAGAACTCCGCCGGCAGCGCCCCGCCGTGCACCTGATAGATGACTTTGCGCCGCGCAAGCTTCGCAATCATGAGATACGCAAGATCGCGCCAGTAGCTCCTGGGCTCGAGCGAGGTATTGATGTGCACGATGCGAGGCCGTGCCGCGGCCAGCCGCGCCGCGAACGCGAGCGGGCTCGTCATGAGCCGCCAGGCGGCGCCGAGCCGGCCGTCCTTGCGACCTTCGCTGCCGACCTGGAAATGCAGCAGCGCGAACTGCTGCGCAAGGGCTGAATCGAACAGCTGATTCAGGTGCGTCGATACTCCGCTCACGGCGCCACGCGCCGGACCGAGTAGCAGGACGCGCGACCCGCCGGCTTTGAGTATCGACGGGGTCTGCATGCACGCGCGGGGAGGGAGTCCCGGAGAGCTCGGACACGGTGCCAGGGAAGAAATCCGGGTACCCGAGCCAGTATGCTGGCGCACTATTTGCGTGGGTCGGGAAGCGCTGGTTTGACGATCCGGCATCGCACGAGTTGGAAAAGGCCCACGGTAGGACAAACCTACAGAACGGAGCGCGCCGCCCGATGAGTCACCGGCATGCGCCAAACGGACTACCCAATTCCGCAGCAACGGAAACGAACCACACCGAGGCACGCCCGTCCGGACCTCACTCGCGCCGCACCGCGCGGCTGGAGAATCCCGCCGGCAGGGGATGCCCAGGCAGCTAAACTGACTCGATGAGCGTATTCGCGGGAATCGAGACCGGAGGCACCAAGATCCTTGCCCGGATCGAAGCCGCGGATGGCCGCATTCTCGCAGAAGGCCGGTGGGCGACGACAACTCCGCAGACGGCACTCGAGGATCTGATCGCCTTTCTGGCAGCGTCCGCTCCCGCGGGGCAACTTGCAGGCATCGGCATCGCCGCCTTCGGACCCCTGGTGCGCGATGAGCTCTCTCCCGATTACGGGCTCGTGCTGAATACCCCCAAGCCCGGTTGGAGCGGCTCGAATCTGCGGGCCGCCCTGGCTGCCCGGTTTGGCGTCCCCGTCGACATCGACACCGATGTCAACGCGGCGGCGCGCGCCGAGTGGCAGCGCGGCGCAGGGCAGGGCGTGCGCAGTCTCGCGTACGTCACCGTCGGCACCGGCATCGGTGGCGGCCTGGTAGTCGATGGGCGACCGCTGCACGGAGCGCTGCACCCGGAGATCGGCCACATCGGGCTCACTCGCCGGCAGGACGATCGAACGGTGAGCGCGTGCCCGTTCCATGAGCATTGTGTCGAGGGACTGGTCTCGGGGCCGGCGATTGCACGTCGGCTCAATCCCGGCCGCTCGCTCGCTGACGACCCGCAGGTGGCTGCGATCGTGGCGGACTATCTGGGCGAGCTGGCCGCGACGCTGACTCTCTCCTGGTCGCCGGAACGTATCGTCTGGGGCGGGGGCGTCATGACGGCAAACCTGCTCGCGTCCCTGCGCGAGGCGCTGCGACGGTCTCTCGGCGGCTACGACGTCGGAGAAGCGGCCAATGCGCCGCAGTACTGTGTCGGCGCTGCGCTCGAGCATTCGGGGCTGGAGGGGGCGCTCCTCATGGCACGAGCTCCATAGTCAGGGCGGCGGGGCGGTCGAATTGCGCAGAATCAGCTCGAAGCTCAACCGCAGACGCGGTAGCGGACGCGGCCAGCCGCGGCGCCGCGGCGAATGCTGGATGATGAGGTCGGCCGCTGCGCGCGCCATGGCCCTCACCGGCTGCCGGATCGTCGTCAGTTGCGGCCACACCATGGTGGCGACCGGTGCATCGTCGAACCCGACGACCGAGAGCTGCTTCGGAAGCTCCAGTCCCCGCTGGCGCGCGACGCAGATGACGGCCGCGGCCATGTCGTCGTTGCTCGCGAAGATTGCGGTGGGCCGGCTGGCGCCCTGCAGCATGCGCTCGGCGCAGCTCAGCCCGTCACTGAACACGAAATTTCCGCTCTGCACCCACTGGGGTTTGACCGGGACCCCGCGCGCGCGCATCTCATCGGTGAAGCCGAGGTAGCGCTGCTCGGTCGCGCCATGCTCGGCACGTCCGAGGATGAAGCCGACGGCGCGGTGTCCGAGATCGAGGAGGTGCGCGGTCATGCGCCGTGCCGCCGCCCGATCGTCGATGCCGACCGAGGGTGCGTCGTCTGGCTCGTTCTTCGGCGCGATGCGCACGGTCGGAATGGCCGATTCGTCGAGCTTGGCCAGGATGACCGGATGATCGCTGATCGGTGGCAGCAGGATCACCCCCTCGAGACGCAGCTGGCGCAGCAACGTGCTCACCTGTCTGCCGACGTCCGGGCTGCCGCTATCCCATGGCTCGACCATGAGGTGAAAGTCCGACTCCCGGCAGCGCTGCACGGCGCCTGCCTGAAACTCGCTCAGGTAATCGCCCGGCTTGTCGCAGAAGAGGCCGATGAGGAACGAGCGGTCACCGGCGAGGCCACGGGCATTGAGATTGGGCCGGTAATCGAGCTTCTCGATCGCCTTCAGGATTCTGTTGCGTGTGTCCTCGCGCACCGCCGGCTCATCGTTGAGCACCCGCGATACGGTCTTGGAGGAGACCTGAGCGAGCTCGGCGACTTCCTGGATGGTGACCGAAGGGGGACGGGAATCCTTCATGGCGGCGATGATAAGGCAGCCTCAGCAGGCGGGCTCGCAGCCAGCTCCAGGAGCGGCGCGAGCTGTGCGAGGAAGGGTTGGTAGCGGCGCCAGCGCCCCACGGAGGACCGGAACAGCGGCTGGCGCACCTGCCACTTGCTGGCGGTCACCACCGCTCGCTCCGTCATATGGAAATCGAGACAGCGCGAATCCCACGGCACTCCGATGAACTCAAGCATCCTTCGTGTCCAGCCCGGCAGGTCTGCGACCAGTCCCTCATAGGGTACTGACAGCATGCTGTCGGCGGGAAGCACCGCGCGCCAATGCTCCATCAGGCGCTGGTACTCGCGGTAGTAGTGCGCGAGATCCCCGAGATCGTGAGTGTAGGTATTCGCGGCCTCGAAGTGCTGGAAATAGATCGAGAGGCAGGTGTCGATGGGATGGCGTACCAGATGAATGATCCGGGCGCGCGGCAGGGCCGCATGAATCGAGCCCAGGGAAAGAAAGTTCGTGGGTAGCTTGTCCACCACGCGCAGTGCATGCGGCGCGAGCTCCTCGAGCGCCTTCAGGTAGCGATGGCCCTGATCGGCGAGAGCGGCGTCGCTGAGTTGCAGGCCCGCGCCGCCGCAGGCCGGGGCACTGGAAACGGCCGCCGCGGTGATCCGGCTCCAGAAAGCCAGCTCCCCCGCGCCGAATACCGCCTGGTGTGAGGCCAGGATCTGCTCCGCCAGCGTCGTGCCCGAGCGCAACATGCCGACGATGAACACCGGGCGCGCCGACTGAGGCACGGCGTCCCGCCGGCGGTTGATCCAGGGCGCAGGCTGCGAGCGGATGATCAGATCGATGGCGCTCGACAGCGCGTGGCGGTCATGAGGCGGACCGGCGCGCTTCGCGAGCTCATTGGCTTGGCTATAGTGGCGGAAGGCCTGCTCGAAGTCCCCCACATCGTCCAGATACTTCCCCGTGGCGTAACGCAGCAGCATCTCCTGCTGTGGCGCAAGGCCCTGCGCAATGAGGCGGTGAATCGCCTCCAGCCATGGCTGGTCGGCGGGCGTCAGACTGCGAACACGTGCCAGGCCTGCCCAGGCTTCGGGCAAGGCGGAGTCGATCGAGAGAACCCGGCGGAACAACTGCTCCGCCTCGGTGAAGCGACCGGCGTCGGCTCGCAGCTCCGCCAATACCAGAACCGCCTCTGCACAATGGGGATCGATGGCCAGGGCCCTGTGGCAACACTCTTCGGCTTCCGGGCCGCGCCGTTGGAGCCGCAGAGCGGTAGCGAGCTCGGTGTGCGCCCGGAGCAGTTGCGGATCGATCTCGAGCACGCGGCGATAAGCTGCCACCGCCTCGTCGAGCCGTCCGATCGCGCGCAGTGCGTGCGCCAGGTTCGCCTGCGCCTCGGGAAGGCCCGGATCGATCTCGAGCGCGCGCTCGAAGCTCGCGATCGCCTCCTCGAAGCGACCGAGGCCCGCAAGCGAGCGGCCGAGGTTCTGATGGGCCGCGGCAAGACCAGGCCTGATCCGCAGCGCCTCCCGAAAGCTCGCGAGCGCCTCCTCGGGGCGTCGCAGCTCCAGGTACAGCTCCCCCGAGTTGTTGTGCGCTTCGGCAAATTCCGGGTTCAGCGCGAGTGCGCGCCGGAAACTGGCGGCCGCCTCCTGGTGCCGCCCGAGGCGCGCGAATGCATTCCCCAGGTTCAGCTGAGCGACGCAATCCTCGGGCGCACACTGCACCGCCATCCTCAGGGCATGCAGCGCGTCCTTGCTTTGCCGGGTGCGGGCGAAAGCCAGCAGTTGCCACAGCGTCGCAGACGGCTGATCCCGAGCGTCCCGCCGCTGGCCAAGGAGTGCCTCCACGGCCGATTCCAGCTCCGCATAGCGGGCCCCATTCAGCAGGCCGGCGAGACGCTCCATTGCACTCGTGCCGCCGAGCGGCTCACCGGCGATCACTGAGCGGCCACCGCGACGCCCGCGGCCCCCGTGGCCCCCGTGGGGAAGTAGCTGTCATGGGGCGCAGCATCCCTCGCGAGCGCCGCCGTGGCGGAGGCGAGCGAGGCGAGGATCTCGCGCAACTGATCGACGGGAATGGCGTCGAGCAGCGGGTCGTAGCCAGCCGGCCGCACTCCCTGCCCCTCGAAAATGTAGAACCAGCTGAGATCGGTGAACAGCTCCCCCGCCCGGGTGCGTATGCGTCCCGTCCCGCGATACAGCTCGATGCGCTCACGCAGGCTCTGCGGAATGCTCATCGAGCGGCAGTAGCGCCAGAACGGGGTGTCCTCGCGCTGCGTCAGACAATAGTGCAGCACGATGAAATCTCGGATGGTCTCGATCTCCTCGATCACCCGCGAGTTGTACGTGTCGATGTTGCTCTGCTCGAAGGCTCGGTCCGGGAAGTGCTCGAGCAGGTGATACAGGCCGCTCGCCACCAGGTGGATGCTCGTCGACTCGAGCGGCTCGAGGAACCCGGACGCCAGCCCCAGAGCGACGCAGTTGCGATTCCACAGGAGCTTGCGCCGCCCGGTCACGAAGCGCAGCAGGCGCGGCTCCGCAAGCGAGCTGCTGCCGACCACGCTTTTCAGGTCGGCGAGTGCCTGCTCGTCACTCGAGTGGGCGCTCGAGTAGACGTAGCCATTGCCGTTGCGGTGTTGCAGGGGAATGCGCCACTGCCAGCCGGCGCTGCGCGCGAGTGACTGGGTGTATGGCGGGCGCCGTGGGCTCGATGGCGTTGGAAACGCCACGGCGGAATCGCACGGCAGCATGGCGCGCCAGTCGAGATAGCCGGTGTTGAGAACCTTCTCGATGAGCTCCCCGCGAAATCCGCTGCAGTCAATGTACAGATCAGCTGCGAGCACGGAGCGATCCGAGAAGACGAGGGCGTCGATGCCGCCGTCCTCGCGCCGCGTGGCTCCGGTAACGGTACGCTCGAGCCGTGTGACGCCCAGGCGTTCGGCATAGGCGCGCAGATATTTTGCCACCAGCGTGGCGTCGAAATGCAGCGCGTAACGCAGCCCGGCGCCCGGGGCGGCTGCATTCGCATCCGGGAAGCGGAACTTGCCGGCATCGCCCAGGGTCGCGCAGGGACTGAAGTCGTTGAAGCGCAGAGTGAGCCCCGCGGCCCGCGCCCGTTGCCAGGCGTGATAGAAGGGGCGACGGTTGAGCGGTGCGCCGAAGGTGCCGAAGGGGTGCCAGTAAGAGCGCTGCGGTTGCCGCCAGTCCGTGAACTTGATACCGAGCTTGTAGGTGGCTTGCGTTTGCTCGACGAAGTCCCGCTCGTCGATGCGCAGAAAGCGCAGCAGATCGATGATGGGGGGGATCGTGGCCTCACCGACGCCGACGGTGCCGATCTGCGCTGACTCGATCACCGTAATCGCGGTGCCGGTGCCGGGGAGCGCCCGCGCCAGCATGCTCGCGGCCAGCCAGCCGGCCGTGCCGCCGCCGACGATCGCCACGCTGCGGATGCGCTGCTCTGCGGGAGCGGCGGATTGAGAGACCGTCGGGCCAGGATCGGACATGGACGGAACCTCGCAGCGAGCCGTTGGTCGTGCGACTCCCGCAGGACGTGGGAATCAGCGCAGAGTCAGCGGCACCGGGCGGCACTGCGCGCCGCCCTGCCCCCGCACTCCTGCCGCTCGACCCGCGGGCTCGCCGCTAGAGCTTGCCTTTGACGCCGAAGAAGAGCCGCCGCCCGCTGTCGTCGTAGGTGAATGGCTCGTTCGGCCACTGCAGGTACGTGTGCTGCTTCTCGTCGGTCAGGTTAACCACCTGGAAGATTACCCCGAAGTGCGGGCCAAAGTCGTACTCGAGCTGCCCGTCGAGCTGCCCGTACTTCGCCGCGTAGATAGTGTAGGTCTTGGGCGTGCCGCTGATGTCCTGGAAGGTGAAGGACGAGCCGACCAGGGAAGAGTTCACCGAGACGTCGCGCCAGGTGTAGGCGAGCCGCGCCGAGAAGCCGTAGCGCTCGAAGTAGCCGGTGAGGTTGAAGGCGTTCTTCGGCACCCCGGGGATCGGCAGGTTGGTGCCGAAGGAGCTCGCCTGAGTGGAGGACGAATTGGAAAGAGTGTAGTTCGCCTGGAAGCCGAAGCCGCTGTCGAAGGCATATTGGGCGACGAACTCGCCGCCGTAGATCTTGCCGGTGCCGCCGTTGACCAGCGTCTGCACGTTGGCGGTCGAGCCGCCGGTGATCGTGCCGTCGGGCACCAGGGTGGCGACGTTGGCCGTGGTGACGAAGTTGTCCACCGCCCGGTAGAAGCCGCCCACGCTCACCAGGCCGCTGCGGGCGAAGTAGTCCTCCCATGACAGCCGGAACTGCGAGGCCCGGAACGGATCGAGGGCGGCGTTGCCGGCGGTGCCGCCGTCGAACTTGAAGCACACGCCGCCGCCCGGGCACTGAGCCGGAGCCGCCCGCGTGAAGTCGTAAGACAGGCCGCGCCCGATGTCATTCAGGTTCTGCGGCGCTACCACGCGCGCGGCGCTGAAGCGGATCTTCTGATCGTCGGTCGCGTTCAACACGAAGTTGAAGGTGGGCAGTACGTCGGTGTACGAGCGGCTGTTCTGGAACGGCACGTCGTTGGCATTGACCCCGTTCCAGGAGGCGGTGCCGACGAAGGTCGAGCCGTTCGGATTGGTCTCGCCGCCGTCGACCGTGAGCTGGTTGCGCACCACGCGCACGCCGAAGTTGGCGTGATACACGTTGTCGCCGGCATCTCCCATGATGAACGCCGAGGTGGTCTTGTCGGTGACGTTGTAGGAGTTGAGCGCGTCGGCGAAGAAGGTCTCGGTGCCGTTGGGGATTCCCGCCTGCGCCCACACGGTGTTGAGATAGGTCGCAGGATTGGTCATGCCGCCGGTGTAGGGATTCTTGACCGCAATGGGGCCCGAGGCGAAGTTGTTCACCGTGAGCGCCAGGTTCGGATTGGTCTGCGGCGTGGAGTAGGGGATGGCCGCGTAGCCGGGGTCCTGGTAATAGAGCCAGGTGCCGCTCGCCGGGCCGATGCAGCAGTTGCCGGCCGCGGTGCCGGCGCCCACGCCGCCGACGCCGTAGGGATTGATGCCGTTCTCCATGTAGCGGCCGTGCACATAATCGACCTCGCGGCTCTCGTAGCGCGCTCCCGCGGTCATGTCGAGAACCGAGCCGGCCTTGAAGTAGAGATTCCCCTTGATCGCCCAGTTCTTCTCGTCGACCTTGTTGGCCCAGGCCCAGTTGGACTTGAAGAGCGTATAGGCCGGGTTCGACAGCACGTCGGTATAGCCGTAGTTGTTCGGGTAGCTCACCGTCGGCAGACCCGAGGTGCCGCCGTTGCTGTAGATGAACGAGTAGCCGTGATTGCCGTTGGCGCAGCTGTTGGCGCCGTTGTTGCAGCCGGGCGCCGTGGGCTGGATCGACGGATTGGCGCTGCCGAAGGCGCCGTAGAACCCATGCTCGACGTCCGCCTGGTCCGCCTCGTAGTTACCGGTCGCCTTGGCGTAGGCGAGGCCGGCATCGCCGTGCACCCGATCGTTTCCGGCGAAGGTGGTGTTGAGCTGGAAATTGTGGGCGGTGGTGCTGTTCTGCTCGTAGAGCGTCGCGGTTTCTGCACCGTTCGCCACCATCGTGGCCGACTGAATCACTCCATTGGAGTCGATCGAGTAGGGCTGCGAGGGGTCGATGCCGGGGAAGGAGGCCGGCGCGCCGGGCGCATTGGTCTCACCCGAGCCGCCTGAGAACCAGGCCTTGTTGGAGTAGGTGATGCTGACTTCGCTCTCATTGATATAGAAATAGTTGAAGGTGCTCGCGACGCTGTCGTTCCAGTGCCACTCGATGCCGAGCGTCGCGCCCTTGGTCTTGATCTCATCGCCAATGTCGCTGAAGTAGGCGAGCTGCGGATCGATGTAGGTCTGCCCGCCCGGGAGCGTCGAATTGGTGCTCGCAATGGGGCTGCCCACGTAGGAGCCGACGGTGGCCGTATTGGTCACGAGCCACTGATTGCGGTTCTGATCCTGGAACTCCTTGGTGTGCGTCTTCTCATCGTCGTAGGAGGCGCTCGCCGTAATGGCGAAGTCGTCGCTGAACTTGAAGCCGCCGAAGAGCGTCGCGACCGGTGTCGGGCCGCCATCCTGGCCCTCGGACTTGGTGCCGCGGACGTTGGCGCCGAGGCTGAGCCCCATGGCCTGGGCGAGCGGCGAGCGAGTCTTGAGGTCGATGATGCCGCCGAGGCCCCCTTCGCGATCCTGCGCGCTCGGGTTCTTGATGACGTCGATGCCGCCGATTTCCTCACTCGGTATGCCTTCGAGGGAGGCGTACTGGATGTTGCCGGCGCCGCCCGAGGCTTCTCCTGAGGAATAGACCTCGCGGCCGGTGAGCAGCACCTCGCCGTTGAGGGTGATCAGGTTGTTGCTGAGTCCGTCGATCAGCACCTGCGTGCCCTTGCCGCCGGAGCGATTGATGGTGACGCCCGGCAGCCGCTCGAGTGACTCGGCGACGTTCTGGTCGGGCATCTTGCCGATGTCTTCCGCCACCACCGACTCGATGGGCTTCACCGAAGCGCGCTTTTCATCGAGCGCCGACTGGACCGATGCGCGGTAGCCGGTGATGACGATTTCCTGGATCTGGTCGCCGCTGGCGGCGGCGCCGCCGGCGGCCTGGTCCGCGGGAGCGGGTGAATCCAGCAGCGGCGTCTCCGCGCGAGCGGTGGCGATACCGAAGCCGACGGCCGCCTGAACAGACAGCGCTGTCATAACAGCCGCACTACGAGCACGGACGAGTTGTCGCGCGCGCTTCTCACGACGATGAGACATGTGTTTATCCCCCTCAGCTAAACACTAGATTCTTAGGTTGGCGCGCTTCACCCGCTGGTGGGAGAGGCGGCGTTTACAAAAATACGCTCAAGCAGCCAGGAATGTCAACGCTGTCATTTATCCACCCCAAGGGTGGGATCGCAGTGTGGATCGTGCACCCGCCCGAAGCGCACATCGGTCAGGCTCAGGCTGAGGCTCCCCGCCGTGAGCAGCTCCAGGGGACCCGCGACACTCGCCAGCGCAGGCCCGGCGTGCCTGAAGCAGGCCAGTGGAAGGGTGAGCGTGGCGGCTCTTCCGGTCGGGATCGAGCCGAGGAGCCTCGTGAGGTCCAGCCTCGCCGCGCCGTGATCTCCGCAACCGCTTTCTTCCGCCTGAGAGCCGCTGGCACAACGAAGGCCCACCCGCACACGAGCCGTGGCGCCCGCCTCGACGCGCAGGCGCGCCTCTATGACGTTGCCGGCCGCCGAGGCGGCACGCAGATCGATCGGGCGTCCCCCGATCCAGAATACCCCGGGCCCGGTACCGCTCCAGTGAAGCTTGAGGTCCGCGCCTTCGAGTGCCACGTTCACGGCTCCTCGCGGGCTCGCCTGGCTTGCGCCCGTCATGCGTACGGTTGCGAGCTCGTCGGCGACGAATGCGGACCAGGGTGCCGTCAGGTGCCCTGACTGAAAGAGGCTGTCCTCGCCCCCGCGATCCGCCGCGAGCTGAGGATCCTCTGAAAGGCGTCCGACCGCTGCGCCGCGGGCGTAGCTCAGCCCGTAGCCGCGCGAGAACAGTGCTCCGGATATCTCGTCGGTGCTGTCGTAGGTAACGGGCATGCCGGTGGCAGGCCATGGGAAGCTCAAACGTCCGGCGAAATCATAGCGCGGCTGGCCGTCGCGTCCCGCGAGCAGGACGTCAGCGATACCCTCGGCTTCGGTGCCGGGGAGCCAGGCCGCAACGAAAGCATCGGAGGCGTTGATCTCGGGGTTGACCCACAGCGGACGGCCGGAGAGAAACACCGAGATCGTCGGTATGCCGCGCGCGCGCAGGCTCTTCAGCAGAGCGATGGTGCGCTGATCCTGCGAGGCAAATGCCAGCGTCTCGCGATCGCCTTCGAACTCGGCGTAGGGTGTCTCGCCGAAGACCACCACGGCTGCATCCGGGCGCACGCTGAAGCTGCCGTCGGGGCTCAGCGTGACGCTGCCGCCCGCGGCGGTCACGGCCGCACGCAGCGCGGAGTAGACCGAGCTGCCGCCGGGAAAATCCGCGTTGCGGTTGTGGTTTCCCTGCCAGTCGATGGTCCAGCCGCCCGCCTGCCGGTCGATCCGGTCGGCGGCATCCCCGGTGACCAGCAGGTGCGCTCGCGGCGAAAGCGGCAGCGTGCCACGCTCGTTCTTGAGCAGCACCAGCGACTCGCGCACCGCGCGGCGCGCGATTTCACGGTGTTTCGCGCTTCCCAGCACCTTGAAGTCCCCGGCGTCCGCGCGCTCCCGGGGGGCGCTGCGCGTGAAGAGTCCGGCCAGCGCCTTGACGCGCAGGATGCGCCGCACGGCCTCGTCGACCCGCTTCTCGGGGATCTCGCCGGCGCGCACCTGCATCAGCGTGTTGTCATAGATCCGCCGCCAGCTGTCGGGCGCCATGAACATGTCGAGCCCGGCGCGGATCGACTGCGGGCAGCTGAATTTGCTGCAGCCGGGCACTTCCTCGTGCGCGTTCCAGTCACCGACGATGAACCCTTCGAAGCCGAGCCGTTCCTTGAGTATCGTGGTGAGCAGGTCGTGGCTGGCATGCATCTTCACGCCCTGCCAGCTCGAGAAGGAGGCCATCACGATCTGCGCTCCGGCATCGATGGCGGGCGGGTAGCCGGCATCGTGCACGCGCACCAGTGTCGCTTCGCTCGCGCGGTTGTCGCCCTGATCACGACCCTGGAAGGTGCCGCCGTCACCGAGGAAGTGTTTTACGGATGAGAGCGTATGGCCGGGGGACATGAACGTTCCACGGCTGCGCTCGCCCTGCAGGCCCCGCACCATGGCGGCCGCATAGGAGGCCACCAGCTGCGGATCGTCCGAATAGCTTTCGTAGGATCGTCCCCAGCGTACGTCGCGCGCCACCGCCACGGTCGGCGCGAAAGTCCAGTCGATGCCGACGGCGGCCACTTCCTGTGCGGTGGCCTCGCCGATGCGCTCGATGAGCTCGACGTCGTGAGTCGCACCCAGCCCGATGTTGTGCGGAAAAATGGTCGCACCAATGATCTTGGCATTACCGTGAACCGCGTCGATGCCGAAAAGGATCGGGATCGGCGCGTGAGCGCGCGAGCCGCCTTCGAGCTCCGCCCGGTACAGCGCGTCGACCAGGTCGAGCCAGGCTCGCGGGGTGGTGCGCACATTGCCCCCGGGAGCGGCTCCGCCGCCCGCAAGTACCGCACCGAGCTTGTAGGTACGCAGGTCCTCGGGGCGGAGCGAGGCGATGTCCGCCTGGACCATCTGCCCGACCTTCTCTTCGAGACTCATGCGCTCGAGCAGCGCATTCACGAAGGCCTCCGTGTCGGGGTGCGCGGCGGTTGCCGGACGCTGCGGCCATGAGGACGGATGCACAGCGGCTCCGTCGGCCCAGGCGAGCGATCCGCTGCCGAGCAGCGCGCCAAGAGTCACGAGTGCGCAGCGGCGCATTGCCCCTCGTGCGTATGGTTTTTTCTTCGGCACCCGGCCCCCTCTGGCAGATTAAACGGTCAAAATGTCAGCGCTGTCAATTCTGAGGTTTCCGCCCCCGCCCGGCGTGAGCGAAGATGCTGCGGACGCCGCATGGCGCGTGGCCGACCAGGGGGGAGGGGTGGACGAAGCGATGGCGTCATTGCCGTCCGCGTGGGACACCGCGATCGTCGCGCTCTACATTCCCGCGCTGGTTCTCTTCGGCGCACGGGCCTCGCGCCGACAGCGCCATGCAGAGGACTACTTTCTCGCCTCGCGCGCTTCGGGCTGGCCGGCGATCGGGCTCGCCCTCCTGGCCTCCAATATCTCTTCCACCGCGCTGGTCGGACTCGCCGGCGCTGCTTTTGCGACCGGCATCTCCGTGTATGACTACGAGTGGTCGGCAGCCGTGGTGCTGGTTTTCTTCAGCGTTTTCCTGCTGCCGTTTCTGCTCAGCAGCCGCGTGTACACCATGCCGGAGTTTCTGGAGCGCCGTTACGACGGGCGCGCGCGGCTGTACTTCGCGGTGCTGACGCTGTTCCTCAACGTCTCGGTCGATGCGGCGGCCGCTCTCTACAGCGGATCACTCCTGATCCGCGTGCTCTTTCCGGGCGCCCCGCTGTGGCTGATCATCGGCGCGCTGGCCGGGGGCGCCGGTCTCTACACCATTTTCGGTGGCTTGCGCGCCGTGATCGTTACCGAGGTCGTGCAAGGGGTCCTGCTGTTCCTCGGCGCCGGGGTGATTGCGCTCGCGGCATTCTCCCACGCCGGCGGCTGGCATGCGGTCATGACCTCGGTCCCGCAGGCGAAGCTCTCATTGATCCGTCCGTTGGGCGACCCCGGAGTCCCCTGGCCGGGATTGCTCTTCGGCATTCCGCTGCTCGGTTTCTATTACTGGTGCACCAATCAGTTCATCGTGCAGCGTGTGCTCTCGGCTCGCACCCTCGAGCACGGCCGCGCCGGGGCGCTGTTCGCCGGGCTCCTGAAGCTGCCGGTACTCTTTTTAATGGTGCTGCCCGGCACCTGCGCGATTCTGCTCTTCCCGCATCTGCGGCGCCCTGACCTGGTTTACCCGTCGCTGGTTTTTGGGCTCCTTCCCACCGGTCTCGTAGGGCTGGTCGCGGCGAGCTTCGCGGCGGCGGCCATGGCCTCGGTCGCTTCGACCCTCAACTCGGCTTCGGCACTCATTACCATGGACATCGTGCGCCGGGGCGCTCCCGGCCTGCCCGACGCCCGAGTGGTGCGCATCGGGCGGCTGTCCACGGCGGTGCTGCTCCTGGTGGCGATGGTGTGGGCGCCGCAGCTCGAGCACTTCCCCTCCCTCTGGCAATACCTGCAGGGGATGCTCGCCTATGCCGCCCCGCCCATCATTGCGCTGTTCCTCGTGGGACTTTTCTGGCGGGGTGCCACGGCCTCAGGCGCCGCTGTCACCTTGCTCGCGGGCAGCGCCTGCGGGATCGGCCTGTTCCTGGCCAACATCGTGTTTCATTGGACGCACCTGCACTTCCTCTATGCGGCGCCTCTCCTGGTGCTCGTCGACGCCGTCATTCTCGTCGGGGTGAGCCTGTCGGGCGGCCGCCGCGGTACGGCGCCCGAGGGCGTCATATGGACGAAGGCTTATTTCCGCGACGAAAGCGCCCGGCTGCGCGGCATGCCTGCGTGGCGCAACTACCGCGTACAGGCCGCGCTGCTGCTCATTCTGACGGCCGGCGTCGTCATCGTGTTTCGCTGAAGGCCCGCCGCGGTGACGTGGCGCGTGTGGCTGACTTTCGCCGCCTTGTCGGTGATCTGGGGCATCCCCTACCTCTTCATCAAGCTCGCCGTGGCCGAGATTCCGCCGGTGGAAGTGGCCTGGGGACGCGTGCTGCTCGGTGCGCTGATTCTGATTCCGGTGGCCTGGAAACGCGGGTCGCTGCGGGTTGCCGCCACGCACTGGCGTGCTGTCTGCGCGTTCGCGCTCGCTGAGCTGGTAGTGCCCTTTCCCCTGATTTCGCTGGGCGAACGCTGGATCAGCTCCTCGCTCACCGCCATCCTGGTCGCGACCCTGCCGTTCACGGTCATGCTGCTCGCGCCACTCTTCGGGGTGCACCGCCAGTTGTCGGCGTGGCGGATCGCAGGGCTCGTGTGCGGGTTCACCGGCGTCGTGGTGCTCCTCGGGATCGATCCGGTCGAGGGCGTGCTCGGGTGGGCGGGCGTAGCCTGCATGGTGATTTCGGTGTTTGGCTACGCGACCGGCTCGCTCATCGTGCAGCGCCATCTGCACGGCGTCGATGAGTTCGGTTCCGTGGCACTCAGCCTGGCGGTCGCCGCGATCGCGCTCCTTCCGGCGGCTCTCGTGACCTTTCCGGATCATCGGCCGTCGATGCTGGCGCTCCTGTCCGTC
>Ga0070735_10001298_pt1 | contig 24559 bp, 20 predicted proteins | sample Coa_R1_FD_66443 | JGI IMG/M metagenome (GOLD analysis project Ga0070735, IMG submission 66443) | Surface soil microbial communities from Centralia Pennsylvania, which are recovering from an underground coalmine fire - Coalmine... | ecosystem: Environmental > Terrestrial > Soil > Unclassified ...
GGTGCTAGCGAACGACACAGTAGTATTGGACGGTTTAGGTATCCGCTCCGCCCGCCCCTTCGATCCAAGGGAAAAAATCAGCCCGCTGATTACGAGCGAAAATGCTTCCACCGCGAGCGGCTATTATCTGGTGGAGTTCCATCCGGACGTTGATCCCGACGCCGCGCGAGGTTTAATCCTGAACGCGGGCTTGGAGCTGCGTGAAAACCCCGACCTGCTACGCCAGCATTTGATGGTGCACATTCCGGACGCTGGCGACGCGCGCGCATCGCTGGCGTTTCTGGCAACTCAGGATCAGGTCGCTTACATTTTCCCCGCCTCGGCAAACTTGACCGCGAGTTCACCGGTCACCGTCTGCGGCGGCGGACTGACCGCGCTGGGCTCCATCGGTCAACTGATTGCGACCTACGGCGACGGCTGGGATGGTCCGGGCCTGAACGCGATTACCTTGAGCTATGTTTTTCAGCAAGTCACCGCGCAGCTTCCGGCCGGCGTGCCACAGAGCGAAATCCTGCGAGCCATGGCCGAATGGGCTAAGGTGATTCAGCTCACTTGGCAGCCTGGCACCGACTCGCTGGGCGATCGCACTGTTAATATTTTGTGGGCGACGGGCGACCATGGCGACGCGTTCCCGTTCGACGGACCAGGAGGCGTTATAGCCCACACCTTTTATCCGTTCCCGGTCAACCCCGAACCGATAGCCGGCGACATGCATTTCGATGATGCCGAAAGTTGGCACGTCGGCACCGAGGTCGACGTCTTCAGCGTGGCTTTGCATGAGTTGGGACATGCTCTGGGTTTGGGCCACTCCGACAACCCCAATGACGTCATGTATCCCTATCTCAAACTTGATTTAGGCCTCGCCGACGGCGACAAAACCGCCATCCTGACCCTGTACGCCCCACAGACGGGCGTCGTCCCGCCGCCGGCGCCCGGTACTTTGACCCTGACGATCGATAGGACGCCTTACACGGCCTCTTCGCCGACAATCTTGCTTGTGGGAACCGCCACCGGTGGCACCGGCGAGGTCGCCGTAACGTGGGTTTCGAGCGCAGGTGGATCCGGTACCGCTTCGCTCAGCGGCGTAAATTGGGTCGCTTTGAACATTCCACTGTTAATGGGACTCAACACCATCACAGTAACCGCTACGGACGCGGACGGATCCGTTGTCCAAACGGTGAGAGTGAACCGCATTTCGCCTCCGCCCGTTGCGCTTGCCCTGACGATCAACATACCTCCCGCTGCGACTACTTCAGCAGCGATCTCGTTATCGGGAACCATCACCGGCGCAAGCGGAACGCCGGTCTTGACCTGGGTTGCGGTTACAGGCGCAGCCGACAAGGCGACGGTCAGCGGCGCGAATTGGTCCATATTAAGTATTCCGCTGAAGGTCGGGCTCAACACCATCATTGTGACGGCGGTGGATTCCACCGGGAGCATCTCGGGCACCGCGAGCGTGACCCGGACGGCCAGTCCGCTGGCCCTGACGCTCGATATTCCGCCTGCCACGACCACCTCGACGACAATCTCGATCTCAGGAACCGTAACCGGCGGCACCGATGCGCCTTTGGTAACTTGGATTAAAAATACCGGCGAGTCCGGCGGATCCTCGATCAACGGCGCGAACTGGGTCACATCGAGTATTCCGCTGGCGATCGGGCTCAACACGATCACCGTTACCGCTGCGAATTCAAGCGCGAGCATCTCGCGCGTCGTCAACGTGATCCGAACGGTCGCCCCGCCCCCTGGTGCCCTTGTGCTGACGATCAATGCCCCTCCGGCCACGACTACCGCAACAACGATGTCGCTCTCGGGGACCATCACCGGCGGGAGCGGTTCGCCAGCAGTGAGCTGGAGTAATAGCATGGGCTCATCCGACGGATCGTCAATCAGCGGTTCGAACTGGGTGATATCGAATATTCCGCTGGGGGTCGGGGTCAACACTATCACCGTGACGGCCGCGGATGCGACCGCAAGCGTCTCCCAGATCGTAAGCGTGACCCGGACGGCGCCCGGAGGGACGGACACCACCGGACCAGCGCTCACGATCACCTACCCGTCATCTACTTCGGTGGCGACCATGCTCGCTTCGTTCACGTTTAAGGGCACCGCCTCGGATTCATCGGGAGTCGCCAGCGTGATGTGGTCGACCAATACCGGGGGGGCCGGAACAGCATCGGGTACAACCGCGTGGACCGCCACGATCCCGCTGCTGGTGGGGTTCAACCAGGTGGTCATCCGGGCGTACGATAGCGTCGGCAACATGAGCTGGCGCAGCGTAATCGTAAGGAGAAGATAGCTATTTGGCTTCTAGAATTACCATCGCCAGCGCCTGCCCGGCAGTGTGCGTAATCGATAATGCGACATTGACCGCGCCCAGCTTTTCTGCGATCTCCGCTGCCCGGCGATGGAACTGGAGCGTCGGGCGGCCCGAGGGAAGATTGACCACTTCCAGATCCTGCCAGCCGAGGCCGCCACGCCAGCCTGTTCCGAGCGCCTTCATCCCCGCTTCCTTGGCCGCGAATCGAGCTGCGTAGCGTTCATAAGGGTTCGCCTTGCGCTCGGCGTAGGCGATTTCCCGAGGTGTGAATACACGTTCCACCAAACGGTGTCCATGCGGCGAAGTAATGGCTTTCTTGATCCGATCGACCTCGCACAGGTCGACGCCCGTGCCTATGATCACGTCCACGCTCGCATGTGTTCGATTGTAAGCTACGACATTATGCGACGACGCGGTGACACCGATTCGGCAATCGTGTTACCAATGAAAGAGCGCCCGGCGTCCGTTTTAAAATAGGACCGCGCGTCGTAATTTCTCCAATGCATATTCCGGACGGATTCCTGAGTACGCCCGTATGGGCCACGCTGGACATGGTCAGCGCACCGGCCGTGTGCTGGGTGGCTCGCCGCGCCCAACGCGATACGCAGGATCACCGGATTCCTCTGCTGGGCGTGATGGGAGCCTTCGTTTTCGCGGCTCAAATGGTGAATTTTCCGGTGGGTCCGGGCACCAGCGGACACCTGGTTGGCGGCGCGCTCCTGACCATCGTGCTCGGACCGGCCGCCGCTTCCCTGGTGCTGACCGCCATCCTCGTTCTTCAGGCGCTGATATTCCAAGACGGAGGCGTTCTCGCCTTGGGCGCGAACATGTTCAATATGGCGCTGGCGGGAGTCGCCGCCGCATCACTTTCATACCGTATATGGGGACGCGGTTCCCGGTCGGGTGCGATCTTCGCGGCTGGCGCGCTCAGCGTCATGACCAGTGCATGCCTCGCGCTCGGACAACTCCTGATCTCGGGCGTGCCGATGCCGGGTGGCGTGTTGTGGGCCTCGCTGGGACTCTTCCTGATAAGCGCGTTCATGGAAGGCGCGATCACGGTCGCAGCAGTGCGCGCGATTGAGCGGCTGAATCCGCAGTGGGTCGCCGGTCCGCAGCCGGCATCTTCACGGACCTTGGCCGGCGTAGGGCTGGCCGCTCTGTTGTTGGTCGTGGTTGGCACGCTGATAGCATCCGCCGCACCCGACGGAATCCAGCGTCTGACTGGGCAAGGAATCGGCTCGGTAGCGTGGTCTCAGAAGACCGCAGGCGGACTCGGGGGCTTGGTCTTGATCTTTACGCTGTGCTATGTAGGCGGGAAGCTAATCTCGCGTCGGCGGAGTGCCTGACGGTGCACCATATCGTTATCGATCGCTGGAGCCGCGGGTCTAGTTCGTTGCACCAGCGTGATCCTAGGGCCAAACTCGCCGCGCTGCTGGTGTTTTTGATCGCGCTATCGACCACTCATCCGGTTGCGCAATGGGCCTTCGCAGCTTTCGCGGTTCTGCTGATCTTCGCTGCAAGCCGGGCTCACCTGCCAATCCTCGGACTAGCGGGCCGCGCTGCGCTGGTTCTTCCGTTCTCGGCCACCTTCGCGCTGCTCACCTGGTGGTCGGGAGATTCCATGCGGGCGTTGGCGCTGGCTGAGAAAAGTTTCCTCTCCGGCATGGCTGCGCTGTTGCTGGTGGGAACCACGCCGCTCACCGGCTGGACGGCCGCGCTCGAAAGCTGGCGGGTCCCGCGCATGCTGATTCTGGTGATTCAGTTCGTCTACCGATACCTGTTCGTCATCGCCGAGCAGGCCCAGCGCATGCGATGGGCCGCCCTATGCCGCGGACGCGGATCATTCGGGTTGGCGGCGGGCCTGGTTGGCGTGCTCTTCGCGCGCAGTTGGCAGCGCGCGGACGGAATCTATCACGCCATGCTCGCGCGCGGATTCCGGGGACGTTTCGTTCCCGCTACCCCCGCGCCCTTCCGCGCATCCGACGCGTTGTTTTTCTCCGGATGTCTCGCCGGATGCCTGGCCGTCCGCATCTTGCTGTGAGTATGTCCCATTGAACAAAGTCATACAAATCCAGGGGCTGCGCTACGAGTATCCGGACGGAACTCAGGCGCTCAACGGCATCGACTTTCATCTCGATGCGGGAGAATCGGTGACACTGTTCGGCGCCAACGGATCCGGCAAGACCACCTTCGTCCTGCACTTGAATGGATTGCTACGGGGCGAAGGGACCATCGAAATCTGCGGCCTGCCTCTGACGGACACGACGCTGGAGCAGATCCGCTCCAAGATCGGCGTGGTGTTTCAGGATTCCGACGAGCAGTTGTTCATGCCCACGGTTCTGGAAGACGTGGCGTTCGGTCCGCTGAACCTGGGCTTGTCCCCCGACGACGCTCTGACGCGGGCGCGAACGGTCCTGAAGCGGGTCGGCATGTCGCATGCGCTCGAACGTGCTCCCTATCACCTGAGCGCAGGGGAGAAAAAGCGAGTGGCGATTGCGGGCGTCCTGGCGATGGACCCGGAAATCCTGGTGCTCGACGAGCCGACCACCTTCCTAGACCCGCCCACGCGCCGCGATCTTCTGACGCTGCTTCGGGGCCTGCCACAGGCGAAAGTTGTGGTGACGCACGACGCCAATCTCGCGCGAGCGCTTACTACCCGGGCGGTATTCTTCGACCAAGGACGAGTCGCCGGCGAAGGCGATGTGATTGAGATCGTCCAGCGTTTTCACTGGGAACATTCGTAGTGGGGGAGGCGGTCTTGCTGTCTGCCTACTGAGACTCGACGATCAGCGTCACGGGCCCATCGTTGACCAGCGTCACCGCCATGTGGGCCTGGAACACACCCGTCTCGACGTTTAGGCCCAACCCCCGTGACGCTCCGACGAAATGTTCGTATAACCTCCGAGCTTGTTCCGCCGGCGCCGCCTCATCGAAACTGGGCCGCCGGCCCTTGCGGCAATCGCCGTACAGCGTGAATTGCGAGACCGCTAGCATCGCGCCACCGGTATCGAGGAGACTGCGATTCATCTTCCCGGCGTCATCATTGAACATGCGCAGGTTTGCGACCTTGCCGGCCAGGAATTCCGCGTCCGCCGCATCATCCGTGCGGGAAACTCCCAGCAACACCAGCACGCCTGGACCGATTTCCCCTCGTATAGTTCCTTCTACTTCGACCTTGGCGTAAGTTACACGCTGAATCACCGCACGCATCTATGGGAGAGTGTACCGCTCGATCTAGGGTAGAAACCCTATCGCCGCACCGGTCCGTTGGTCCCATAATGAATTCGGTAGTATCAGCCACCATCATGATCTACGGCAGGACGCGCAAGAGACAACAACTCCCGGGTGGCTTCTTTCATCTGGAAGAAGAGAAAAGCAAAACCCGAGTCTTCGGTTATGGACACGGCGATCACATCAAGCTCAAAGATGAATACGGCAACATCTGGCAAGGCTCCGCGATCCGCAATCCGGACAGTTCAGTGGTGTATCGCTTCCGCGATCCTAAGGGCAATGCGTTGAGCGGCATTTCTAGCGGTGGAACCGTCACGCTGAGGGACGATCGCGGCAACACCTGGAAGGGTTTTATCGACTAAGCCGGGTTTTATCGACTAAGCCGGGTTTCATTGATCGAAGACCTTCACTTCAACTCGACAATCGTAGCTCCCGTTCCGCCTTCTTCCGGCCGTGCGGAATAGAACTTCGCGACGTGCGGATTGCGCGCCAGCAGCTCGGCTATCGCTTTTTTCAGGATTCCCATTCCATGGCCGTGAACGATCCTCACAAGCTCAGCTTGCCCCAGCGCCGCGGTGTCCAGAAACTTGTCGACACGATCGCAAGCTTCTTCGGCGCGCTGGCCGATCAGATTAATTTCGCGAATGGAAGTCGCGAACTCGGGGCCCTGATTGAAGGTGATTGACGTGTTCCGCGTCTGCGTGGGAACTTTCGGAATGACTTCTTCGATGTCCGCTGCGGGGACGCGCATTTTCAGATAGCCGGCTTCCACTTCGACCTCGCCGCTGTCTAGGATGCGCCGCACAGTCGCCGGTTGACGGATCCCCTTAAGCCGCACCTGCGCGCCGACTTCCAGTTTCAACCGTGCTGCGGAAGCTCCCGCTGCAGGCGCGGGCGCAAGCGACGCGACCTGCTCCTTGAATTCGCGCTTGGTTTTGGCGATTTTAGTGCGCGCCTTCTGGCTCAGATCCTCGATGGTCTCCTGCGCGCGCCGTTCGAACTCAATCGATAACTGCGCCGCGCGGTCCTCCACTTCTCGAAGCTTCGCCGTGTACTTTCGTTCCCAGGTCTGCTCGAGTCCCTGCTCACGCAGAGTGAGCGCCTGGCCGCGCGCACCCAGATCCGCGCGTTCGATCTCCAACTGCTCCAGCTTCTGATGCATCTCTCCCAGGAACCGCGAAACATCCCGATCCGATGCGGCCATTCTGCCACGCGCCTTCTCGATCAGTTCTGGATCCAGTCCCAGGCGGCTGGCAATATCGAGACCCGCTGATTTTCCGGGCGCGCCCAACCGCAGCACATAGGTCGGCTGGAGCGTCGAATCGTCGAACCCCATGGATCCGTTCAACACGCCGCTGGTGGACGCCCCGTAGACCTTCATGGCCATCAGGTGCGTGGATGCCAGCGTAAATGCACCTCGTTCGCGGAACGATTCGAGCACGGTCACGCCCAACGCTCCACCCTCTTCAGGATCGGTCGCTCGGCCGAGTTCGTCCAACAGCACCAGCGAATCCCCTGTGGCCCGTTCGAGCATCGAACCCACCGCCAGGATGTGCGACGAGAACGAGCTCAAGCTCTCGGCCAGCGACTGGTGATCGCCGATATCGGCCAGCACCTGGTCGAACAGCGGGAACTCGGCTTCTTGCGCGGGCGTTGGCAAACCGGCGTGGGTCATGAGCGCCAGCAATCCGATGGTCTTCAGCGCCACCGTCTTTCCGCCGGTATTGGGTCCGCTGATCAATAGCGTGTTTTGAGTCTTGTTCAGCTCCAGCGAGACCGGAACCACCGTTTTCTTCTGCCCTCGCAGTATGTCTTCGAGCAGCGGATGGCGCGCGCCGCGCAATACTATTCTGCGTGAGCCCTCCGGGCTCAACCGAGGCACGGAACATCGGAACTCGATCGTGAATTCCGCCTTGCCGAATAATAGTTCAAGCCGGCTTAGGGCTGCGACTGAAGCCGCAATCTCGACAGCATGTTCCCGCAGCCGTGTGGTGAATTCGCGCAGCAGTCGATGCACTTCCCGCAGTTCTTCTTCGTGCAAGCGGACCAATTCGTTGTTGAGTTCGATGGTCTCCAGCGGCTCGACGAACACCGTGGCTCCGGAGCCGCTGGACCCATGAATCACGCCGTCCACGCGCCGCTCGCGGCCCGTCACAATCGGCACTACGAACCGGTCGTTGCGAATGGTGATGAAGTCTTCCTGCAGCGTACCGTCTTCGTGATGCGTTCGCAGGAAACGCGCCAAGGATTCTTCGATCTGTCGGCGCTGTCGTTCGCTATCGCGGCGCAGTCGTGCCAGCATGACACTCGCGTCGTCCGCCAGCGTGCCGTCGGGCAGAATCTTGCCGCGAAGATCGCGGGCCAGCTCTTGCAGATCGGCGATCGCCGATGCGTGCGCCGCCAGGCGGGGATAACGTTCGCGCGCCGAGAGTACCACCGATCGCGCTTCGGACGCGAGATCCAGCAGCCGCGCCAGCTCGAAGATCTCCGTGGCTTCGAGCGTGGCTCCTTGAATCCGCAGGCGGGCAACTAAAGGCGCCGGATCGGCGCCCAGGTCGAAACGCGGCCGAATCGCGGCTCCCCGGCCTGCGGGCTGTGGATTTGAAGCGGCGCGCAAATACTCGATTGCTTCGGCGGCATCGGCCAACGCGTTTTCGATCGCGGGCCGGTCGCTCAAGGGCGTTACGCTCCGCAGCTCCGCTTGTCCCATGGGACTGCGCACGTAGCGGCCGAGAAGCGCGCGCAGGTCCTCGAATTCAAGGGCGCCCGCGGCTTGATTAAGGGAGCTTTCGGCTTGCACCTGAATATGCTCGCTCGATAACTTCGCGAGTCCCTTCCGTCATCCGATAATCACCCAGTTTGCCGCGTGGGACCCATTCGACCCGAGCCACATCGTCAGCCGCCTGAAGTTTTCCGCCGGTAACCTTACACACATAGTCAAAGAGTAAGTAGTGATATTCAGTCCGGCCGCGCGAATCTTTCATCACGCGTTCGAAAACTCCGAACATTTCCATCGGTTTCACTTTCAGTCCGGTCTCCTCCAGAACCTCGCGCCGGACGGCTAAATCGAGACTCTCTCCGGTCTCCACCAGCCCACCCGGGAGCGACCAGTAGCCTCTCAGTGGATGGCCGCCGCGTTCCACCAGCAGAATCGGTCCGGTCCTGCCGCGACCACGAAAAATCAACGCACCCACGCCGGGTAACGGATGTGCAGGATATCTTCTCGACGTTTTCGACGACGACTTAGGGGGAATACGGCACCGCCCCCTTGACGCCCAACTTGATGCGATACACCGACGTCTTCGCGGTCACATATAACGTCGAGAAATCGGGATCGCCGAAGGCCAGATTGGACGGAGTCTCGCCGGTATCAATAGTCCGGAGCAGCTCGCCTTGCGGCGAATACACCAGAACGGTCTTGGCGGCGACGTAAATGTTGCCCATCTCATCGGTGCGCAAACCCGCGGGAACACCTGGAATTGTCGACACCACCACGCGCTCATTGGATGCCGCACCCGCGCGATCCAGATCGAAGGCATGAATCGATTGCGCGTCTGAATCCGACACATACAGAGTCCGTCCGTTGGGCGAGAGCGCCAGCCCGTTGGGTCTCGTCTTCCACTTCGCAACCGCTTCGACCTGTCCGCGTTGCGTCACGCGAAACACGCCATTAAAATCCAGCTCGCGCGTGTCTTCCTGATTGCCGAACGCCGGATCGGTGAAATACACATTGCCGTCACGCCGCACGACCACATCGTTCGGAGCGTTGAAGCGCTTGCCTTCAAAACGTCCTGCGATCACCTCCACCTTTCCGTTCTTGGCCGTGCGTGTCACACGCCGCTCGCGAAATTCGCAGGTGTAGAGATTGCCCTTCTCGTCATACGCATTTCCCGCCGTGCCGCCCGGACGGCTGCCGACATCAGACACGCCTTTCCCCGGCGTGAATTTGTGCTGCGTGTCCGTGACCGTGTCGCTGAACAATAGAAAATCTTCGAGCGACCACACCGGCCCATCTGCGAACCGCATACCGGTGGCCACGGTTTCAATTGTGTATGGGGAAGAGGAGTATCCCTGAGGGGCTTGTGCCCAGGCGACAGCGGCGACAATCAATGCGGCGGCGCGGATCACTTTTTGTTGACTTATTTTTTCACGAGTGCGCTGTGGTAATAAACCGGCTGTTTTCCAGGTTTCCACTTAATGTTGCATCCGGTGGCGGGATGCTGATCGGCTGCGGGGCGTGCGCCTTTCAGCAAGGCATCCATGGCCGCCCGTAGATCGCGGCCGTCCACGGGAACAGTGTTGCCCGGCCGGCTGCCGTCGATCTGGCCACGATACGCCAGCCGGCGGGCGTTTTTAATCCGATCATGATCGAACAGGAAAATATCCGGCGTGCATGCTGCCGAAAAGCTGGTAGCGACGTCTTGCGTCTCGTCGTAACACAGCGGGAAGTTAAATCCCAGCTCTTCGGCCATTTCCTTTAGCTTCTCCGGCGAATCGTCGGTGACGTGTCCGGCATCATTGGACGAGATCGCGATGATCGCAACCTTACCCGCGTAATCCCTGCCAATCCGCGCCAACTCGCTCTTGACGTGGATCACGTATGGGCAATGGCGGCAAATGAACATCACCAGAATTGGTCCTGGGGCACATTGTTCCGGCACGCGGACTATTTTTCCGGTGCGCACGTCCGGCAAGGAAAATGGAGGGATCTCGGTCCCTAGTTCCATCATGGTTGAAGCGGTCAGCGACATATCTCTAGTTTAGAAGCTATACCGTATCGCGAGCGACCCGTACGAATTTCTCCGGTACTCGCCCAGGAAATCCGTCATGTCTCCGCGGATCCATGCGATCCCTCCCGTCGCGCGCCAATGCTGCCCGAACAATTGTGAGTATTCGAAGCGCACGAAGGATCCCTCGGCTCGCACTGCTGTCTCGATCGCCAGGCTGCGATTCACATCGATCGTCCACCCGGCGCGCCCCACGAACGATTTTGCAAATCCTCTGTCGGGCGCGAATTGCAACGGCGAAGCCGCCTCGCGAGTCACCACGTTGCCCGCGTATCCCCCCACGAACGACCACTCCTTCACTTGCCGTTCGAGTTGGATCACGTACAGCGCGTACTCTTCAGCCCCTGGAGTTGACGAAGTGAAATACGCCGCTTCGCCTTTCACGGTTAGCCAGGGCAGCGGAACAGCCGCGTCGCCACCGTACAACCGCAAATCCGGATAGGTGCGCGTCAGCGCGACCGACGACAGTGACGGCTCCAGCGCGGCATCGAACGACGGCAGGTTCTGATTTCCGTCAAAGAAACACAGCGAGTACTCATATCCTGACCCGATATGGTTCCAGCGCGCACCATACTGCGATCCGCCCGGATAGCGCGCACCTCCATCGATGATGCTCACACCCGCCGCTTCCGGCGGCAGTGCCGTCCAACGCTGATTCAACAAGGGCGTGCGGCTGGGAGTGAACCAGGGCTGCCAAATCAAATCAACGGTGTTGCCGCCCGACTCGTACGTCAAGCGCGCTGCCGACACTCCCAGGAAATCCGTATCGACAACGTTCGATAAGTAATCCCTCGGTGCGAATCGGTCCGTGGGATTAAGAATGTCTGTCTTACCCCAACGAATCAGTTGCCGCCCGATTTCGGCTGTGATCTTTCCTCGATGAACGGTCCCACTCATCCGGCGTAGGGAGAATGCCGGACGCTGGATGCTTCGGTCATCCGCGTCGACAACGCCGTCCCGGGCGGTTTGCCGGTGCGAATCCGTACGAGCGTCGAAGCCACCGTTAATAGTGAGCCACGGCGCGACCTTGTACGACGCCTCATCACGGAACAGAAGTTCATCGACAACGCGGCCGCTGTCATTCGGAGCGATCTGCGGATAAACTGCTGTGCTGTTCTCGATAAACCCGCGCTGTTCAAACTGCTGGGCAAGCAGAGCGACGAAAATCAGCGCGGCGTCCATCATAAATCGCGACGCAGAGCCTGTAATGTGAAGTCGTCGTCCTTCATCGGCAAGTTGTATTCGAGCTTTTCATACTTCAGAACAGTTCGGCTCTTGCGTGCGACGTCGAACACCTCAGTCGAGCGAGCGGTCCAGATGCCCTGGATCTGTTCGTAATTCTTGTAATCGATGGTCCGCACCAGGCCCTTCTTGTTGTAGGCCTCGATCTTGACGAACGTATAGTTGTCTTTCTTGATCCAGAAGTAGGAATACTCGTATTGCGATGACTTTCGTGGACGCGATTCCAGTTTCCACATGCCGCCTTCGTCCGTCAGCAATTTGTAACTGTACTGGTCGACATCGCGCTCCTCCAGATCCTCGAAACTGAAATCCGTGCCGAAGAATCGTGTTGATCGGTCCTGTAGTGCGATCCTCTGGTCCCGGCCGATCGCAGGCCGCCACATCCACTGGTCGCTTGCGCGTTCCGGATGATTGACGATCAGCAGTCCCACGCCCTTCACTTCCGCCGGAGCCGTGAATCGCAGAATCGCCTTACTATTGCCGAACGATCCGATGCGCTGGTACACCCAGCGCTTGGTGGCTACCTGATTGCCCTGGCTGGTCACCTCCAGCGTTCCCTCATAGCGTTGCGACTCTGAGTGCTGGCGTTTCTGCACTTCGAGAATGATCTGGCGCGGATCACGCGTATCTTGCGCAAGCACCGGTAGCGCCGCCAGCGCTACCAGCAGCAGCTTACTCATATTCCAACGCCTCGATCAGCGATCCGCGCACAGCGCTCTCCGCCGGACCCAACGCGGCCAGCAACGCCGACCCCAGAATCACTGGTATCAGGATCAGCGCCGTCTGGAACGGATACGCGTAATTGATGCTAATGCCGACAAGGTCCCTGCGCGCGATCTCGACGCTATAGAACAATTGCACCGCGCCCAGCGCCAGGCCCAGCGCCACGCCGATGATTCCGATCGCGATCGCCTCCATCCAGATCGTATGCCGGATCTGGTTCCGTAATCCGCCCACCGCTTGCAGCACCCCCAGCTCGCGCCGGCGGTCGGTGATTGAAACCGTCAGCGCGTTGACGATGCCCAGGATCGCCACCAGCACCGCCACAGCCGTTTGTACGTTGGTCAGCCCGAACCACTGGTCCGTCAACTTCGTGATGAAATCGCGCACTTCGCGGTTGGTCAGGACGAACAATCGCTGCTGGCTTCCGAACGCTTGTAGAATGCGCTGGCGAACTTGCGCCCCGTCGGCGCCCGGAGTGATATACACGCGAAATACATTGACGGAGTCGTCGTGCCAGTGGCGAATGAACAGACCCCGGTTTAGCAGCAAGGTCCCCTGCTGATCGGAAAAATCGTCCACCACGCCCACAATTGGCAAACGAAGGATCCCGTCAGGCGCGGGGATCGCCAGAACGTCGCCCATGTGCGCGTCGTGCAGCCGCGCAAAATTTGCGGAAACCACCACGCCTTTCTCTTCCGCCGCCAGATGGTACATTTCGTCCGAGTTCCCCTCAACCGGCGGAAGGTGAACGTGACTGGCTACAGCAGCTACATCGATCGCGATCACCATGATCGGAGCATTCTTCACCATTACGCGAACGCTGCGCACCGGCTGCACTTCGGCAACACCCTCGATCCCGCGCAAGCCGTCTGCCAGCGAACCCGGAAACACGAAGCTCCGCGAGGACAACGTTTCCGCCGTAGTCACGAAGAAATCCGGATTCAAAGCGATGCGCATCCACTCGGCCAGCGAATCATAGCTGGAACGTGCAAGTCCACCCAGCGAAATCACCAGCGCCAGCGACAGCATCAGCGCGGCAATGGTACCCGAGGTACGCCGGGGCGCTTGAATCAGGCTGTCCGCGGCCAGCGTACCTTCCACTGGTCTCAATCTCGCTAACACTGGTCGAAGAGCTCGCGACAGCCAGAAAGACAGCGCAGGCGAGAGCAGCACCGCCGCCAGAATCGCCAGCACGAAACCCGCGTAAGTTACGATCCAGAACCGGTTGAAGGCGAATGCTACGATCGAAAGCACGCCAAACGCGATTGCCCATCGTCGCCGCGCGCGGTTCTCGCCTTCGCCCAGCGATTGGAATCCGCCCTTCTGCAGCGCCTTCACGGGATCCACGCGAGCCGCGCCGCGAGCCGGGATCACGGCCGCCACCAGGCTCGTGACTAATCCCATCGCAACAGCGGTGCCGATGAGCCATGGATCCAAAGTCAGATCACCCGGGCTTTGTGCGACTCCGTAAATCTCCGTGAGCATGCCGCCGATGTATCCCGACATGGCGCGCGCCAGTGCGATGCCAAACAGCACTCCAACAGCGGTCCCGGCCAATCCCGCCAGCGCGCTCTCCGTCAAGAACAGCGTCCGGATCTGGCCGCGTGTGGCTCCCAGCGCGCGCAGGATTCCGATCTCCGCCCGCCGCTCCGTCACCGCGATCGCGAAGGTGTTGTAGATGATGAACATCCCGATGAAAAGTGCGAAGACGCTGGTGATGTTAGACGCCAAGGCATACATTCTCGATGTCGATTCGAACTGCTGCCCGCGCGAACTGGGCGGTTCCACCTGAAAGCCGGAGCCTAGGAGCGCTTGCAGTTTCGCGGTCGCGGTTTCCAGACCGGTGCCATCCTGGAGTGCGATGTCGATCCGGTCGAATTTTCGCCCGCGCCCGAACATCTTCTGCGCTGCGTAGATGTCCATGATCGCCAGATCGCCGCCGAAAGCGTTCGCCAAGCCGCCCGGCTTCATGATGCCGCGGACGGTGAACACCTGTTCCCCTTGCATGGTGCGCATCGGCAACTGGCTGTTCACCTTAAGACCGCGCTCGTCGGCGAACTTCTTGGTGACCATCAGCGAGTCGGGCTGGGCTAGAAAGACCAGTGGATCGTCTATCGCTTCGTCGCTTCCCTCCAGATCGTAGTTGCGGATGTCCCGGTCGCCGAGCATATCAACCCCTAAAATCAGCAGATTGCTCTGGCCGGTCGCTACCGTCGCTTCGATCACCGGCGCGGCTGCTTGAACCTCAGGAAGCTCGCGGACCTTGTCCAGCACGTCTTCGTCGAAGCCCGCATCACCGGCCGTTATCTGGAGCTGCGCCGCGCCCGCGATGCGGTCGATGGTCTGATTGAACGCGGCCAGGACGCTCTTGTTCGCGGTGCGCATGCCTACGAACACGCCGACCCCAAGCACGATGCCCGCCGTGGTCAGCAAGCATCGTAGCAGGTGCTTGCGCGCGTAGGGCCAGCTGATGAGCCGGAGCAGAATCATCGGCGAACTTCTTCGTTGTGCACGTCGAGCCTGCGTGTATCCACGAACACGCGGCCATCGCGCAGCTGAATCGTGCGCGGGCAACTATCCGCCACTGTCTTGTCGTGCGTGACCACCAATACCGTGGCTCCCAACCGGTCGTGCAGGTCGTGAATCAGCTTCAGGATTTCTGCCCCCGTGTGAGTGTCTAGGTTTCCAGTCGGTTCATCCGCAAGCAGAATCGGAGGATACACGCTCAGCGCACGTGCAATCGCCACGCGCTGCCGTTCACCGCCCGAAAGCTCATCCGGCAGGTGATCCACGCGTGCGCCGAGCTTGACCGTATCGAGCAGCTCCCGAGCCCGCTCCTCCACCTTCTTGCGAGGCCAGCCGCGCAGGTGCAGCGGCAGGGACACGTTTTCCAAACACGAAAGGGTCGGCAGCAGGTTGAAGAACTGGAAAATGAATCCGATCTTGTCCCGTCTCACCCGGGTCAACTCGTCATCACTGAGTTTCGACAGCGGCTGCCCATCCAGCTCAATCTCACCTTGAGAGGGCCGATCCAGCCCGCCAATCAGGTTGAGCATGGTCGATTTCCCGGAGCCCGACGGTCCCACAAGCGAGGTCAATTCGCCCTTAGCGATCGAAAGATCGATTCCTTCAAGCGCTGTTACCTGGCGCTTTCCCTCGAATGTTTTGGAAACACCCCGCAGGAGGATCACTACCTTCTATGATGCCACCCTGCCTAAACTGAGTTAATGCGCAACATTCCTGAATGTATGCGAATCGGGGTCGACGCGGGCGGCACATTCACCGATTTCGTGATTCTCCACGACGATGGCCGGCTGGAATCATTCAAGCTGCGCTCGAATCCGCGATCGCCAGCCAGAGTGATCCTGGCCGGGCTGGAGCAAGCAGCCGCGAATCAGAAAAAAGTCGACGTGGTGCATGGCTCCACCGTCGCGACCAACGCTTTGCTTGAGCGAAAAGGTGCGCGGACGGCTTTCGTCACCACCGCCGGATTCGAGGATCTTCTCGAAATCGGCCGTCAAAATCGTCCTGAGCTGTACAACCTGACGCCGAGTCCACGCCAGCCATTGATCCCACGTGATTTGTGCTTCGGCGTTGGTGAGCGGATCTATCACGATGGGACCGTCGCTCGCAGCCCGACGGCGGCCGAGCTTAAGGGATTGGCCACGCGCCTGAAACGCGCCAAAGTCCGCTCTATTGCGATTTGCTTCCTGCACGCGTATCGGAATGCAGGTAACGAGCGTTCTGTTCTCGCGGCTCTCAAGAAGACTGGCGCGTATATATGCGCCTCTCACGACGTCAGCCCCGAATTCCGCGAATATGAACGCAGCTCGACGACCGCGGTGAACGCCTACGTCGGCCCGCTGATGGAAGCTTACCTCGCCGATTTAGAACGCGCCCGACGATTCCGTATCGTCATCATGCAATCGAATGGCGGATTTCTCGCCGCCAGGGATGCCCGCCGTCACGCCGTACGGACGGTGCTCTCCGGTCCGGCGGGAGGTGTCGTTGGCGCGATGGAAACGGCGCGCCGCAGCGGATTTCGAAAAATCATGGGCTTCGATATGGGCGGCACTTCTACCGACGTGAGCTTGGCCGATAGCGTCGCGCGCGAAACCACCGAAGCCTCGGTCGACGGTTTCCCGATTCGCGTGCCGATGCTCGACATTCACACCGTTGGCGCCGGCGGTGGTTCCCTCGCGCGCGTAGACGCGGGCGGGTTGCTTCGCGTGGGTCCGGAGAGCGCGGGTGCCGATCCTGGTCCCGCCTGCTATGGCTCCGGCACGGAGCCTACAGTTACTGACGCTCACGTGGTGCTGGGCCGCATTCAGTCACTGCTGGGCGGGGGTATGCAGGTGGATGCGGATCGAGCTGCCGCCGCGGTGGGGCACGTTTCCCGGCGTTTGAAGGTCGATCTGGCCGCAGCCGCAGCAGGCATCCTGCGCGTCGCCAACTCCAACATGGAGAGGGCGATTCGAGTGGTCTCCGTCGAACGCGGCTACGATCCTCGCGAATTCGCGCTGGTCGCTTTCGGTGGATGCGGCGGATTGCACGCGTGCGAGATCGCGGAGCAGTTGGGGATTCGTTCCGTGATCGTGCCTCAGCACGCGGGCGCGCTATCGGCGCTGGGCATGCTGATGGCCGACCCGGTTCGCGATTACACCGCCGGCGTGCTGGGCCACGACAATTTCGAAAAAAGCTTTGCAGCTTTGGAGCAACGCGCGCGACGCGAATCGCCCGGGGCAAACATCGAACGCACCGCCGACCTGCGCTATCGCGGCCAGAGCTACGAACTCAACGTCCCCTGGGCAACGGCAGCTCGCGCGTATACTATGTTCCATCGCGAGCACGCCCGGATTTATGGCTATTCGCTTCCCAAGCGCGATGTGGAAGTCGTCACGATTCGCGTACGCGCCCGTGTCACATTGCCTAAACCACGCATCGTCCGTCCGACGATGCGAAAGGAAGCCCCAGTCATCCGGCGGGTTTGGATCTCGGGATCGTGGCGACGGCTTCCGGTCTGGAATCGCGAACTACTCGCCAAAACTCCGGTCAATGGACCTGCGCTCGTCCTTGACTATGGCTCGACGACGCTGGTGCCGCCGGGTTGGAGATTCCACGTGGACAGCGCGGGAAACCTGCTAACGGAGCACTAAGGAATCGCTGCACCGTATACACTAAAAGTTCACACATGAAACAAAAGATCCGGTCCACGACCATCCTATGCGTCCGCCGAGACGGCAAAGTGGTGATGGCGGGCGACGGCCAGGTGACCCTGGGCTCGGAAGTACTTAAGTCGTCCGCAAAAAAGCTCCGCAGGCTCTATAAAGACAAGATTCTAGCCGGTTTCGCGGGATCTACTGCAGACGCGTTCGCACTATTCGGCCGCTTTGAAGCGAAGCTCGAGCAACATAACGGAAACCTCCCACGGGCCTCCGTGGAATTGGCGAAGGAATGGCGAACAGACCGTTCTCTGCGTCATCTGGAGGCGCTCTTACTGGTCGCCGACAAGGAGAATACCTATTTGCTCAGCGGGAACGGCGACGTGATCGAGCCGGATGAAGCGGTCGCCGCAATCGGTTCCGGCGGAGCTTATGCTAAGGCGGCCGCCACAGCGCTCATCGAAAACACCAAACTCTCCGCCCGCGACATCGTGGAAAAGGCTATGATCATTGCGGGTAAGATTTGCATTTATACCAATGAGTCTGTAGTGTTCGAGGAACTCGGCTAAATGGTCATCTACCTTCCCGCCCAAGCTGCCGAAGACACACCCCTTCTGGACGAATTAACGCCGCGCGAAATCGTGCGCGAGTTGGACAAGTACGTCATCAGCCAGCACGATGCCAAGCGTGCCGTCGCTATTGCCTTGCGCAATCGCATCCGCCGCCAGAAGCTCGACCCCGAAATGGCGGAAGAGGTGATGCCCAAGAACATCCTGATGATCGGCCCCACGGGCGTCGGGAAAACCGAGCTCGCGCGGCGCCTCGCCAAGCTGGCGAATTCCCCATTTCTCAAAGTGGAGGCGAGCAAGTTCACCGAGGTCGGCTACGTCGGCCGCGACGTCGAATCCATGATCCGCGACCTGGTGGAGATCTCGATCGACATGGTTCGGGAAGAACGCCTGGCAGAAGTGGAAGATCGCGCCGAGCGTAACGCTGAAGAGCGTCTTCTGGATCTGCTGATGCCGGCGCAGCCCGAGGAAAGCGAAAGCGCCGAGCGAACCCGCGAAAAACTTCGCGAGCGCCTGCGTGCCGGCAAGCTCGACGATCGCATGGTGGAGATCGACGTCCGCGAGCGCGGTCCGTCATTCGAAGTCACCACGGCCAGCGGCATCGAGGAGATGGATATCAACCTCAAGGACATGCTGCCGGGGTTGTTCGCGGGGCGCACCCGCAAGCGCAAAATGCGCGTCGGCGAGGCCGTGGATTATCTGGTTCAGGAAGAAGAGCAGAAGCTGGTGGACATGGACCAGGTCACGCGCATCGCCATCGAGCGCGTGGAGCGCAGCGGCATAATTTTCCTGGACGAGGTCGATAAGATCGCCGGGCGCGAAGGCGGCCACGGTCCCGACGTGAGCCGTGAAGGTGTGCAGCGCGATATTCTGCCGATTGTGGAAGGCACCACTGTCAACACGCGCTACGGTTTTGTCCGCACGGATCACATCCTTTTCATCGCCGCAGGCGCGTTTCACGTCTCGAAACCCAGCGATCTGATTCCCGAATTGCAGGGCCGTTTTCCCATCCGCGTGGAACTGAAATCGCTGACCGAAGCCGATTTCATCCGCATTCTCAAAGAGCCGAAAAATGCGCTGATCAAACAATATCAGGCGCTACTTGATACCGAGGGCATCAAGCTCTCCTTCACCGAGGACGCGCTCGAGGAGATCGCCTCTTTCGCCGCGCGCGTTAACGAGACCACGGAGAATATCGGCGCGCGCCGCCTGCACACCATACTTGAGAAACTACTGGAAGACGTCTCGTTTGATGGTCCCGATCTCAAGAAGAAAAACGTGAAAGTCGACGTCGGTTACGTGCGTAAGCAACTGGCGGACATCGTCAAGGATCAGGATCTCAGCCGGTATATTCTGTGAAGCCCCAGGTTAAGACCTGGTTTAAGGATTGCCTTCTTGTGTTGGCGGCAACAGTGCTGTCGGCATGCGGCTATGTCGGTCCCCCGATGCCGCCGACCCTCGATATCCCCGTCACCATCACCGATTTCAGCGCCTGGGAGTACGGTAACGATATCGAATTCACGTTCACCTTGCCGGCCAAGACCACGGAGAACCTGGATTTGAAGAGCGTTCGCTCCATCGAGCTCCGCATTGGAGAAAACGTGCCTAACAGTACGCTGGTGGTGTTGCCCATCGCTAAACCCGGACTAGCAGTCACCGGCCAGGTCCCGGCACAAACTTGGATCGGCAAGACTGTCGTATTGCAGGTGCACGCCACCGGGCCCAAGGGGAAGGCGTCGGGCTGGTCGAATCCCGTGTCGCTCTTGGTGATTCAACCTCTGGCCACACCGTCGACGCCGAAGCCGCAGAACGTCGCGAAAGGCGTGGAACTGGCCTGGACCGGAACGGGTCCGCGCTATCGCATCTTCCGCGCCGAAGGCGATGGGCAGCCACAACAGCTCGCCGATGCCGATGGCCCGCCGTATCTGGACGACACTACCGTCTACGGAACGCGATACCGGTATCTGGTTCAAGCCATCGCTGCGGAGAATCAGTGGAGCGTGGTTTCTGAAGCTGCGGAGATCACACCGGTCGACGTCTTTCCCCCGGCGGTTCCTCAGGGCTTGTCCGCAGTCTCGACGCCGCAATCAATCGAGCTTGCCTGGACGCGGAATACGGAAACGGATTTTCGCGGTTGTAATATTTTCCGTTCCGTGGACAACGGGCCGTTCGAAAAGATCGCGTCCCTGATCGAGATCCCGACATTTAGTGATTCCATGATTCAAGCCGGGAAGAAATATCGCTACCAGGTTTCCGCCGTGGATCTGACCGGCAATGAAAGCGCCCGATCTTCGCCGCCAGCGGAGGCTACCGCACAATGACACCAGCCCGTCCTCAGGAAGCATGGTTACGCGGACCGATAGAAGGTGTTCCTCCGCATCTTATGCCGGTAATTCACTCCTTCGCCATGGTGCGCGAGGACCTCGCCTATTACACCGAGGGGCTCACTACGGAAGATGTCTGGCGGCGCACTGGGTCGCTGCCATCGCTCGGCTTCCACCTGCGGCATATTGCTTACAGCGTGGACCGGCTGGTGACGTATCTCTGCGGAGATCAACTGAGCGACGCTCAGATCGCCACGCTCAAACGGGAAACCGAGCCTGGCGCGGAGACACTAGCCGAACTGCTGGAAGACATCGATGAGAAGCTAAGCGATGCGGAACGGCGAATCCGTACGATCGAGCCTAATATGCTGAACGAGCCGCGCTATATCGGGAAAAAGCGTCTGCCGTCGACGGTGCTGGGCTTGCTGGTGCATGTCGCCGAACACACGCAGCGGCATGTGGGACAGGCGATCACGACGGCCAAGCTCGCGCGGGAAACGCGCTAGCGCTCTTTCTTACGGCGAACCAATCGCTTGCGACCTAAACGCGCCACTGTCGGCGCAGCAAACGCCGCTTCGATTAAATGTGCCTGCTCGCGCTGGTGCACTTTGGGCGATCCGGGAGCCGGACTCGCGCTGCGCGGCCGTCCCGCGTAACCTATGGCCTGATTCGCGGCTAGCATGGGTTGGATGCGCCCGCGAATGGACGGCCACGCACCCATATTACGCGGCTCTTCCTGCACCCACACAACGTGCTGCACTGCGGGATACCGCCGCAACACCTCTGCAAACTCGGTTTGCGGAAAAGGATACAACTGCTCGAATCGTACGATGGCAAAAGGTCCGCCGCGAGCCTCGTGCGCCGCCAGCAGCTCGTAATAGATCTTGCCGGTACACGCCAGAATCCGCGTCACACTGCCAGGTTCGGTCACGCGAGTATCATCCAAAACCGTGCGAAACGCGCCAGTGGCCAGATCATCCACCGTTGAAACCACTTTCGGATGGCGCAGCAGACTCTTGGGAGTCATTACCACCAGCGGTTTCCGCAGTCCCCGCCGATCCCCGCCGCCGCGCATCTGCCGTCGCAGCAGATGGAAATATTGCGCCGGAGTAGTCGGATACGCCACCTGCATGTTGTTTTCAGCGCACAACTGCAGGAAACGCTCCAGCCGCGCGCTGGAATGCTCCGGACCGCCGCCCTCCTGCCCGTGCGGCAAAAGCAATACGATGCCGCTGGGCTGCCCCCACTTGGACTCCGCAGCGGAAATAAACTGGTCGATGATCACCTGCGCGCCGTTCACGAAGTCGCCATATTGCGCTTCCCAGAGCACCAACGAAAGCGGGTCCGCCACGCTATAGCCGAATTCGAAACCTACGACGCCGAACTCGCTCAGCGGACTATTGTAAACCTCGAAGCTCGCCTGGGTCGCTGCGTAAAGTGGCGCCAAGTGTTGCAGCGGGGAATACACGCGATCCGTTTCCGCGTCGTGAAACTCCACGTGGCGCTGGCTGAAGGTGCCGCGTCCGCTATCCTGCCCGCTTAGCCGGACCGGCGTTCCTTCCAGCACCAGGCTGCCGAACGCCAGCGTCTCGGCCAGGGCCCAATCCACGTGCGGGCCTTCGTGAGCTTGTTTCCGGCGCTCGATCAATCGCGTCAGTTTCGGATGCAGATGGAAGTCCGCAGGGAACGTAGTGATCCCATCGATGATGCGATCGAGCACCGCGCGATCCGCCGCCGTGGGAGGCAGATTTCCCGGAAGGAACTCGGGGGCGAGGGGATTCATCTCCAGCAGCTCGAACTGCTCCTTGACCTTTTGGGTGTGGTCGTAGATCTCGTAGAGCTGTTTCTTCTGCGCTTCCTGCCAGCCAGCGACTTCTTGCGCGGTCACCACGCCGTCGTGGATCAGCCGCTCGGCGTACAAGGCCGCCACTGGCTTGTGGTTTTGGAGTTTCTCATAAACCAGCGGCTGCGTGTAACTGGGATCGTCGCCTTCATTGTGGCCGTGCTTGCGATAGCAGACCATGTCCAGCACTACGTCTTTGTGGAATCGCTGGCGATAATCGAAAGCCAGTTCCATCGCGGCCACGCACGCTTCCGGGTCATCACCGTTCACGTGAAAGACCGGCGCCTGAATCCCGAGGGCGACGTCGGTGCAATATGTGGACGAACGCGCCTCGTGCGGGTTGGTGGTGAACCCGATCTGGTTGTTGATCACCAAGTGAATGGTCCCGCCGGTGGTATATCCCGCCACTTGGCTGAAATTCAGAACTTCCGCCACGATCCCTTGCCCCGACATGGCGGCGTCGCCATGGATCAGCACCGGGATCACGCGCTCACGTTTGGCATCACCTAACCGATCCTGCTTGGGGCGTACGATGCCCTCCACCACCGGATTCACTGCTTCCAGGTGGCTGGGGTTCGCGGCGACGGAGACGGTAATCTCCTGGCCGCCCGACATCTTTCGGACGCTGCTCGCGCCCAGATGATACTTCACATCTCCGGTGCCTTCGGCGAAATCGGAATCGATATCGCCCTCGAACTCGGAGAAAATCTGCGCCACGCCCTTGCCGATCACGTTGGCCAGAACCGCAAGCCGTCCGCGGTGCGCCATGCCGATCACGATCTCCTGCACGCCGGCCGGGGCCGCGGATTCCAGCAGTTCTTCGATCATCGCGATGGTGGTCTCGCCGCCTTCGATCGAGAAACGCTTGTGCCCTTTGAAGCGGTTGTCCAGGAAACCTTCGAATCCGTCGGTGAGGACGACGTCTTTCAAAACGCGCCGCTGCGTCGCCGCGTCCAAAGAAAACATCTCCGCGGCCGATTCCAGGCGCTCCTGGATCCACTTGCGTTCTTCGGGACGATCGATGTGCATGAATTGCGCGCCGGTCTTACCCGCGTAGGTGTTTCGCAGCCGGTCGAGCAGCGTGCGCAGGGGCAGCACACCGAAGGATTCGGCGTGAAATGTGCGGTCCAGATCCCAAATTGTCAGCCCGTGCGCTGAAGGCTCCAGATCCGGGTGCGACGGCCGTGGCAAGCCAAGCGGATCGATATCCGCAACCAGGTGTCCGCGCTCGCGCCAGGCGTGGATCAAACGTGCGACACCCGCTTGCTTCAGCGGATCCGCGCTGATCATCGGAGCCGTGGCAAGATCGGGCTGCCAGCGCCAGGCCTGCGCGGGAATCGCGAGATCGCGGAAAATGCGATCGAAGAAATCGTCTTCGCCTTCGAGCAGCCCCTGCACGCGCGCCAGGAACATGCCGGACTCAGCGCCTTGAATCACGCGATGATCGTAGGTGCAAGTCATCGTCATCACTTTGCTGAGACCCATGGAAGAACGCACGTCTTCCGGCACGCCGCGATACTCCGGCGGATAGTCGATCGCGCCTGTGGCGATGATCGCGCCCTGCCCCGGCATCAACCGCGGGATGGATCCTACTGTCCCGACGGTGCCCGGATTCGTGAGCGAAATGGTGACGCCCTCGAAATCGGCGACAGTCAGTTTGTTGGAGCGCGCCCGCGCGACCAAGTCGTCATAGGCCGCTACGAATTCCGCGAAATTCATGGCCTCGGCGCGCTGGATGCATGGGACCTTCAGCGATCGCGAGCCATCCTTGCCGGCAACGTCCACGGCGATGCCGAGGTTGACGTGCCCGCGCGTCACGCGGAAAGATTCCTCGCCGCGCTCGGAATAGGCCTGGTTCACCGTGGGAACCGTCTCGATCGCGCGCACGATGGCCCACGCCACAAGATGCGTATAAGAGAGCTTGCTCTGCCCCGTAGCGGACCGATGCTGATTAATCAGCCGCCGGTTCTCATCGATCACCTTCACGGGCATCACGCGCTGGCTGGTGGCGACGGGAATCGTTAAACTAGCCGCCATATTTTCAGCGATGCGCAACGCGGGGCCGCGCAAGGGGATCAGTTGGTCGTCGGCGGCGATCGTGACGACAGGCGCTTCCTGCGTTCGCACGGCGAGCGCCTTTGGCGGTTCGGCGACTGCCGCAGGCGCGGCCGTGTGCCCATTGCCTTCTAAAACCGGCGCCCAGTTGGCGTCTACGGTCTTGCGGTCGTGCTTATATTGCTGAAAAAGCTCATCTTCCAGCCAGCTGTTGATGTCCGGTTGCGTTGGGTTATCTAGCATTGAGTTCGTACGGAGAGCGAGCGCTATTACCATGGTATCTAACCTGCCCTATGCCTCGCC
>Ga0070735_10001299_pt1 | contig 24555 bp, 21 predicted proteins | sample Coa_R1_FD_66443 | JGI IMG/M metagenome (GOLD analysis project Ga0070735, IMG submission 66443) | Surface soil microbial communities from Centralia Pennsylvania, which are recovering from an underground coalmine fire - Coalmine... | ecosystem: Environmental > Terrestrial > Soil > Unclassified ...
ACCATCTTGCCGGGGTTTGTCGTGGACGGTACCAGCAACTCTGCGCCGGGACCATCCGGCTGCGGCCAAAAGGACATGTAGGGCAACATGGCTGGGTTCAACTTAGCCACTCGGCTGTAAACACCAGTGCCAGGATTTGGCAGTGAGCCCGTGCGAGCTTGCTGATCCGGGACGATGCTCAGGTTGCTAACCGCCAATGCCTGCCTGAAACCTTCATAGTTGCCGAACAAGAACAGGCGGTCCTTCTTTAGCGGTCCTCCCGCAGCCGCCCCAAATTGATTTCTCTTGAAGGGAGGAACGGTTCCTTGATCAAAGTAGCCGGGCGCATCGAGAGCACTGTTTCGGAGAAACTCAAAAATTGTTCCGTGGAAATTGTTCGCGCCGGACTGCGTAACGACGTTGACTTGCGCACCTGCGCGCTTTCCGTATTCGGCGGAATACGTATCGGTCTGAACGTTAAATTCCCGGATGGCCTCGATCCCCAGCAATTCGCCGCTCACGCCGCCGGGGGTAATAGCCAACTGGCTGGAGCCCATGTACTCAACGCCATTCAGCAGGATTTCGTTTTCTGAAGTCCTCCGTCCGGCTACCGAGAACGTATTTCCGTTGCTCGTACTGGTGTTGGGACTCTTCATGGCGCTGTAATTGATGGTTCCCGGGTTGAGGGTCAGCAGATTATCGAAGCTGCGGCCGTTGAGCGGCAAGTCCTTCACTTCACGCTCTCCAACCATGCCCGAAATGGAAGCGGTCGTTCTGTTCACGATGGGAATTTCCGCGGTGACCGCTAAATCGATATTCGTTCCAGCGACCTGCAACTGCACATTTATTGTCGCTTCCTGGCCCGCTTGTAAATCGATCCCATTTAGGACATCAGGCCTGAAGCCATCTTTTTCAACTTTCATATCCAGCAGCCCGACGGGTAGCGAGAGAACTCTATAGATGCCGCTCTCGTTGGTGGTCACAATCCGCGTAGCGCCAGTCTCCTGGTTCTTCACGGTTACGGTTGCTCCGCCAACAGCACCGCCGGACACATCTTGCACTGTTCCGACAATCGCGCCGACCCCTTGAGTCCATCCCGGCTTGGGGCCCATCAGCAGCGTCAAAAGTGCGAAAGTACAACCGTAGCGCAACAACCTCAGGCGTGCCCAACGGTTCGCGCGCAAAATGTCCACAGCAGCCTCCTGAGCGGCTCAAAATCCACGCTTAATTCTCAAAATCATCCAGTTGCCGCCTCCGATTCAGCGCTTACGCAGGCCAGCCGGCAACACCCCGATTATTTGGCGAGTACGTTTCATATAGCGGAATAACATCGTTGGCGCAATATTTTTCGTGACATTGGTGTGCGTGGTGGTTCCTGGGGGCCCCGCACCGCGCGTCGAACGTCTTCCGAGCTGATGGCAGCTCCTGATCTACGAAATCCGTTGCATTACTTCCTGTTCGTGATAATATTCCATCGTTGCAGCAGTCCCATTCGGATGAAGGAGCACACACCCATGGAATGGACGACGCCCCAGCACGAAGATATTTGCTTGAACTGCGAAATCAGCTCCTACGCCAACGCCGAACTCTAGTTTCTGAGTTCGCATGCGCGTTAGAGTCCTCGGCTCTGGAGCCGGGGGTGGCTTCCCCCAGTGGAATTGCGCCTGCCCTAATTGCTCTCGCTTGAGGGCGGGGGATTTGCGTTTCAAGGCGCGCACACAGGCGCAAGTAGTCGTGTGTGCCGGTGCAAGGGAATCTTACCTTCTTAACGCGTCTCCCGACCTACGAACCCAGATCCTCTCCACATCGCTCCTATCTCCAAGCCATTCCCCTCGACACACACCAATTTCTGGAATTGTGCTTACAAGCGCGGATGTAGATTCGGTCGCTGGCTTGTTGTCGCTGCGCGAATTTCAGCCGCTGCACATCTTTGCCACGCAGTCTGTACGGAGAATCGTGCTTGAGGAAAATAGGATTTTTCGGGTGTTGGATCGCGCAAATCCTCCCGTGTCTTGGCACGATGCTTCGCTCAACGCCTGGTTCCCGCTAGGAGCGAACACATCGAATGGAGAATCTTCCCTCCGCTGCCGCATGGTACCTCTGGGCAATACATTTCCAGACTATGTGGGCGAAAACTTGCGGCGTTTGCTTCAGCCGGATGAAGCTGTTGTCGGACTCGTGTTGGCTCAAGGAAATAAGCAAATGTTTTATGCACCCGCACTTCCGGGACGTTCAAGCGAATGGAAGGATTGGGCGCAGTCGAGCGACGTGTGCCTGCTGGATGGAACGTTCTGGGATGACACAGAATTAATTTCTACAGGCGTAGGGTCAAAGACCGCGCGTGAAATTGGACACCTTCCACTTTCCGGGGTCGGGGGACTGCTTCAGGAATTTGACTCACAAAAGCGTGGACGGAAAATTCTGATTCACATCAACAACACAAATCCCATTCTCGATGAAGAGAGCCGCGAGCACCGCGAAGTGCGAGACGCAGGCTGGGAAATTGCGTATGATGGGATAGAGTTCGACCTGTAAATTTCCTATGAATGACACTTTGCGTTCAGAATCTGAGTTCATCGCCGGCTTTCAGTCCATTGGCGAAGAACGTTATCACCATAAACACCCTTTTCATCTCCTGATGCATGAGGGCAAGCTGACGCGCGGCCAGCTTCAATCCTGGGCGCTCAATCGCTACTACTACCAGAGCCGGATACCCATCAAAGACGCCGCTCTGCTTGCGCGAACCGAAGATTCCGACTTCCGGCGTACCTGGCGCAAACGTATCATCGATCATGATGGCGACGGCACGCGACCCGGCGGCATCGAGAAGTGGCTGCGTCTCGTCGAAGCCACGGGGCTGTCGCCCCAGGATGCCATCAGCGGCGAGGGAATCTTGCCCGCAACGCGCTATGCCGTGCAGGCGTACGTGGACTTTGTTTCCACGCGCACATTTTTGGAAGCCGTAGCTTCGTCGCTCACTGAACTTTTTTCAGGGAAGCTCATCGCTTTGCGCATGGACGCACTTCGCAAACATTACCCGTGGCTTTCCAGTGGCCTCGATTATTTTACTGGACGCCTTACGCAGGCGCCCGAAGATGCCGAATTCGCTCTCGCCTGGGTTGTAAAACATGCTCGCACGCGCGATGAGCAGGACAAAGCCTACGGCGCATTGCGAGCCAAGTGCGACATTCTTTGGGCGCAACTGGACGCGCTATATTTCGCCTACGTCAATCCAGGCTGGCCACCGCCGGGCGCATTCAAGCCGGCAGAATTTGTCCAGGAAGTTACACGCCAATGATCCCTGAACTCAGCAGCCGTCCGCGACTCGCCGTGGGTTGCCGCCTCAACGAGAGAAATCAGCCATCGCGCGTTCTGCATATGCCGGAAAGAGCGCTACGATTGAACGGCCCGAGCCTGGAGATTATCGAGCGGTGCGACGGCACGCGCACGGTGCAGCAGATCATCGCTGAATTGCAGAAGCTGTACTCAAAGGCCGAGCCCAAGAAAGTAGAAGAGGATATTCTCGGCTACCTGGGGCGGCTGCACGACCAGCGAGCCCTTGATTTCACTCCCGCCGAATTGGATCGGAGCGCAGAGGCAAAATGACTCCCGCGGCCCCGACGCCGCTCGCCTTGATCGCCGAACTAACCCATCGGTGTCCGCTGCATTGTGTCTACTGCTCGAATCCACTTGAATTGAGTCATCGCGCCGACGAACTTACAACTGAAGTCTGGTCGCGTGTCTTTCGTGAAGCCGCCGAAGCGGGCGTTTTGCAGGTCGATTTTACGGGAGGCGAACCGCTGGCCCGCCCTGATATTTTGGAATTGGTGCGTGCCGCTCGCGCGACAGGCCTGTACGTCAATCTGATTACTTCCGGTGTCCCACTTGACGAAGCGCGACTCGACCAGCTTGTCGAGGCGGGGCTTGATCACATCCAACTCAGTTTTCAGGGCTCTACAGAGGATTTGGCAAGCGAAATATCCGGCACGAAATCACACGCGCAAAAACTTCGTGTACTCGATTGGCTAAAGCGGCGGCGCGTTGCCGTGACGCTGAATTTTGTCATACATCGCCGCAACATCGATCAGATTGAAGAAATGCTGGCGCTCGGCGAATCTTCAAGTGCGGGACGCATCGAATTTGCAAACGTCCAGTATTACGGCTGGGCTTTTGCCAATCGCGAGAATCTTCTTCCCACGAGGGAGCAGTTGGACCGCTCGGTAGAAATTCTCAAGCGGGCCGAAGAGCGTCTGCGCGGCAAAATGAAAATCGAATTCGTGGTGCCCGACTACTACGCAAAATATCCGAAAGCGTGCATGGGTGGGTGGGGGCAAAAGCTGATGTTGATCGCGCCCAATGGCGACGCGCTACCATGCCACGCGGCGCAAATTATTCCGGGCTTGCGTTTCGATAATTTGAAAGACCGCAGCCTGCGTGAGATCTGGGAAAAATCAGAAGTATTTCAGAAATTTCGCGGCGAAGAATGGATGCCGGAACCCTGCAGGAGTTGCGACCGCCGCACGCGAGATTTCGGCGGCTGCCGCTGCCAGGCATTTCTTCTGACTGGTGATGCCGCAATGACTGATCCCGTCTGTTCGCTGGCGCCGCTGCGGACCATAGTGGATGACATTCTTGCGGCTGTGAATGGACCTACAGCGGAAAAGCTCGTCAAACCAGATTGGATTTATCGACCCAATCCTGCCTGAGGTTCCGTCGATCCTGGTAGTTGCTCCACCCGCATGGCCACGCGAAAAACAAAGAAAAGGCTCGCGGCCAGGCAGACCGTGCCGAATGTTGCAAGCGCGTACGGCGCGCCGATTCGTTTCGCCAAACCGCCGGCCGCCAATGCGCCGAGCGGCTGCACACCCATGTACATCGTCGCATATACGGCCATGATGCGACTGCGCAACTCGTCAGGCACGCGGCCCTGCACGATGGTATTGGTCGAGGCCATGAGCGAAGTGGTCGAAAAACCGATCACCAGGAGCATTGCCGCCGACAGCCAGAGAACGCGTGACTGCGAAAACACGATGAGTCCGATCGCGCAGGTTGTGGACGTGGCTGCAATCCATTCGACCAGGCCTTTGTAGTCAGTCCGCGCCGCAAAGTGCAGCGCGCCGATGACCGCGCCACCTCCCGCAAAACTCATCAGCATCCCCAGCCTGCCCGCGCCGCCGTGAAGGACGTCGCGAGCAAATATTGGCATGAAGACGGAATACTGGAGGCCAAGCAGGCTCAGCAGGCTCAAGAGCAGCATGGCGGAACGGATCGGCCGGTCAGACATCGCAAAGCGGAAACCCTGCAGAAAATTTTGCAACGGTGAGCCAACAGTTGGACGCGGCGTGAATTCAGGAAGCCGCATCATCAGCAGCGCAATGATCACGGCAAGAAAACTGATACCGTTCAAGAAAAAACACCAGCCCTCGCCGAACCACACGATTGCGAAGCCCGCGATGGCCGGACCCACAACGCGTGCTCCGTTAAAGATCGAGGAATTCAGCGCGATGGCATTCGGAAGATCTTCTCGTCCGACCATTTGTACAAGAAACGCCTGGCGGATCGGCACGTCAAACGCACTCACGACGCCGGCAAAAAACGCGATCAGAACGATTTCCCAAACACGCAGAACGCCCAGCAGCGTCAGCCCCGCAAGCACGAAGGAGAGAATCATCGCCACTGTTTGCGTCCAGATGACGCCGACGTGGCGGTTGTAGCGGTCGCCGACGTAGCCGCCGAGAGAGGCCAGCAGGAGAATCGGGATTTGACTGGCGAATCCGAAAATGCCGAGCAGGGCCGGCGAATTCGTCATTTTATAAACGAGCCAGAGTTGCGCGGTGGACTGCATCCACGTGCCGATGAGCGAAATAAGCTGGCCAGCGAAGAAGAGCTGAAAGTTGCGATGTTTTAAAGCGCGAAAGCGAATGGACACCAAGAGATGTTCCCACACTTAATGGACGCGGACAATCGGCAACAGCGAGTAGCACAGGCTTTAGCCTGTGTGGTTTTGACTTGGGTTCTGCAAAAGACCAAATCAAATTCAAAACCACACAGGCTAAAGCCTGTGCTACTAAAATTTAATGAAAAATTTCGGCCAGCGCTGCCGGCAATTCAGGTTGTGCAAACCGGTAGCCAGCCTGTTCGAGCTTGGAAGGCTTTACTCTCTGGCTAGACAGTAACAATCCGTCAGCCATTTCCCCCAGAGCGAGGCGCAGCGCAAACGCCGGCGCCGGAAACAGTGCAGGCCTATGCAAAGTTTTGGCCAGAACTCGCGTGAAGTCCGCGTTTTGAACCGGGTTGGGAGCCACGGCATTGACTGGTCCGGAAAGATTTGAATTTGCCAGGGCGAAACGCACGATTCCCACAGCTTCCGCAAGGGTAAGCCATGACATCCACTGTCTTCCCGACCCGAGCCTGCCTCCAGCGCCCAGTTTGAATGGCAAAACTATCCGGGGCAGCGCTCCTCCATGCGCGGCCAGAATAATTCCGAAGCGCAGCGTTACCACGCGCGCTCCAAATTCGCCGCCACGCGCGCTCTCTGCTTCCCACTCGCGACACACGCCGCAAAGAAAATCGTTCCCCGGAGCGCTGGTCTCTGTGAGCGTTTCATCCCCGCGGTCTCCGTAATATCCGACTGCGGAAGCCGCCACAATCACGCGCGGCGGCTGCTTCAATTTGGACAGCGCCCCCATCAAATGCCGAGTGGCATCGACGCGACTGGTGCGCAACAATTTTTTCCGCGCCTCATTCCATCGGCCATCTGCAATCGACGCGCCAGCCAAATGAATAAGTGCATCCGCACCCTCGGCCGCCTCTGCGTCGAAATCCTGGCGGTCTCCAAGCGGATCCCATCGGACAATTTGCTTCGCGCTCGTGGGCGCATCCCGCCGTGCCGTATCGGGCCGCGCGAGAGGAACGATCGCATGCCCTTCGCGCGTCAGCACATCAATCAGAGCCGTTCCTAAAAAACCCGTCGAGCCCGAGACCAGGATGCGCATTAGCGGAACCTCCGGGAACCGATCTAAAACTAAGGCTGCGCTGGAACGAAATCAATCTAATTCCAGGAATGGATTCACCGTCCTCGTCAGAACATTCAGCCGCTTCGGCGACATATAAAATCGAGTTAACATTAAATTACTTGACTGACAGCCTACCCCTGTCAGAGAATCTCCGAACTTGATTCTCGCAGCTCCCCGCTGCCGGAACCAAGCCGGGCCAGGTCACACAAGAAATCCTTCTACATAATCCGATACCCCAATGCCAGGGGTCTGCCCGAAGGGCAGAAGTTGAGAAAGGTGGACAAGTGTCCGAATCTAAGTTCGAGGGAAGCATAAAGTGGTCTGTCTGCATCTTGACACTGGCGGTATCGGTCGTTCTCGCTTCCTGTGGTTCCGTCGGCAGTGCTCCGGCTCCGCCTACCTACACGATCGGCGGCACGGTTTCGGGTCTTTCGGGTACGGGACTGGTCTTGCAGGCCAATGGAGGCAACAACCTGCAGGTCAGCGCAGGCGCAACGAACTTTGCGTTCACCACGAGCGTTGCTAGTGGAGGAAGTTATAGCGTCACAGTCCTATCGCAACCCACCAGCCCTTCGCAGACCTGCGTGTTGAGCAACGGCAGCGGAGTAGTTGCAAACGCCAATATCACGAGCCTTCAGGTAACGTGTAGCACCAATACCTACACGATCGGCGGTACGTTATCGGGTCTTTCAGGCACTGGGCTTGTACTGCAGGATGATGGCGGTAACAATCTGCCGGTCAGCGCTGGCGCAACGAGCTTTGCGTTCACCACAAACATTGCCAGCGGAAGTAATTATAGCGTTACGGTTTTTTCGCAGCCCACCAGCCCTTCGCAGACCTGCGTGCTGAGCAATGGCAGCGGAGCGGTTACTAGCGCAAATATCGCGAGCGTTCAGATCACCTGTACCATAAACACTTACACAATTGGCGGTACGTTATCGGGTCTTTCAGGCACGGGGCTTGTACTGCAGGCCAATGGAGGAAACAACCTGCCGGTCAGCGCAGGCGCCACTAGCTTTGCGTTCACGACGAACATTGCCAGTGGAAGCAATTACAGCGTCACGGTATTTTCGCAGCCCAGCAGCCCTTCGCAGACCTGCGTGCTGACGAGCGGCAGCGGCGCGGTCACCAGCGCAAATATATCGAGCCTACAGGTCACCTGCACCACGAATACTTACACAATCGGCGGTACAGTGGTGGGTCTTTCAGGCACAGGACTGGTGCTGCAGGACAATGGAGGCAACAACCTGCCGGTCACCGCAGGATCAACCAGTTTTGCGTTCAGGACGAGCATTGCCAGCGGAAGCAACTATAGCGTCACCGTTGCTTCGCAGCCTTCCAGCCCTTCGCAAATCTGCGGGCTGACGAGCGGCAGCGGGACAGTGACCAGCGCAAATATCACCAGCGTTCAAGTCACGTGTATCAATACCTACACAATTGGCGGCACGGTGTCAGGTCTTTTGGGCGCAGGGCTCATCCTGCAGGACAATGGGGGCAACAACCTGCAGCTCAACGCGGGCGCGAGCAGCTTTGCGTTCACCACGAACATTGCCAGCGGAAGCAATTATAGCGTCACGGTATTTTCGCAGCCAACCGGCCCTTCCCAGACCTGCGTGCTGAGCAGCGGCAGCGGCAACGTTACCAGCGCCAATATCACTACCGTCAAGCTGACCTGCACCACGAATACTTACACAATCGGCGGCACGGTCTCGGGTCTTTCGGGCACGGGGCTTGTGTTGCAGGACAATGGCAGCAACAGCCTGGCGGTCAGTCCGGGCGCGACCAGCTTCGCGTTCAGCACGAACATTGCCAGTGGAAATACCTATAACGTTACGGTTGCTTCGCAGCCATCTAGCCCCGCTCAGATGTGCGTGCTGAGCAATCCCGGCGGGGCGGTTACGAGCGCAAATGTCACAAGCGTTCAGGTCACGTGCATCAATACGTACACGATAGGCGGCACGGTGGTGGGTCTTCCGGGCACCGGCGGGGGCCTTGTACTGCAAGCTAACAATAGCAACAGCTTTTCGGTAAATAGGAATGGAAGTTTCACATTTTCCACTGCGCTTCTAAGTGGTGCCAGTTACGATGTCACGATTCTTACGCAACCTTCCCTCCCCGTTCAAACGTGCACAGTCATAGGTGGCAGTGGAAAGGCGCTGACGGACGTCGCAAACATCAAGGTGGATTGCGGCCACAATCAATGGACATGGATGGGCGGCTCAAATCTATTTAATCAACAGGGTACCTACGGGACGATGGGAATTCCAGCACCGAGCAACATTCCGGGAGCTCGAAGTTTATCTGCGAATTGGGCCGACGGGAATGGCAATTTTTGGATCTTCGGCGGATATGGAATGGACGTTGGCGGCAATGCAGGGGAGCTCAACGACCTGTGGGAATTTAGTGCCGGTCAATGGACCTGGATGGGCGGATCGAATTTCGTCAATCAGAATGGGAACTACGGGACACAAGGAGTAGCGGCGTCAAGCAATTTTCCGGGAGCTCGACTGAATGCGTTTTCGTGGATCGACTCGACGGGAAATCTTTGGCTTTTTGGCGGCATAGGTCTCGATTCGACGGGGACGCGGAATGTGCTTAACGATCTCTGGAAATATAGCGCCGGCAAATGGACTTGGATGGGCGGGTCCAATCTCGGGGGCCAGGTCGGCACATTCGGCACGCTGGGGATCTCCTCTGCAACTAATATCCCGGGGGCGCGGCAAGGTAATGCCACTTGGGTCGACAAACATGGTGATTTGTGGCTCTTTGGCGGATCTGGCTATGATTCAAACGGAGGACAAGGGCATCTTAACGACCTGTGGAAATATAGTGGCGGCCAGTGGATGTGGGTTAGCGGATCGAATCTTGCCAATCAAAAAGGAACCTACGGGACACAAGGTGTAGCCGCAGCAGCTAATATTCCGGGGGGAAGGTATGCAGAAACGACTTGGATGGACGCCTCTGGAAATTTCTGGCTTTTCGGAGGATTTGGTGAAAGCTTGGCGCCTAATCAACTCCTAAACGATCTTTGGGAGTACAGTGGTGGCGAATGGACGTGGATGGGCGGATCTACTTTTTTGGGCCAAGCTGGCATTTATGGTGTTCAGGGTACGCCCGCGTCGGGGAATATTCCTGGAGGGCGAGACTCTTCTGTCGGATGGCAAGATGCGTCAGGAAATTTCTGGCTTTTCGGCGGCTACGGGTTAGATTCAACTCTTAAACAGGGCTTCCTCAATGACCTATGGGAGTACAGCAACGGCCAGTGGACATGGATGGGTGGCTCCGCGATCAAAAACCAACCGAGCAGCTATGGGATACTGGGCGTAAGTGCTCCCGGCAACGTTCCCGGTGGCCGGTCGGAACTTAGCCAATGGGTTGATCCATACGGAGCCGTCTGGCTGTTTGGCGGTTATGATTCAATCCCCTCGACTACCCAGTGTGGATGTTCCAATGATGTTTGGAGGTTCTTACCCTAACCTATTCCCGCATCGCTAATGGTAGTCAAAGCTTAATTGACTCGCCGGGTTCGCTAGTCCGTGCGAAGTTCCTAATCGAAATGTGCGCTTTGCCAGCGAGTCTGACGTACGCCCCTTTTACTTCTCTCATTTACCTTTTGATTGAAGCATATTCCGCAGTCTCTCTGACCATCGTTCATATTCGGACTCATTGAATTTTGATCCGGATGTTGGCCTCCGATCAGGCGTTTTCTTTGGCTCACCTTCAGGTTTCGTGTTCAGCTGAGTTTCTGGCATGTTCTGGCTCGTCCTCCCCATCGGGTCAATTTAGTCTTATACCAACGACTCGTGCAGCGTTCGACGTTGCATGTTCCCATCGAAAAGCGCCTGGTCCAATAGGCGGCAAGAACTAACGCGTGCGGTACCCGGGTCCCGGTACCCGGCACCAATTCCCGCTAGGCCCCCGTGGAATGTGCGATTTTCGGACGAATTGAGCCATACTCCGGCCATTTGCCCAGGTATTGAGCGAGAATGTCTTGACTCTCGGCCACAAATCGGCTGAGGTATTCATCATGATCCCCGCGGGAACCCATCTCTCTGGGTCCTACGACCCGCTTGTCGTCTCCCTTTCAGTCGTGATCGCGGTGGCGGGTTCTTATGCTGCCCTCGATGTCGCTGGACGTGTGGCAGCGAGCAAACATTGGTCCTTCGTTGCGTGGTTGACTGGCGGCAGTATCGCCATGGGGATCGGCATCTGGTCGATGCATTTCACTGGCATGCTGGCCTTCAGCCTGCCGATTCCGGTGAGCTACCACTGGCCGACCGTTCTGCTTTCTTATGCCATCGCGACTTTCTCTGCCGCAGGGGCTCTCTATGTCGTAAGCCGCACGGAAATGGGAAACATTCGTGCCGTGAGCAGTGGCGTGCTGATGGGCTGCGGAATTGCCGCTTTGCATTACATAAGTATGGCAGCTATGCGGATGGCTGCCGTTTGCAGCTTTAATTCTCTGTTGGTGGCGTTGTCTGTTGCGTTTGCCAGCGTGTTTTCCTATGCATCGCTGCGACTTGCATTTTATTGGCGAGACGCGAAGGAAGTTGTCTGGAGAAAAGTCGGCAGTGCCTTGATCATGGGTGCCGCGATCTGCGCGATGCATTACACCGGCATGGCTTCAGCCGCGTTCATAGCTTCGGGGATCGAACCGGACTTCTACCATTCCGTAAGCATTTCTTCCCTGGGCACCAGCGGAATAATCATCGCCACGCTTCTCATTCTCGCCGTCACCATCGTGTCATCGTCTGTGGATCGTCTCATGCACGCACAGGCCCTCGAACTGGTATTGGCGCAAGCTAAAGCTGAACTCCTTTACAAAGATCGCGCCGCATCCTTGGGAGAGCTGGCCGCATCCATTGCGCATGAGATCAACCAACCCTTGGGCGCCGTGGTCAATAGCGCGAGTGCTTCTTTGCGCTGGCTTGCGATGCAACCTCCTAACTTGGAGGAAGCGCGGGAAGCCACAATGAGGACGGTCCGCGAGGCAAATCGCGCTGGCGAAGTGATCTCCAGGATTCGCGCGCTGTTGAAAAAAGAACCGCCTCAATTGAAGCGCCTCGATCTCAATGAAGTAATCCGTGAGGTGTTGACGCTTGCTGGTGGCGAAATTGAAAAGGGACGAATCGCAGTAACGACAGACCTGGCGGCCAATCTCCCTCCTGTGTTCGGAGATCGCGTACAACTCGAGCAACTGATGTTCAACTTGATTACGAATGCCATCGAGGCGATGAAACCGGTCGAGGATCGTCCGCGGGAGCTGCATATCATCGCTGCCACGGATACGGATGTCGTGCAGGTCTCCGTGGACGACAACGGGGTCGGCTTGGATCAAGCAGATTTGGATCGGATATTTCGTCCGTTCTTCACGAGCAAACGGGATGGCATTGGAATGGGGCTCGCTATCAGCACTTCCATTGTTGAAACTCATGGCGGACGTTTGTGGGCTGAGAGGCATTCTCTGCACGGTGCGGTCTTCAAGTTTCGCCTCCCAAAGGCAGATGGTGCCAAATGACAACGCCAAAGCCATTGGTATTCGTCATCGATGACGACGCATCAACGCGCGAAACTCTCGGAAGCTTGATTCGCTCGGTCGGATTGCATGTTGAGCTCTTTGGTTCGGCACAGGAATTTTTGACAAGCACGCGACCGGAGGCACCCAGTTGCCTGATCCTCGACATCAGGTTGCCTGGAATAAGCGGGCTCGATTTTCAACGCAAATTGGCCGACTCTAACATCAGCCTCCCGATCATCTTCATCACCGGGCACGGCGACATCCAGATGTCAGTCCGTGCGATGAAAGCGGGGGCCATCGAATTCCTGACCAAGCCCTTCCGCGCTCAGGATCTGCTCGACGCCATTCACACAGCCCTCGAAAAGGACCGCGAGAGGCGCCAGCAAGATGCGGAAATAGCCGAGCTGCGAATCAGGTTCGGATCGCTGACGCCACGCGAGCGCCAGGTGTTTCCTTTGGTGGTTACCGGCCTCCCCAACAAACAAATTGCCGCCGAAATTGGAACCACGGAGGCCTCCGCCAAGGTCCATCGCAATCAACTCATGCACAAAATGCGTGCGGATTCGTTGCCTGAGTTAGTGAGAATGGCTCAAAAAATGGGCGTTCAGATCCCAGGGCAGTCCTGAAGCTAACCAAAGTAAAGCTCACGTTCACCAAAGCACAATAGATTTGCAAAAACAACCGGTGGTACGTTCGTCTTGAGTTGTTCCAGAGGTTCTTGTCGTTCTTGAAGAAAACTATGATTTCGGTCGGCAGCACAATTTGGATCAAAGTATTCGCTCAGTGCGGAATCACACAAATATTAGCCTGACGCCGTACCGAAAAAGTTCCTCGAACCGACCATCATCCCTAACGCACTTTGTGCGGAGAGAAGCTGGGAACAATCCCACCTCGGGGAGAGAATGAGTCGGTCCGTAAAATCCACTACAAAGTCAGCTCCTGCTGATCGAGACGGCAACCTCGTTTACAACGAAATTCTCCTCCATCTGCCTGGCGCGGAATTCGAACTCTTACTACCAAAGCTGGAGTTCATGCGCTTAAGAACGCATCACATGTTGCTCGAGGCCGGCCACTCCATCAAATCCGTGTACCTAATGAATTCGGGCCTCGCTTCTGTTCTCAGCGTCATGAGTGATGGAAGGAGCGTTGAAGTCGGTCTCATCGGAAAAGAAGGGATCGTGGGCCTGGCGGTGATTGGTGGTTTTCGCAGAAGCGCCAATCGCGTTCTCGCCCAAATTGATTCCACCGCATTCCGTCTCGATGCTGATGTGTTGACCGGCATACTTCATCGCTGTCCGCAACTCATTCGCCAGCTACAGCGTTACGCACAAGCTACGGTGGTGCAAACGGCTCAGATTTCCGCATGCAATCGGCTCCATCAAGTCGAGCAGCGCCTCGCAAGATGGCTCTTGATGAGCCAGGATCGCATTAACTCCAAGTTCCTCCCGCTGACGCAGGACTTCCTTGCACAAATGTTAGGCACTCGCCGTTCAAGCGTCACTCTCGCCGCGGGAGTCTTGCAGAAGGGCGGAATGATTTCCTACACCCGGGGAAAGGTGACCATTCTGAATAGGCGCGGCCTGGAAGAAAGCGCCTGCGAATGTTACCGCCTGATCCAGCAATACCTGGAGGAAACCAACTCGCGGCATTGGTAAGATGGCAGACATTCATCTGCCCAACAGCGTACTGACAAAATCGCCCTACCTCACCACTATCGCTCGCGGACCCTTGTTCTCCTGCGCACCGTGGGCAAGGTAAATTGAGCGGCAATCTAAGTTGGAGAGCTGACTTCGTATGAGCAGCGCCTTACAAAAGTAAGCGTTGCCTTTACCTATAGACAATAGATTCGCCACGACATCGGGTGCTACGTTCGGTGGTGTGAGGCCCGATCGTGAACACCGACTTTACTTCGAAAAGATCCCTTGAATGGAGCGGGGCTCCCCTGGTGGAATCGAAACCCGTTACTGCAGAGGAAGCTGACGAGATCCTTGGGCAATGGGCGCATTTGTCTTTGCGTGTCTGCTTTGCGGTAGGTATCGGCGAAATTGCATGGAAGGCGCATTCGGTGGGAACCTTGCGCAATCTCCGTCTCGGTCGATGGGTGCATATCGCCGGGCAACATACCAATATGTTCTCCACTGACCAATATGAGGAAATTGTTCTCACCGAAGATAACGAACTCATTGGACTTCGCTTCCGGTTGGCGAATGACGCCATGCCCGGCTTCGAGATCGATCTGTTCATCGATAAGAATGACGGTCTGGACCCTCTAGCCCTGATCAACAAAACCATTCAGTAACTCGGCTGAGTAAAAGTTCTTCAATTAGCTCGGAGCAGTGTTGCTCCCAGCCCTCGCGAAAGCGCGACAAGCAGATCGCCTAACTTTTGGGCAAGTTTGGCATGTTCGTCGGCCGCGAATTCGCTCTCCACGCAACAATAATGTGTCGAAATAGTGAAGATATGGTCCTCCGCGCTCTCGTATAACGATTGCCCCTAAATTGATGGTCGTGTAGGCTGACGAATGTCACCGCGACTTCCCAAACGCACGGTCTGTCGCTGTATTCGCGACGGAACTCGACTCGATGGAGACAGTTCAAAAGTGTCTAAAGCACATCCCATTTTCGGCGTAATAAATTTCGCTGTGAACACGGTCGTCCTCGCAGCCTTTCTCATGACTGTGATGGGAATCGGATGGGAGTATTCAACTGTCGTTTACTTGAAGGGGTTCTCGGACGCGGTGATCCCGTATACAAGTTCGCCCGAAGATAAAGTTAACGCGATTCTAAAGTGGATGGAGCACGGCGCCGCGCGGCGAACGGAGAGTTCAGATTACGAGCCTCAGTACCGCGATCCTGAAGATACTCTCAATTACCAAGAGCTACTTCGTGTGTGTGGCACAGCTACCAACGCATTCGTGAACTTGGGCTCCAGCGGAGGACTTAAGACCCGGCGGTTGCTCCTGCTTGATTCTGAAGGTCTGAGGACGAACCACGTAGTCGCAGAGGTATGGCTAGGCGAACGCTGGATAGTGGCAGATCCCTCGTTTCATACCGTCCTTAGAGACGACAATGGTCAGTTGCTGTCTCGTGAGCAGCTATCCATACCGAGCGTTTTTAACCATGCCGTCCGTGACGTCAAGGGGTACGACCTCGCTTACAATTATGAGAATACAACGCACCTTCACGTCACCGCCTTGCCTTATATTGGTCGATCCGTTGTTAGATTCCTGAACTTCGTGTTTCCCCAATGGGACAACCCCAATGTTATTAATTGGACCCTCTTGCTCGAACGACAGTCTTATGCCGTACTCGTCACGGGCATGGTTTTACTGCTATTGGGAATTTTATTGCGGGGCGTAGTTAACTGGTACGGGAGAACGCGTTTATCCGAGAGACCCATAGGTCTCTGGGAGCAAGCGAAACATGCAGGTTTTGCTTTGTTAGCATTGCCGAGCCTAAAGGTGCCGTAATGCTTATTAGTCGATAGAAACTCCACCACGACTCGCGCCTGCGTGGATGCTCGTACGCTTTCTCTTAACCCTGCATCGTTATTCTTTGATATTCGCGAGCAGTAAGTTACTTCGGTCTTTTGGGAGGGAATTGATGGGAGGCTTCATCTCAGGACTGACGATTGGTTTATTTGTCGGAGTTAGTGGAACGTTCCTATTGATTGTCGGCCGGCTTGCATTTTCTTCCGAAGGTTCATCTGCGCTAAGCCAGCTGTCGCGTCGATCATTTGTCTTTATCACTGCCGCACTCGTCATTTTGGCAGCTACCGCTCACACTATGAAGGTTGGTAAGGCATCTTCTACCCTGCTCCTCTTACTGGCGGTGATTGCAATTGCCAGACACGGCGGACTGATCCAGGGTCTTCTCGCTACGGCAATCGCGGCCGTCAGTTTAAGCGTATGGTTTTTCCCTCCGATCGGTAGTCTTATGATCGCGAAGCCGCACGACCGCTTTACGCTATCATTGTTCGTATTAACTGCGAGCCTTGGCAGTCGCTTTTTCGGTGAACGACCTGTGTCGGTCCGGATAAACGGATTTTTACGGTAACCGCAGGACGCTGGGCAAGTTTAAGGAGTTCGCCTAATCAACCACAAAACTTTTCCCACTATCTGCCAGTTTCTGTCTCTGGAGAGCATAATGGCTTCGCACTCGCGATTGTCAGACTCCAGCAATTCAACACCGTCAATGTGCCTGAACCTTGAAACGGACAAGCCCTTCTTTTTGTGGGAAGCCAAAACAATTTTATCGTTCAGGTCGGAATGTTTCGTCTGCGAGCTATCGACAGCTAGAATATCGCCATCGTGAATCAACGGGGCCATCGAATTTCCCTTAACTCGCAAACAACTTGTTGTTTCCGGGTTGGGACACCATGTTTCAGGAGCAGCGATAACCTGTTCTCGCGGACTCTGGTTTAAGTCAAGGACGTCATCCCCTTCTTCACCGTGGCTTCCCGCCTGGGCTTGCAATAGGGGTATTGCAACGAGCTGCGCCTCCTCTACTACATTATTTTTCTTTGCCCCGCTTCCGGCAAGAACGACCTCAACATTAGAGAAAGCGGTCTTCGGCTGTGGCATTTCGTTCTGAACATCCGTCTTCTTTAGTCCCGCCCTTTGCCAAAAAAACCATCGATCCTGTTCAGCAGCCAACTTGCCAATCTTTATGTAGATGTCCGCAGGAGGCTCCTGGATACCGCGCTCCCAACGAGAAATCGCCATGCCGGAATATTGCAGTTCTTCACCTAGCTGCGTTTGACTCATGCTCAAATTAGCGCGAAATTTCTCGATGCGTTTTGCCCACTCGGGAATGGTACGGTTCTTGGAAACGGATTTTCTCATGCGGCACTTTTTGAACTCAAATGCAGCCTACTTGGTGGTAGAGGCGCGGGGGGGGAGCCGAGCGACGTTGTTTCTCCGCAAAGCAGATCGTAATTCTTGGACCAATGCGGGGAGCTTCTGAGCGTCTTGCTCATTCGCAGCGAGTGCGCCGAGCTTCTTCCAGCGTTCTACCGGGCCATTCTGCACAAAAAGCCCTTTCGTCGGACCGGACGATTAACGCGGCAGTGATACCAAACTCGTTAGTACCACATCGTTCCGTGGATAGCAATACCCCTTTACGTAGGTTCCGAAGAAATCCCGGCCAGCGCTGGCGCGGGACGTCGACGCCCAGTTTCCTGGGATTTGATTCTGACAGATACGATCCCTCGAATCGCCACTGACTGAATTGATGCGACAAAGTTGATGCGACAAAGCGGTAATCGTTCAGCATCTATCCTATTGGCGGGAAATCCCGGGGCGCGGTCGCCTGAAATGAAGTGAGATTCTTGCCGCGTCACGACAGCCCCGCGATATGTGACGGTCAGAATCTGCCATCTTTCCAGGGCCGTTCTGATCCGATGGAGGTAGATATGGCAGTTAAGCTAAACAAGACAGGATTCAGCCATGCTAAGACGTTGGTGAGCGAAAATCACGTTGTGCGGGACGAACGGGACGCATGGAGTGAACATCAGCCGTCCACCCAGCAGGAAAATGCGTTCATCGAGCAGCATGGATTTCGCGAATATGCAAAATGGCATCTTGGGATCGATGATGAGGAACCTGAGGAAGTCAAAAAAAGATATAAGTTCCCGTATGGCGATTTCGTGGACGTCCATCGCTGTGCCGTACTTACCGCGGAGAGTAGAGCAGGGCAATATAAACATGGTGATATCGAGCAAGCGGCTGCTCACTTGCATGGAATGATCGACGCAAAGGAGACGGGAAAGGCGAAGGCGAGGAGCACTCACAGCGGTCGCTGAGCAACTGAGCATGTCGTTGTTGATACGTTAAGCCAGCTCAGGAGTGGGTTCGATGCTCGTGTTTTTAGATCCAGAAACTGCGGCTGCTCTGCCGCAACCTACGTCGTATCTTCGCTTACTTTGAGTTCGCTGGCTCCAAACCACTTTTCTTGATGGCTGCGTAGGCGGCGGGCGACGCGAGCCACTGGATTAGGGCCTTGGCCTCCTCCGGATGCTTCGACGTTACCGGGATGCCTGCGGCAAATACCGTGACCCTCTGTGCCCCTGGCGGCAACTCTCCTACGATGTCGATGCCTTTCACCGGACGCAGCTCACTCATCTGTTGGAAGCCGATCTCGAACTCTCCTGTTGCGACCACACCGCCGACCGGGTCGGCCTCGATCTTTCTGGCCTTGTTTTTGATTTGGTCGGCGATTCCAAGCTTTGGAAACAATTCGGTGGAAAGATAAACGCCGCTGGCGCTATCGGAATACGCAATCGATTTTGCCGCTAGTAACGTGCGCTTCAACGCCTCCACGGTGCTGATGTCAGGCTTGGGCGCTCCGGCCTTGACGGCCATGCCGATCTTGGACTGCACCAGGTCGACCCGGCTGTCCGCTCGTACCTTGCCCTGCTTGATCAGATCGACAAGCGCGGACGCGGCCATGATCACCACATCGATTGTCTCACCGCGGTCGAGGCGTATCGGAATGGCGTTATGTGTCGTTCCCATGGAGGGTCCGAACTCAGTCGCAAGTTTGTTGTGCGTCACGCGTTCATATTCGGGGACCAATTCCAGATAGGCGGCCGTGAATCCCCCGGAAGTCACCACCTTGATCTCGGTCGCTCCCGTCGTATTGACGGTAAAAATCGCACAGATTAAAGCCAGAACCCCGATCGCAACAACATTCCTGCGGGAAATCGTTTTCATATTCTTCCTTTTCCTCTGCTCTCCTTGCGTAGGAGATTATCGATTATCGCCGAAGCGATTATACATTCGTCTCCCTATGTCTCTTACCTGTAGCTGGGTTTTCGATTAATGTCGTTTAGGGAGGTGGGTCAGCCTCTCCCTCAGTTCGTCGGCAAGTTGTTGTGTCGAGCACAGGAGAAGCGTACTATGCGCTAGCTAGATCGAGCACACTTGGAGGTTTTATGCGCAGAATGATAATCAGTATCGCTTTCACTCTCATAGCTACGGCAGCATTCGCGAAGCAGCCCGCCCCGCAATCGCCTGAGAAGCCAACTAAGCTCTTTACCTCTTCTGGCGATGTCAGCGCGCTTATTGCTAAGGCGAAAAGCGAACGCAAGGAGGGCCAGGCAATGGTCCCGGAACCCATGCTCGAGCTGGGATCGTACGACGGGCACCTCGAATATCGCCCCTCGGTTGGCAACGCTGCCGTCCACGAAAAGGAGGCAGAGATTTTCTACGTGATCGATGGATCAGCGACCTTGATGACGGGCGGCAAACTTGTCAAGGAAACTCGAACAAATTCCACGAACCTTAGTGGCTCGGCGATTGAAGGCGGAACGTCGCGCACTATCGCGAAAGGAGATTTCATTCTGGTTCCGGAAAACACGCCGCATTGGTTCAGCTCGATCGACGGTGTACTCGTGCTGTTCTCGGTGCATGTGCCGCGCCCGTGACGTTGGCAGGAAGCGTTTGCTCGGAGAAGTTAGAGCGAACCGGACGTCTCCTAATTCTGCGTCATAACGAAGACGACGCGTGAATTGCCGCTGTCTTTGTTCCATGTATCTTCGACCTCGGCCAAGGATACAACTTTGGTTTCGATTTTCAGCTTGCCGGGCACCACAGCTTGCAGCACACCGCTAATCGCGCCGACCAAGCCCTTGAGGGGGATACTTCCGATGCCGCTGCCCATCAGGACGAGTGCGGACGAGCGCAAGGCAGCACTTGGCAAAACAATGTTGCCGCCGCTGGCTGCTCCGATCTGAACGAAACGGATGGGCACTCCATCCTTGCCTGCTTTTGCCGCCGCGATAATCAGGATTTCGGCGCTTTGTCCCCAGAGATAGTCGAGGACGACATCGACACCTTCGCCGCCAAAATGCTCCATGAAGGCCGTCTCCAACTCCTTTGGGGATCCAGCGAGCGGGGCAATTGCGTCCGCACCGACAACCTTCAGTTGATCCAGAGCTTCAATGTTGCGGCTAGTGGCGATGACTCTCTTCGCTCCCATGTACTTCGCGATTGGCACGGCCAGGCGTCAGGAGAAGTATGGTTAACTCACGCCTTTCGTGTGAACGCACTCTGAGTCCGGTTCATTCCGCTTTCTGCCAAGAGGAATCGGGATCGTACCGCGTTATGGACTTCACCGCTTCGGCCGTATTTGGACCGAGATCCTTTTGGTAGACTGTTCCATCTTCTCCAGTAATGAAGGTCATGACCCCCGTGGACCCGTACTTTGCGGGGTAAGCCAGCATGGCAAAGCCGCGTGTCATTTTCCCATTATCGACGTAGTCGTGGGCGCCCCCACGCGCACCAGGCCCTTGGCTCACCAAGACCCGAAAGTAATAGCCGAGAAAAGGTTCCCCAGCTGCCCCGAGAGCGGGGCCGATCGGACTCTGTGAGTTGTCAGCCGACGACTCCCAGTAGAGGCCATCCTGAGTTCCTGGATCGCTGTCAATCTTCTGGGCGTATTGGCCGTCCGTCTGGCCGCCGTGTGCCCGCTTGTAGTAGTCTTTTTCGCCATCGGCAAGCTCGTGGAGCACCTGGATAGCTGTCAGCTCGTCCTCTCCGATCCTTCGATAAAGAACCTCATTCTTCGCTGCCTCCGAGTCAAAATACCAAGACCCCTTCTTCTGTACGAGCGGAAATGGAAAGGGCCAATTTTCGGCGCCGATGTAGACTGTTGTCGTTCCGTCGGGTTCCGTAACCAGGCGATGCATCTCCCGGTATTTCTGCACGAGTTGCTCTCTATCGGCTTTGTCCTGCTTTTCATCTCCGCAGGTGAGAATATCTTTGGCGTCAGGCCCGAGAATTTTGGAAAGAGCTTGGTCGTCGTTATTCTGGAATGCCGAGACGAGCGCGTCGGCCGCGGCCTGCGCTGACGGAAATGTCTGTTGCCCCGGGGCCTGCGCCCAGACTGAATGCGCCACCAATAGGGCCGTGGCTACGATAAGCGTGAGTGCGATCACGCTGGTCCAATTATCTTTGTGAACTTTGCTTTTCTGATGCCGCATGCTGTAACTCCATTAAAAATTCCTGGAATGCTCCGGCTTCCCCGAAAAAATTAGCGGCGGAGGCTGGCCCTTCCACGGGTCGCATGGCCTCGTGCAACTACGGCTGGTCGTACGACCAACGGGCGCCCGACAGCATATCGGACTCGGGGCACATAACCCCTCACAAACAGCGCACCTCGCGGGTAGACGCGGACGGGTCGGACAAAAGTTCCGCGGTGGTAAAAGACGGGACGACCAACGACGTAGGGAGCGCGAGCGAAAAGAACGACGCGACGCCGCCAGTCAAAAGCCCATGCAGGCCATCCCCAGGCGAAGCTAACGAAAGGACCAACAGCAAATCCGACTGAAAACGAGATGCCCACGCCGGGAGACCACCAAGGCACGAATCCTGGCCACAGCTCGACCGGATATCCGAATACCACCGCCGGGTCATAGACCGGTACGTAAACGACTTCCGGATTCGCGGGCTCGATAACGATTGTGTCCCCTTCGGTCTTCACCTTGATTTGGGAGTTGCTCTTGAGAGTTCCTGCCTTTTTGGCTCTTCTGCGGAGATCTTGAATCGCATCCATGACTTCGCTCGGGTGGTTCAAATACGCGTCTCCCAGCGCTGAGGTCCACGCCAGATTTTTCGCCATATTTGCCAGTACGCTAGAGAATTGCGTAAGGGCCTTCACGCTGGGGTCCCAGTCTTGTCTGTCTACTTCCGCAGCCAATGCCTCGCCTGTTAATTGAGGGTTCGCCTCAATGAATCTTTCGGCCTCGGCGATTTGGTCAGGGTATTCGGCCGCTGTCAGAATCTGCGCTACCAGAGCATCCGGATACAGAGCAATTGGAGCCACCAGATCCCGCAATTGCTCAGGCGAAGGATCAGAGGAAAGCGGGGCCAGCGCTTCATATTGCGGCGCGGCGATTAATGTGATCGGCATGAGGTTCAAAAGGCCTAATGAGAACATAAGAGGGCAGCATATCCACGGACTGACGATTTGCCTCAGGATCGACATAAGAAACTCCTGCTGGAGAGCGACTTCGCTGAAGACGAGGAAGGATTATGGAAGACTCACCGCTACTCTGCCTTCGCTTATCAGCGGTTGAGAGCCATTCGGGGGGAAAACAGCGCACTCTAGAGATCGCCCACCCTCTGTTCAGTAAGCAGCTTTAATTCCAATCGCCCGGAAGTGCGATAGTCGAGGAGGGTTTAGTCATGTTACGGTAAATAAATGGATTACGAGGCCATCGACGCATGTTTACTCAACCAGTGACGGAGACAGGGCGAAGCCCGTCAATCCTTTGACGCTGATCCGACAGCCCCTTCGCCGCTGAACATTCTTTTGGGTTCATCACGTGCAAAGGCCGTGAACAAGGAATTGGTATTGGTTCGTTTGCATTCTCCGCATTGTCTCAGATGATCCCACCGTACTCAGCGGCATGTCTTGATGGGTGGGATGCCGCGTTTTGCCTCGAAACGATTCTCACCTCTCAGCCATTCTGAGAGTGGCCGGCTGCCGATTCGTATTTGTGCCCGCCTCAGCATTGAGCTGAGGAACTGTATTTCAGCGATAAGGTTTCTCGCTGAATGTCCCCGCGCCTCGCGCTTTACGATCACCTGGCCTTTGATAGCCCAAAGCAGACCCCACTTCGGAGGAAGGTCCTTCACCTGGATCACATTGGAGGGACACAGATAATAGCGGCGCTGCCCCATTCCGGCGCGAGGATTCCTTCGGGCGGTCTTTGCAGCGTCCCTTAAGAAATCTGAACGGCTCAACTTGCATTCGATCAGGACAGAGCCCGCTCCGGCGGCCCAGCCAATGACGTCAGGGTTTTCATCCGCTGCCGTGGAAAATTCGTACAGCACCACAGAGCACTGCCTGTTAAGCCAACGGACACCCATCGCAACTATGGTCGAATGCTGCACGGTCACTTAGGATTGTTACATAGTGTAGTGCAAGAATGTTCGAAGTGAACCGGGAGGCTGCGAAGTGTGCCAAGTCCTGATGGGTCTTCGTACCGGAATGTGGAAGCGCTACGTTGTTAGACGGGTCGCCGAAAGCTTTAACGCCATGGTCGGAATTTGAAGGACTTGCTAAAAACTTCCAAACAGACGGGTGTTATACTCAGCCAATATAGGAGCTCTTCAGAAGGCATGTCGTAAGAATTGGTGATGCCGATACCCTCGGCCCAACACGTCACCCGGTCCGAGATCTTGGCTCAAGAATTTCCGAATTGTGTGAGCCAATCTATTTGCCATTTTCGCTTTATGAAGTGGAGGACTCCAAGTCAATGCTTATTGATGTCAGACAGAAAGACGAAATTTGCCTGGTGCGCTGCGAAGGTTGTTTGATCACAGCGGATCATGAATACCTGCACGCCAAAAAAGACGAAATCAAGGGGGCGAACTGCAAGAAAGTCCTGGCCGATCTCAGCGAAGTGTCCAACATCGGCTCTGCAGGAATAGGTTTTATAGTTGGCGTTTACACGTCCACAAAGAAATCAGGTGGTCGTTTCGTACTCGTGGGGCTACGGCCCCGCGTGCGCGAAGTACTCGATATCACGCGCGTCAGCATGGTAATCCCCTTGGCTTCAGATATCGCGTCCGGGCTGGTCACATTGTCCGACGAGGGCTTGGCAGCAGGTGCTCAGAACCCGTGTTGAGCCAAAGCAGTCGGTACTTGACTGTCGATGCCGGCCACAAATGCTATGCCGCAGCAGTCGCGGTCGGGACTTGCTAAAACCTGTAAAAGGGGGAGTCAGGGAAAATACCTGGGCGAACTTAGCCGTCTGCAAGAAGACAAGGCTGACATAACTATACGTGGCGGAACCTCGGATCGGGTTTCCTGCCACTATAAACGCAACAGCTTCCTCGTTTAACGGCGCATCAGGCGCGATAAAGCCATCGAGTGAGATCGAGATTGTGCTCGAAATAGCCATCCGGCGGCAGCCCCTTCGCGTTGTATGCAAACATTGGAATATCGAGTTCAGACGTCGATCCGTGACTGCGGTAACCGTCCGGCAAATCCCTGCTGGACTGGTCCAATTCGCCGAAGACCGTATCCTTGTCAC
>Ga0070735_10001301_pt1 | contig 24485 bp, 13 predicted proteins | sample Coa_R1_FD_66443 | JGI IMG/M metagenome (GOLD analysis project Ga0070735, IMG submission 66443) | Surface soil microbial communities from Centralia Pennsylvania, which are recovering from an underground coalmine fire - Coalmine... | ecosystem: Environmental > Terrestrial > Soil > Unclassified ...
GACCGTTGCGCAACGCATTTAAGGCAGCAATGGCTCGCTCGAACTCGCCGGTGCCGATGTAACAAAGAGCAAGGTTGAATTCCAACGCGTATTCGTCGGAGACGTGGCCTTTTGAGGCCAGAAAATGCGGGATCGCTTCTGAAAACGATCCGCGCCGCGTCAACGCAATGCCCAATTGCAAATCGGTTTCGCCTCCCTGTTTCTCATCCGCCGACGACTGTAAGCCTGAATTCTGGGATTCCCAATCTAGGGTTCGGGAATAGACAGGCAGCGCCAGGCCTGCTGCCAATGTCATCGTGGCCAGCAGCTCCACTCTGAAACCACGCGCGCTGAACCGTCGTCTCTGCACGTCCGACATCTATTTCCAGGCACCCTGACCTTCTTCGATCGTAATGTAGCGGTCGATCGGAAGCTCCCTAAAGCGCTCCGTCTTTCCACTCGGATTCGGCCATCTCACTTCCAACCAGTCGATCTTCGTCCGTGATCCCAGCCCTAAAACTATCCGCGGATCATGAGAGGAAAGGTAGCTGCCGCCTCCCACTTTCCACTGATGCCGCAAAAGATCGCCGGCCTGATAACTCAACTTTGCGCCAATCGCATCGATATTCGCTTTGCGCCCAATCAGCCGCACCCCAAGCCAATGATTCTGCCGTCCCGCCAAATTGCGCAGCAGAACGGGCGCTCCATCATTTTGCGCCACCAAAACGTCAACTGCACCATCGTTGTCGAAGTCTCCGAGAGCCAACCCGCGCGCCGCCAAATCCCTTCCAAAAACCGGCCCGCTTTCGAGGCTTACATTCTTGAAGCTCCCGCCACTATTCCGGAACAGCAGCATCCGCTCGCGATACGTCACGTCCTGCATGCGGTTCTCCACCATCAAGTCCGGATGCCCGTTCCCGAGCACCAGATCGACATTCCCGTCGTTGTCATAGTCGAAAAACTTCAGCCCCCACCCACTCAAAAGTCTCGTCGATGATCCAATCCCGCTCGCCAGCGTCGCATCTGTGAACGTCTCGTCCTTGGCGTTGTGGTACAGCGCGAATGATTCGTGGTCCACATTGGCGACAAATAAATCAAGCCAGCCATCCTGATCGTAGTCGCTGGCATCGACCCCCATGCCCGAACGCGCAAGCCCAAAAGAGCCGTATCCTACGCCCGCGAGCGTTCCAATCTCTTCAAATCGTCCTTTGCCGCGATTGGCAAACAAAAAATTCGCTACCGTATCATTCCCGACAAAAAGGTCCATCCACCCGTCATTGTTAATGTCCGCGGCCACGACGCCCCACGCCTTGGCCAAGGACTTTGCAATCCCCGATTCCTTGCTCACGTCCGTAAACGTCCCGTCTCCATTATTGCGAAACAGCCAGCATGGAGCGGGCTTATACACATTGGGCTTGCAATACCAGCGCCGGTTCGCGGTCCCGTAGCCGCAATAAATATTTTTCGACTTATCGAATTCCACAAATCGGCAAACAAACAAATCCAGCAGCCCGTCGTTATCATAGTCAAACCAAACCGCGCTTGTAGCCCAGCCCGGCGCGGCCACTCCGGCCTTCGCCGTCACGTCGGTGAACGTCCCATCGCCATTGTTGTGGTACAGAATGCTATGCGGATACTGCGTCACATAAAGGTCTGGCAGACCGTCGCGATCGTAATCGCCGACGGCCGCGCCCATCCCATACGCGTTGCCTGCGACTCCGGCTTTCAGCGTGACGTCCGTAAACGTCCCGTCGCGATTGTTGCGGTAAAGTGCATTGCGCAGTGGCGCAGGCGGCTGGTAAAAATCGCATGGCCCGCTATTCACTAGATAAATGTCCATCCAGCCGTCGTTGTCGTAGTCGAGAAACGCGCACCCGGGGCCCACAGTCTCCGGCATGTACATCTCAGGCGACTGACCGGCGACATGAACCCAGGAAATCCCGCTGGCCGCCGCCGGAATTTCTGCAAACGCAGGCACGCCGTCGTTCGCCGCAAACCATGCTGCGGCGAGGTCCATTTGTCCGAAAGCCGGACCCATGCCGCACCAACCCAAAATCTGGAGAATGCGCCGTCGAGAGATCATTCGATTCCATCAACTCTGCTCAAGCCATTCAGGCTCTCACGCGGCCGCGACTTCCACATCGATCAGCGCCCTCTCCCAACCCTTTACGGCCGGCTTCCGCCCGGTGTCTTCTCCGCAGCCTGCCGCTGCATTTCCATTTGACGGGCAGCTTCCTCTTTCCGCCCCGTGCGCGCATAAGCGATGGAAAGCTGATAGTGCCCCGCGGGATCGCCTGGCAGCATTCTCACGTAGTGCTCGAGCGAGCCAACCGCTTCGCCATAACGCTCGGCAGCATTCAGCGACATGCCCAAAGCCAGAAAAGCCTCGGCAAATCCCGGGTCCAATTTGCTCGCATTCGTGAAGTGCGGAACGGCTTCGCTCCACTGCCCGTCGCGCCGCGCTATCTCGCCCAAGGAAAACTCGGCGGCCGCGCTATTTGGATCGATCTTCAACTCTTCCACAAATTCTTTCTTGGCCTCCTCCGCGTTGGCCGGAGAGTCCGATTTGGAAAGCACCACGCGCCCGAGACGAAAATGGATTCCCGGAACGTTCGGGTTTTGCGCCAGAATCTTCTTGTACTCCGCCGCGGCGTCGTCCCATCGGTTCTGCGACTCCATTGCCTCCGCGTCCAGTTCAAGAGCCTGATAAGAGGAGGGCGCTGTCGCGGCCAGCTCTTGCGAAGCCCGTGCAGCCAGCTCCCCATAGTAGTGAGTAGTGATGTAGAGAACCTCCGGATCGTGAGGAAACTCGCGATTCAGAAGGAAGAGTGCCGTGACCGCGGTCTCCGGCTGCCCAAGGCTCATGGCGCAGCGTGCCGTCGCCATCGCCGCCCGGTATTTCAAGTCTTTGTCGGAAAGATGCGCCGCGGCCTTCTTCAAAACCGGCAAAGCCTCTTGGCAGCGCCCCTTGGCGGCCAACTCAATGGCTTGCTCCACCGTCGTAGCGGGGGCCTGCGAAGGGGCAGGCCGCGACTGGCCTGCGACAGTTGCCGCCGCGGCCAGGATTCCAGCAGGAATCATGCGAACAGAACGAAGGAGTCTAGCCATAACCATAAATTGAAGACCTGAAGAGGACCAGTCGCATGCAGTATACCGCTATCGAAAGATATTCGTCGCCAACAGCTGAGGGTTCACGCGCGCGGTCATACAAAAACCGCGGCGCAAAAGAAAAAGGAGGCATCCACCGCAATCCCCCGGGGTGTGGGGGGAGAAGCTTGCTAGGTGAACGCCTCCACCAGTCAGGGTGCGTAGCCTCGACTGGTTAAAACGAAATGTTGGCCCGCAACTCAATCACGCGCGCGTTATTATTGTTATTTGTTGGCGTGTTCGTGAAATTAAGCAGACCGGCCTGCCCGAAGGACGAAGACGAGATATTTGTGCTCCCGAAAAAGTACGGCCCCTGTCCAGGCGTCGTGAAATTAGGATGGTTAAACACATTCAAGAACTCCGCCTGTAAGCTGAAGCGAAGTCTCTCCCCCAAGGGGATGGCCTTGGTCAGCGACATATCATCGTTCCAGACGTGCGGCCCGTAGAGCCACGGGTTAGTGCCGAGAGTTCCCGGCGTGATGTTCTGGCAGACCCCCACCAGGTGGCTATTGCATGTTGTTGTCGATACGGAAGTAAGCAGCTTTGGGTTGATGACATCGACGTATCCGCAAGTCTGCCCTGATGGACACTGCGGCGTGAATACCCCGACCGCGTTCTGCAGCTGAGACTTTGTCACACCGTTCAGCGTGAATCCACCGTCCCCGTAATCATTGAAGGTTCCGAATCCGCCGAAAAGCTGGAAGGGCAGTCCGGTTTGAACTGTGAGGATCGTTCCGATGGTCCACCCGCCAACGATTTTGTCGACGGCCCCTGTGCGGTTTAGAAGCGCCTTGCCGTGACCAAAAGGAAGATCAAATGTGCCGCTTGCGTGGATAACGTGGCGCAGATCAAAGCTCGTCGGCCCGTAACTGGACCTCAAGTCACGAAGGCTGAACTCCGTCACGGTCCCCAGCCACTGCGTGTCGGGCTGAAGCCCTAATGTGTGGCTCCAGGTGTAGTTCACGTCGAACTGCATCCCGTGCCACTGTTTTTGCCGGAAGTCTATTTGGAGAGCGTGATAATTGCCGTATCCGCCGGCCGACATGTAGCTTTGCGCCACCCCCGGGAATGAAGCACCGAGCGGGTTAGACTGAAAGAAATTCAAGGGGTACGCCCCAGGCGATGTGTATCCATATTGCGATTCGCAGGGCGAGAGCGCTGATCCGACCAGATTGCAGATGTAGGGAACAGTCCCAAAAGGATAGGCCAATTGTGTCGCCAGTGCTCCGGCTGCTCCTTGGGCCAAGTCATTGATGAATGAGGAGTTCGTGTAGTCGGCGCCTGGGGTACATCCAGATCCTCCCGGTGGGCACTGGAACGCTGTATCGAAAATTGGCAGCGCTACTTGGCCGGGCAATCCCTGGTTGGCAAAGCTGGGGTTGCTTGCACAACCCGGATTAGCCATGCAGGCTTTCAGATTGGTCTGCGCAGCTTGAAACTGCTTCAGGAAGCCGTTTTCGAAGATATTAACTTCGTTGGGGTCGGTCTGGATCCATTGATGCACGCTGCGATGCCCCACGTAGCGCACTTCCAGAACGTTGTTTCTGCCGATTCCTCTCTGGATTCCGAGGTTCCACTCTTGGACGTAAGGTTGATTGATCTTGGGATCGAATCCCGAAGCGCCCCAGAAGTAGTTCCACGTATATGTCGATTCAGGAATGCTGTTGGCGTAGGCCGCCGGCGACTTTAAGAAAGGAGGAAGTTGATCACCCAGAGAGATGCTCCCTGGAGCGAAGGTTCCGGTGCCGCCGCCATTGGCTGGCTCGAGAGAAAAGAATTGAAAGAACGCCAATCCATGATTGGAAGCATTGTTCCAGAAATATTGATAGGGTTCGGTGAACCGCTTGATATCAAATCCGGCGCGGATCACCGTATTGCTGCCGCCAAAAAGCTTACCAAGGATCCCCTCGGAATACGTGGGATTCCAAGCGAGGCCGATCGTGGGCTGGGGGCTTACGTTCCAGGGGGCGTATTGATGGCTCGTCGCAACGTAGGCCGGGTTCTGGTCGCCCGTAAGGGTTCCCGGCTTGAATACGTTGCCAATGCCAGACGGTCCGTACATGGACGCCAGAGATGCTCCGTGATAGGCGCTGGTCAGATCGTGATCGTCGCCAGTGAAATCCCAGCGCAGCCCGTAGTTAATCGTTAAGTGCGGGGTGATGCGATAGGAGTCTTGAGCGTAGAGTCCCCATCCCTTTTGGAGCTCATCCAAGTTGTAGGCGGAGCCGGGGACGGTTGCGTATTGCCCGGTTTTCGTATTGTACGGGAAGCCGCTCCCAATTGGCGTAACCGCGGAAACTCTGCCGATCAGCGTGGCGTACAGATTTTCGGCATCTGTGCGGTCTTGGGCTCCAAAAGCACCCGCGAAGGTATTCAAGGCCGGGTCGCCGTTCACAAGGCCCAAAGCGATGTTCGGAATACCATCCGGAGGATTCCAGTAGTGATCTTGCTCCCGGTAAAAGTCAAAACCAAACGTGATGGTATGACGCCCGTGGACCCAGGCAGCATTGTCAATGGCGTTTACGATTGGATAGTAGGTCGATACGGGCAAGCTGAAGGATTGACCCGAGTTCCCAATGGCCCAGCTTACTTGCGGCTGGGTATCCCAAATGGGCTTGGCTCCCGTTCCGTACCAGTAGGCGTTGTAGTAGTAACCGCCCCGGAATTGGTTGATCAGATTAGGCGTGATCGTCCAACTTACTCCCAGCGAGTTGATGTAATTGTTCGACCTGTTGGACGCGGCCTGGTTTGCAAAATCCGGACCGGGGAGCGGAGGAGCTGTTGCGTTCGGCTGGTTAATTTTGGTGTTCTCAAACGAAAGATCGATCCGGACTTTTCGCGAGGCATCATAGTCGATTCGGAAGGCGGGATAGTATCGGGTCGTCGGCGCCTTTACCAGCCAGCTGAGGTTCTCAAGATTCGGGTCTCCGTTGCTCGAGACGGTGACGCCTCCGCTCGCGATGGCCTTGTTTATGAGCGCTTCTTCGGCTGCAATTTGTGAATTGATGGTGGAAGGCAGGCCATTGGGTTGCGCTATCTGAGTCAGGACGTTCACTTGTTGTCCGTTTGAAGGCTGCGTCAGGATTCCGCTCTGCGCAGCCGGCGTCAGAACAGGAATGTTCGAGACAGTGAAACCGCCCGGCTGCTTGGCCATCGCGAACGAGACAAAGTAAAAGAGCTTGTCCTTGATGATGTGCCCCCCGACCCCGCCTCCAAAATCGTTGAGGATGATGGGATCTCTAGGCGCGCCCGTGGCGTTATTGAACCAGCTGTTTGCGTTCAACGCGGTATTCCGAAAATCTTCGAAAACGCGGCCATGAAAATCGTTCGTTCCACGGCGCGTTACAAAATTCACTCCCATGGAAGCAGTCCCCATTCCTTGATTCAAATCCGACTGCCCCGTTTGAACGGTCATTTCCTGGAGGTCTTCCAGCCGTGCCTCCAGCCCGGGCTGTGTGTTACCAGAGAATTTCATGCGGCTCGTCGAGGACATGACACCGTCAATGCTGTTTCCCTGGGCGATCATAGGGAGACCGTTCCAGGTTCCGTTTCCGGGAGTACCAGAGAAGCCAGGCGTCAAGAACGCCAGAGCGCTGATATCCCTGCCCTGAACTGGCAAGTCCTCAATCTGTTTTATATCGAGCGTGGTGGCGATCGCATTCGAGCTCGTCTCGATGAGCGGCGTGCTTGTCTCGCTGACGACTATTTTCTCAACGGCGCCGCCGACTTTTAACGTGACCTTCACGTCTGTCACGCGGCCGCCCTGAATTTCCACAGCGTCCAGGACTTGCGTCTGAAATCCGTCCTTAGTGACCGTTAACCGGTAAGTTCCAATCGGTAGTGCGGCAAAAGCGTATGCCCCGGTTTGTTGCGTCTCGCCATTCCGGATGCCGTTGGTCGCGAGGTCTTGGAGTATGAGCTTCGCTCCTTGGACTACGCTCCCACTCGGATCCAGAACATCTACGTTTACAGTTCCTTGTGAACCCATCTGGGCTTGCGAAGTACAGACTGCAACTGTGAAGGCCAAAATGTAGAGCGCGAGGACGCAGCTCCAGCGAATAGACCGGATTCCATCGAGTGACATAACCCCTCCCTTGCCCTGAAGCGGACACCGAATCGGCAACGCGGATACAGACCACCCCAAACTGACGTCGGATATAATATATACAATAGGCAGTGTCAAGCGTTTTCTGCAATCGCTTGCATTTTGCTTTTTCCCCACAAAAACGACCGTCTGACTCCCCGGTCGCTCGTTCGCGAAACGCCGGCAACTGGCGGCCAGATGGCACGGCGCCGAAGTTGTCTTTCGGTCCTAGCGGTGAATTGCGGCACTCACCCGGATTATCGCAACACTAGCGCCAGAGGTATCGACAGGTATCCGAATCTGGTGTTCGCCTTCGCCGCTCACGGCAAGCTTTTGTGTGGGATGATTCTGAACCGTCGCCTTGTACTCGCCTGCGGGCAAGCCCGCAACCCGAACAATCGCGTCGTGCCTCGTGGCGGCACGATTCTCCAGTGTGAATCGAATCGTCGTTAGCGCGTCGTCGAAAGAAACCCGTTTGTCCTTTGCGAAACCGTCGCGATCCAGCAGCAAATGTACGCGTTGCGCTCCGCGCACGATGTGAAAGCGCGCGCGCAAACCATCCTTGGGTATCACGTGGGTGAAGTTCTTCTCGCGGGAAACGTCTCCTCCATAAGCAAATAGTCCGAAAATCGGATCATCGACGACGACCGTGGCCGCAGAGCGCAACGCTCCGCTATAACCCAGATCAATTTCGCCGGAATACCACCACGACCCCCGCCCCATCTCTTTATTGCCGAACCAAGCGCGCCCCCAAGGTCTCGGCTCAAAGCCGCCGCCTGCGCCGCCGTCATTGTTCTTGCCCGGGTACCAGTAGCCGTAATTGGACTCCGCAGTCCCGGAATTCAGCAACGCCCAGGAACTTAGATATGACGCGTAGCCAAGTCGCAGGTAAGTAAGGGGATCCCGAGCAAAGTAAAGTGCATAGTCGGAAACTGCCCAGCCGCCCATCTGCGCCATGTAACTCAGGGTGTAGCTTGTGGGACCGCCTCCCCGGTAGTCGCTCCCAAGGAAGTAGTACGCGGTTTCAAGCCACCCGCGGCACGCAAGGTTCAGCTTCATCTGCTCTTCGACGAAGGAGGCAGCGTCATCGTATTTAACCGTTTGGTTGAATACATTTTCAAGACCCGAATTCGCACTTTCTCCCGGACGGAGAACGTGGCCCATTGCATACTTTGCGAAGGCGTGTGTTGACTCAAATCCTGTGGAATCAAAGGGATACTCAGACCCAAAGAGATAAGGGTGGTCATTAATGAAATGCTTGACCTTTTTCTCCCAGGCGGCTTTGAGCCAGTCTCCCTGGTCTTTGTGGCCGTTTTCGTAAAGCGCGTCGATCAGGTCGGGAATCACCACTTCGTTGTAGGTGCCGGTTTCGTAGGCTGACCACTGTACAATTTCGAGCGGAACGGTGAAGAAGGCTTTCGCGGTGCCAAACGCGCGCTCGAGATAAGCGTCTTTGTCGAGGTATTTGGTCATCGCCGGGTAGCACTTGGCGACTTGGTACATGTTGTAGTAAAGAAGGACGATATGGGGGTAATCGTAGATTCTCCAGAGGTGCTTCTTTCCGCTCGGGTCGTCTTTGGGGCTGTCACGATTTACTTTCCAGTTTGGAATGCCATAGATGGCATAGGGATAGGGTTCTTTGTCGGTTTCTTGCAGACCGCCCCAGACAAAGTTTTTGAGATAGCTCTCGACCGCATCAATCTCGGGCTGCGACGGGTAGAAAATGTTTTTCCCCGCAATATAGGGAGCCTTGCCCAGAGCAGGATCATCGGAAGCGACGGCGTAGGACTGCAAGTTGTCCAGATCGTCGGGGCTGCGCAGAACCTCATGCTTCATATCCCATTGAGAAAACACGGTGTTATACCACTTTGAGGGATCTTTGATTTGCTCGTGGGAGATGAGGAACGAAGCTCGTTTCTTGAAGAGCGTTTCGAGAGGCTCGGTGACAAAGAATTCGAGCGAGAGAGATTGCGCGTCGCCGTAGTTTACTTTCAGAAGATTCTCGCCTAAACGCGAAAAGTGAACTTTGTAGACGTGAACGTCCTTGCCACGCTCTCCAACGTATTCAACTTGCGTGGCTTCCGGGTGCTCGGCCGCTACGCTCTGGGTTTTGTTGCGGGTGTGAAGGGAAAACATAGCGGTCAAATCGGTGGGGACCGTCATTCCCGGGACAACGTTGATATCGAAGACGCCTTCCTCGTAAAGAACATTTCGGACAGCGGCATAGTCCTGGGCCCAGCGGAAGCGGAATTGGTACGTTGTGGAATCACCGGATTGTCCGCTCGGTTTCAGCAGCAAATTAGTCTGCGGCAGCCGCCAGGAGCCGCCTTTCGCTCGCAACTCTTCCCCTGCTGCTGCAGAGTGAAGATAGTAGGCGACACCCCGTCCAAAACGCTGCGGCTCAAAGTATTCGAGACCGCTGTCGGCGGCCGGCGTCATTACCAAGTAGGGCCCTTCGGTGTTGGTGCGCATCCAGAACAGGAATGAACCGTTACCTGCTGTTAAAGTGTGCGGAATGAGGCGCTTGGTGTAGGTTTCGGTTTTGTCCCAAACATACTGGGTATTGAACTGGATAGGCAGCGCGAGATCACCAATCTCAAGCTCACGCATGGAGGCATTTTTAAGCGAGATGGTCCAGACCAGCGCGTTATCTTCAAGGTGAAAACTTTCGGTGGCCTGCAAATCACTGATCGGATTGACCTTCCGGCCTTCGCCGTTGACGCCCCATTTAAAAAGACCAGCGGTCGCGCCATCTTGCAGCTGGACTTCGATGCGTAGAGCGGACGAGGTGAGGGGATCGAAGTCAATGCTGGTGAATTGGTCGGCCGCGACGGGATAGCCGCCGGGAGCAACCACTTCCTTCCAGTCGTCGCCGTTGCGATAGAGGATGCGCCAGCTCTTGGGGAGCTTGCCGGGGTTGGCGTCGTCGTCGTGAGTGGCCCAATAAACCTGGACAGAGTGGACTTGTCTTGGCTCGGGAAAATCGTACTGGACCCATTCAGCGGTTCCCTTCTTGCCAAACCACACAAACCGCGGGACTTCCGAGTCATGAGAATTCTCTGGCATCAGGTCATCGCTCAGGGCGAAAAGCCCCTGTGATCGGATCGAGGCGGAAGGGCGCGCGAGGGAAGCGAGAGTGGGCACGAGCTCGCCGATCTTGAAGTTGGCGGACTGTTCGGCCGGCTCAGCGTCGAGAAAGGCGGCCGAGGCTTTCTTCCAATCCTTCTCGCCCGTAGAGCGGTAGCGAATGAGCAGGTCGCCGAGGGTGCGGCCTCGAGCGATGTAGTCGGTGTCGTATTTGTCGTGGACATGCTTGAGGCTGGTTACGCCGGCGGTGGAGTAGTCGAGTTGAAAGTCAGTGTTATGAAGGGATTGAGCGGAAGATAAGGGAGGGAGGGAGAAGGAGATCAGGAAGAAGAGGGCGGATGGGAAGCGCACGCGAGTTCCTCCGAGAAGAAAGTAAGCGCTTGCAATGTAGCACAGTGCATATATTATGCAATCTAAATGGGCGGCACTCCCGGCTGCGTGCGGCCGCCGGGCACGTCCGGAAGGGTGACTGCACCACCCGAGATTTCCCGGAGGATCGATGACCTCGGAATCTGGGGACTGGTTAAGTCTCAGAGCATAGATGGCATGGATTCATAGATTAAGGATAGAAACAGGAATATGAGCTCAAACGCGAGCACGGCTGAGCGGAAGGTCAGGAGAGGGGCGGGAGTGGCAGTTCTCGCGATCGGCGGAGCGATTTTGGTATGGGCCTCACTGGCTCAGGAACGGCAAGAAAAGAAGCTGCCGACGCCCGGACCAATGCTCGAGCAGGGGTATATCGACTTGGAGACGCCGGCTTTTTCTGTGCGATTGGTGAAGTCTTCTCAGACGATCGCGTCGCTCAAGCCGAAGCGTGAGGGAGAGTTCGACTTTACGCCTGGCGACCTGCTCGTCGAACGATCCAAAGATGGTTACTACCACTTGGGCGACATCGACCTACGGCTGCGGACGGGCAATTCAGGCGAGTGGAAGAGCTATTCGACGGCTTTGAAGCGCACCGCCGTGACTGCGCTTCCGACACCAGGGCAAACTCTCGCCGCGGCTGATCTGGCGCCGACGCTGCCTTCCGAGATTCCCGTACAAGTTGTGCGGACCTGGGGACTTCAGGGAAGCAATCTCGCCTTGCGGTTTACATTAAAAAACAAGACATCTCAACCGGTGCAGATTGGAGCGCTGGGCATCCCGATGATTTTCAACAACGTACTCAACGACCGCTCGCTGGAGCAGGCCCACGCGATTTGTTCGTTTTACGATCCTTATATAGGAGAGGACGCGGGATATTTGCAAGTGACGCGATTGAGCGGGCACGGGCCGGCCCTGCTGGTGCTTCCCCTTGGTAAGACTCCGTTTGAGGCATACAGCCCGATCCTCGATGAGCGCCGCTCTGCTGCTGCCGAAATTTTCCGTGACCCAACACCGCGAGGGATTACGTTCGAAGGATTCTACGAATGGATGGTGCACTCCGCTGCTTACGCGGAGAACGAATGGAAGAAGGCCACGCCTTGGAATCCGCCCACGCAGGCGACGCTGGCACCCGGGGAATCGAGGACGTATGGAGTGGAGTTTGTGACATCGGATTCGATTCGAGACATGGAGAAGACCCTCGCGGAGAACGCGACGCCGGTAGCGGTCGGAATCCCTGGGTATGTCCTGCCGATGGACATGGAGGCGCGATTGTTTCTGAAGTACCCCAAAGCAGTGAAGTCGATGACTGTGGAGCCTGCCGGGTCGATGACGATAAAGGAAGAAGCGAGCAAAGCCGGAGGGTGGAAAAGCTATTTGGTGCAAGGAAAGCAGTGGGGACGGGCGAGGCTGACGGTTACTTACGCGGACGGGCTGGTGCAGACAGTCCACTATTTTGTGACGAAGCAGGAGGCGCAGGCGCTGGCGGACATGGGACGCTTCCTCACGACGAAGCAGTGGTTTACCGACACCAGCGATCCTTTTCATCGGGCTCCTTCGATCATGACCTACGATCGGGAAGCGAACGAAATCGTGATGCAAGACAGCCGAGCGTGGATTGCGGGACTTGGGGATGAAGGCGGTGGAGGCGCATGGATAGCGACGATCATGAAGCAACTCGGCGAGCCGGACAAAGAAGAACTCGTGAAGTTCCAGGAGTTCGTGGACAAGGTGCTGTGGGGCGGCTTGCAGTACAAGGATGGCCCGAAGAAATTTGGCGTGCGGAAAAGCCTTTTCTATTACCAGCCGGATCAGATGCCCGCGGGATTTTATCGAAAGGATTTCGATTGGAGCAGCTGGACGAGCTGGAACAAAGCGCACGCGGAACGAGTAGACCGCTCTTTTGACTACGTGCATGTGGTTGCGGCGGACTGGGTTTTGTACCGGCTGGCGCGTAATTACGAAGGTTTAGTTACGAATCATCCGTGGGACTGGTATTTGACAAACGCATATGAGACGTCGATTGCGATGGTGAAGATGGCGCCGGAGTATGCGGTGTTCGGCCAAATGGAAGGAGATATTTTTCTCGAGGTGCTGGCGGACCTGCGACGGGAAGGGATGAATACGCAAGCAAACGACCTGGAAGCGAAGATGCGGGTGCGGGCGGAGCGATGGAAAGCCGAAGCGTATCCGTTTGGGAGCGAGATGCCGTGGGACTCGACGGGACAAGAAGAGGTTTACGCGTGGATGAAATACTTCGGCTATCAGGAAAAAGCGGACGTAACTTTGAACGCCATCCTTGGCTACGATCCCACTATTCCGCATTGGGGCTACAACGGCAGCGCGCGACGGTATTGGGATTTTATTTTCGCCGGCAAGTTTCGGCGGCTGGAACGGCAGTTGCATCACTATGGTTCGAGTCTGAATGCGATTCCCCTGCTGGCGGAATACCGTGAGCATCCGGACGATTTTTACCTGTTGAGAGTGGGGTACGGCGGAACGATGGGAACGATTTCGGATATCGATGAGGAAGGATTTCTTGCGCCGGCGTTTCACGCATTCCCCGACGCGTTGAAACCGGATGGGATTACGGGAGACGACGGCCCGAATCTGTTCGGGCACGCGTGGAACACGGCGACCTATATTGTGCACCACCCCGAATTCGGGTGGGTGTCGTTTGGTGGAAACACGCGCGTGGACGGGGACATCGTGAAGGTCACGCCGCTCGATTCGTTTAGAATTCGCGTGTACGTCGCGTCCGCTGGAGTGTGGCTGACGCTGGACGCCGGGCAATTCCAAGAGATTGAAGTGAATTCGAAGACGGGAGCGATACGTCTTGGGCTTTCGCCCTCGACAGAATTCTTGCACTCTGCGCGGCTACACGTCGAACAACCTGCAAAGATGAGAGGCTCGGCGAACTATCAGCCCGCGAAATCCATCCAGCAAGAACGCGGGGCGTATGTGATCCCGCTCGGCAAGGGGATAACGTGGGTGGATCTCGCCGCGAATCCATAGCGAGGTTTCGGAGTTGCGGAAACACATTACAGAGGCCGGGGCAGTGTCTGAAGGAATTCATCCAAGGGCATCGCGAACAGCACCCTTGATCACTCGTGTTGGATCGCGATGCCGAATTCCTGGGCGCCCACAGATCATTGGAGTTGGTCTGCTTGGTCCAGGAAACGAATACGACGAATGAACGCCCCCTGACAATTGTCTCGGCGGGTCTTAGGAGGTTCTTGTGAGGAAGTTCTTGGTTGTTCCATCGCTGATGATTTTGTCTTTGCCGGGGATCGCGCAGGCGCAAGCGCCCAACGCTGCACAGGTCTCGGAAGAAAAAATTATCAAAGTCCGGCCGCTGCCGTTGAATAGCGTGCGGCTCACCGGAGGGCCGCTGAAAAACGCGCAAGAGCTTGACGCTAAATACTTGCTGGAGCTGGAACCGGATCGGATGCTCGCCTATCTCCGCCAGCGCGCGGGGCTTGAACCCAAGGGGAAACCTTACGGAGGATGGGATGGGGCAGGACGACAATTAACCGGGCACATCGCAGGGCACTATCTTTCGGCTGTGAGTCTCATGTGGGCGGCCACGGGCGACGAGCGTTTCAAGGAGCGCGCCAACTACATCGTGAGCGAACTGAAAACAATTCAGGATGCGCAGGGAGACGGATATCTCGGGGCGCTGATGGACAATCAGGGCGTCGATGGGAAAATCCATTTCCAGGAACTCTGTAAAGGAATTATTCGCTCCGGGGGATTCGATTTGAATGGACTTTGGTCTCCGTGGTACGTGGAGCACAAAATCTTTGCGGGGTTACGGGACGCCTACCGCTACACGGGCAACCGCACGGCGTTGGACGTGGAGATCAAGTTCGCGGGCTGGGCTGAGAGTATCGTTTCCAAGCTTGACGATGAGCAAACGCAGAAGATGCTAGCGACGGAATTCGGAGGAATGAACGAGGTAACCGCCGATCTGTATGCCGACACAGGCGATCCGCGTTGGCTGGCGCTATCGGGCAAATTTGAGCATCGCGCCATCATTGATCCACTTGCCGCGGGTCAAGACATTCTTGGGGGCAAACACGGGAACACGCAAGTACCCAAAATGATTGGGTCGCTTTCGAGATACATCTACACCGGCGATGAAACCGACCACAAAGCCGCGACATTTTTCTGGGATGAAATAGCGCTGCATCACAGCTTTGCGACCGGGGGACACGGCAAGAACGAATATCTCAGCCAGCCCGACAAGCTGAACAACATGATCGATGGACGCACGGCGGAAACCTGCGACGTCTACAACATGATCAAAATGTCGCGGACGCTCTTTTCGGTTGATCCAGAGATACGCTATGCGGACTTCCACGAGCGCGCGCTCTTCAATCACATTCTTGCTTCGCAGGATCCCAATGATGGCCGCGTGTGTTACATGGTGCCGGTGGGCCGCGGCGTACAACACGAATACCAGGACAAGTTCGAGGACTTTACTTGCTGTGTGGGGAGCGGCATGGAGAGCCATGCGCTTCACGGATACGGCATTTACTACGAATCCGCGGACAAACTTTGGGTGAGCTTGTATGCGCCCACACGCGCGAATTGGGAAGCCGAAGGGGTGCAAGTGGAAATGGAGACCGATTTCCCGATGGGCGAGACCGCATCTCTAAAGCTCACCCCCAAGTCAGCGAAGAAATTCACTTTGGCTTTGCGGCGGCCGTATTGGGCGGGGGCGGGTTTCAGCGTCAAGGTGAATGGCCACGCTTTGAAGGATTTGCCCAAGGCAGATTCGTACGTCGAGATCACGCGGACGTGGAAAAAAGGAGATACGGTGGAGTTGGTTTTGCCGAAGACGCTTCGCAAAGAGCCTCTGCCTGACAACCCGGAGCGATTTGCGTTGATGTGGGGACCGCTGGTGCTGGCTGGGGATCTCGGTCCAGAACGGCAGGAGCGGGAAGGGCGAGCGCGGCGAAACGCGGCCGGGGAAGATGCGCCCGTGTTGGTGGCCGCTGCGGAGCCGGTGGAGAGTTTTCTGAAACCGGTGGCGGGCAGGCCGGGAACATTTGTGACTTCCGGTGTGGGACTGACGTCGGACATCACATTTGTGCCATTTTACCAATTGCCGCGGCGACGATACGCGATCTATTGGGACATGCTCACCCCGGAAGAGTGGAAGAAAAAGTCGGAGGCTTTCGCGGCTGAACAGGAAAAACAAAAGAAGCTTGAGGCGGCGACGGTGGCGTTTGCGCAACCGGGACAAATGCAGACGGAACGCGATTTCAACCAGCAGGGAGAGGACACTGCGCCCGTTCAACTGATGGAGCGTTATGGGCGGCGGGGGACGAAGTGGTTCTCGTTTGATGTGCCGGTCGACGCAAGCCGTCCGATGGGACTGGTAGTTACGCTTAGCAATGACGCGCGACGAAAGGGATCTTTCGATATTTTGGTGGACGGAACGAAAGTGGGAGAACAGGCGACGGAGAGGCGCAGCCCGGAGCAGGACGTGCGGTTCTTCGACGTTGAGTATTCCATTCCCGCCGAGTTAGTCGAAGGCAAGCAGAAAGTGACGGTGCGCTTCGAAGCCTCCAGCGGAGGCGATATTCCAGGCGTGTTTGGGATTCGAACAATCCGTATCGACGCGCCGCATTGAAGGAATTCAGTGTCTGCTGCGGAATAAGGCTACGCCCCCCGCGGGAGACGTCATAGGACAGGAAACTGCCCGGGCGTTTCAGGAATGCTGTTCGCGATGGCGCATGATGAATTCCTTCAGGTATTCACCCGCTTCCGTGATGTGTTTCCACAGAGCTTTAGAGGCCAGCTCGGGATTTTTCGTCCTGCAGGCTGCAAGAAGCTCGCGGTGGGCGCGGCCGGCGCGGTGGAGGTCGCGTGTGAAGACGAGATGCAGGCGAGTGTAACGGTCACAGTTAATGTTCAAGGTTTTCAAAAAGGAGAGCATGAAGGGGCGATTGGCGGGGGCGTAGAGCGCGGAGTGGAAGCTCCAGTTCCACTGGCCCCAGGACTTGACTTCCGAATCTTTTTCGAGGGACTGCTCGTAGCGGACGAGGATGTCTTCGGCGCGCTGAAAATCCTCTTCCTTGGTGTTCGGGATCGCCTGACGCAACATATAACATTCGAGAACAGCACGCGTTTCGAACATCTGCATGATCTCGTCGGGTGAGAGTGCGGAGACCACGGCGCCGTGGTTGGCGACAATGGTGATAAGACCTTCGGCGGCCAAATGGCTAAGGGCCTCGCGCACGGGAATGCGGCTAATCTGAAATTCGGTGGCAATGGCGTCCTGGCGAAGCTGTTCGCCTTCGCGGAGTTCGCCGCTGAGGATTTTGTCGCGAAGACGCTCGACGACGGCGGCAGAAAGAGATTGACGGCGGATGGGATCCGATTTTCTCGGGGAGATAGTTTCGATCTTCGGGCGAGGCTTCATGGCCTTCATAGTCGTAGGTTCACCAAACAAAAATCACCGCAGCAAACGGGCCAGACACTAAGAGCAAAAGTTTGACCGAATTTGCAAAGCGGGGCGGAGCTGACTGGGGCGGAATTGCCGCTCGAGTTTTAGGGACGGCTCTGCGCACCTTGTTGAGACTATAAAATAAATGTCAAATTTACAACTCTCAGCGAGAGAAGCTGCCGTCCACCATTCTCCAGATCGAAAGCGGATTAGCGTTTTGCAGTTCGGAGGGAAGGGCGGAATCCGGGAAATCTTGATAGCAGACGGGACGGGCAAAGCGAAATATCGCCTGCGAGCCGACGGAGGTGGTACGGCTGTCGGTGCTGGCAGGATAGGGTCCACCGTGAACCATGGCGTGACAAACTTCAACGCCTGTGGGATATCCGTTGAAAAGGATGCGGCCGACTTTGTGTTTCAGTACTTCGAGCAAGTCGGAGAACTGCCGAAGGTCTTCCTCAGTGCCGTGAATCGTGGCGGTGAGATGGCCACTGAGACTTCGAGCGGCGCCGAGCAGGTCTTGCTGGTTGGAGAAACGAACCAATAAAGTCGAAGGGCCGAAAACCTCGGCGCTTAGATCCGGACTGCTCAGCAAACTGGAAACATCTGTTTGAAAGACTGCGACTCCTGCGAGGAAGGCCGGGCTGGAAGCTGGCCGTTCGCCTTCCGCAACCAGGGCGAGATTTGAGCGGCCTTTGCGATTCTGGATTTCACGTTGGTACGAGTTTCGAATGCCGGAAGTCAGAAGCGTGTGCTTGGGGGAATGGACTACCTTATCTTGAAATTCGGGCAGGAAATCCGGCGAAGAATCCTGTTGAGGGAGAAAAACCAAACCAGGTTTAGTGCAGAATTGCCCGCTTCCGAGCGTGAACGAACCGTAAAGCTGAGACGCGATCTCTTTGCCGCGCGCCGCCATGGCGCCGGGAAGAATGAATACGGGATTTGTGCTGCCCATTTCGCCGTAGAACGGGATGGGCTCCGGGCGACGGACCGCCAAGTCCATCAGGGCTCTCCCTGCGGGAATGGAGCCGGTGAAACCAGCGGCTTTGACGAGTGGATGTTGTACGAGCTTCGCGCCAACTTCTGTTGCGGAATCGAAAAGGAGGGAGAAGACGCCTTCGGGCAAACCTTGTTCGCGAACGCAGTCTCGAATCGCGCGCCCCGCGAGTTCGCTCGTGCCGGGATGAGCAGGATGCGCTTTGACGATCACGGGGTTTCCGGCGGCCAAGGCGGAAGCCGTATCTCCACCAGCGACCGAAAAGGCGAGCGGGAAATTGCTAGCTCCAAAAACAACGACGGGTCCGAGAGGATGCAACATCGAGCGGATATCCGGTTTGGGCAAAGGCTTGCGTTGAGGATCGCCGTGATCGATACGAGCGGATACCCAGGAACCTTCCTCGAGAACAGAGGCAAACAGCCTGAGCTGATTGCATGTGCGGGCTGTTTCCGATTTCAGGCGAGGCTCGGAGAGGGCGGTCTCATCGTGGGCGCGCGCTACAAGCAAATCGGCGATCGATTCGAGTCGAGAAGCGATGAGGTTGAGAAAGGAAGCTCGCCCGCGCCCAGACAAGCGAGAATAGCTGGAAAAGGCTTCGCTGGCGATCATCGCGGCTCGCTCAACGTCTTCCGAGCTTGCCGAAGAAAAAGTAGTGTCGATTTTTTGGCCGGTTGCCGGATTCCACGCGTTGAAAGGACCGGCGGTGGATGTGGAGTCGCGAAAACCGACTAGAGATTTCCCAAGGATTTCCATGGCGGGCATCCGTTATTTCGCGCCTTGCCGTAGCCGCAGTTCGGTGCTGGCTCTTTGCGGCCGGGTGCGAAGCGCGCGGTGGATCAGATCCATCGTCGCTTTCAGTTCTCCGCCGGTGAGGCGAAGCTTTGGCGCCCTGACGTCGGCGCTTCCCACGCCGAATTCTTCTTGCACGAGCTTGATGAGCTGAACAAATTTCGGGACGGTATCGAGGCGCAACAAAGGCAGGAACCAGCGATACAGCTCGAATGCCTGTGTAGATTTCCCCTGGATGCCGTAGTCGAAAAGATCTACCGATTCGCGCGGCAAGGCGTTGGCCAAGCCAGCAATCCAACCGACTGCTCCCACGCCGATGCTTTCGAGAATGGCGTCGTCAACGCCAACGAGAATAGCGAGGCGGTCATCGAGCAAAGCGCGAATCGCGGAGACGCGCCGAACGTCGGCACTCGATTCTTTCACCGCTTGGAAATTGGCGCGCTCGGCAGCAAGCTCACGGATCTGCTCGGGCAGAAAGTCCGTGCCATAGGCGATCGGATTGTTGTAGAGCATGCCCGGAAGAGGGGTGGCGTCGAAGACCGCGGAAACGTGCGCCCTCATCTCTGGCCAATCGCCGCGATAGACGTAGGGCGGCAGAATCATCAGACCGTCGCAGCCGACGGCGTGAGCTTGTTTGGCAAGGCTTACCGCTTCAGCGGTGGTGAGGGCGGAAATGGCCGCGACAACGGACCCGCGCCCCTTCAGAGCTTTGACGCAGGTATTCAGAACAGCAATTTTTTCGTCGAAAGAAAGCGCCCCGCCTTCGCCCAACGAACCCAGAGCGACGACTCCTGTGCATCCATTCTCGACGAGCCACTGGCAATGGTTCGTCATAAAAGCGTGGTCAATCCGAGAACCGTTCGCGAAGCACGTTGTGATTGCAGGAATAACACCTTGCCACTTCATTGTGATCCTCCAAGGCGTGAGGCCGGGCTCGCGGGCGAAGAGATTGCCGCAAGACTCGAGCAACGCACGGGGAATATCGGTGGACGCGAGGAGTCCATGGTCCATCCGAACAGAAATTCAGCAGCCGCCCCGCAGACACGTCCCTGGCAGGGGCCCATTCCGCAGCGGGAGTGCAATTTGGCGGCGCGCCAAGAGGCGTACCTGCGGGCATCTGCAAAGGAGATATCTTCGCAGCGGCAGAGGAGCGTGTCGGATTCTGCGAGAGTCGCGAGTTCGGGGCGCAGCGCGAAAGCTTTCTTCATCGCATTCACGACTTTTCGATAACGGGCGCGCGTTGCGAGAAGTTGTTTTGCGGAGATTATACGACCGGCTGCGGCGTAGCCGGCGATTTGACCCTCGACGATCGAAAGTTCCATACCTCCGATTCCTGTTGGCTCGCCTGCGCAGTAAACACCGGGCTGAGAGGTCTCCTGAAGCTCGCTCACTTCGACGCAGGCGTCCGTCACGCTGCATCCGAGCGCGCGGGCCAGCTCAAGGTTTGGAACGAGATGAAATCCGCAAGCCAGGTAGTCGCACTGGATTTGGCGGACACGATGGTGATCGGAGATTTGCACCGACTGCAGGCGGTCTCGTCCAATTGCCGCGACCGGCCAACTACTCATGAGGTAGGGGGCGCGTCTACAGCGAAATCTAAGCTGCGCTGCTTCCACTAGCTTACGGGGAAACGATGCCATTGCCAGCGTGAAAGCGCGGAGTTCGTGGAAGGGCGCTTGTTCGCAGATGCATAGGACATCTGCTCCGCGTTCGCTCAGGTAGGCAGCCACCGCGAGAAGAAGCGGGCCGGTTCCGGCGACGACAACCCGCTTGCCTTTCACGGGCAAACCGGACTTCACCAGGGCCTGCAGGCCTCCGGCACCGAAGACGTTCGGCAGGGTCCAGCCTGGGAACGGGAGAAAAAGTTCGCGTGCGCCGGTTGCGAGAATCAGCTTGCCGTACAAGAGCTGGCAGAGCGAATGGTCCGACTCTGCTTCCAACGCGCCATTCTGGGCGTAGAAAACGCGCGTGCCAGCCATAACTATGACACCGGATTCCGAAAGCTGATCCAGCCAACGTCCTGCCTCAGGGTGATGCGAAGCGTTCGCACCGCCACGCCAGATTTGTCCGCCGGGAGCAGGATTGTCATCGATCAACGCGACGCGCGCGCCAGACTCAGACGCGGCAACTGCAGCGGCAATTCCCGCTGGGCCTGCGCCAATCACAGCAACGTCGAAGCTCCGTTCGGCAACACTATCCATGAGCGTTGATTTCCATATTCGCTTCACACAATACCTGGCAGCTCCGCTGGTGGATTCGGCCGTTGATCTCCACGCGGCATTCAAAACAAGTTCCCATACCGCAGAGTGGAGCGCGCGGCTGGCCGGAGACCGATGTGCGACAAACGCCGGTCGAAAGCAGTACGGCCACGGCGACTGTCGATCCAGCCGACACTTCTACCGGCGTGCCGTTTACCCGAACCGTAAGAGTTTCAGACATGCGTTTCAACCCTTGTTTCAATGACCATCTGTCTGGACGGCAAGTAAGGCTGGGGCGGAATCGCGGGAGCTTGTCCGAGAATCTGCGCGCAAATCAGCTTGCCGGTTGCCAAAGAAGTGGTGATCCCCAATCCTTCATGCCCTGTCGCGATGTACAGAGTTGGATCCTCGAGCCATGGACCGATCAACGGAAGTTTGTCCGGAGTCGCGGGACGAAAACCCGTCCAGATGCGGATGCCGGAAAAAGTAGCCACAGCAGGCAGGTATTCGAATGCCCGCTGTAACATGCGCGAGAGAATGGCTGATTCGACTTCATTGTGCTCGACGTCGTACTGGCGAGAAGAACCGATAAGAAGCTGGCCAGTCTTCCGAGGCTGGATGTTGAAGGCAACGGAATCACTGGTGAGCGCGTGAGCGGATTTGAGGTAACCCAGCTCGACCAGTTGATGACGAACCGTATCCGGATAGCGATCGGTGATAACCAGATGACCTTTGCGAGGCTTGACTTGAATGCCCGGAGTCAGCGTTGGAGAGAACTGCCCAGCGGCATTGATCAAGCGGCCGGCGCTGAGGGTGGTGCGATCGGCCAGACGGGCATTTCCTTTTCCGAGCGAAACAACTGATTTCCCAGTCTGAAGGGAAGCGCCCAAGGCGATCGCTTTTTCGAGAAGAAAAGAGGCAGCAGCCGGCGGATATATCACTGAATCCCCCGCGACCAAGAGTCCGCCCGCCAGAGATGCGCGAAGATGTGGCTCGGCTTCGTGCAAAGCTTGAGGATCGAGAATTTCCGCGGGAACATCGCGGGCGCGGTAGTAGTCACACTTTCGACGGACTTCCGACATTTCTTCCTCGTCGACAGCAACCCAAATCGTCCCACATCTTTCGAACTCAACCTTAGGCGGTAGCTCCTCGCGGAGTTCTTCCCAGAGAACCTGAGAATAGCGGGTCAGAGAAAACTGAGCTTCGGAGTCGTCCATCACCACGACGTGGCCCATCGAGGCGCCGGTTGATCCGGACGAGGTAAATCGCTCTTCAATGACGGTGACGCGCAATCCAGCCTTGGCGAGCTCGAAGGCGCAGGCTGCGCCGACGATTCCCGCGCCAACAATCAAGACATCAGCCGAACGCGTCATGCCTGAATGCCGTACCGGAACGAGTCGCTCGGATCAAAGATGAAATCCGCGTCGGAGGTGATGAATGCAGAGCCCTTGATCACCGGGATGATTTCGCCGTTCTCGATGCGCACTTGACCTTCAAACACGCTCCCAACAATACTCTCTTGCCGCCAGACCTCTCCCGGTTTGAGCTTGCCATCGGCGTAGAGACACGCAAGCTTGGCGCTGGTTCCCGTGCCGCACGGCGAACGGTCGTAGGCTTTTCCAGGACAAAGAACGAAATTCTTGCTGTTGACGCCCGGAATTTGTGAGGGACTGAAGAGTTCAATGTGATCGATTTCTCGTCCGTCAGCGCCCTTGATTCCCTTTCTCTCGAGGGCCTGACGAATCGCCCACGTAAATTGCGTGAGCTCGTCGATGTTGCTGAGCATGAGATCGAAGGAGTGGTTGTTGACGAGGAAGAACCAATTCCCACCCCAGGCCACGTCCCCCCGCACGGTCCCGTAACCAGGAACGTGGACGGCGACGCATGTGGCAGTGCGGTGGCTGGGCACATTTGCGACGGAAACTTCGCCAGTTTCCAGTAGAGTTGCCGAAACCGTGCCTACCGGCGTGTCGATCTTATGCTCCCCGCCGCCAATTCGTCCCAGGTAGGAGAGGGTTGCTATCAGTCCGATCGTTCCGTGGACGCACATCCCAAGATAGCCAACATTATTAAAGAAGATCACTCCGGTCGCGCTTCCCTGTTTTACGGGCTCGCAAAGGAGCGCCCCGACAACAACTTCCGAACCACGCGGCTCGTTGACCAATGCACGCCGCAAGAAATCGTACCTTTCCTCAAACTCGTCCAGTCGCAACGCCATAGTGTCAGATGCCAGTACCGGGCCGCCGGAAACAATGATGCGAGTCGGTTCGCCTCCCGTGTGTGAGTCAACTACGTGAACGTGCTCCAGTCTTTCAAACATGGAATTCAGGATTCATCCTCCCTCAAGGGTCGGGTTTGCAGCGTGATAGTCCCTCAAAGCTCGACAGATCGAGGGGTAATCTATGAATTTACCTAACGCAAACCATTCGCGATCATTAAATGACTTTGCATATCGGGGTCTCTGCAAGGTCTCGATAAGTGCTCGACGTCAGCAAAAAACCGACATTTCAAAAAGCTCTAAGCCAACAAGTCACGCCTGCCGATTCAGGTGACTTTGCATACAATATACATATTTTCGTCCGAGAGCAATCTCCATTTGGTTCAACTTCCCAAAACTCAGGGTTGAGCCAGTGCCCCGCTACAAAGTCTTAAGGCCTCGCAATGAGGAAGCCAAGAAGATCCGCCTCGAACGTTTCAGTTTTTTTGGAACGCTTCCGAACCGACAACCCTAAGAGTGAGGACGATCCGAAAGTTGACCGGCCGGACTCGGGATGGGAAGCAAGAAACGAGCTTGACGGTCGTATATCATATTTTGTATACAGTCCATCAGCAGGGAACCGCAGTCAAGTTCGTACCACAAGTGGCGGCGATGCGAACCTTGTACATTCTGGTTGCCTGATTTTCGCCAAGCTACTACGTTAATTTTGGGCTGTAAGAGAGCAATCTGTCGCAGGGCAAACTCCCACCGGAGGTTAAGCTCCGAATGAAACTCGACTGGCAGCGCGCTATACTCGTCCTTGTTCTCTCCGGCCTACAGGCGCCCGCACTTTGGGCGCAGGGCACTCGAGACGACTATCAACGCGCCGAGAAATTTCTCCCGGGTAACTTGCGGCACAGGCTTTATGTCGCCGATGTGGCCCCGCACTGGATCGCCAAATCCAATCGTTTCTGGTACCGCAAGGTCAGTCCCAAGGGAAACGAGTTCTTTTTGATCGACTCAGCGCAAAACACCGCCAAGCCGGCGTTCGACCAGACGCGTCTCGCAGCCGCCCTCTCTAAAGAAACAAAACGCGAATATAAGCCCTTGGAACTGCCCTTCGACACTTTCGAGTTCTCCGAGGACAACAAGTCGATTCATTTTCAAATTGAAAGCACAACCTGGAACTG
>Ga0070735_10001302_pt1 | contig 24470 bp, 18 predicted proteins | sample Coa_R1_FD_66443 | JGI IMG/M metagenome (GOLD analysis project Ga0070735, IMG submission 66443) | Surface soil microbial communities from Centralia Pennsylvania, which are recovering from an underground coalmine fire - Coalmine... | ecosystem: Environmental > Terrestrial > Soil > Unclassified ...
GTCGGGCTGCGGAATTTCGGCGATCTCGCCGCGGACCCGGTGTTCCGCACCGCGCTTGCCCACAGCCTGGCGTGGGAGCTGGCGGCTGGCGTCGGCCTGACGGTCTGCGGCCTCGGGCTCGCCCTTCTCATCCGTCAGAGCCGGGCGCATGCGCCGGCACTCTCGGCGATCTTCTTTCCGGCACTCCTGCCGGCCACGGTCGTCGCCGCGGTCTGGACCCTTGTTCTCTCCCCGTTGGACGGGCTCCTGAACACCATCCTGAACCGGATAGGCGCGGGAGGGCTGGCGGCCGACTGGCTCGGCGACGTGCATCTCGCGCTACCAGCTCTCTTCGTGGCGTGGGCCTGGTCGGCGGTCGGTATCGGCACGCTGCTCTTCTGGGCGGCGCTCCGGTCGATCGGCCGCGAGTACCTCGAGCTGGCGCTGGTGGAAGGCGCCGGAGCGTTCTGGCGGTTTCGGCACGTGCTTCTGCCCGCGGTGCGGCGCACCGCCATCCTCGCCGTTTTGATCAACGCAGCGCTCGCCGGGCAGGTCTTCGATCTCATCATGGTCACGACCGGTGGCGGTCCGGGCTACGCCACCATGCTGCTCCCGGTCGATATGTACGGCCGGGCGTTTGGGGGCCGCACCGGTGAGGGCGCGGCGGTTGCGGTTGTCCAGATCGTCCTCGGGCTGGTTCTGGCGGGCCTTGCCCTTCTCCTGAGCCGGCTCCCGCACGCGAGCATGAGTGGGGACGGCACGGTCGATCGGCCGATCCGTCGGCCGGCGGGAACCTGGGTCGCTACGGCCGCGCTGTTTCTCCTCCTGGCGTTGCTTCTGCTTCCCCTCGCCTGGCTGCTGGCGGTAGCGCTCGGTTGGGGAGCGCTGACGGTCGGCTCGCCGGCGCCGACCCTGAGTCCGGCCACCTGGGGATGGGATAACTTCTCGAGTGTCTGGTCGCTGGGCATGGGTAGCGGCCTGAAGACGAGTCTGGTCCTGGCGGCGGGTGCTACCGTCCTGACCCTCGGCCTCGCGCCGCCGGCGGCCTTCGCCCTCTTCCGGGGGCATCGGATCTGGTCGGTGCCGGTTGCGATTCTGCTCGGCGTGGGCCTGTTCCAGCCGACCCCGGTGATCATCGTGCCCCTGTTCTCCTTGCTCAAGGCGCTGGGGTTGCTCGACACGCCGTGGGGGGTTCTGCTGCCCGAAGTTGCGCGCAGCCTTCCTTTCGCCGTGCTCCTCCTATGGGCGTTCTTCACCCAGGTCCCGGCGGAGGTGCTGCAGGCCGCGGAAGTCGACGGCGCCGCGCCCTTTCAGCAGCTCTGGCATGTCGCTCTTCCGCTGGTGCAGCCTGCCCTGCTCGTGGCCGGCATCTGGGCCTTCGTCGGGTCATGGAATGAGTACCTCCTGCCAACCCTCGTGTCGCAGGATGGCTCGTTGCAAACCGTGCCGACCCTGCTCGGCAGCTTCATCGGCCGGTTTGACACGCAGTTTGGTCTCCTGGCTGCCGGATCGCTGGTGGCTCTGCTGCCCTCGCTCCTCATCTACCTGGCGTTTCGGCGGCCGGCCGGGACGAGCTTCCTCGGACTGGAGCGGAGATGGGGATGAGACGCCTGATTGTGGGGCTGGTCACGCTCGCGCTGCTCGCCGGTCCGGCTCGCGCGCTGGCCGCGCCGCGCAGCCTTCCCCCGTATGACCCGAGCATGACCGGTACGATTGTCGATTACCGGCTTGCCGGTGTCGAGCCGGATGGGGACCCGATCGATCAGGTCGTGCTGAAAACGCGGCTCGGGCACTCGCGGGGAGTGCCGCCGTTGAACCTTATCATCAGCTCGTACCTGGAGAACTTCAAGCCTGATACGACTCCGATACTGCCGGATCTCCTCAACGGGAGCACGACGGCCCAGAATCTGGGAGGGTTTCTGCAGGGCAAGGCGCTCCTCACCGACGATGCCGGCGACGTGCTCTTCATCGGGAGCTTTGTCGCGGAGGCCTTTCTCGACAACACCAACCATACAGTGATGTCCTTCTTCAGTAGCAGCGGCACATCGATCGGCACGCTGAAGGGGATCTTCTCCCTCCGCAAGACCTCAAACAATGTGCTTCTGTCCGGGTCGTTCCACGGTGGCCTTCTGCTCAGCTCCGACGCGCGGCGGCAGCTGGCGGCCCACCGTGGCCATGCGATGAAACCGATCAAGGACATCATCAGCGCGGTCACGGTGCACCCCGCGCCGATGCTCGGCCGATCGACCAAACCGTCGGCGAGCGCCCCACTCCGCACCGGATACGGTGGCTCCGCCGGCACGACGCGGCATATCAATCCGTGGTCGATCGTGGCGGCGGCGGGCGCCGTGGTCTCGCTGGCGTTGGCGGCCATGCTGTTTCTCATGGAGCGGCGCAAGCAGCGATCTGCCTCCCTACAATGAGGCGCTATGAACATAACGACTGGCTGGAGTGTTCCGCTGCCCGCGCGGGGCGAGCTGATCGGCTTTGCGCTCGCCGTTCTCGCGGCATCCGGCAGTACCGCCGGCCTGGTCGCCCTCGATCACTTCGTCCGCATCCCGAATGGGTCACTGCTGTACCTCCCGGTCGTCCTCGTCGTGGCCGTCACGTTCGGTATGCGCCCGTCCTTGCTGGCCGCAACGATCGCGGTGCTCGAATACGACTTCTTCCTCCTGCGACCGCTCTACACATTCGGCATCGCTCGAATCGAGGACATCCTTGCCTTCGTCGTGTTCGTCGTGGTGGCTGTTCTCACCAGCCAGCTCGCCGCCCGCGCGCGAGAGCGAGCCGAGGCCGCCCAGCGACGAGCCACCGAAAGCACGACGCTCTACGAGCTGGGGCGGGCGCTGATGTCGGCGCGCCACGTCGACGATGTGCTTCACGCCATCACGCAGCGCATAGTCGACGTCTTCCATGTCGATCGCTGTGCCATCTATGTACCGGGTTCCGATTCCAGGCTGGTGCTGGCCGCCCAAACCGTCGCCGGGGGCACGCAGGATCGCGCCTCGCACGCGACGGTGCACTGGGCATTCCAGCAAGGCACCCAGGTGACACTACCCGAAGGTGAGAGCTCCCACGGCACTCTCGATCAAGAGCGCCAGCGACTCTTTGTCCCGCTGCGGACGGCCGATCGGGTCGTCGGAGTCATGGAGATTGGGAGGAAGCGGGCTCCTCGCGAGCGTGTAACCGGGGACAGCCAGCTCGACGCCGACGAGCGGCGGCTGGTCACCAGCTTCGCCGCCCAGGCGACGCTCGTGATCATGCAGGCGGCGGGAGAGGAAGAGCGTAACCGGCTTCGCATTATCGAGGAGAGCGACCGGCTCAAGTCGACCCTGCTCAATGCGGTGTCGCACGACTTGCGGACGCCGCTCGCCTCGATCAAAGCGTCGGCCACTGCGCTGCTGCTCGCCGATGTTCCGTGGTCGCGGGAGCAGGGTCGTGAGCTCTTGCAGGCGATCGACCAGGAGGCCGATCGACTCAATCGGCTGGTCGGCAATCTACTCGACCTGTCACGGATCGAGGCCGGCGTCCTGCGTCCGGTGCTCGACTGGTATGACATGCAGGAAGTGGTGGATGGTGTCCTGCCTCGACTCCAAGCGGTGCTGGGAGATCGACCCTTCGTGGTAGACGTGCAGCCCGGAATCCCACTGGTACAATTCGACCTTCTCCGGATCGAGGAGCTGATCGTCAATCTCTTCGACAATGCCGTCAAGTACACCCCGAGCGGTTCTCCACTCGAGCTCCGCGTGCGGCACGACTCCGGAGGATTGATTCTGAAGGTCATCGACCACGGACCAGGCGTGAGCGATGCGAGCCGGATCTTTGAAGCGTTTTATCAGGGGCGGCTGCACGGTGACGACCAGCCCGGCACCGGACTGGGACTCGCGATCTGCCGGGGCGTCGCGGAAGCGCACGGCGGTCACCTCCACGTCGAGACCACGCCCGGCGGCGGCGCGACCTTCGTCTTGACGCTTCCGCCGGTCCATGCCGGTGACACGGTTCCGGTGTGACCGGAGGTAGCCAGGCGGAAAGCCGGCGCAGGCCACGGATCCTGGTTGTCGACGACGAACCGCAGATCCGCCGGTTGCTGTCGGTTGCGCTCTCGGGCCAGGGATACGGCGTGGAGACGGTTGGCGCCGGAGAAGCGGCGCTCGACAAGCTGAGCTCGGAGCCGTTCGATCTGGTTCTGCTTGATCTGGGACTTCCGGACGAGGACGGCTTGCAGGTGTGCGCACGTCTGCGCGAGTGGTCCCGCATCCCGGTCATCGTGATCTCGGTGCGCGAGGGCGAGCGCGACAAGGTCGAGGCACTGGATAGCGGCGCCGACGATTTCGTTACCAAGCCGTTCGGCACCGACGAGCTGCTGGCCCGAGTCCGCGCGAATCTCCGACGCGTGTCGACCGAAACGGAGGAGCCGGTGGCGAGTATTGGTCCCTTGACGGTTGATCTGGCACGCCGGACAGTGATCCGGGGCTCCGACGAGATCCACCTGACGCCGACCGAGTACGAGCTGTTGCGGGTTCTTGTTCTCCATCGAGGCCGGGTGCTGACGCACCGCCAGCTGCTCCGCGAGGCGCGGGGACCCGCGTACGAGTCGGACACGCCGCTGCTGCGGGTTCACATGGTGGCACTCCGGCAGAAGCTCGCGGTGACACCGAACACCGCGGGGTACATCGCAACCGAGCCGGGAGTGGGATACAGGCTGCTCGATTGACCGGCAGTATCCGGGCCCCGGATAGGTGCAGCCCCCACCGTCCCCGGACGTACTCTTAACACTTTCTCAATATCGGCGGCGGCGTCCTGAACGCTTCCTTAATTCGCCACGCGGTACAACCTGGCACAGACAGGTAACGAGCCGGTGCTAGCGGCTCCAACTGGTATCCGGGGGAGCGAATGGACACTGAAGGACTTCTGACAGTTGCCGATGTCGCGGCCCGACTCAAGGTGAGTCCCGAGACGGTCCGCGAATGGCTACGGAACGATCGCCTGGACGGCTACAACCTGGGAGGACAGGCGGGCTGGCGCATCCCGGAGGCGGCGGTTGAGCGCCTATTGCACGAAAGTGCGAGGAAGCGCACCCGTGGGTGAGCCGGTCTCCGAAGCCGCGCAGCAGTCCACGCGGGCGCCGGCGCCGCCAGGTGGTGGTTCGGCGGCCCTGACACCGGTCGAGCACAAGCTGCGGCGGGCGGTCGGACCGTGGGGCTCGTACACCTGGGGGTATGCCGACGTGGGGGCCGACATCTACGTCGCCCTCGGGCTGGTCCTGGCCGCGGCCGAAGGATTGGCGAATGTGGCATTCCTGTTCGCCGGCCTGATCTACGTCTGCGTGGGGCTCGCCTACACCGAGCTCTCCGCGATGTATCCGCTGGCCGGCGGCGGCCAGCTGTTCGTGTTGCGCGGGCTGGGCGACTTCTGGGGATTCGTTGCGGGCTGGGCAGTGCTGCTCGACTTCACTATCGATATTGCCCTCTTCGCCTACGGCTCGGCCGGCTATGTCGATCACTTCTTCCCCCATCTCAGCCAGGCGCCCTGGATCATCATCGAGTCGGTGGTGCTGGTGCTGTTCCTGCTGGGCTTGAATATCATCGGCGTGCGCGAGTCGTCAAAGCTCAACGAGGTGGCGGCTGCCGTCGACATCTGCGCCGAGACCGGACTGATCTTCGTCGGGTTCCTGTTCTCCTTTGAGCCGACGAGGTACTGGGGTCAGGTGACCATGACGCTCAGCCACTTCAACGCCTCCAACCTCCTGTTCGGCACCTCGCTGGCGATCGTCTCCTTCGTGGGCCTGGAATCGATCTCGCAGGCAGCGCAGGAGACCGTCCGGCCCACCACCGTCATCCCGCGGACCTCGGTCGCGCTCATTCTGACCATCCTCGCCTACGCGATGGCGCTGAGTAATCTTTCGCTCGGTGTTCTGCCCTGGCAGACGTTCGATCAGAGCTCGGTGCAGCCACAGTACTGTCACGGGCTCTCGCAGGCTGCCTGCGCCAACGAGCATCTTGCACATTACAACGCGCCGGTCGCATGGCTGGCGGTAAATCTGCAGTACATCGGCCCGTTCATGGCACCTATCATCGCCGTGCTTGGTGCTGCCCTGCTTCTCATCTCGTCCAATGCCGGTGTCTACGGATCGTCCCGCATCATGTACTCGATGGCCAAGAACAACCTGACGCCGAAGGTCTTCACCTACGTCCAGCCCAGATTCGCGACACCGGTCATCTCGCTTGTCGTATTTTCGGGAATCGCGCTGATCGAGCTGATCTTCTCCGGTCTCACGCCCAATGCCCTGCAGACGCTGGGCGACATGTATGCGTTCGGCGCCGCTACCAGCTACACCCTGGTATTCGTGTCCCTGCTGCGGCTGCGCTTCACCGACCGGCAGACCCCCCGCACCTTCAGGGTGCCGTGGAACGTGACGATTCGCCGCGGCGCCGATCCCGTCGACATCCCGATTGTCGGCGTCCTCGGTCTCCTGGGGATCGCGAGCGTCCTGGTGATGGTCATCCTTACCCATCCCATCGGCCGGATCGCCGGTCCGGTCTGGATTGGATGCGGCCTGGTCGGCTTCTACTTCTACCGGCGGCACAGAGGCAAGCCGTTCTACGGCTCGGTAGAGCGGGACTGGGCCAGAGAGCAGCTCGCGGTGTATGAGGAGTCGGGCGAGACCGAGCTGGCCGACGAGTACCGGCACAACCTGCACCTGGGTGAAGTGAAGGCCCGGCACCAGCGCGAGCGCGAGAGCTAGCCCCGGCACTCTGCTTCACCACCGTGTAGTAAGATGTCAGGTACCCTGCGGGCCGGGCTGCCCGGTGCGCGTCTGGCCAGTTCCCCAAACCATGCGATCCTTCGTTCTCGCGACTCTCAGTCTCGCGGCTCTTCTGGTCCCGCTCCAGCGCGGCGTCTCGACGGCGCAGGCCGGCAGCGTCGCTCCGCAAGCCCTCGCCCTCCCCGCTTCGCTGTTCCCTCGCTGGGCGGCGGTTCACGGGAGGGCGGCGGACAATGCCGCGGCGGACGCCGCGAACGCGATCCACACCGAGACGTCTGCCCAGCTCGGACGCGCCGACGGCTACATTCAGCGCATTGGCTGGAGCCTCCAGCTGCCGCACCGACGGACGTACCGGTTGACTGTGCGCTACAGTGCTGCACAGTTCCAGACGCCGGAGCAGGCCGCTACAGGGCTGGCCGATGCCCGGGTCTCGCTGTGGGAGATAGGGCAGCCCTTCGGCCCGGGAGGGGGCTCATCGGATACCTTCCGGGTTGCGCTCAAGGGCAAAAGCTCCCAGCTGTGGGCGGTGCAGTCCGGCGGAGTCTTTGAGTCGGAGCTGAGCCTGCAGTCCCCCGCGACGCTTCCGACCGGTTCGCAGTTGACCGTCAACGCGCTCTTCGGCCGGATCCGGCATGCGGCGCGTGCCATATTGCGCCGTCTGGCGGGCCTCGCTTCCCGCTCGGCCGGTTTGCAGCCTCTGCCGGCGATTGCCGTGGCGCCCTGGGGAACCGGACCGGTCGTCAAGAGCCCGTCGTTGATGGTGGTGGGCGCCGCCGGGGCCCCGCAGGAGGCAGATCTGACGCCGGGTGTGTTTCGGCCGGACACCCGCCCCCCTGAGGCGCGAAGCGCCCGGCCGGGTGTCGTGCTGGCAGCCTTGGGAGGGAGCTCGCGCTTCGTGCGGGCAGTCACCACACCAACCGGTGAGCTCTACGACAGCGCAACCGTCTTCGGCTCGCCGCTCCGCGCCCAGCAGGAGCTGGAGCGAATCACCGCGGCCAACGAGCGACTCTCGCGGCTACCGGTCTACGACGTGCATATCGATCCGAACGGGCTCCCCGGGCTCGGCGCTGCCGACGCCATCAAGGCATGGCAGGGCGCCTCCGAGAGTGTGGTGCTCGTCCGTTTGCAGAATGTCGTCATGATCCTGGCCGGGGCGGCGCCACCGGGTGCGCTCCTTACGGTGGCCGATGGTCTGGCCGGTACCGTGCCGTCGTGGCTTCACGCCGCGGGAACGAGTATCGTCAACGCCGCCGGCCGGCCGGTACACCTCACTGCGCTCAACTGGTATGGCGCCGAGGAGCAGGACTTTGTCGTGGGCGGTCTCGACTACAGGCCCTACCAGTCGATCCTCAATACCGTGGCAACGCTTGGCTACAACACCATCCGCCTCCTCATTTCGAATCAGCTGGTGGAGCAGAACCCGATCGTGGTGAATCACGTGCGGGCCAATCCCGAGCTGCGCGGCCTGCACGCCCTGGACATCCTTGATCGAATCGTCAACTACGCCGGTGCAGTGGGGCTGTCGGTCATTCTCGACGACCATCGCTCCGATGCCGGTTGGAGCGCGCAGGACAACGGACTCTGGTACACGCCGGATTATCCCGAGTCGGCGTTCATCGCCGACTGGCAGACCATGGCACAGCGCTACAGCGCCAGTGATGTCGTGGTTGGCGCCGACCTTCGGAACGAGCCGCACGGCGCCGCCACCTGGGGAGACGGAAATCAGGCTACCGACTGGAGAGCTGCCGCCCAGCGGGCCGGGAACGCGGTGCTGGCCGTCAACCCGCATCTCCTCATCATCGTCGAGGGGATCGAGCGCTACGGTAACGCTCCGGCCTACTGGTGGGGTGGGAACCTCATGGGAGTTGCCACGGCACCCGTTACCCTGGCGTTTGCTGATGGCAGCTCGGCGCGAAGCCAGCTCGTCTACTCGATCCACGACTACGGCCCGGATATCTGCGGCACCGCTTGCCCCTGGTTCAATGCGACGACCAGCGCGGCGAGCCTTACGCAGCTCTGGGAGCAGTACTGGGGATACATCACCGACGACCCCTCGAAACCCTATGCCGCTCCCGTCTGGGTAGGCGAGCTCGGCACCTGCAACTACCAGTTGAGCTGCGTCACCTCCCCGGTTGCCGGCTCCCAGGGCCAGTGGTTCGAGGCGCTGGTCCAGTACATCGGCGCCAAACATCTCGGCTGGGCCTACTGGTCGGCAAACGCCACACAGTCGACAGCACCCGGCCGGACGTATGGGGCGCTCGACTGGTATGGGTTCTTCGACCGGAGCTGGGATGTGCCGGTCGGCTGGGTGGACCAGGCGCTGGCGCCGATCATGACCGACGCAATCACCGGCGGCCCGGGAGGGGCCTCCACGTAGAGCGCCGTTCAACACCCGTAGGCCGGCGCCTCGGTGTCTGACTCCGGTGGGTTTTGTGCGCTTCGCTTGATACCCGTTGTTACAGTGGCATGCGGGTTGCTAGGTTGAGATGTGGCGTTACCCGTCACAATTCACGTGTGTGTCCATCAGGCCCGTGAGGGGTTGCCGGACGCGCCCAGGGAGAGCGTGTGGCAGAGGCTGCGGCGCTACCGGCCGACACCGAACACCGGCTGAAGCGTGCTGTTGGTCCGTGGGGATCCTATACCTGGGGCTATGCCGATGTCGGCGCCGATATCTATGTAGCTCTGGGCCTGGTGATTGCGACCGCCGAGGGAGGCGCAAACGTCGCATTTCTCTTTGCGGGGCTCATCTACGTGACGGTCGGACTCGCCTACACCGAGCTGTCTGCCATGTATCCACTGGCGGGTGGCGGTCAGCTCTGGGTCATGCGCGGACTCGGTGATATCTTCGGCTTCGTGGCAGGCTGGTCGGTGCTGCTGGCTTTCACCGTGGACATCGCCCTCTTTGCCTACATCGCCACCAGCTATATCGACCGATTTATCCCGCAATGGAACCATGCCCCGTGGATCATCATTGAAGCCGCGGTGCTCGTGCTCCTCCTGCTTGGCCTGAACACCATTGGCGTTCGCGAGTCTTCCAGACTCAACGAGATTGCGGGAGCCATCGACGTCACGGCGGAGAGCGTGCTGATCTTCATTGGCTTCTTCTTTGCCTTCAGCCCAACCTTCTACTGGCAGCAGACCAGCCAGTTCTTCGACCACTTCTCGCCCAATCACCTCCTTCTGGGCACGTCGCTGGCTATCATCTCCTTCGTCGGCCTGGAGTCGATCTCACAGGCGGCGCAGGAGACGGAGCGACCGACCACGATCATTCCGCGTACCTCCGTCTCACTCATCCTCACGATCCTGGCGTACGCCATCGGTCTCAGCAATCTTGCCCTCGGCATGCTGCACTGGCAGACGTTTGACCCGACGTCGACGTCGTATTGCGGTCATCTCGCGGCGAGCGCCTGTCAGGCCGAGCATCTCAAGCATGAAAACGCGCCCATGATCTGGCTGGCTTCGAACCTGCCGGCACTCGGACCGTTCATGGCGCCGATCATCGCGGTGCTGGGTGCGACGCTGCTGCTCATCTCCTCGAACTCCGGAGTGTACGGGTCGTCGCGCATCGTTTACTCGATGGCGCGACGGGACCTGATGCCACGGTTCTTTACATACGTGCATCCGACATTCCAGACGCCGCTGGTCGCGCTCGGAATCTTCTGCATCATTGCCATCGGCGAGCTCATCGCCGCCGGGCTGACCGCCAATGCGCTCCAGTCGCTGGCCGAGATGTACGCGTTCTCGGCGGCGGTCAATTACCTGTTAGTGTTCGTCGCGTTGCTGCGTCTGCGGTTCCTCGACCCCGACACACCGCGTACCTTCCGCGTGCCATGGAATGTCCCGATCCGCCGGCCGGCGCAGACCTTTGAAGTCCCGATCGTTGGAGTCCTGGGCCTGCTTAGCCTGTTCGGGGTGCTGATCATGGTCGTGTTGACCAACCCGATCGGGAGGGTTGCCGGCCCGCTCTGGGTGGTGGCGGGGCTCGGCTTCTACTACTTGTATCGTCGCCATCGAGGCCTGCCGATCCTGCGGTCCATACCGCGGGAATGGTCGCGCGAGCAGCTCGAGGTGTATCGCGAATCAGGCGAGACCGATCTGGCGGACGAGTATCAGATGGCGCTCGATCGTCGTTCGCGGCTGGCCAGAAAGGGCAGACCTTCGAGCTAGGTGGGGATTAGCGACCGCGGTGGCGACTGAATCATGCCTGGGTCCCTACCCCGCACTTCTGAGCACCGGGCTGGTGCCGGTGCCGAGGACGACTGCTTTCACGGTGTGGACGCCCACCCGGAATCGTCCCGTCCGCAAACTGCCAGCTCCACAACGCCACGTGACTGCACTCTTCGCACCTCGACCAGACCAGAGTGACGTGCCGATTGCCCGCCCGCTGACGCTCGGTCCGGTAGGGGGCAAGTGAGTGTCCACAGTTCGGACAACGCTCTTCGGACACTGGCGGTGTTCCTCTCCAGCACACGACTCTAATGCGTTCGACTAAGCGCAAGATACGTGCCGAGTATTTACTTCCTGACATATTTGGGAAGGGGCGTGTGCATGTCACGCGGAGCCGGGGGACGGCGCGGCCGCGAGCAGCGCGGCTTCTGCCAGCTCGGCGGCGCGGACCTGCTTGCGTGCCGCCTGGTCGTCCACGGTGAGGAGAACGGCGATGTCGAGGACCATCATGACGGCCTGCATGGCGAAGATGCTGCGGTAGCCGTAGAAGTGAATGAGCCCGGCAGTGATCCCGGTACTGAGTGGGACCGCTATCGACGAGAACGAGGCCTGCAGACCGGTGAAGACGCCGATCTTGCTGCCGGGCACCAGCTCCGCCAGGTAGGGATAAGTCAGCGCGGTGGTGGCGGCGAAGCCGCAGCCGGCGAGGATAGCGACGGGGAATAGCGAGCTGTAGGTCGGGGCGATGATTCCACCGATTGCCGCAACGACCATCAGCGCCGTCCCCAGCAGGATGAAACGCCGGTTGCCGTAGCGCGAGCCAAGGCGGCCGAAGGGGTAGGCGCATGCGCCGCTCGCGGCGATGACGGTGAGATAAACCAGGATTGCCTTCGAGTCGCCGACGTGCATGACCTTCTTGGTGAAGACGGTGAGGAAGGGAATGATGGCATTGAGGCCGGTCCAGAGAAAGAAGATGCTGATCAGGAGCTTGTTGGCTTCTCCGAAGCCGCGCATCTCTCCCAGGTAGAGGTGGAGCGGGATGCGATCCTCCCGGGACGCTTGCGCCCCTGCCTCCTCTGGCTCCCGCACGCCGAAGAAGACGGCGGCGTAGCAGACAAAGAGAACGAGCACGCACAGGTAGAAGACGCCGTCCGGGATATTGCTCTTATTGACCGACGCCAGGCTGGCGTAGAGACCAATCGCCACCTGACCAAAGAGGGCAATGACGGAGAGGATGCCGTTGTACACCGAGCGCCTGGCCGGCGGGATAATGTCGACCATGAGCGCCTGGTATGGGTCGCCGGCGACATTCCAGCAGATCGAGAATAGAACGATGCTGCCGATGATCAGCGGGAGCGCTACGTGACGATCGGAGTGCCCGAAGAGTGGAACCAGCGCGAGAAAGAAGACGGCAAGCGGGATGCCGGCCAGGATGAACGGCCGGCGTCGCCCCAGCGGACTGGTGGTCCGATCGCTCCACCGTCCGACGATTGGCTGCAAGATCGCGCCCTCGACGGTACGGGTGTTCGAGACGTAGCCGATGATGAAGGGGTTGCCGGTAAAGGCGCTGACATAGAGCCCGAGGATGGCGTTGTTGACGCCGTTGTACACGCCGTTGGCAAACTGCCCGAAGCTGTAGTAGAGCTCCTGACGCCGAAGCGAGTCGCCCACCTCAGCGATGGCGCTCGCTTCGGTCCTGAGTAGCCAGCGCCTTGACAACCGGCTGCAGCCTCGCAATCTCGGTGGCCCGGACGGAGGCGTCGGCACTGGCCGGCGAGGTGAGGGCATCGGACAGAACCTGGCCTTCCATGCCGACCGGGCTGACGCCCAGCTCGCGCAGCACGGTTGGCGCGATGTCCTCGAGCTGTGCCGGTGCGGTGACCACCGCGCCACGGCGGATTCCTGGACCGGAGAGCACCAGCGGGATGTGCTGGGACTGCCAGTCGGCGCCGCCGTGATCGGCCTTCCAGTGGGTCGTCGGGCTCTGAGCTGAGTTGTAGCGATGGCAGAAGGCCACCACGGACGGCTGGTGACCGTTGACGAGGGTAGCGAGGAGGTACTGATTGGCGGCCTCCAGCGCTGCCGACACGGGCGCTCCCGGCGACCGCACATACTGCTGCCTCGCTGCCGACCAGTAGTACACGGTATCGATCCCCGGATCCTTCGAGGCGACGATATTTGCCGCGACGCGGGAGGCCTTGTGCACGTCGTGCAGCCAGAGATAGGCAGCGGTGCTGTAGGTGGCCGCCGAGAGTCTGGTGCCGGCGTTGGTCACCGCGGTCGAGAACACCGTCCACGGCACGAACCGCCTGACCGGAGTCATGCCATGGTCGGCGGTGATTACGAACAGGGTCTTGTCGAGGATCCGGGCCCGGCGGTACGTGTCCTCGATCCAGGCGAGATCCTGGTCAAACGTCCGCATCAGCTGAACGACCTTGGGCTTGCTCAGGTCGCCACCGTCGACGTGACCGAGCGGCCAATCGGTATCGGGATAGTTGATGAGCGTCACCTGCTGGTGCATGTGTGCGAACGCCGAGAGTGCCAGAGCCGTGGCGAGGTGGTCGTCGCGCCCGTACCAGCCGCCGGTGGCGGACACGGTGAGACTGGGATTCTCCAGGACGCCGTAGGGCGGAACATGGCCGGGGATGGCAGTGGGTGAGTAGTACTTGTTCTGGGCGTCATTGCGAAAGTAGATGATGGCGTCGGCTTGAGGACCACCGAGCGGATCGGCCGCGTAGTACTTGTATCCGGAGAGTGCAACCACCCGGCCGTGTGGGTAGCGCGCCTTGTAGAGGCTTGCGATCGTCGGTATGTGGGCGGCCTGCATGATCTGCTCAATTGCCCCGGAGCGAACCACGGCGGGAGAGAACAGGGAGTAATCGCCTTCGCCGCGGCCCCAGTTGAAGCCGAGGATGCCGTTCCTGCGGGGTGTCGATCCGGTTGAGATCGTGGTGTGGCCGGACGGCGTCTCGCTTTCCAGGATGCCGGTCAAGGCGCCGGTGTATTCGGTGCCCTGGGCGATGAGCGCATCGAGGTGCGGTAGCGGAGCAACCTTCAAGTAGTCTGGCCGCGCGCCGTCGAGCACGATCAGGACGACGTAGCGGGCAGCAGCCAGGTCCACGGTTGGCGGGTCGCCTCCCTGCCCGGTGATGTTGGGCGCCGCTCCGACCGTGGAGGACGACAGGAGCAATGAGACCGCGGCGCACAATGCCAGCGCCATCCGGCGCAGGGCAGGACGACAGAGTCGCGCACCATGGCCATACTGATCCCGGCCGGCAACGCGACTGTCTCGCCGCTGCCCGAGTGTCCGCTCCATAAAAGCCCGCTAGAGTGTACTCCGATCGACGTTGCTCATCCCACGGACGGTACGGGGGAACGAGGCGCCGCCCGGTGTGGCTGCGTCAGGAGGAGAGCTGTACGAGGAGCTGCATCGTGCCCTGGCGTTCCAGATCGTGCCGGATCGCCTCGGGAGTCTCCGCGATGCCGCGCTCGGCGAGCTCCCGGCAGGCGGCGGCCAGCCGCTCCTCGAGCTTTCCGCGATCCAGACGCTCGCCGGCAGCCAGGCGGAGGGCGATCTCGAAGCGAACGTTGGGATACGCCTGCGGGCGACGCGCCCGGATGATCGCAAGGGCCTGGTCCCACGTGTGACCGCGGTAGCGCATCAGATACCAGGCGACGGCGGTCACGGAGCGCGAGACACCGGATGCGCAGTGGACAAGGACGCTTCCGCCGGTTTCCAGGCCGCGATCGATATGCGCTGCGGCCTCGTCGAAGCGCCGAACGATCGCCTCCTGGTCCTCCCAACAATAGTCGTCGCCAATGGGACACCAGTAGTACTCGACGCTGCCGGACACGACGGCGTCACGAAGGGCAAGCGGCGCCCAGGTCTCCAGCGAGACGATGTACTCGAAAGGAAGGCCGCGGGCGTCGGAGACGATGCCACCGACCGCCAGCCGCTCGAGGATCCAGGAGAAGTTCGTGTAAGGCATTGCCAGAAATGGGACAGGGGACCAAGCTATTCTGCTTGATCCCCTGTCCTCGGCAGGATGGCTGGCTTAGGTCGCGATCTTCTTGATAGCCGAGGCCCCAACCTTTTGGACGTTCGACGGGAGTGGGACGTAGCTAATTTTCGCTGCGTATTTCTGGCCGGTTGTCACCGTCCAGTTCAGAAGCTTGACGAGAGCCTTCCCCTTGGCCGAATCGGCGGTCTGGTCCTTGAACACCATCAGCCAGCTATATCCGCAGATCGGGTAGGAATCCTTTCCTGGACCGTTAACGATGCTGAAGCTCGTGGCGCTGACTTTTTTGAACTGCGCTGCGTCCGCGGCCACGGTCCTCAGGCTCGGTTGAAGGTAGACGTGTGACCTGTTCTCGACCATCGCGTACTTCATGTGGTTCTGCAGGACGTAGGCGAGCTCGACGTAGCCAATAGCCCCGGGCGTGGACTGGACCAGCTGGGCGACGCCCGGGTTGCCGGGCCCACCAACCCCCGTGGGCCAGTTCGGGAGCTTGTTCACACCGACGACTCCACGCCACTGGTCGCTGACGCGGCTCAGATAGTCGGTGAAGATATAGCTGGTGCCGCTTCCATCCGAACGATGGACCACGACTATCGCCTGATTGGGCAGCTTGACGCGCTTGTTCAGCGCCTTGATCTGCTTGTCGTTCCACTTCTTGATCGTACCGAGGTAGATCTGGGCGAGGACGGCGCCGGTCAGATGGAGTTGCCCGCTCTTAACACCGGAAAGGTTGTAGGCGATCGCAACGCCACCAAGTGTTACCGGAATCTGCTCGACGGTGCCGCCTGCCTTCTCTGCGGCTGGCAGCTCCGTGGTCGGGTTCATCGGGACATCGCTGACGGCAAAATCCACGGTCTTGGCAGTCAGGGCCTTGATGCCGCCACCGCTGCCGATGCCCTGGTAGTTGACGCTGACACCGTACTTGCTCTGATAGGCAGCGAACGCCTTCTGCAGGAACGGCTGAGCGAAGGTCGATCCCGCCGCGTTGAACGAGGTGCTGGCGCGAGGCGACGATGCCTGGACGGGTGTGAGCGCAGTCAGCACCAGCGCTGAAGCGCCACACAGGAACGATACCACCGGTTTGAGCAAAGCTAGCTCCTTTCTCTCCTCTTGCATGGTTTGGCCAGTACGTTGCTTTGCATCTCATTCTCCAGAGAAGTCGTTACAGGATTGTTACAGGGCCTTTAACGACGTGTTACGGCGCCCACCACGAGCGAGTGCATTCGTGAAAGCGACTAAGCGCCTATCCAGTAACAATCTGGTGACATTGCCGTAACAATCTGGTAACAATTCTCTGGTTAGACTCGGGGAGACGTCTGCCTGGTGTATTTGGAGTGCTTTCAAGTCCCGTAGGCCGGCGCCTCCGTGCCCGGCTCCGGAGGGTTTTGAAAGCTTCACTTAGGAGCACATGGAGACAGAGAGAATCGACGCAGCGCCTGCGCCTGAGGACCGAGCGGATCTTGACCCCGCCGAGCGCGGTGACTCGCCCATCGAGGCAGCGGCTCTGACGGGCATCACCGTTACCCCGGGATTGCGTCCGCTGGCGGCGCCGGAACATCGTGAGGCGGTGGCGCGTGAGCGGCGCGCCGAGGCGCGACCGGCCAGGCGGGAACCGCGTCCACCGGCGAGCGGCTCCGGATTGGGTGATAGGCTGTTCGATACCGTCACGGCGGCTTTTGCCGGGCTGATCCTGGTCATCCTGGCCGGGCTGCTGCTGATTCTGGTTCTCCAGGCGCGCGAAGCGATCCAGCACTTCGGACTCGGATTCCTCACCGGTCAGACCTGGGATGTGAACACGAATCTGTTCGGCGCTGCTCCGGCCATCGAGGGCACGCTCTACACCTCGCTCCTGGCGCTGCTCCTCGCTACTCCGGTCGGGCTCATGGTTTCCATGTTTCTCACCGAGATGGCGCCGCGGAGTATTCGTGCGTCGCTGGGCTTCGTCGTCGAGCTGCTGGCAGCGGTACCGAGTATTGTCTACGGTCTCTGGGCGCTGATCGTTCTGGTGCCGCTGGTGCGTGATTACATCCAACCCCCGCTGCTCGACCACTTTGGTGCCACGCCCTTCTTCTCGGGATATCCCCTGGGGCTGGGCGTGTTCACGGCGGCCCTGATCCTTTCCATCATGATCCTGCCGACAGTAGCGTCGATCAGCCGCGACGTGATGCTGGCGGTCCCGAACAGCCAGCGGGACGCCATGCTGGCGCTCGGTGCGACACGCTGGGAGACGACCTGGAAGGCGGTGATTCCGTACGCGCGCTCGGGCATCGTCGGCGCGGTGGTACTGGCACTGGGACGGGCCGTCGGCGAGACGATGGCTGTGCAGATGGTTATCGGCAACACGTATGCCGCTAACTGGTCGGTGTTCAACACCGGCACGACGCTACCGGCGACAATCGTCACACAGTTCCCCGAGGCGACGACGCCGCTCCACGAGGCGTCGCTCATTGAGCTCGCGCTTATCCTCATGGTTGTGACCCTCATCCTCAATGCCGTGGCTCGCCTCCTGGTATGGCGCATGACGACCAAGGCGGTGGCGTGATGCTGAAAGGCTACCTGGCGCGCAAGTGGACCAATCTGATCGGGAACGGTCTGGCACTACTGTGCGTCATCGCGGCCATTATTCCGCTCGGCGCCATGCTCTTCTACGTGCTGCAGCAGGGTGGCTCGTCGCTCGATCTCAACTTCTTCACCCAGCTGCCGAAGCCGGAAGGCGAGACGGGCGGTGGGATGGCCGGTGATATTCTGGGGACCCTCCTTCTCATCGGGCTGGCCTCCTGCATTGGGCTGCCGATCGGCATTCTCGGTGGGATCTATCTGGCGCGCTCGTCGAACCTCGGGTTCTCGCGCATGGTCCGCTTCGTCACCGATGTGATCGCCGGGACACCTTCGATCGTGGCCGGAGTGGTTGCCTACGCGCTGGTGGTGATTCCGACCGGTACGTTCTCGGCCAAGGCGGGCGCTGTGGCGCTTGGCATCCTGATGTTTCCTACCGTGACCCGGGCAACCGAGGAGACGATCAAGCTGGTGCCGCCCAGCATCCGAGAAGCGGCCCTGGCGTTGGGAGTGCCGGAGTGGAAGGCGATGGTGCGGGTGATCCTGCCGGCAGCCACCAACGGCATTGTGACCGCGATCATGCTGGGCATCGCTCGGGTCGCGGGAGAGACGGCCCCTCTCTACCTCACCGTGCTGGGCAGCAGCACGTTCCCCAACACGCTCAACGGTCCGATCGGGGCGCTGCCGGTGGAGATCTGGCACTACGCGCAGTCGCCCTATCCGGATCTGCACCGCCAGGCGTGGGCCGGCGCCTTTGTTCTCTTCAGCATCATCGTCATCCTGAACCTCGCCGCTCGGGTGCTGACGTTCCGGCTCAGCAATCGGGTGAGCGCCGGGTAGAAAGAAAGCAATGGGAGAAGCTGTCAAGTCCGATGAGGTGTCCGCCTGGTACAGCAAGAAGCTGGCCGTGCGAGATGTGAGCCTCGAGATGAAACCAAATAAGGTCACGGCCCTGATCGGTCCGTCGGGCTGCGGAAAGTCAACGTTCATTCGGTGCATCAATCGCATGCACGAGGTCATTCCTGGCGCCCGGGTCGGTGGAGACATGTGGGTCGGCGAGCGAAACGTGTACGATCGCGGCATTGACCCGGTGAAAGTGCGTGCCCAGATCGGGATGGTCTTTCAGCGTCCCAATCCCTTCCCCACGATGTCGATCTACGACAACGTGGCGGCCGGCCCGCGGCTGAACGGACGCGTAAAGAAGAAGGTGGATCTCGACGCCCTGGTTGAGACCAGCCTGCGGCGTGGCGCCCTCTGGGATGAGGTGAAGGACCGGCTGAAGGAGCCCGCCACCGGCCTCTCCGGTGGCCAGCAGCAGCGCCTCTGCATCGCGCGGGCACTGGCCATGGAGCCGGGCGTGATACTGCTCGACGAGCCGACGTCGGCGCTCGATCCAATCGCGTCGTACAAGATCGAGGAGCTGCTGAGCGATCTCAAAGACGAGTACACGGTGGTTATCGTCACCCACAACATGCAGCAGGCGGCGCGGGTCGCCGATTTCACCGCCTTCATGCTCGCCGGAGATGACTACGTCGGCGAGCTCATCGAGTATGGCGAGACCAGCCAGATCTTCAACACACCCAAGGACAAGCGGACCGAGGACTACATCACGGGACGCTTCGGATGATCCATGGAACAACACAACATCCTGGTCGTCGAGGACGATCGCAATCTGGCGGAGACGATCGTCTATAACCTCAAGCAGGAGGGATACCGGGCCGGAATCGCGCGCACCGGACTGGAAGCGATCGCACTGACCCGCAGCGAGCAGCCCGATCTGCTGCTACTCGACGTAATGTTGCCGGAGATCGACGGATTCGAGGTCTGCCGTACCATTCGTGCCTCGTCGAGGGTGCCGATAATCATGCTGACGGCGAAAGATGAAGAAGTGGACCGCGTGCTTGGGCTGGAGCTCGGCGCCGATGACTACGTGGTCAAGCCGTTCTCGCTGCGGGAGCTCCTGGCGCGCATTCGAGCCACACTCCGCCGCGTCGACATGCAGCTCGACGGCCAGGGAGCGCAGGAACCGCTCATCGCCGGCGAGCTGCATGTCTGGCCCGGCTCGCGCAGCGTGGCGCTGGGCGAGGACCAAATCCACCTGTTGCCCAAGGAGTTCGATCTGCTGGTCTATCTGATGCAGAACCGGGGTATCGTGCTGTCACGCCGGCAGCTGCTCGAGAAGGTATGGGGGATCGATTACTTCGGCGACGAGCGCACGGTGGACGTCCACGTGCGGCGACTGCGGATGAAGATCGAGCCCGATCCGTCCAAACCGTGCTTCATCCACACCCACTACGGCGTGGGTTACACCTTCGACGGCCGTCCGGGGAGAAAACAATGACGCGAGAGCACTACCGCGCGTTGCTCCAGCAGCTCGACGACGAGGTGCTGGCGCTCGGCGATCTGGTGGCTGGAACGATCGCAGAGTCGGTCGACGCGCTGGAGCGTCTCGACGTGGAGCGGGCCCAGAGCCTGATCGTGGCCGACAGCCGTATCGATCGCGAGCGCTACGATGTAGAGAACAAGGCGCTCGTCCTGATGGCGACGCAGCAGCCGGCGGCCAGCGATCTACGCACGATCACAGCGACTCTTATCATCGCCTCGGAGCTTGAGCGCATCGCCGACTACTGTGAGGGAATCGCCAAGATCACGCTGCGCATGGCGGCCGAGCCGGTGCCGGGGACGCTGTCCGACATACGAACCATGGCCGACGTGACCGAGCAGCTGCTCCGCCAGGCGCTCCAGGCACTCAAGAACCGGGATGTCGAGGCGGCCGGTGAGGTATGGAGGCAGGACGACGACGTCGACGAGCTGTACGAGAGCGTGTTCCGCCGCATGCTGGTCGACATGACCACGAACAAGGCGACAGTTCGGCGCAGCACCTACTTGCTCTGGGTGGCGCACAACCTGGAGCGTATCGCCGACCGCGTGACGAACATCACCGAGCGGATCGCCTTCATCGTCACCGGCGACATCGCCGGCTTCCGCGACAAACTGCGGGCCGAGAGCCTACCGGCGTAGCTCTTATCGCAGGGTGGCGACATCTGATCGCATCGACCGTCGATCGGATTCGCTCTTGACTGAGTCGCGATCCGGGTATAGCATGAGCTCATCTCGGATGTCGCCTGTATGGAGGGCATGCAGGGGCGACGGGGTAGAGGAGAGGGAACGGACGTGAAGCCCATGCATAAACCCCTGACTCGGTTGCTGGCAGTTACCGTGGTCGTGAGCGTGCTGGCGGTTGGCACACAATCGACTACTTCATCGGCATCCCGACCCTTGGCGACCGGCCGGCACCTCAACCTGGCAGATCTGGGCAGAGTAGCTCGACCACATCCCGCCACGCACGTCACGCCGGCGGCCGGGAATGTGCCTGACGTCGCGGGAAAGGTCTGGTACGCCGACACCGGAGACGGACCGGGAGGTCCAGGGAAGACTGCCGATGCCATTGACGTGTTCAAGGGCAGCAAGCTGATTCAATCGTTCAGTGAAGACGCCAACCAGGTATTCGAATACTGGGGATCGAACACCTTAGCACACTCCAAACGGCTGGGGTGCCTGGTCCTGACGGACTCGAGCGGGTACATAGACAGCTTCAGTCTCAATCACGACGGCACGGTAGCAGCAGAGGTCAGCCACCTGCCCGATCCGTATGGAGGGCAGCCGGAGAGTGTGCTGCTGAACAAGGCCGGCACGGTCGCCGTGATAAACGACCCCAATTCATCAACGTTCCTCGGCCCGTACCTCCAGTCGTACTCGATCGCCACCGGATGCGCGCTGACCTTCATCGGCAGCTCAAGCGGCGGAGCTGGGAATGAGTTTTACATCAATTCGGCTCTGGTGGGAAACGATGTCGTGACCGGGGATGCCAACTTCAACACCATTGACACATACTCGCTGAGCAAAAGCGGAAAGCTCTCCTTCCTCAAGTCGTTGCCGTCAGAGGTGGCGACGTACGTCGATGGCATGGCCTCGTACAGGTCGGACGTCTTCAGCGGCTCGTCGAACTATTACGGTCCGTCGAACCAATCGGTGGAAGGCGGCGTGCTTTCGCATTCGGGCAGCATTTCGTTTTTGTCGGGAAGCCCAACCTACGATCCGAGTGGCGACCATTCGACCGGCGCGGTCGCCACGAATGGCTGGCTCTTCGTGGCGAACAACAACTACGCCGACAACCCGTCGCTGCCGGCGAGCATCGGCAGCTACACGACCTCGCCGAGTCTAGCTTTCTCGCTAGATACGGTGCTGCCCGGCAGCGCCGGTTCACAGGCGACACCGCTCGCGCTGGTTGGCAAGACGCTGTTTGTCGACGTCGATTACATCGGCTCGATCGAAGCATGCTCGATTGGAGGATCGGGTGCGACGAACTGTAATGTCTACGCGACCCTGTCCGACATCCTCGGCTTCTCAAATGGCTTGACCTTCTGACCTCGTATTGCCGCGCGCAGTACTTGCCGGCGGCGGTGTGAACGCGTAGATCCGTCCATCGGACGATCCGGTAAAGAGGCGTCCATCCCCCGCGCTGGCCGGGCCGTACAACCTGCCGCCGGTCCGGTAGTGGAAGAGCAGTCCGCCGGTTCGGGCGTCGCGGACCTGCAGCACCGAACCCGCCCCGTCGATCACAAGGCCGTTGGCGTAGGTAAGCGCAGGCCAGACCGGGGCCGAGGTTGTCGCCAGCCACACGACCGCGCCGGTGGCGGGATCGAGAGCGCGCACGCTTCCGGCGTAGACGTGGCCCTGCCGGCTTCCCTTGCTTCCGGCGGCGTAGAGCAGCCCGCCGCCGAAGCTGGTGGAGGAGACGTTGAGGTCGGGATTGGCGATCTGGCTGCGCCAGGTCGGGCCGCGAACGAGGTGTCGCCGATCGAAGACGTAGACGTAGCCATTCTTGTTGACGGTGGCAAGCATCGCCGTGCCGCCGGACCCGGTAAAGAGGGTGGGCGTGCCGCTCCAGTCGGAGTCGGGGGTAGAGACCTGGCTGTCGGGCAGCTGCCACACGGAGCGGACCCGGAGCGTGGTGCTGAGCGCGATCACGGCGCGGGCATACCGTTGCGACGACGCCGGCAACCGGCCCTCGTTGCCGGTGGACACGAAGATCGTGCCGGCCTTGCGGTCGAGGGCCGGCGTCGTCCAGATCGCGCCGCCGAGCTGTCCCTTCGGGACCACCGCAAAGGTGTGCAGAACTCGGTGCTTGCCGCCCAGGTCCGCCTGCAGCAGAGCGCCGGGTACCAGCGGCTCATCACACCGGCTGGCGACGCCCAGGTAGGCGGAGCCCCGGTAGATGAGCGGGCTCGCCCAGTTGTAGTAGCGGCCGTTCTGCCGCTCGTCGCCGGTGCGGATCTTCCAGAGAACGTGGCCGTCGGAAACCCGAAGTGCGTAGAAGAACGGCTTGCCGCCGCCCACGTAGAGGATGCCGCCGGTGACAGTCGGTGTGGCGCTGACACCCATCGGGGCGCAGAAGCCGGTGGTGCCGAGGCTCCGCCCCAGGTCGGCCTTCCACCTGAGCGCACCGCTGGTGGCATCGAGCGCGTACTCATACCCGTCCCAGGAGCCGATGTAGACGATATTCCCCACGATCACCGGCTGGGCGGCGATGGCGCCGCCGGTTTGAAACGTCCAGGCGAGCGTCAGCCGGCCGGCGCTCGCCGGCGACAGAGCCGGATCGGTGGTGCTGCCGCTGCGTCCCGGGTCATGCTGATAGGTCGGCCAGCCGGCGCCGGCAAGCAGCAGTGAGACCGCTAGCATGACGAGCAATCGACACAGATATTGGATCCGTCCCGGTCGAGTTGTCACACGCGGATCGGGCGATGGAACGGCCTGTACGACGCGGCAGAACGGCGACGCTCGTCCAGCAACCGCCTCACCGATGTAGCTGCTTCGGGCGATAGGGTTATTCGATCGCGTCGTCGTCGCGCTCACGGACGCAGTTTACACATCGTTGCAGGGAAATGGGAGCGTGGAACCTGCCTCCCAACGCACGGTAAAGTTCGCCCCCGCTGTCTTCGCGGGATACCGTAAGGTACGTGAAGCCGGGGGTGTCGATGTGGCGCTCGTACTGGTGACTGGCGGCTCGGGGATGCTGGGGAGTGCGCTCCTGCCGCGATTGGCGGGCGCAGGCTATAGGGTACGCGCCACGACGCGGAGCTCCGCCGGGCGCGACGGTGAAGGCGCCATCGAGTGGATCGGCGTGGACTGGGTCACGGGGGCGGGGCTGGTTGAAGCGCTGGATGGCGTGGACGTCGTGATCCATGCGGTCAACAGCGCGGGGCGCGATAGCCGGCAGGTCAATGTCGCCGGTCTTGCCCGGCTGTTGGAGGCGGCGGAACGTGCCGGGGTGCGCCATCTCCTCTATCCATCGATCGTCGGGATCGAGGCGGTACCGTACGCGTACTACAAGCACAAGGTCGAAGCGGAAGGACTGGTCGCCGCGACCCGGGTACCGTGGAGCATCGTACGTGCCACCCAGTTTCACGGCTTCGTCGACATGGTGTTGAGGCGGCTGGCGCGGCTACCGGTCATGGTTCTGTATGCACGGGCCCTCCTGCAGCCGGTCGACGTGGGCGAGGTGGCGGCGCGGCTGGTCGAGCAGATAGCGGCCGGCCCCACGGGAGACATCTCCAGCTTCGCCGGACCGCAGATTCTCACGCTGGGTGCCGTGGCAGAAGGGTGGCGGCGGGCGAGCGGCACGAGGAAGCGAGCGGTCAACGTCCCGCTGCCGGGGCGCATTGGGAGAGCCCTGCGGGCCGGCGCGCTCACCGATTCCGGTGCTCCGCACGGCGAGAGATGCTGGCAGGAGTGGCTGGCCACCGCATACAGCGGGGGCAGTGAGACCCAGAGGGCGCCCTGACGTTCGCGACCGCTACTACCAGGCGCTGACCTCCATTCCGTCCCTTCCGTGCTTGTGGAACTGCGCGCACTGTCCTGAATGGCGCGGTGATCACGTGGATCACCGGCTGCAGCCGGGCCGGTGTCGCGGGCCACATGTC
>Ga0070735_10001303_pt1 | contig 24460 bp, 11 predicted proteins | sample Coa_R1_FD_66443 | JGI IMG/M metagenome (GOLD analysis project Ga0070735, IMG submission 66443) | Surface soil microbial communities from Centralia Pennsylvania, which are recovering from an underground coalmine fire - Coalmine... | ecosystem: Environmental > Terrestrial > Soil > Unclassified ...
CACTTCTAAATGTGGAAGACATGTCCCATTGATTCTATCGAATAATTCCCAAAACTGCGACAAGGGGGCGGATTGAAACCGCCCCTTGGGAACTCCCGATCAGGTAACGATTGGGCGCTTACGCCGCCGGCTAGAAGTACAAACGGACTCCCATTGTAATGATGCGGGGAGGGTCCTGCGGACCAGTGGCACGACCGAAGTTCGCGCTGCCGACGCTGCCATTTACGGCGAAATTGGTGCGATTGAACACGTTGAAGGCCTGGGCTGCGAATTGAAGCCGCATCCTGGTTCCGTCGCCTTTCGGCCATACCATCAATTGCTTGAGTAGCGAAGCGTTGTCCGTCATCACCGGCGGTTGGCGGAACTTGCTGTTGTACTGCGAGGAGGTTCCGAAATTGTATTGGCCGGGAACCGAGAAGGCAGGCGCATTGAAGTAAACGCTCGCGGGATTATTGGGATTTAGCGAAGTGCGGCTCTGGCCAGTCAAAATAGCGCCGCCATTCTCATTACACATTCGAGCATCGGTGAACAGCACGCCATTGCCGAGTGTGTTGGTACAGGTGAGCGGGATCAGCGCGCCGCTGCGGTACTGGTGATCGTCGGCCAGTGTCCAGTTGCCCACGATCGCGTTCACAAAGCGATTGTGGCTATTGAGGAAATGCTTCCCCTCTCCAAAGGGCAGGTCGTAGCTATTCAGGAAATTGAACACATTCGGGTAATCGAATGGCAGGTACGACTTCGCCTGGTTTAGGTTATACATGTCCTGGGCGTATACCTGGTTTTGCGAGAAGATCTGCCGGTAGGTCAACATGCCGAGCGTCTTGGACCGGACGTAGGAGGCGATCATCTGCCAGCCTCCGAAACGCCGCTCCACTTTGAACTGCCCGGAATCGTACCAAGTCCGTCCGTCACCGCTATTGCGGGACCAAACGTTCAGGAACTGCGGATAGGGACGCAACGCCTGCGCGAGGCTGCCGGTATCGGGGAAATTCGGATACGGTTTGGTGAACCCCGCAGCCACAACGGCCGGAGACGCGATCGGCTGCTGCAGCAAGGACCCGAGGTGGAGGTACGAGGGATTCACCTGATTCAGATCCACCGTGGAATTCAGGCGATGGCCGCGGTTGCCAACGTAGGCTATATCGATTAGCCATTTCCCGATTTCCCGTTGGACATTGAAGCTCCAGTTGTAGATGCGTGGCGCCTTGCCGAACGTGGGACCCATGTAGTCCACGGCTTGCCCGTTGCCGGCGCTCGGGCTGAGGAATGGAGGGGGCTGATAGCCAGGGGGCTTGGGAATTCCCCCGTCCCATTGGAACGGCGGATTTACACCGTCTGACGTCTGTGTTATCGTTTCGTTGGCACCGAGTGTGCAACCACAACCCCCGTTGCCGGTCGCCTCATAGAATGTGCCGAAACCTCCGCGAAGAACGGTCTTGGAGGTGAGCTGATAAGCGAAACCGCCACGGGGACCGATGTCCGAGAAATCGGTCGGCCAGAAGCGGGTTACGCCAAGGCGGTTCGGACCGCTGCCGGCGAAAATATATCCACCGGGATAGTTATTGGCTGCCGGGTTGGGCTCCGTCAGGGAAACGGAACCCATGATCGGGTTATACCAGTTGATGGGAATTTCGTAGCGCATGCCCACATTCAGAGTCAATTTGGGGGTGACCCGCCAGTTATCCAGGAAATAGAAACCATAGTACTGGTAGCGGCTTGCGCCAAATTGCACCGGAGTCGCACCGATGTTTGCCGAATCTGGCAAGCCCAGCAGGAAACTAGCGAAGGAGTTTCCGGTAGTGCCGAGAGCGGACGGGCTGGCCGTCTCATTGCGGGCGAAATTATAGACTCCATTGGTGCCGGCCAAGTCGCCTGTCACCAGGGAAGGAGGCGCGGTCTCCTGACGCCGCATGACCCAGCCCATCTTGAACTCGTGCTTGTTCTTGACCCAACTCAGGTCCTGGCTCACCATCGTCGTGTAATTGTTTTGGCCGCCGTTGTTCACCTTGCCCTGGTTCATTCCCCAATACATATACGCACCCTGGCTGCCCCCCGGGAAGTCGGCGGCCGAAAAGTTGATGACAGGCGTCGCGTCGGAATCTCCCGTGAGTCCAGGAAAACCGACTTTAGAGGCAAACCCGGCCTGAGCGGGTACGAACCAGATATTCCGCGAGCTGGAATACCCGTACGTGCTGTGCAGCAGCACGGTCGGCGAGAACGTGTAATCGTGATTGATCCGGAAAATCTGCGGCTTGTTGTAGCTATTGCCAAGCCCCGTGCCCAGCGGACCGTCGAAATCACTCGTGGAAAGGGTATCGTTGTTGTCGAGGGACTGGAAGTACGAGAGCCGGTTCTTTTCGCTGAAGACCTGATCGATCTTGAAGGCCCAGACGTGATCGGTTACCTGCGTCTTGTTGACGAAAGCGTGGTTGTTTGATAGGGCAGTACCGTTCGGCGGCGGAATGAACGGAATGATGTTGGCTGAGATCTTGCTGAAGCGGTTGACGGGAATGACGTTGTTCGGGAACGGTGTCCGAGTGGCAGTGGTGCCGGAGCCGGAGGTCGTATTCGGATCGTAAATCACCTGGGATGCCGGCAATTGTGAAAAGTTACCCTGTGTCATGAGCGTCGTCGGGACTGTGTTCACGACGTTCACGGGCGCAATGGGCCGCAAGTCGTTGTCGTCGGAGAAATAGAAGAATGTCTTGTTCCGGCCGTCGTAAACCTTAGGGATATAGACGGGGCCGCCGATTCCGCCCCCAGTGTCGTTCCAGCGGTCCTTCGGGCGGTACCCCGGCGCGTTGGCAGGGTTCTGATTCACGGTCCATCCAGCGGCCTCCCAAATGTCGCGCCGCATGTTGTAGGCCCAGGTTCCGTGAATGTCGTTGGTGCCCGACTTTGTTGTGAAAATTTCGATTCCTCCGCCCGTCCGGCTGTATTCGGCCGAATAGGTTCCGGTCACGAGATTGAACTCGCTGAACGCCTCCGCGGAGGGCGGATTGAAGTTCGTGCCACCGGATTCCGGAATCACATTGCTCGCGCCATCGATTAATATTTCCCGGGCGCGCCCTGTTGACCCCGAGATGCTCATCTCAGCGCCGTTGTTCACGCTCGGCATAAAAGTGAGGAAAGCTTCAGGGTTCTGGAGACCGCCGCTCCATAGAGGCAATGTGCGAAACATTTTCGGCGTCAGTGTCTGACCTCGCTGGCTGGTTTCCGTGTCCAGCAGCGGCGGCGCGGCTGTTACTTGCACGCTTTGCGTAACTTCGCCCAGTTCGAGATGCAAGTCGAGCGTTTGCCGTTGCGCGATGAGGATTTCTACCCCGTTGCGAACCAGTTTCTTGAAGCCAGCCTTTTCCGCTGTGATCGTCCAATGTCCGGGTGGCATGCTAGGAAACACATACAATCCACCGTCGGACGTAACTGTTTGCAGAGTCAGACCGCTCTCTTCCTGATGCGCGCTAACTGAGGCCCCCGCGACTGCGGCGTTGCCCGCATCAAATACCGTCCCAGAGAGCGAACCCGTATCGGCTTGGCCGAACACGAGAGAACATACCGCCAGTCCCAGCGCGGAGACTTGCAGGAATCGAACCACGAAGTTCAACATCTTGTACCCCCTACAGATCTGGTCATAATTAAAACTTCACGCCCAAGCGGCGGACAATCTGCCAGTCTCGTGAGACAACACAACACCGGCACCGCTCGAATCCGCGAACTGCGATCGCCGGAAAAGACAGGACCAAAAATTGGTCCACCCAATAAGCGTTTGAGGACTAGTGTCATCGGAATTTGTTATTTTGTCAACTGGCAGTAGTAGCGCTGTCAGCTAAATTGGAATTGACTCGGCCGAGCTGAGGAAAGAAAAATCTCGTGCCGGTGATTCGGAATGATTTGTAACCGGCCGATAGCTTGGTATAGTCAAACTCTAAGGGACCTCCTTTTCCGGGAATGTTTGACCGCCTAGACCGATTCGCCCGTACAACCTATCTGTTTCGCTGTCAATGGTTTGCTGCCCTCGCTTTGGGTATCTGCGTACTAGCCGTGGGCTGTGGCGGACAAAAATCTTCCGATGCTGCCACGATCGGCCCGAATTCACAGCCGGGCGCCACGCAAGGTGAGGCCAGCCTATTCACCATCCCGCGCGACCAACTCGCCCACCTGAAGCTGTTTTCCGTCGGACGGGTGAATTGGCCGGTCGTCGTGCGCACCACCGGCACGGTGGATTGGAACAACGACCGGACTACTCCAGCGATCACTCAAATCGGCGGCCCGGTCTCGCGCATCGTCGCGGAGCCCGGACAGACGGTCACTGAGGGTCAGCCGCTACTCTACGTTAGTAGTCCCGATATTACAAATGCGATCGCCACTTACAAAAAAGCGCGCAACCGCGAAGCGTTTAACCAGCGAATCATCGACCGCAACAAGGATCTGCTGCAGCATGGAGTCATCGCGCAGAAGGATTTCGAGAGCGCTGTAGCCGACTTCAACGATGCCAAGACCGACGTCCAGAATAGTCTGCAAGCGCTAAAAATCTTCGGTGTCACAAAACAGCAAATCGACGTGGCGGAGCAGCAGGGTGTCCCTATCAGCCCGGAGCTGGCGGTGCGCTCTCCCATCTCCGGCCTGGTTGTGCAGAAACTGATCTCTCCTGGTCTATTACTGCAGGCTGGTTCCACCGTCTGTTTCCTGATTAGCGATATCTCCACCGTCTGGGTGCAGGGTCATATCTTCGACCACGATCTGCCCTCCGTCCGCGTTCACGATGCGGTGGAGGAAACGAATCCATCGATCGGTACCGTCTTCCGCGGTGAAGTTGAGTACGTTGGCTCCGCACTCGACCCGGCCACCCGCACCACGCCCGTGCGAATTGTCACACGCAATCCCGGAGGGGTCCTGAAGAAGGACATGTTCGTGGATGCGGTGATTCACACGCGAACCAAGCGGAATGTCCTGGTGGTGCCCGTGTCGGCGGTGCTGCAGGACGCGGAGAATAAACCGTTCGTCTACGTGCAGGTTCAGCCTGGCCAATTCGCCCAGCGGTCCATTACGACCGGCGATCAGCAAGACGGCCGGGTGGAGGTTTTAAGCGGACTGAAAGAGGGGGAACAAGTTGTTTCCGAAGGCAGCATCTTCCTGCAATTCGCCAACACTTATCAATAACCAGCGGGATGGTTCTGCTGGACCGCTGCCGGTCCCCTTCGATGAATCCTGGGGCGGGAACGGCCAATGATCGCGCGGCTGGTTTCTTTCGCGTTATCTCAGCGCTTCCTCATCATCATGGCCTCGATCGCCCTGATGATCTGGGGCGTCATCTCCTTCGAAAAACTTCCCATCGACGCCTATCCGGATCTGTCTCCGCCTCACGTTGAAATCATTACGCAATGGCCCGGGCATGCGGCGGAGGAAGTGGAACGCCTGATCAGCATTCCACTCGAAGTGGAGATGAACGGAATTCCGAAGCTGGAAGCGCTCCGCTCTATCTCGCTCTACGGTCTGTCGGCGATCGAGATGAACTTTGAATACGATGCCGACCCCTACTTCGTGCGCGAGCAGGCATTTGAGCGTATGGGCAACGCGGCGATGCCGAGCAGCGTGCAGCCCACGATTTCTCCGCTATTCAGTCCGAGCGGCCTGATCTACCGCTATGTGATCCAGAGCCCCGACCGCTCGCCGCAGGATTTAAAGACCATCGAGGATTGGGTGCTGGAGCGCCGCTTCCGGTCAATTCAAGGAGTGGCGGACGATTCGGGTTTCGGCGGCACCGTCATGCAGTATCAGGTCCTGCTCGATCCCAATAAGCTGTTCGCGTTCGGCGTGACGGTGCCGCTGATCATGCAGCAGCTCTCGAACAATAACGCCAACGCCGGCGGCGGATTTTATTCTCAGGGCGGGCAATTTTACTACATTCGCGGCCTCGGCCTGGTGCGGAACACCCAGGATATCGGCAACATCGTTGTCGCAGAACACGGCGGAATTCCCGTTTACATCAGAGATGTCGCGAAAACCGAGATCGGCCATGCCGTCCGGCTGGGTGAGTTCGGCTATATGAAACAGGACGACGCGGTTGAAGGCGTCATTCTGATGCGGGTGGGTGAGCAAGCGCAGGTGATTCTCAAAAAGGTCGAAGCCATGACCAAGGAGCTGAATGAGCATGTCCTGCCGCCCGACGTCAAAATCGTCCCCTACTACGATCGCAGCCAGTTAATCGAGGAGACCACGCGCACCGTGGAGGCGAATCTGTTGCGCGGGATGGTGCTGGTGCTAATCATCCTCGGTTTATTTCTCTTCAGCGTGCGTACAGCGCTGATCGTGGCCATCACCATTCCATTCGCACTTCTGTTCTCGTTTATCTGCCTGGACTGGCGGCATATTCCCGCGAATCTGCTCTCCATTGGCGCTATCGATTTCGGCATCATCGTGGATGGCGCTGTGGTGATGGTGGAAAATATCTTTCGCGAGCTGGCCGCCCGCCGAGGCGAGGATTACAGCGTTATTGAAGTAATCCGCGCCGCGGCGCACGATGTCGAGCGGCCGATCTTCTATGCGGTTTCCGTGATTATCGCCGGCTATCTGCCGATCTATGTGCTGGTCGGTCCCTCCGGACGTCTTTTTCAGCCGATGGCGGATACTATGTCATTTGCGCTGGTCGGCTCTCTGATCTGCAGCCTCACATTGCTGCCCGTATTGTGCGCCTATTTCCTGCGTGGGCATATCCACGAGCCGCGGACCCGCATCTACGATGCCATCCGCGAGTTCTATGGCACCATGCTCGGCTGGTGTCTGCGGAATCGCTTGATTACGGTGTTTCTCTGCCTGATTGTTCTCGGTTGCGCGCTGGCACTGGTTCCTTCCATCGGCGCGGAGTTCATGCCGCACCTGGATGAGGGCGCTATCTGGGTGCGAGCCACCACGCCCTACACCATTTCGTTCGATGAAGCGCAGAAACTTTCTCCAGAAATTCGCAATATCCTCCGCAGCTTTCCCCAGGTGACCACTGTGGCTAACGAACTCGGCCGCCCGGATGACGGAACGGATCCCACCGGCTTCTTCAATAACGAATTTTATGTGGGCCTGAAACCTTATCGCGACTCCGTCTGGAACGGCTCCATTCACACCAAACCGGACCTGATTGCGGCCATCCACAAGAAACTCGCGGCTTTCCCAGGCGTAATTTTCAACTACACGCAACCGGCCGAAGACGCCGTAGACGAGGCGGAAACCGGCCTGAAAAGCTCGCTGGCGGTCAAAATCTTCGGCACCGATTTGAATGTGCTGGAAGAGAAGGCTCGCCAGACGCGCCGCATCCTGCTGCAGGTGCCTGGAATCAGCCATGTCGCTTTAGTCCAGGAACTGGGGCAGCCGAGTTTGACCATTACGCCCGACCGGGCCAAAATCGCCCGGTACGGCTTGAATGTTGCCGACGTGAACACGTTGATCCAGACGGCGGTGGCCGGGGGCGCTGTCTCCCAAGTGATTCAGGGCGAGAAGCAGTTCGATCTGGTGGTGCGGCTACAGGAGCCCTATCGCGAAAACATGGACGCGATTAAGAACCTGCTGATCGCCACTCCCGACGGCGAGCACCTGCCGTTGAGCCAGTTCTGCGATATCAAAATCGAAAACGGCGCTTCGTTCATTTATCGCGAGGGCAATTCCCGATTCATCGGCGTTCAGTTCAGTGTGGAGGGCCGGGATTTGGCGGGTGCAGTCGGCGAGGCCCGCGGCAAGGTGGACAGCGCCGTCAAATTGCCGATGGGGTACCGGTTCGATTGGGGCGGGGAATATAAGGACTATCTGTCGGCACGCAATCAGATGAAGTTGATCGGTCCGCTGACGGTGATTTTGATTTTAGTCATTCTGTTCGCGCTGTACGGGAATCTGAAATTCCCGGTTGTCATTATGATCAGCGTTCTGATGACGGAGCCGGTGGGCGGTCTGCTGGCGCTCAAATTGACGGGTACGAACTTCAGTGTCTCTTCCGCCCTCGGCTTCGTGGCGCTAATGGGAGTCGCCGTGCAAACCAGCGTCATTCTGTACTCTTTCATTAATAAATTACGGCTGGAAGGTCAAGGGATTCGCGAAGCCACGCTCGACGCTTCGCTGCTGCGCCTTCGTCCGATCATGATGACCGCGCTGGTTGCCTGTCTGGGTCTCCTTCCCGCCGCCATGTCGACCGGCATCGGCAGCGATTCCCAGAAACCGTTCGCGATTGTTATCGTCGGTGGTTTGGCGTCCCGCCTGCTGCTCTCAATTTTTCTGTCGCCCGTCCTTTATTCACTGGCAGCCAAGGACGGCGATGTCCTGCAGGTGTGAACGGGAAAATGAGATCCAGTATTCGCGGATGTGGTCTGTTTTTCTTTTGGGGAGCGTTGCTTTCACCGGCTGTATCGACGCCGGAGCCGTTTCGCTTTGTTGTGATCGGGGATTCCGGAGCGGCTTCGCGCGGGCAGCAGCAAGTCGCCGGTCGTATGTGGGATTGGTTGAAGCTCCATCCTTTTAATTTGGTCCTGATGTTGGGCGATAACATTTACGGGGGTACCGAAATGACGGGCGGTGGGAGCCCACGGCGATTCCCCACTGAGTTCGATCGCTATTACAAACGCTTTGAGGACCACGGTGTGGAGTTCCGCGCTGTGCTGGGCAACCACGACATGCAGACCGCAAACGGGAGGTATGAAATCGAGGATCGAAAGCGCTTCGGAATGACTGGCGCGCTGGGTTATTACAAATTCTCCTCGCCGGTGAAGTTCAATGTGGAAGGCCGGGCGCTGGTTGACTTCTTTGCGTTCGATTCCGAGATTCATGGCAGCCCGATGGCCGATCAGATCGATTGGCTCAAAAGCGCGCTGAAGCAATCGAGCGCTCTGTGGAAGGTCGTCTATATGCACCGCCCGCTGTATACGCCTAAAGGCCGGCATGGGCCGGATCTCAGTCTCCGGAAGGCGATCGAGCAGCCTCTAAAAGACAACGGCGTTCAACTGGTGCTGGCTGGGCACAATCACTTTTATGGCCGCATGAAACCGATCGGGCATATCGAATACCTGGTTTCGGGCGGAGGCGGCCGGAATCTGTATCGCTCCCAACCTGACGATTGCACGGAAAAAACAAGGAGCGAATTTCACTTCCTCGCGCTGGAAGTCTATCCCGATAAGATTCACCTCTGGGCAATCGGCGGCGATGGAAAAGTGTTCGACGAAGCTACCATCGATCCGGCATTTCTCGCCTCTCCGGCCAAAGATTGTATGGCCAGATAAAAAATCCCCGGCCAAGTGGAAACCACTCAGCCGGGATTGGCAGTTCAGGACCGCAGTGTAAAATCGAAGCCTGGGTCGCGCGCTGAAGCGCAGGGGACGCGGCGCGCTCCTCCGAGCAGAAAGAAGTCGCGCCGTGCTCCGCAACGCCCAACGACTACTGCGCGCTTGCCTGGCCCGAGGCCGCCTCCGTCGAACTCGAAACACCCCCGTCAATTCCGGGATGCAATTGGTATGAGCCCAAATTGTTATTCCCCTGATTGACCACAATCTTGGGCGCGGTGAGTACGAAATTCACCGTCATCGGCGGAGTGGTGGTGCCGCTGGTAGTGGCGCCGCTCGTCGAGCTGCTGGTGCTCGAACTGGAGGAGCTAGTCGAGAGCGTCATTGATCCAGTGCAATCGCTATTCACCGTGTAAGTGCCTGTAAATTGCGAAAGACCGGGCGCAGACGTTGACGCCGCCGAATTCGGAACCAGGTTTCCAGCCCCGTCAAATTGTACGCGCCCGATAATGCTGAGCGGCAGCGCCATCAAGGTTGTGCCTGAACCGGTATTGCTTGAGCCCGAACTTCCCACCTCCGCGCTCGTTAAGGGTGAGGCTCCCGAGCCCCCTGAGCCAGAGCTTTCCGAGCTTGAGGTGCTCGAACTTATGGAGACACCGTTCAACACCAGGCCATACACTCCGGTTATATTGGCCACATTGCACCCCGATGTCGCGAGCAGCTTCGTCAGTCGAATGACCGGGCCATAGCGGGTGCTACTTGAACTGGAAGTTGTACTGGAAGAGCCGCTCGAACTGCCTGAACTACTCGATGAACCGCTTGAGCTGGTCGAGGTGCTGGTGGTGGTTGGCGCCAGACCAAGCTCGATCTCAGAGCCTCCACTCAGGACAATGCCAGAAAGCTGCGTTGCTTTGCTGTTTGTGCCGAACGCATCCATCAGCTTGGCTGTGATGGTGCAGTCGGTATTGATATTGTAAGTGCCAACAATCATCGTTAGCCCACCTGTTGGCGTGGAAGTCGCCGATATATTTCCTGCGCCGTCGAAAGTGACCCGACCCACTGCGGAGAACGGCGCATTATCCGCGATTCCGCCCAGCAATTGGCCAATTCCCGTGGTGCTATACCCACTAGACGAAGTGGAACCAGTGCCTCCGGGGGTGGTTCCGGTCGCCCCGCTGCTTGTGCCGTTTATGTTGGATGTCCATACAGCCTGCATATTGGACGTCCACGCGGTCTGGATTGCAGCATACCCATACGCGCCATTCAGTGTCGAATTTGTGACCTGACACACTTGCGCTGAAGCCACTAGGCCGCCCAGGCATACAAGCGCGAAGGACCCGGTCATACCAATCTTCATGTTGAACTCCTCCGATGGTGGACCGAGCCGCCTGATTCACCGTTACATTGGGAATGGCCCCCGGTACAAAGCTAGTAAAAGTGGCAGGAAACGAGGGTGACATAACGGCAAGCGGCAAGTTCCCGTTGACAGCACACTTCTTATTCCAGTAGACTTCGGCCGAAGGAGTCTCAGATCATGAGCCGGCTGCGCTGTAGATATCTCCGCTTGCGCATTCTAGTAATAACTTTTCCGTTTCTATGTCAGTTGGTGTTGGGGCAGGTTGGAACGGCGACCTTGAGTGGTACGATTTCGGATCCTTCGGGCGCCGTTATCCCGGGCGCACAGCTTTCTTTGAAGAGTACTTCACAACAGTTTAGCCGTCAGGCCGTTTCGGACTCGCGAGGAGAGTACAACATCCCCGCTATCCCGCCAGGCAACTACCAGTTGACAGTTGGCGCCAAAGGTTTCACCGAAGCCACCCGAACCGATGTCTCCTTGGACTCCGGCCAATCGAGTACCTTGAATGTGACGATGACCGTTGCCGGATCCTCTCAGCAGGTGCTGGTTTCAGAAGCACCGCCGCTGCTGCAGACGACGACGGCAACGGTTGGAACCGTAATCCAAACAGAACAGATTCACGAACTCCCCCTGTTGGGGCGGAACTTCACCTCCTTACTGCTGACCGCACCGGGCGTTTCTACGAATCCAACGCCGCGGGGCGGTCCACTCAGCCCGACCACAGGAGCCAACAGCGCCATTACCAATCCCTTTATCGGCACGAACCCCTCGATTAATGGCCAGAGGTGGCGAGACAACGACTACTTAGTGGACGGTGTGGAGAATAACGAGCCACTTTTCAATGGCATTCCGATGCAACCGCCGCCCGAAGCTCTAACGGAAATGAAAATGGAGTCGGCGATGAGCTCCGGAGCTTACGGGCACGCTTCGGGCGCCAGTATCAACCTCGTGACCAAGTCCGGTTCAAACACCGTGCATGGAGATGCCTGGGAATTTCTGCGTAACAACGACCTGGAGGCGCGCAGCTTTTTCGTGCCGTCGCTTGGTCCCTACCATTTCAACCAATTCGGCGGCACTCTGGGCGGCCCGCTCGTGATTCCCAAGCTTCTATCGAAAGAAAAAGGTTGGTACTTCTTTGTCTACTACGAAGGTATTCGCATCCACCAGGCGGCGAATACCGCGGGGTTAGTGCCCACTCCCGCGCAACTCAGCGGAGACTTTTCAGGAAGCCCGCCGATCTATAATCCTTACTCCACTACGGTCGATAGTAGTGGAAACAAAGTCCGGCAGCCGTTCCCCAATAATCAGATTCCCGCGAATCTGCTGAATCCGGCAGCGGTTACGATCGCGACCTCGCTCTATCCAAAGCCGAACCTTGCGCCCAACGTGATTCCGGGCGACAACTTCTTCAACCCCGGCCAATCCATAGCGCAGGGCAATCAGTGGAATTCCCGAATCGATCACCAGTTCGGCAGGAAAGATAATTTCTTCGCTCGTTACACCGATGCCGACAATCCCTCCACAACTACGGGATATCCCACTCTGCCGAGTGAGAGCTACAATCGCTTCACAAATGCCGAGGTGAGCGAAACCCATATCTTCAATCCGAATTTCCTGGTCACTTCGCGATTCGGATTGCAGCGCTCCGACTACGGGAATGCCACGGGCGGCGACCACACAGTGGCGTCGCGCGCCGGAACCCTGGACGCTTTTCCGCCCTATCACGGCCAAGATGTCATTCCGCCGATCTCCATCTCCGGTTACCCAGGGCTTAGTCAGGGCCTCGCTTTCTATGGCCCGCAATATATCCTTTCGTGGATCGCGGACGCACATAAAATTTCCGGCGCCCACAGCATCGATTTCGGCGGTAGCATCGTGCGGACGACCTTCATCACGGACAACCAGACTGGCACACAGGAGCAGTTCACGACGACGGAAACATCGAACTTTACTCCGGGCACAGGCGTTGCTCTGGCATCGTTTATGCTGGGGCTGCCCGATTCGGCTGGCCGCGTGGTCGGAAATACCGCGGGCGATATGCACGGCAACGCCTATTCGCTATATGTCCAGGACAACTGGCGCGCCAGCTCGGCCCTGACTCTCAATCTCGGTTTTCGCTGGGATTATGCCAGTCCGCTGATCAACAGCTACGGCAGCGGAACCTTCATTTACGAAACAGGCCAGTATGTGTGGAGCAAGGCCAATCCGATTACGGGCGCGGCGCCGACGACGACACCAGGCATTCTGGATCCGGACTATCATAACTTCCAGCCGCGGGTTGGCCTTGCGTATCAGATCAATGGCAAAACGGTCGTCCGCAGCTCGTACGGCATTTTCTTCGACACGTTTGGAATCAACTATGCACAGACAGAGCAGGGCAACCGCGGAAACTGGCCGTTCGCTTTTCCGCAGTCGGTTTCCGGATTGAACGCGACGACCCCAAACGCCTTTCTACAGAATCCATTTCCCGGACCGGCTCAGGGATCGGCCACGCCGCTCGGTTGCCAACAATGCCTTAATGCGTGGCCGGGCACGTCCCGAACTCCCTACGTGCAGGAGTGGACTTTCTCCGTTCAGCGGCAACTGGCCAGCGACTGGAAGGCGGAAGCCAGATATTTTGGCTCCCACGGATTGCGAATTTCATCTCAGATTATCGACAACACCGCGCTCTACCCAGCCCCGGGACCGATCGCCGCGCGGCAGTTGTGGCCGCAGTTTCCTGCGTATGTTAACAATGGCTACAATGGCTTCAGCTCATACTATGAGGGCCTAAGTCTGGTTCTCGATAAACGTTTCGCACGTGGCCTGTTGCTATCGTTGAATTACACCTGGTCGAAGGCCGAGGACTATGTGGATGAGCTTTCCGATAACATCCAGTTATTCGGTTCTAATCCCACGCGAATCAATGCGAAGTTCTGGAAGGGCCCGTCGGGGTGGGACGTTCCGCAACGTTTTGTAGCCAGTTATGTCTACGAGATCCCAGGGAAGACCTCGAATGCATTTGCGAACGCACTTCTGGCGAACTGGTCGCTTTCGGGAATTGTTTCGCTCGATGACGGCGTGCCTTACAGCGCGCGCCTCACCTCCGACGTCGCCAATATCGGCACGGTGGCAGGGCGTTATGAGGAGTTTCCGAACCTGGTAGGAAATCCCAATGCGATCGCCCAACGCACGCCGCAGCAGTGGTTCAATACCGCCGCGTTCCAGATTCCGGCCTCCTACACATTCGGCGATGCGGGCCGGAATATCTTAAGGACTACTGGGATAAAGACGTGGAACTTTTCGCTGTTCAAACGCTGGCCGTTCGCCGAGAGCCGCTCACTTGAGCTGCGCGGCGAGTTTTTCAATATTCTCAATCATACGAGCTTCGGGTACCCAGGCTTCATCGCGGACAGCCCACAGTTCGGCAAGGAATCGAGTGTATTCGTCTCAGGACGGCAGGTGCAGATTGCTCTGAAGGTGCATTTCTGATATAGGGCGACGTTGTCAAGCCTCAAGTGGAGCCCGACTGTGTTTTTGGTTGGAGGAAGCCGAGCCAAACGGGAGAGCGGCACAGCGGGTGACAGGAAGAGAAGTAAAGCCGACGGCTGATCGCTCTGGTATCCGCGGGTCGGAACCGCACAATCGTGATCCGTCGGGAGCTCCCTGGGGGCGCCGCTCTCTCATAAAGCTTGCAGCGGCATCAATGTACTTGCCCCACCGCCGCCCGCCCGTTTTTCCGTCGTTCCCAAACCCCCCATAATATGGGTGGTAAGTCCGGATGCAAAGAACCCGTTTATTGCCGATGTCGAGTTTGATTAGCCGGTCTTTGCAATCACCGAAGATTTCATCCGCAGCCTTGTTGCCTGAGTCACAATAATATCGGGTTTCAATACGGGAAGTTCGCCTTTCAAGTAACCTTGGCAATTCTTGTACATCTGGCCGGGCGCCTGCCTCTTGCATGGATCCTCCTTGGGCACCTTGGGCTGTCCAACACATCGCAAACCTCTCGAAGTATCTTGTTCTCCCGATCCTTGGCAGCTTCGCGGGGAATGCGTGCCGCAAGCAGATGAGTACAGTACCAGTGCTTCCATCCCCCACGGCCTAGACGGAAACGGAAGGCTTTAGATTTGAGGTCATTCTTCAACTCCTGGATGATGCGTTCTCTCGTTGCTTCGGGCGTCCTACGGCAACAAGGACCGTCCTTGCTGCACCACAGACCCGGGAGCTCAGAAGGCAAGTTAGCGCTAGTGACTCGCTTCCTGGATCCAACGAGAGAAATAAGAGATGACAGCGCGACTCGTTGTTCTCGTACTTCGCTCCCACATAAGCGGCATTGGCCTCAATAAACTGACCATGCATTAGGGGTAGCTCCGTCGCGCTCTTTTGCCGCTCACGGTCAATCACCTTCTTGGCGGCCTCTTTACAGGAGTCACGGTGCGTGCAAGCGAACTCACACCAATAGATCCCATTCTTCTTGTAGAAGTCTGTCAATCCCCAGCATGCCTTCGGCCATGCGGCGATTATGCCTCCGGGGTCTTCGGCTCGTTCAGCAGCGCCAGCCGGTAATCGTGATATTGTAATCATCGTGAATGAGAACAGCCGGTTGTGCCGTCGATCCTTCCTGGGGCTCGCTTGCGCTGCGCTGATGCCCGGGGCGGAGCCGGTGATCGATATCCACCAGCACACCAATTACCACGGCCGGACCGACGATCAGTTAATCGCACACCAGCACACGATGGGCGTTACTTTGACCGTGCTGCTCCCAGCGGGCTCAAAGTACGGGCTGGCGGCCGGCGCGGGGGGAAACGATACCGTGGTGGCACTCGCGAAACGCGATCCGCATGAATTCGTCTTTTTCGCCAACGAGCTTCCGGATATTCCGCGAACGAAAGCCGTATTGGAGAAATATCTCAAGGCCGGCGCAATCGGAATTGGCGAACAGAAATTCCACGTGGACTGCGATTCCAAAGCGATGCAACTGGTGGCCGATATCGCGAAGGATCATAATGTGCCAGTGCTGATGCATTTCCAGCACGGGGTCTACAACATGGGGATCGAGCGTTTTCACAAGATGCTGGAGATGTACCCCACGGTGCACTTCGTCGGCCACGCCCAGACCTGGTGGGCCAATATCGATAAGAATTGCCGTCAGGAAGTTATGTATCCCAAAGGTCCGGTCACGCCCGGCGGCATCACAGACCGCCTTCTCTCCGACTATCCCAACATTCACGGCGACCTTTCCGCAGGCTCCGGACTGAATGCGATGCTACGTGACGAAGATCATGCCCGCAGCTTTCTGGAGCGGCATCAGGATAAGCTCGTCTTCGGCAGCGATTGTGAGGATACGGTAGGAGCCGGACACGCTTGTATCGGCGCGCAGCAGCTCGCCACCGTCCGCAGGCTGGCTCCCAATGCCAGCGCCATCCGCAAAATGCTGCATGATAATACGGCGCGCTTGTTAAAGCTTTCGTAGCGCACAGGACGCGGCGCGTTCCGTTGTGCGGGTGTCATAGGAAAGGAAACGGCTACAACCCGCCGCGCAGGTACGCGATGATATCCGCGATATCCTGCTTGCTGAGCTTTTCCTCCAGGTTTTCCGGCATCAGAGACACCGTGGAGGCGCGAATCTCGGCGATGTTCCTCCGCAGCACGGTTTCATCAGAACCATCCTCCGACCCGCCCCGCAGCGTGATAGAGCCGGGCGTCTCGTTGGCGATGACGCCATCATACATGCGGCCATCTTTTGTCGTGATGATGTAGTTGACGAATCTCGGCTCAATTGCGTAGCTGGGGTTCAGGATGGAGGTGAGCAGTTCTTCTTTCGTCTTATTGTTGATGCCGGACAAGTCCGGACCGACCCTTCCGCCTTGACGCCGCGGCAGGTGGCAACGCCCGCACGTCTTCTCAAAGAGCGGTTTCCCGCGAGCGGCATTTCCTTGCAAATTCAAGACGTCGCGATACGCCAGTACAACTTTGGCGCGATCGCTATTCGAACTCTCCAGTAGAGCGTGCGCTTTTTTGACAATCGCCGGGTCCGTCTCGTCGTAGAGACGAGCGCGTGCGCTGCCGCTAACCGCCGAGGGCTCCACTTGCCCGTCCTCGATCGCCTTCAGCAGCATCGGGACACGGTTTTGCTGTGCCACCAGCGCGTCCACCGCGTGTTCGCGAGCAGTAGGACTGTACCCACGCCAGTTTTCGAGGATCACCTTTCCGGCGGCAGGCTCGTCGAAGGCAGAAAGCGAATCAACCGCGGCCGCTTCAATGTCCGGGGTCGGATGCGACTGCAGAATCTTTTCGAGAACCGGTGCAACCGTGCCGAAATGGCCGCCACGCAGAGCGCGGATGGCGAGGATTCGTTTTGGCTGCGGCAAATTGGGATTCACGGCATCCTGGCTCGCGCGATGCACGAGTGTATCGAGCTCGAAGTAACGGGAGGCTTCCCAGGCCGCATGTTGAACCGGCTCACTACCGAATTCAAGCAGCCGCGTCAGCACCTGCTCGACGCCGGGTGCTTTGACGTCACGGGCATTGGCCAGTCGGAGTCCGCGCGCGAGTCCGTCCAGCAGCTTATCCTGATGGCTCAGTTTCGGCAGGGCGGCAAACCACTGGGAAAGCTCAGTTGTATTCCGGCCGGCGCCAATTAGCGACGAGAGCTGTACCAGAAGTTGTGGATCGCTCCAGGTTTCTCCCTTGGCCAGCAGCATGTGATAAAACGGCGAAGCCGAATCCGCTACTGAACTGAGAATGGCGATGCGGAACCATGGATCGGAAGATCTCTCATGTGCGATCTCCGCTAGTGTCGCCAGAGTCTTCGCATTTTTTAGATTCCCAAGCGTCAGAGAAGCCTGGAACTGCACGTGCTGATCCGGATCGGCTGCCGCCGCCAATACCAATTTCGCCAGCGGCTCAGAATGATTCAGAAACGGCTCGCTGAGCCGCACAGCATTTTCCCGGATGCGCCAATCCGAATCTTTCAAGGCTTGTTGGATCTCCGCTGGCTCCAGGACAGCATAGGCCTGCAGCAGCCAGAGCGCGTGCGACCGCGCCTCCGGCGAAGCTCCGTTCGCGGCCATCGCTTTCAGATCCGGAATCGCCGAGCGGTCCTGCCGTTCCAACAGCAGGCGATGCGCGGTCCAGCGATTCCAACCGTTCGGGTTCGCCAGTTGCTTTACAAGGTCTGCGGAACTGAGTGCGCCAAGATTCGTTGTCAGGCTGCCCTTTCGAGCGGGGTGATTGGGCACGATTCGATAAATGCGCCCCAGCGTATCTCCGTTATAGAAATTTATTTTCTTCCTGATTTCCTCGGGGATCGATTCCGGAGTCTCAATCACCTGCCGGTAAATATCCGTGATATACAAATTGCCGTCGGGGGCATTGGCAAACTTGCAGGGCCGGAACCAAACGTCCGTCGAGGCGAGGAACTCAATATTATCGTGGGCCCGGTGCGCGCGAAATGTCGGCCCGTCCGGGAAAATAATATCCCGGTGCACCAGGTTGCCGCTGACATCCCCCGTAAAAACATTGCCAACATACTCTTTCGGAAAGGCATCGCCGCTGTATATTGTGCCTCCCGAAGCGGCGGTGAACCACCCGCCCACCTGTTCGGTAATGTGTAGATTATTTTCGTTGTAGCGCTGCTGGCGAAGTTTGGTGCGCTCCTTACGCCACTCTTGCGGTCCGGTGAGCGGATACATTCGAGCCGAGGGACGCCCGTGATCGGAGATGTCCTGAGCCATGGCTGTGACCTCCAGTAATGGCGCGCGAACCAGATACCGGATGGGCATGACTACAGCGCGAATGTGAGTTGTGTTCTGTGTGATGTAGCGGTTGCCGAAATCGTCAAATGTAGAGCCAAATTGCGCCGGGCCCGAAGCCTGCTCGAATTTTCCCGTGATCGGATCGAACCGGAAATCGGTTCCGCGCACGGACACAGGAGGCATCTCCGGATGCTCGGGCGAAGTGATGCGTCCGTCGTTCCCCATATTCGAGCAGTAAATCCAGTTGTCCACGTTGAGCGTGGGATTCGTGATCCGGTCTTCCTGATTCACTTTTGGAAAGCCCGTGTACAGCACTTTGCGCACGTCGGCTTTGCCATTGCCGTGGGTGTCCTTCAGGAACAAAATGTCCGGCGCGCTGGTAACAATCAGGCCGCCTTTCCAAGGCATGATTCCGCTCACGGCCAGCAGATTGTCGGCGAAAATTGTGGAGCGGTCGATCTTGCCGTCCCCATTGGTATCCTCCAGCAAACGAATGCGGGACCGCGCCGGCTTACCCTTGGGAGGGTCGTCCGGGTAATCCAACATCTCGGCCACGTAGATTTTTCCATTCTCGTCGAAGGCCGTATCTACGGGACTCATCACTTCCGGCTCCTCGGCAAACAGCTCAGCGTGGAAATCTCCGTTCAAGTGGATTGCTTTCAGGGAATCCTCAGGTTTTAGCGCGTGTTTTTCCGGATTTTTTGAGCAGGCGGAAAGCAATATCAGTGAGACAAAAAGAGCCACTCTGGCGGCAAGCATAATGCATGATATTCTATCAGTCTTCAGGAGCCGGAAACATGCTAATTTCGCGACGAACGTGGCCAACCAAGTGGGTTATAATCACGGCGTCTCTGCTCGGAGCGCTCGCCGGAGCTTTAGCCATGCCAGCCAGTAAGCTAACGAAACAATTTCTCAACCTCGATGGACACAAACCGCCGGGCTACACGCACGTGGTCACATCGCCTCCCGGGAAGATGATCTTTGTTTCAGGCCGTGGAGGAGCCAGCCGGGATGGTAAGTTGCCTTCGGATTTTGGCACGCAAGCCAGGAACACATTCGAGGATCTGAAGCGCTGCCTGGCCATGGCTGGCGCGAGTTTCAAGGACGTCGTCAAAATCAATTATTACGTTACCGATCTGTCTCATACGGCCGAGCTGCGGGAGATCCGGGCTCATTATCTGGATATGGACCATCCGCCCGCAGCTACCCTCGTGCAAGCCGGACTGGGCGATGGTGCGCTCCTCGAAGTGGAGGCCGTGGCGATCGTTCCCCAGTGAGGCCGGAATTATGACTACATCTACAAATCTGGAGACTTGGCTTCAGCATTTTCTTACACAGCAGCATGCCACCTCCGGGACGGTTCATCTGTTTCAGAACGACGGTTTGAAGCTGGCGGCAACAGTGAACATTCCTCCTCAGGTGCAGCAGATCGTCGCGTGGGTGCCGAACGGGAAAGGCATGGCCGGACTTGCGCTGCAGCGAAATGAACCGGTGCAGACCTGTAACCTGAAGGAGGACAGTTCGGGAAATGTGAAGCCCGGCGCCAAAGCGGTGGATGCAAAGGCCGCCGTCGCACTGCCGGTAAGAGATGCGTCGGGGAAAGTGCGTGCCGTAGTCGGGATTGCGTTTCTCGACGAGCGCGAGTTCACCCCTGCCGATCTGGATACTCTAATGTTAGCGGCGTCGCTCATGCCGGATGAAAGTTAGGGTCCCGGATTACTTGAGAACGCAACTGGAATCTCGAAGCTATCCGCTGGTTGGAGATCCTCATAGAAGAATAGATCGCCCGGCCTGAAGCTGCTGGCGGTATCGAGCGAGATTGTGATCTCCTTGCCGTCGTGCATGCTGGTAATGATTCCACTGGCGCCGGAAGCCGAGCGGATCCGCTTACCGTGGAAAAAGCCCGATGGCCCGGTGTGCGCTACCGAGAACGCATAGCCGTGCGGAATCGAAGTGGTGATTGTGTGGGCGTCAATCACACGGCCGACCTTGCCTCGTCCCAAGACAATCCCTCCGTTCAGATAGATGCGCGTTTGCGCTCCGGCTGCCTCAATTTTGCGGATCCGGTACGCGGTGGTTCGTGAGTAGCGGGGACTATTGAATATGATGACGTGCCCGTCGAGGCTCCCATCGTCTGGCAGGCGTGCCGAGGTGGTAACTGCATCCGTTTGTGGATCGACGGCGGTGAGCACACCATCCCACGCATCCCGCTGATGCATACTAACGCCAAAGCCGGAGAATTCACGGGTTCCGACCAATGAGAGCGCGATCAGCTTCTCGCCTTTCACCGTAGCGCACGCAAAGCGTCCGGCGAATACAATGGGCCCGCTCCGTCTCGGTGTGACATCTCCGGAGGAGAAAACATAGTCCGTTGTTCCATCCTGGCGATCGACTCGGACTGCCACGGCGGGTATATCGGATTCAGGACCTGTCATCGGCAATCGTTCCAATTTATTTAGGAAGGGCGCTGAAGTATAGGGCCCCATCGCCGCGACGAACTCGCTGCGCAGCCCCGCCCCGCGCCGCCGCGCGAACACGTAGCGGGCCTTAGGTTCGGACGGAGTGATTCCCGGCGCAATGGCGGTAATCACCTCGGTTCCGGGAGTATTCGCCATGTGCAGACGCAGGTGGGTTCCGGGCGCGATTTCCCAGTCGGCGCTCCAGGGCGAGTCGGTCTTGCCCCTTCGTGGGTGCATCAGGAATCCGTACCCGTTGCCGGGAGGCGGGTTCCAGTAAGGACGTTGCGGCACGCCCTGCATGTCCCCGTCGTTTAACTGCTTGTCGCCCCATGCAATATCGGGTCCGGCGAGCGAGCCGGGCTCTTCCGTTCCCAGATCGACTCCTTCGAATTGTGTGTGGGTTCCCAAAGCATGAAAACCATAATCGTGCTCAGAGCCACCACGCACGCGAAAAATATCGAGCAGATATGCATGGGATCCCGTGCCAACCAGAGCCAGAGTGCGGCGATAGAGCGAGACATGCCGGGCGGCATAGCTGCTCTCCGACGAGGCTTCCACAAGTTTCAGCGCTGGTAAATCCGCAAAGGCAAGCAGACTGCCGCCCGAAGCGCCGGTCTGCAGTTGCGGAGTCTCATCGACCACTACCACGTTATGGCTCGCAGTTTGTCTGGCCCATCCGACTTGCGTATGCGTCGACCCCAGGCCGTATCCGAGATCGTAGGTCACCTCGTAACCGTTTGCGAAGTAATTAATATTGAGATCGTCGAGATGCCCGTGGTTAAGCGACGGGCCAAAGCGGAGTAGCAGCGCCTGCGCCTGCTCTCCCGAACCTTCGCGCAGGACGGCGATGCCTTTCTGGCCCAGGAAGTTACTTTTCAGCAGAATGCGCTGTTGGTCCGAAGAAAGTGCCGGTGTTATCGCAGGAAGCTCCCGGTGATGAAACAGCAGCCAGCTTCGCTCATCGAAGCCGCCGCCCATAACGTCGCCGCGATCCGTTGCTTCCAGCGATTCGCTAGGCCCGCCTTTGAGCCACAGAAGCATTGCGGTGAGCTTTCGCGCTTCTGCCGGATTTGCGGTGCGCGCATACAGCCGCTCCAGGAAATTAATATCGTCCCGATCAAACGGCCGCGCCGCAGGTACAATCTTGGACGTATCCGCGTGGGTATCGCCGTAGCTGGGTACATGACCGGCACAGTTCTGCTTCAAATTCAGCAGTTCGAAAAATTCGCGCAGCTTGGAATTTTCATAAAGGTTCAATCCGTGCGGATATGGGTCGCCACGATAATTGAACAGCGGCTCGGCAAACGAGAAATACAACTCGCGCGTGTGGTTCGCGTAGAGCGACGACGTTTCATAGTATCCGCCGTCTCGATCGATATTGTTATCGAGTAGGGTGCGTATCCCGTACGGCCCATCCACAGCCCAGGACACGTAATCCGGAATTCCGAATAGCACGCCCACCGATAGGACGCCCCGCAGGTAGTCCGCTTCGCCATTTGTCAGAGTTCCCTTCAGCGATTCGCGGCGGCAATACTCCGCGCCGTTTTTGAGCAGGTTTTCCTCGATATTGGTTCTGCGTTTCAGGCCCGGTTTAACAGACGGCTGTTCAAGAGAGGGACTGTTCCAGATCTGGTCGTAGAAATCGGCGTAATGCACCAGCACCCGCGCCACCTGATACCAAGGCCGGTTGAAGCGCCCGCTGGGAGGGTTAGAAGGATAATCCCAGGAGCCCTTGTCGCACAACGGATACACCGCCGCCAGCGCATCCAGAATAACGCCGGCCTTGTCCGCATAAATCTCCTTCCCTGTTAGCGAGTATGCATAAGAGAGACTTTGAACTGCCTTGAACGTGAGCGTTTCGACAACCCATGCGTTGTACGATCCAACAAAATAATGGATGCGCCCGTCGGGACCGACGTATCCCGTTCCGGAATCGGGATGGGCTGCATCCGGCAGGCGATGCCCGTTCGCACAAACTACATGCCCCGGATCGTCGAGGCTCGCGTGCGCGGCGCCCCACGTTCCCCAACTGGCTCCGCAGATCGGGCATCCGGTGAATCCATATGCAAATGCTGCGCCAGCTTTGGGAACCAAGCCCCGCAGCCATGAATCGTCTTTGTTCGACCATTTATCGGCTTCGCCAACGATCTGCGCCGCTGTTTGTCGCGCCCAACTATATCGCTGGACATTTGCTCTTGCCCGCAGGACATCCTCCGGGGTCATGTAGACCGTCGGGTGCGTGGCGGCCTTCGCAGCGCCAGTGCCTGGAAAGCAACATGCTGCCAATAAGACGAGTGAAACCGTGCGAATCATCAGCTTCCTTGAAAACAGAATTTAGGGAAGGGCCTTTATCACTTCTTGGGCGGAATTTACCGTTTCGTCAATCTTTCCATCGCCATAGCTTTCTACGAATCGTTCGATTTGCTTGGCATTTTTCCAGTAAAGCAGGCTGTCGCCCAGCGTGAAACCTCCGTTTACCGGGCCAGTCGTCAGAACCCGGTCACTGTTTTTCGCTGGGCCCAGTGACGGGTATGGACCGGACGCGTTTCGCGTATAAAAGTGGTCGCGTGCTTTCAGGAAGTACAACTCGCGAGCGATATCCAGACAATAGCGCCGCCGTTCCGCATTCGCCGATTTCGCCGCCTCGGCCTCATACGCGTCCGCCAGCGGAACTGGACCCAGAGTCTTCAGTACAGCGATCAGCCGTTGATCGTCGGCAATGGCTGAAGGCAATACTCGATTGTTGTATTCTTCCTGAAGAGATTCGCGCTTCAGTGAGACGGGCCGTGTCCGCGGATCGATGACGCGACTGACTCGTACGGGAACCGCGTTGGAATTCTCAAACACCTGCCAAGTATCGAAGTATCCATCGCCATTGGAATCGAAATAGCGAAACTCGAGGTCCTTCTTGTCATTCACAAGATGACCCACTTCGAGCCATCCTTCGCGCGCCCCGAACAGGTGATATCGTTTGTCAATTTCTGAATAATACAGCTTGCGTTCGCCGGTTGGAGTGGCCGAATACTCCCGCCGCATGTTCCAGCGCATCGTCGGGCCACCAGTATTGGGCATGTACTCGCGTTCATAAATCCAGAACTGCCCCTCCCACCGAAACACTGTCCGCGCCTCATCCCACGTGAACCCCGTTTCCTGCGCAGGATAGTGCAGCGCGATATCGATTCCCTCGCTCCGCGGAATGCGAATCACCGTCTGCGGCGGCCTACGCCGCGGGTTCGTATAAAACATGTGCGGATACTTGTAGGGTTGGCTGCCAACCAGGTTAAATCCAAACGTGAAGTGTGGCTTGGTGACGGGTTCGGCTCGTGGGCTTGGATCGATGTTGTAGCTGAACCGGACGTTCATATTTCCGATCCCGCTGAGCGGAGTTGCCTCGCGTGCCCACATATAGTCGTAGTGATTGGCGTAGTCCGTATCCTTGCCGGAGTTGCTGTTCAGAGGCGCTGCCGCAACCCGTAAAACGATATCGCTGTGGCCGTCATGATCCATATCCCAGAATAGGAACGGGCATTCCGACAGCGGTGTCCAAGTACGCGTTTTGGGATCGTACTTGTTCAGATAGATCTCCACATTGCCGCGAAATTTATTGTTGAAATCCGATCCGCCAACATAACTCCAATTCTTCAACATGAAGAT
>Ga0070735_10001305_pt1 | contig 24430 bp, 21 predicted proteins | sample Coa_R1_FD_66443 | JGI IMG/M metagenome (GOLD analysis project Ga0070735, IMG submission 66443) | Surface soil microbial communities from Centralia Pennsylvania, which are recovering from an underground coalmine fire - Coalmine... | ecosystem: Environmental > Terrestrial > Soil > Unclassified ...
AATCCCGCAAAAGGCGCGGGATTCCCACTTTCCCACAGCCGCGACGGCGGCGGTCCATCGCCCCTAAACCGGACATATCGTGTGCTACGAAAAGCGGACATTTTAATTTGCTAACGACAGGTAAGGTCTTGCGCGTGTATCGAATTGACCTGTACCAAGGTACAGGTACCCGCGCGTATTACTCTTTACAGTACGACCTCTGAAAATGGGACAGTAGGACTTCCGCCCTATCTGTTACTTTTGAGATTCCGGGAGTCTGCATGCCCCGGGGAGTTCTCTTCCAATGTCGTCCAGGTTAGGCGAAATACTGATCAAGGAAAGCCTGATCACGTCCGAACAGCTCCGCCAGGCCCTGGAACATCAGAAGTCGAGTGGCGGAAGGCTCGGGACGTGTCTGATGAAGCTTGGCTTCATCAGTGAAGACGAAATTACGGGTGTGCTTTCCCGACAGTACGGCGTTCCCTCCATAAACCTTAAGTTCTACGAGGTAGATGCCTCTGTAATAAAGCTAATACCGCAGGACACTGCCGTCCGCTACCAGATCGTCCCGCTATCTCGCGTCGGTTCAACGCTTACGATCGCGATGACCGATCCCACCAACGTCTTTGCCATGGACGATATCAAGTTCATGACCGGCTTCAACGTGGAGCCTGTGGTGGCCTCGGAAACAGCTATTGCCGAAGCTATCTCGAAATTCTATGGCGAAGTCGAGAGTGGTGAAGAACTCGACAAGGTGATGAAGGACCTCAGCGCCGAAGATGCTGCCGACCTTGAGCTGGCTGCCGAGGAACAAGAGACCAACCTGGCCGACCTGGAGCGCGCCGCCGAGGAAGCGCCCATCATTAAGCTGGTGAACTTGATTCTGACCGATGCGGTCAAGCGCGGCGCTAGCGATATTCACATCGAACCTTACGAGAAAGAAGTACGCGTCCGTCTCCGAATCGACGGCATCCTGCAAGGCGTGATGACCCCGCCATTGAAACTGCGTGACGCAATTACCAGCCGCGTCAAGATCATGGCCAAGCTCGATATCAGTGAGAAGCGGTTGCCGCAAGACGGCCGCATCATGATCAAGTACCGCAAGGATGGAAAAATCAAGGACCTCGACTTCCGCGTCTCAACCATCCCCACACTGTACGGCGAAAAGATCGTAATGCGGTTGCTGGACAAAGAAAATCTGCGCCTGGACATGACCAAGCTCGGATTCGAGCAGGAGTCATTGACCAAATTCGAGCGCGCCATTTTACGTCCGTACGGAATGGTATTGGTTACTGGACCAACGGGGTCAGGCAAGACCAACACACTGTATTCCTCGATTGCGCGCCTGAACACACCGGAAACCAACATTATGACTGCCGAGGACCCGGTTGAGTTCCAGCTTGCCGGAGTCAACCAGGTTCAAATGAAAGACCAGATTGGCTTGAACTTTGCCGCCGCATTGCGCGCCTTTTTGCGCCAGGACCCCAACATCATTCTCGTCGGAGAAATTCGCGACTTCGAAACAGCGGAAATTGCCGTAAAAGCCGCATTGACCGGACACCTGGTACTTTCGACCCTACACACCAATGACGCGCCTTCGACCATCAGCCGCTTGATGAACATGGGAATTGAACCTTTCCTGGTGGCGACCTCGGTCAACCTGATTTGCGCACAACGCCTGGTTCGCAGGATATGCACGAACTGCAAGGAACCTCTGGATGTGCCTGAGCAGACCCTGCTCGACGCGGGTTTCACTCCGGAGGAATCGGCGACGACAAAAATCTACATTGGCAAGGGATGCGGCATTTGCAATCGAAGCGGATATAAAGGCCGCGTGGGTCTTTACGAGGTCATGGAAATCAATGACGAATTGCGCGAATTAATTCTGGTAGGCGCTTCGGCTCTGGAACTCAAGAAGAAGGCAGTCGATCAGGGGATGCTTACGCTTCGCAGGAGCGGCCTGACCAAGGCCGCAGTAGGGGCTACCACGCTAGAGGAAGTCATTCGGGAAACTGTCCTGTAAGGGAAGGGAACATTCATGGCCGGGATAACGCTAAGTGAATTGCTGAAAAAAATGATCGAGCTGGGGGGCAGCGATCTGCACATTACGACAAACAGCCCACCTCGTGTTCGCGTGCACGGCAAACTTCGCCCCATGGACATGGCGCCGATGACCGCAGCCGATACCAAGGCGCTGGCGTACAGTGTGCTCACCGACGCGCAAAAGCATCGCTTCGAGGAAAACCTTGAACTCGATTTTTCGTTCGGCTTGAAAAATCTAGCGCGCTTCCGCGGCAACCTCTTTCAGCAGCGCGGCGCGGTCGGTTCGGTTTTTCGTACGATTCCCTGGGAAATTAAGGGGTTTGACGCCCTAGGCCTGCCCCCGGTGGTAAAAGCCCTGTGTGATAAGCCGCGCGGATTGGTTTTAGTCACCGGTCCCACCGGCTCGGGAAAATCGACCACGCTCGCCGCCATGCTGGACAAGATCAACAGCGAACGCGAAGAGCACATGATTACGATCGAGGACCCCATTGAATTTCTCCACAACCACAAGAAATGCCTCGTGAATCAGCGCGAAGTGCATTCGGATACGCATTCCTTCGCCAATTCACTTCGAGCGGCGTTGCGCGAAGACCCCGACGTTGTGCTGATCGGCGAAATGCGCGACCTGGAAACCATAGAATCTGCTTTGCGTATCGCCGAGACGGGCCACCTCACATTCGCAACGCTCCACACTAATTCCGCGATCTCCACCATAAACCGTATCGTGGACGTCTTTCCGTCTTATCAGCAGCCGCAAATCCGCGCGCAGCTTTCGCTGGTTCTGGAAGGAGTTCTCTGTCAGGCGCTGTTGCCGCGAGTCGACGGCCGGGGCCGCGCGATGGTGATGGAGATCCTGATTCCCAATGCCGCTATCCGCAACCTGATTCGCGAAGACAAGATCCATCAGATCTATTCGGCGATGCAGACCGGGACAGGGCAAACGGGCATGCAGACGTTCAACCAGAGTCTGGTGAACGCGTATTTCGCCAAGTTAATCACTTTGGAAATCGCGTTGGCGCGCTCATCGAATCCCGAAGAATTGCAGGATATGATCAATCGGGGTGTCACTTCGCCCGCTTCTGCTTCTCGCGGGCCTGTTCCAGCTCGCCGCTGAGCCGGGTGTGGGCTCTCCTTTGGAGTCCACGGGAAAAAGGGTGCCGGGCTCCACCGTGAGCCCGCCGGAAAAGGGTGCGGCTTCTGCTTTTACACTGAACGCTTCAGCTGAAGCGTGGAGCCCGCCGGGAAAAAGACGGGCCCTGTATCTCAGACGCACTACAGACGACTTTAGCGCACTAAGAACTACCAGGAGGATTACGACGATGCCGGTTTTTACATATCGCGGCACCAATCGCTCGGGAGCGACCGTGACAGGCGAGCAGTTAGCGCCGAACAAAAACGAGTTGGTCAACATGCTGCGCAAGCAGCAAATTAATGTGACCAAGATGTCGGAGAAGGGCAAGGAATTCAATCTGCCCACATTCGGCGGAGGCGTTGATTCCAAGGAACTCGCCGTTTTCACGCGTCAATTCTCCGTCATGATCGATGCCGGGTTGCCTCTGGTCCAGTGCCTGGAGATTTTGGCCGGACAGCAGGAAAACAAGATGTTTCAGAAAGTGTTGACCGGCACGCGCGCCGCTGTCGAGGGCGGATCCACGCTATCGGCCTCCATGCGCCAGTACGACAAAGTATTTGACGCCCTCTACGTGAACCTGGTGGAAGCCGGAGAGACGGGCGGTATTCTCGACACAATTCTCCAGCGCCTTTCCGCGTATATCGAGAAGAACGTCAAACTGAAGCGCGCCGTTAAGTCTGCCATGGTCTACCCCATCGCCGTGCTTGGCGTTGCCGGCAGCGTCATCACTTTACTGTTGTGGAAGGTTGTGCCGATTTTCGCTACGTTGTTCGCGGGTCTCGGCGTAACCCTTCCATTGCCGACGCGAATCGTCATTGGGATGAGTAATTTTATCGGCAGCATATTCGGACTGTTGATGTTCGTGACGCTTATCGCCGGGATCGTCGGGCTAAAAGTGTGGTACGGCACGCCCGTGGGCCGCATGGCAATCGATCGCACGCTTCTCAAATTGCCTGTGCTCGGTCTCTTGCTCAGAAAGATTGCCGTCGCACGTTTCACACGCACGCTGGGTACCCTGATTTCCAGCGGTGTCCCCATTCTGGAAGGCTTGGACATCACTGGCCGGACAGCGGGCAATGCCGTGATTGAGGCTGCGTTGATGGACGTTCGAAAGGCTCTCGAGGCGGGACGCAACTTGTCCGATCCGCTCAGAGAATCGAACGTGTTTCCAGGGATGGTCACGCAGATGATCGGGGTCGGAGAACAGACGGGCGCGATGGACGCCATGTTACAGAAGATCGCCGACTTCTATGAAGACGAAGTCGATGCCGCAGTTAAAGATCTTTTGGCAGCCATGGAGCCGATGATGATCGTGTTTCTGGGTGTGGTCGTCGGAGGCATCGTAATCTCGATGTACTTGCCTTTGTTCTCGCTCATCGGCCAACTCGCTACCGCTCACTAGCGGGTGCGGCGGGTGCGGGCTGTACTTGCAGCCCGCGTGGAAGAAGTCCGGCTGTACTTGCAGCCCGCGTGAAAGAAGTCCGGGCTGTACTTGCAGCCCGCCGGAGAGCGACAGTTTTGAATCTCGATAAAGGAAGGCGATCGTAGCCGATCGCCCTCCGAACTCGCCCAGTTCGGTCTTATAGAGAATTTTAAATGCGAAAACACTGACATGCCGACAACTTCGCCCCAAATGGACATGACACAAAATGTCGTTACATGGCTTAGCTGGTTGTCGCGCGTCCGCTTCTTTCTGATTACCCTGCTTTTGGCGCTTGTATTAGTCCTCGGAAAGACAAGCCAGCTCGAAGTGGCCACCCGATATTTTCTCCCCTTGGTGATCCTCTGGTACACCCTGGCAATCGTCTACGCAATCTTGATGCGCTGGATGCCGCAGGCTTCCTGGCACGGACCGGTTCAATTAGTTTTTGATCTTCTGCTGGTCACGGGCGTAGTTTATTTGACTGGCACGCAGGACAGCTACTTCATCTGGCTTTACCCGCTGGCGATTATTGTCGCGAGCATTCTGTTTTCGCGCGAGGCCACGTTCATTGTCGCCGGATTAAGTTTTGTTTTAGTCGGCGGACTCGCGGAATTGATTTACTACAATATTTTGCCGCGGATGCAAATTGCGGTCCCCAGCGGCCGGCAACTCCAAACGTGGATTCTGAGCAATCTGTTTTACTTCATGGCCGTGGCCTACCTCTCGAGCCTGCTGGCACAGAGCTTGCGCCGCCAGGGCGCCGAACTGGAAGTCAAACGCGGCGAACTGCAGGACCTCCAGGCGTTCAATGAAGACATTATCCACTCAATGCGAGGCGGGCTGCTCACCACAGACACGGATGGCCGCATCCTGTTGCTGAACCGGACAGGCGAGGAAATTACAGGGTACAGGTTTGCCGCCGTGCGGGGTATGTCGCTGCCCGAACTCTGGCCGGTTTTTTGGCTTCCGGGCGACGCAACGGAGGACAGCAAACTGCCGCAACGGCGGGAAGTGGATTTTATGACTCCCACCGGACAAAAGAGATTCGTTGGAATTTCGGTCTCGCCCTTGCGGACCGGAGAACGCCGCACGACCGGTTACGTCTTCAATTTCCAGGATTTGACGGATTGGAAGCGCCTGGAACAGGAACTTGCCACCAAGGACCGTATGGCCGCGTTGGGGCGCCTCTCGGCGGCAATCGCACACGAAATCCGCCAACCGCTAACGGCCATGGCTGGGGCGGTGAAAGAACTTGCGCGGCTCGTTCCATTGCAGGAAGACGAGCAGCACCTGGTGGGAATCGTAAGCCGGGAATCGGAACGACTTAATAAAATTATCACTGATTTTCTGAATTATTCCCGCGAAAAAACGTACGAATTTGCGGAAGACGATGTTGCCTGCTTGCTCGATGAAACTCTGACGCTGTTTGAGCGGAATCCGCAAGTAGACGGAAAGTACAAGATCGAACGCACATTTTCAGTTCCGCAAGTCCGCATCAAGGTGGATCGCAACCGTATCAAACAGGTGTTTTGGAATTTGTCCGACAATGCCTTGCGAGCCATGCCTGCGGGAGGCGTTTTATCGGTTTCCCTCGAACTCTCGCAATTATGGGTGCGCATCCGGTTTCGCGATACGGGCATGGGCTTTGATCCCAAACAAAGCGCCAAGATTTTCGAGCCTTTGCAGTCGACGTTTGTGGGTGGAACAGGTCTCGGATTGGCCATCGTGTACCAAATTATTCAAGCGCACAGCGGACGAATCAGCGTTGTTTCGGAAAAAGATCGCGGAGCGGAATTTACCGTGGATCTTCCGCGCATCGCATGAGTGCCGTGTAGTCCGGCGGAATTATCGGGAAGAGGTTTGCTATGGCTCACATCCTGGTGGTGGATGACGAACAATCGATCTGCGAATTACTGGAGATTACTTTCCGAAAAGAAGGGCATCGCGTTGAAGTCGCCAGAAATGGCGAGACGGCGAAGCGTCTTCTTCAAGCACAGATTTTTGACATTGTAATTTCCGACATTCGCATGCCGGATGCTACCGGTGTGGACCTTCTGCAATTTTGTAAGGAGCTTTCCCCATCGAGCTATTTCCTGCTGATTACAGGAGTTCCCACGATTGAAACCGCGATCGCCGCGATTAATTCGGGGGCGGATCGCTACGTCATTAAGGACCATGACCTCGTCGACCAGTTGCGGCGGGCCGTGCGCCAGGTGGATGAGACGCTTCGCCTCAAACACGAAGCCGGTTACCTGCGCCGGGAATTGCGCCGCCTCACGGGCCAGGACAACATCATCGGGCACAGCCCTAAAATGCGGGCAATTTTCGAGATGGTGCAGACCGTTGCTCCGCAATCCAGCCGCGTTCTGATTACCGGCGAAACTGGGACGGGCAAGGAACTGATTGCCCGCGCCGTCCACGAGAACAGCCCTCGCGCCAATCAGCCCTTCATTACCATCAATTGCGGCGCCTTCCCGGAAACTTTGCTCGAGTCGGAGCTGTTCGGTTACATGAAAGGCGCGTTTACGGGAGCGAACGAAAACCGCGAAGGCCTGTTCAATGCCGCGAATGGCGGGACGCTTTTCCTGGATGAAATCGGCAATATGAGTCTACAGATGCAGGTTAAGCTCTTCCGAGTCCTTCAGGAAGGCAAGGTGCGGCCGCTGGGATCGAATGAGGAAACCGAAGTCGATGTGCGAGTGATCGCAGCGACGAATAAAGACCTGGATAAAGCCATCGCTGCCGGCGAGTTCCGCGAGGACCTTTATTACAGATTGAGCGTGATTCCCATTCAACTTCCTCCGCTACGGGAGCGGCGCGATGACATTCCTTTGCTGGCGCGCGCATTTCTGGAGCGGTTTCGCACCTCCATGGAGAAACCTATCGAGGGAATTTCTCCGGAGGCAATCCATCTGCTCGAGGCCTACGATTGGCCCGGGAATGTTCGCGAACTTGAGAACACCATGGAACGTTCCGTCGCTCTGGAGACAGGTACCATGATTTCGGCTGCCGTGCTGCCCGAGAAAGTGACCCGCCAGCGCAAGGACCGCGGTGAAGTTCCAGGACCCGCGGCGAACTCTGAGAGTGGTCCAGCGCAAATTCCAGAGGGAGGAATTGATCTTGTGAAGCATATGCAAGACACGGAAAGAGCCTATATTGTGGCTGCTTTGGACGCCTGTGACGGCGTGGGAACGCGTGCGGCGGAACTCCTCAGGATGAGTTACCGGTCTTTCCGGCATTACTCCAAAAAATACAATATAAATTGAACTTTTCGGTCCTATCAGCTCGCTGGAAAAGGGGGAAGAGGCTCGACCGCTTTCGCCTTTGCGTTAGACGAGGAGCCAAATCGAGCTGATAGCAGATGTGCCGCACTGCTCACTGCTAATACCACGACAATTGGGTCCATCGGGAAGCGATATCGCGGGGAAGCGTGCGTAATATAAAAAACCATTGGAAAAATGAGAAGAACCATGCCAAAAGGGGCCGCATCGAGGTTACGGGAACGGTGCGCATAAAGCACGCCGAGCAAGCTCATCAATGACAACGTGCAATTGAACGTCAATAAAGCTTTGCCATACAGAGTAGCGTTTGACCAGAGATCCACCACGCTATCGGTCTCGGACAACCAGATGTCCACAAATCTGTGAAATGTATTGTTCACCGTTTCGACGGGATGCGTTCGTATGAATGCAAATCCTTCGTGTTCCTTCTCGGCCATGTAAGCAATTTCACCCATGCTCCTGTATTTGGCGGCCTCTTCCGGATTGTCATTGGGATGCGACATTTGCGATAGCATATCGATGACGTTGGGATTATTTCCTAGCCACAATTCCAGGCCAAAATTGGATCGCAGCACGATTATTTTTCCAAAGACGCGATAGTTCCGTACGGTCCAGGGAACCAGGCCGATCGTGAACAATAGAAGCACCGCCGCGGCGTGCCTGATACATAGACTTGATTCCTTCCGCTCTTTCCAGAGCAGCCATCCGAGGAAAAAAGGAAAAAGCGAAAGTATCGAGGGGTTTATCAATCCTCCCACCACCCATAAGGCTCCGTAACCCGCCCAGGGCAGCAGGGTTCGGATTCCTCGCAACGCCAGCGTCGCCCAGAAAATCAGCATGAAAAACAATGCCGTCAAGGCCGTATCCCATATCCAGACGATGGGGAAGTGAATCGCGGTCGGGAGAAACACCCAAATCCACGATGCGCCGATGGCCACGCCTTCTCCAAACGTCCTCTTGGCGATCGCATAGATTGGAATAATCGTCAGCGCCGCGAACAGACAATTCAGCGTCGCAATGATAAAGCGCGATGTCTCAGTGTAGATTCCCCAGATCTTAAAAATCCCGGCCACAAAATAGGGATAAAGCGGCGTGAACCATGCCGTCGGCCCCGTGTCCATGTCGCGCAAAGGAGACGAAAAGCCCTCTCCGGAGGCAATCGCTCTCGCGACTCGGCCAAGTTCAAAACCGTACGGTAAGTTGGCTTTGATAGGAGTGGGAGCCTGGTGCCGGATCATCCACATGGCGAGCATGCGCACGGCAAATGCGAATCCCACGATGAATACGGGTGAACTGAAGAGCCGCTTAAGGGAGTGTTTCATCCGGAATGCTTCAAACGATGTTCGGGAGCCCACGGAAAAGCGCGAGCTCTGAAAATTTACTTACGCTGATTCAGTGACCTCAGTCTTATCGAGACCTCAAGTTTACGGATTCAAGATTCGTGGCGCAATCGGCTCGAGGCGCTTTGCAGCCCATCATTGTCGTTCTAGTTAGCGGCAAAAACGCGCTCGTATTGAGCTTCAAGTCGAGTGAGAAGCTTTATTGGTCCTCCCAATAGAACTTCCGGGCCCACGCGCGCCGTTTTCTGGCTGTTGGAGCGACATTAATTGTCGCTAGGAGGAGTCTGTCCTCCCGATTTGAGGTATACGCGGCTATCGGATATTTGCATAAGTTATTGACCTATATGTGTTTATGTTCATCCACACACAGCGCCAAAACTAACACGATGTCTGGCATTCGAGGTGCAACCTAGGAGCCCATAAATCCGACAGGGATCGAGTGGGTGTGACCCGAGCCGATCCCAGTATGCGGCGATTTCGAGCAATATGCCGCTCAGCTTATAGATTTGGACCCAACCGAGTGGGGACCAAGTGGGGAGGAAAGGAAACTTTCCTCCCTAGCTTCATAAAAAGGCGGATCGATCATAAGTAAGTAGGTGCAGAGATAATCGCAACAACGGCGTAGTCAGAGGCAAAAACCATGCGAGGGCCAAACAAATCGGAAAGACCGCTGGTACCCAACCCTGGAACAAAAGGGTTTTCACTCATCGAATTGCTCGTTGTGGTGGCGGTTATCTTGATCATCGCGGCCATAGCTATTCCGAATTTTATTAATACGAGAATGCGCGCCAACGAGACTTCCGCCGTTCAAAGCCTCCGAAATATTTGCACCGCGCAGATGGTCTATACCACGACGTGGGGTGTTGGTTTCGCGTCCACTCTGTCGAAGCTATCTGGTGGCGGTGTGGTTGTCGATCAGAATAACGCAGGTTTGATCGACACGACGCTCGCCGCAGGTCTGAAGAGCGGCTATGTTATAACGCTCACACCCGGGACCACCGACACGCAAGGAAATCTGATGACATTTTCTTTGAATGCTGACCCACAAGTTCCGGGAACCTCTGGTGTCCGCCATTTCTATTCGGACCAGACCTCCGTGATCCGCTTCAATCCATCCGTTCCGGCCGGTCCGACCGATCTGCCGATCAACTGACCACGTAGAAAGTAGTCCGTATCCGCTAAGGATTCTCTTCGTTCCTTCCTGCTACACTCTCCCTGTGAACCATCGACGAGTGCGACGCAACGCAATTGCCGCCGTGATTCTTATCGTGGTGTGTGTCAGAGTAAGTGTGTTCGCACGGGTAGAAAAAGATTCCCTCGATCCCGCGAAGACCATTGCCCACTTACTCGAGGAGCACTACCGCCACGCGCAAACTCTTCGCGCCGTGTTTCTGGAGCGCTATAGCGCCGGTCCACGCGACGCGCGCATCGAGTCTGGCACGGTATATTTCAAGCGGCCGGGACGCATGCGCTGGGAATATGAGGCTCCTGAAAAAAAACTTTTCATCGCGGACGGGAAAACAGTCTGGTTTTATGTTCCAGCCGATCGCACCGCAACCAAAGCGCCCATAAAGGAAAGCTCCGACTGGCGAACTCCGCTTGCCTTGCTGACCGGCAGGGCAAATCTCTCCCGATTGTGCAATCGCGTTGACCTGATCGACCAAAAAAACACTCCGGCAGGCCACGCAGTGTTGCGCTGCGTGCCCAAGGGCGAACCCAAAACTGAAAAAGATGCCAAACCGCCGGCCAGCTCCGCATCCGGACAGGATTCCACCGAATTGCCTGGCGCGGTCGATTTCAGCGAAGTTTTACTCGAAGTAAATTCGACGACCGGCGAACTCTCCAGCGTGCGGATCCGGCAAGCCGGCGGAATCGAAATCGAGTACCGCTTTGGCAACTGGGAGGAAGGATTGCCGCTGCCCGAAGAAATGTTTCAGTTTCATCCTCCGTCCGGCGTGGCGATTGTAGATGGCTCCGCGCTTAGTAATGCCTCACACTGAAAACTTTGTTTTGCCAACTGGAACTCCAATATATTCAGCGGCCTAAACCAGGTCGGGCTGTTAATTGAACCAGGCCAACCGTAGTGTCTCAACTTGCCCGGAATGTTATTTCTGTGTGACTATGAGGGAGTTACCCACAACGCACGCAGCCCCGGCTTGGCTTCTGGCATCTAGGAGTTTGAGGTACACTGTCAACATGGCTGAGTTTGTTTGCAAGGTCGCTGATTCCAGCGGACGGGTATATTCGCAGGTAGAGCCCGCCCAGTCGATTGCGGAAGCGCGCCAGAAGCTCTCCGACCGCGGCCTGTTTGTGTATCAAGTTCGCCCCCGTGACGTCATGGGTGGGGCACTAGGCCAGCGCCACGAAAAGAAAGTGCGCGGCGACGACTTCCTCGTCTTCAACCAACAGTTCAATACACTTATTAAGGCTGGAATCCCGATTCTGAAGGCGCTTGACCTATTGGCTGAGCGCGCCGCCGCTCCGCGGCTTCGACCGGTGCTCGGAGAAGTCCGCCGTCTGGTTCGCGAAGGTACGACGCTGTCTGACGCGCTGGAACAGCAGGGCGTTTTCCCCAAGGTCTATACGACTTCCGTCCTGGCCGGAGAGAAGAGCGGAAATTTGTCAGGCGTCCTGGAATATTACATTGCCTACCAGCGCGTGACCACGGGCCTCAGAAAAAAGCTCGTCGCCACATTAATTTATCCGACAATTCTGATATGCGCAGCCGGGCTCATTGTGACCTATCTGGTCAGCTCGGTAATTCCGAAATTCGCAACACTCTACGGCGATTTAAACGTAGCTTTGCCGACGGCGACTCGAATACTGCTGGCGGTCACAGTTACGTACCGGCCGTATTTACTGGGTGCTATAGGCATTCTGGTGATGGCAGCTTTGGCGGCGTTTGTATGGTCGCGGACCGAGAAAGGCTCTTTGTCCCTGGAGCGCATGCGAATGCGCCTCCCGTTAGTGGGAGAAATCATCACCAAATTTCAATTTGCCCAGTTCTGCCGGACGCTATCGACCCTTCTGGCGGGCGGAACTCCCCTTGTTCAGGCCATGGAAACATCGGGGGAAGCGATTCGGGGCCGCCTGGTTTCGGGAGCGATCACGCGCGGTGCTAAGCTGGTCCGTGAAGGACAATCCTTACACGATGGTCTGGCTTCCACGGGCCTCGTACCCGAATTAGCCCTGGAAATGATCGAAGTTGGAGAAGCCAGCGGCGCTCTTGCTCCCATGCTCAGCAGTGTTTCGGAATTCTATGAAGAAGAAGTGAATTCTCAACTGGCGAACATGGTGGCATTGATCGAGCCCGCCATTCTGGTGTTCATGGCAATCTTAATCGCTTTCATTCTGGTGGCCCTATATTTGCCCATGTTCTCATTGTCTGTTGGCGGCCAGGGCTAGGAAATTTTTAATGAGCACAGTAGACCAAGGCGTAGTTAACGCAGCGTCAGACCCGCAAAGCGAACGCGAGAAATCGCTTCGCCTGGCGGAACGCTACCGCTGCCCGTTCGTGGATCTGTTCGAACAGCGAATCGATCCGGAGCTTTTCCGCAGCATTCCCGCCGAATTAATGTTCCGCTTCAACTTCGTTCCCATGGAAGCTCATGGCAATGCTCTGGTGATTGCCGTCGCGGAACCCAGCCAGGTCTTGTTGAGCGACGAACTTCCGCTGCTGTTGGGTAAGAAGCTGATCCTGAAGGTTGCCACTCCGACGCAAATCGGAGACCTGCTGAAGCGCACCGAACAGTCCCAGCGCGTGCTCGATCAGGCAACCGAAGCATTTACGCTGACTGTGGTTGAAGATGAGGAAGAAGCGGACGCGACTCTTTCAGCGGATAGCCTCACACGAGAGTCTGCGGTCAGTCCGGTTGTCCGCCTGGTGGATACCGTTATATTTACCGCGCTCGAGCGGCGCGCATCGGACATTCACATCGAAGCTCGTGACATCGAGGTGGCCGTCAAATATCGAATTGACGGTGTCCTGGTGCATGCCATGGCGCCGATTTCCAAGGATTGGCTTTCCACGATTATTTCGCGCATCAAGGTGATGAGTGAACTGGATATCGCCGAGCGGCGTGTTCCTCAAGACGGCCGATTCCGGGTTCGTTACAAGGGCCGATTCGTGGACTTCCGCGTCTCCATTATGCCCTCCAGCCACGGAGAAGACGCAGTCCTTCGCGTTCTCGACAAGGAAACGCTCTCGGAAAAATTTGCTAACCTCAGCCTGGACGTGGTGGGATTTTCGCAAGAAGATATGCGCAAGTTTCGCAGATACATCCGCGAACCTTACGGAATGGTGTTGGTCACGGGGCCTACTGGTTCGGGAAAGACGACCACCCTATATGCGGCCATCAATGAGATTAAATCCGACGAAGACAAGATCATCACCATCGAAGACCCCGTCGAATACCAGGTTCGCGGGATCACGCAAATTCCCGTCAATGAGAAAAAAGGGCTGACCTTCGCTCGGGGATTGCGTTCCATTCTGCGCCACGACCCCGATAAGATCATGGTCGGCGAAATTCGCGACAATGAAACGGCGCAGATTGCGATTCAGTCCGCGTTGACCGGACATCTGGTGTTTACGACCGTCCACGCCAACAACGTCACAGACGTTATCGGCCGCTTCATCAACATGGGCGTTGAACCCTACAACTTCGTCTCGGCCTTGAACTGTATTCTGGCGCAGCGGTTGGTCCGCGTCGTATGCGTGCACTGCAAGAAGCCGGTGCGTTACTCTCCGGAGGTCTTGCGCGCTTCCGGACTTGATCCTGCTATCTGGGGCGGAGTTCAATTTGTCGAAGGAGTGGGATGCCTGGAATGCTCCGGCACGGGTTTCCGTGGCCGCAGCGCAATCTCCGAGTTGCTGGACTTGTCCGATCATATCCGTGAGATGATAATCAGCCGTCGGCCGACGTCGGAAATTAAGCGTGTCGCGCGCGACGAAGGGATGACTTTCTTGCGGGATTCCGCCCTCGCCAAAGTGCGCGATGGTCTGACAACGCTAAAAGAGATCAACAAGGTGACATTCATTGAGTAACGGCAACAGCATCCGGCAGGGAATTTATCAGAGTCCGATCGTTCGCCGAATGGCGCGCTGGTTTGACGCCGTTCCCCACCCGATGATTGCCTGTGAAATCGCCATGGATTATGTCGCTGCGGCGCGCTGGGCGCGCACAGGGATGGGCCTCGATGGCTTCGCCGTGGAAGCGCTTCCGCCCGGATCTATTTTGCCGACGGCGGCGGAATCCAATTTGATTCATGCCGATGAAGTGCGTGCCGCGGTAGGCCGCGTGTTTTCCCGCCTTCGCGCCAAGGACGAAGAAGTCGCGCTACTGGTTCCAGACGCTGTGATTCGCGTGTTCGTGCTGCACTTCGACGTTTTTCCGAGGAAGGCCGAGGAAGCAATTCCCATGCTTCGCTGGAGGCTCAAAAAGAGCGTTCCGTTTGAAGCCGAGGAAACACTGATCTCCTACATGCGCCAGGCTCCGCGCGGCGATGGAGTGGATATCGTTACAGGCCTTGCAAGATTGCGAATTGTCCGCGAATATGAATCGCTTGTGGAATCGGTGGGAATGTCGCCTGGTGTGGTCATGAGTTCGACCTTGGCTGCGTTGCCGCTGCTGTCGGATGGACGGCCGTCCCTACTGGCGCGCGTCGCGGGTTCAACGCTGACCACGGCTATCGTTCGGGAGGGAGTGTTGTGCGGCTACCGCTGCATTACTTTGCCCGCCGATGCCATGCACTTGACTCCGCAGGCTCTGCTCGATGAAATTTACCCGTTGACGGCGTATTACCAGGATTCATGGAGCGAGGGAATTGCTCAGGTGCGATTGGCAGGCCTTGGCGAGCGCACCGAGGAATTTCGCGAACCGCTCGAGCGCGAATTGCATTGTCCTGTGGGATCCCTGCTGAATGGGGCGTTGACAGAGGGAAGAGTTCGTGACGATGAGCAGCCACTTGCCGAACGCGACCTAGATGCGCTGATCGGCTGGACGCTAAATCGCGGCGCCTAACGGGCGTGGGCTCTACTTGGAGCCCGCCAGAATAAAATATTGGCATCCGTACTTAAGAATAATGAAAGTGTGCGGGAACACCGGCGCACGGGCGCCGGAGCCGCGCTAGAATACGAAAGGAAATAGCGATCCGATGAAGGTACGTCTTAATCTTGCAACTTCGCCGCTCGAAAGCAATCGCCGCTTCGCCGTGAGCGCGACAGTGATTGGAACTCTGGGTCTCCTGGCATTGCTGGCGCTATCCTGGAATGCATTCAGCGTTTGGAGATCCGAAAAAGTTACCCGCGCGCGGCAGGCCACCCTGGAAAGTGAGATTGCATCTCTGGAACAACAGCGTCAGTCACTGGCGACATTCTTCGACCAGCCTGAAACTGTGAAGCGCCGCCAACGCGCCGCCTACTTGAATGCGCTGATCCAGCAAAGAGCTTTTCCATGGATCAAAATTTTTATGGACCTGGAAAAGATACTTCCCGAAGGCGTGCGCGTCGTTAGTATTGAACCGAAGTTGGCGGGTGATAGCGTGCAGTTGCATTTCACCGTCAGCGCTTTGAGCGATGAAAGTAAATTGAAGTTTTTGAAAACGCTGGAAACTTCGCCTGAGTTTTCGCAGATTCAGCTTTTGAACGAATCAAACGCGGGGCGAGCCGACCAGGGAGATCGCGTCATGCTGGTGCTGCAGGCCCAGTATTCGGTTATTTAGAGTGTTTGATTATTTAAGATGAGCACAATTATTCAACAACGGAAATCAATCGTGCGCTGGGGACTCATTGTCATTCTGGTGCTTGACGTTATTCTTCTCGGCGTCAACTACAAGCTGAACGAAGGGCCGAGAATCGCCCCTGAGGAAGTAAAGCGTCTGGAATTGATGGAAAAATCCTACCGCGCGGACAATGCGCGGCTCAATAAATTCCGCGCGGAGCTTCCCGCAGACGAAAAACAGTGGGATGAATTCTTTACCACGCATTTCCGTCCCGCGGGCGCTGGTTATTCCGCGGTCAGCGAAGACCTTGGACAGTTGTCGCATTCGGCTGGTTTGCGCACCGACTCAATTTCCTTCCACCAGCATAGCCCCGATGCCAGAGGGCTAATCGAAATTGATATAGCAACCGCGGTCGAGGGAGATTACGAAAGCCTGGTGAATTTTTTGGATAAACTCGAGCATTCGGAACACTTCTACGTTTTGGATGGAATGTCGCTGGGGTCCAGCACTGCGGGGAAAATTCGCTTGAACATACAACTGAGGACTTATTTCCGGACCTGACATGTCGCGCCGCAACCAAATGATCGCTCTCGGTGTGCTCCTTGCCATTCTAGGCGTCACGGTCTATTTCCGTTTTCAGACGCCGGACGATAACGCCAAGACTTCCTCGGTGTCCGGATTATTTACGCCTATCAACGTGGACAATCCGGCGCTGCGCCTGGATGTGCTGCAACGTTTCCTGAGTTTGAAATACCAAGGTGGCCACCGGAATATTTTCGTGGCTACGCTGCCTCCGCCTCCTCCTCCGCCGACGCCCGTGACCCCGGTGAACACCGCGCCTCCAGTCCCCAGCGGGCCACCGCCTCTGAATGTCGAGGCGAAGTATTTCGGGTTCGTGAGCGATTCCAGGGGAAGTTACCGCCGCGCGTTTTTCGCGACCTCCAATAATGAGGAAGTTTTTGTAGCGGGAGAAGGCGACACCCTCCTGGGGCGTTTCCGCGTCGTGAAAATTACGTCCACGACGGCTGATCTTGAGGAAGTCTCTTCGGGACGCCGCGCTACGCTGACTCTGGAAGAAGCAGGGCCGAACGGGTAATAGCCATGCTGCAATCGAAAAGCAACACGCAACGCAAGAAGCAAGCTGGTTCCGCCCTCTTGATGGTCGTGTTCATGGTCGCGACCATGCTGCTTCTGACCTCCACGGCCATCTTGCGCATTGATACGCAAGGCCGACGCGAACGCGAAGCGGAACTCGCTTGGCGCGGGGAGCAATACCAGCGTGCGATTGGCATGTATTTCCGAAAGTTCGGAAAGTATCCAACCAAGATTGAAGATCTCGTCAAGCAAACCAATGGAGTGCGCTTTCTTCGTCAGGCTTACCCTGATCCCATGAATAAGACGGATGGGAGCTGGCGCTTCATATACGTCGGCCCGTCAGGACAATTAATCGGAAGTCTTCGCCACACCAGTTTGCTGCAAAGTTTGGTTTCGACTCCGACACTGCCCGGTGCTTCACCACTGTCTTCCAGTTCTCTAACAACTCCGGGAACTTCACCAACATCGGGCCCTGGAGGAGCAACCGGCAGCGCGGCCTCTCCTTTTAGCCCAATCGGACAACAAAGCACTTCGCAGGGACTCAATCAATTTGGGCCGATGGGGGCGGGCGCCCAGCCACAACCGCTGCAAGGGGCGGTCATCGGTGGAAACATTATTGGTGTTGCCAGCAAAATGAAGGAATTGTCGCTACGTGTTTACCGGGGTGGCGATACATATGAGACCTGGGAATTTATCTGGAATCCGCAAACGCAAATAGCTATCCCAAGTCAGGGTGCGAATCCGCTTGCGCCCCCGGCACCAACCACTGGTCCGGCGGGTGCCCCCTCAACCAATGGTCTCACTCCCGGACAGCTTGCCCCTGGACCGCTGCCCCAGGGAGGCCAGCCAACGCAGCAGCCGCCAACCGATACTCAAGGCGGCGGGACTCCGCAACCCCAAAATCCACCTGGCCAGTAATCTCCCACATCTTGAGTAGCACAGGCTTCAGCCTGTGTGGTTTTGACTTTCGCAGCATCCAGCAAAAATGTCACAGGCTGAAGAGTCTGGGTATTTTGACTTCTACCACTCTAAGCGAAAACCACACAGGCTGAAGCCTGTGCTACCGGTGTGGATTTGACTTTACTGCAAGGCCAAAGGATGGTTGGAGGATTTCAAAGTCGCATTAAATTTTTCCGTAACGCGGCGGACGTAATTGCGCGTCTCGCGGTAGGGCGGGACGCTGCGGAATTGTTCGACGCGGTCCGGACCGGCATTGTATGCCGCGAGGGTCAATTTCAGGTCTCCGTTGTAGCGCAGCAAAAGTTCCTTCAAATAATGCGTGCCAGCGTCAATATTTTGCTTGGGGTCAAAAATATTCTTAACGCCAAAGCGCGCGGCCGTATTCGGCATCAGTTGCATCAGTCCGCGAGCGGATTTCACGGAGACGGCATTTGGATTGAAGTTGGACTCTACGGCGATCACGCTCGCCACTAGTTCCGCGGCAACGCCATGCGTGAGTGCCGATGACGCTATAAAGTCCGCGAAAGGAACATCCAGCAACTTCACTTTGACAGGGAGAAATGTGTCTTCGGGGTCGATTCTCAGCAGGGAAGCAGCGGGAATTTCGAGCATTCCTCCCGGCATGGTCAGGCGGACCGTTTCTCCGATAGTTTCGTAGCCGGTGATGTGCAGGCGCTGCCCGGATTGCAGCACCGCGTAGTCCGCGCGGGCAATGGGCGCTAATGCCGCACACAGAATCGCAGCAACGACAGCAGCGCGCTTCGCCGCCGCCCACGGAAATGGCATCAGTCTGAGATTCTCAACGCGCATAGGCCTCGATCGCGGCTGCCACGCCGCCCTCGTCGTTCGTGAGAGTCTCACGCCAGCCCAGCGATTTCAATTTCGGTACGCTATTTGCCATCACGATGGGGAGCCCAGCATATTCGAGCATCTCGCGGTCATTCAGGTTGTCTCCGATGGCCATGACGTCTTCCCGGGACCAGCCGCGTCTCCGCACCCATTCCGCCAACGTCGACCCTTTCGAACACCCAGGAGAAATGACGTCCACCAGGCCAAAGTCGCGTTCCTCGTACAGTGTGACGGCCAGAGAGTACTCGTGGGCGAATGGCAGACCCGCCAGGGCGGCTTCAAGCGAGCGCGCCTGGCTGACCCGCCCGGTAAACATCACCTGGATGGGATCTTCGGTGAGGCATTCGAGTATCGGAAAAACTTCAGCGATAAACTCCCTGTTCCGCTTGAAATACCCGCTGCGGAGCGGATCCTCCCAATCAATTCGTTCGAAAATGAGCTGATTTTCGCGCGGCCGGTCAAAGCAGATCGACGCCATCTCCCGAAATTGTGGAGTAGTTTCAATCACGCGCCGGGCGACATCACTAGGCAATCGGTGGATCAGCCGCGTCCTTCCGTCGCTCGATTTAACCATGGCGCCATTATTCACAATCATGGTCAAGGGGCAGGGAATCTGCCGTGCAATCGGCATCGCGAAATCATAGCGGCGTCCCGTAACCAGAGCGATTTCAATGCCGCGCGCTGCGGCGTCCAAAATCGCTTGCCGATTAATGTCCGGAAGCTGGGACCGCGCGTCCAGAAGGGTACCGTCGATGTCCAATGCAATAAGCCGAATCGGCATGCCGATATTTTACCGTGCCAGGGGGCCAAGAGCCACAGGGCGCCAAGAGAAGTGTGCCGAGGTTGTAGCCCCGCCTTCAGGCTTGCACTGTGCCAGCAAAAACAATGTCGCCCTGAATTCGGGCACACAGTCCTTTTCAGAGTTTAAGAATCTTAGCCGCTGTGCCGCCCAGGATCATCTTGCGTTGCTCGGGGTTCAAGCGAAGTTCGTCGACCACTTGCACCGGATGCTCGTAACCAACTTCGAAGCAATAGTCGCTGCCCAGCATGATCCGGTCTACGCCTACTTGGGAAATGACATATTCCATGAGCGGTTTTGAGTGCGTGATCATATCGTAGGTGAAACGGCGCAAGTACGCGCTTGGGGTTTGCGCGGAGCGTTTTGCAGCGGGAATTACTTTCCATCCATGATCGAGACGTCCAATCAGAGTGGGCAAAACGCCGCCGGCGTGCGGCAACGTGAACTGAAGTTTTGGATGACGATCCAGCACTCCGCCAAAAATCAGATGGCAAGCCGCAACAGTTGTGTCCAAGGGAAAGGCCACCAAATTTGGGAAAGAGTATGGCTGCAACCGCTTGCCGCCTACGGCAGGCGCCAGGGGGTGCAGAAAAATCGGCAGATCGAGCGCCTCGATGCGCGAAAAAACGGGTTCGAACAGCGGATCGTCGAGATCGCGGCCGTCGATATTGGTGCCCATATACACGCCGCGCACGCCGGGGAGCTTGCTGACGCGATAAAGCTCGTCGCTGGCTCGGTCGGGATCGAGCATGGGAAGAGTTGCCAGGACCACAAAGCGGTCCGGATGGGCTTGATGCGCCGCGACGGCGGCGTCATTCCACGTCCGGGCAAGTTCCGAGGAAAGCTTGCCGTCCGGCCAATACGTCATCGGTCCAGTGAGCGAAAGTGCATGGACTGCCACGCCTTGCGCGTCCATATCGGCAAGGCGTTGTTTCAGGTCGATAAATTTAGTGGGCAAAGGCCCGCTCGACTGGCTGGGCGTCTTGAAGTAGAAGCCCTCATCGGCCATGTGGAACTCTGAATTGAAACGCTTGTCTTCATCATTGAATAGGTCAAGGTAGGCTTGCGGGAAATAGTGAGCGTGGATGTCGATCGCGCGGACTCCCGCTTTTGCCGCCGGTTGAGCGAGGGCGTCTGTTACTCCGCTTACGGAAGTGACCGCTGCGGCCAAACTTCCTTGCAGGATTTCCCGGCGTGACAATTGGTGCTGGCAGCCGCATCCGTTACCCAGTTTCATGATGGCGCCTCCAGAAGTTTGTTCCGCGAAATATTTGTTGTGCTTTGTCTTAGGCAAGACCATACGGCGGCAGGGGCACGGCGTCAAGTTCGCGCCGAACAGCAAATTTGTGGTGGAGTCGCGGCTTCAGGGCCGGAAGGAATCAGAGTCCTGCATTATCTGGATTGAAGCATGAGCACGAGTTCTTCCTTCTGCTCGATTTCGTTCACAACGATGGGACACTTTCCTGAGGGCTGGGGCTTGATGTCATGCACATACTCGAAATCGAATTTGATGTCCGACTGAAAATGCGTTTCCATCAAACTTCGCAAATCCGCTTCCGTCTGTGCTGAATAGCTGGCTTTGCGGATCACCCGAAAAAGGATTTTGTCATCGGGCTGATAGACCACCTGAAACTTTTCAACGTCCTGGCTTTGACGTCCAACCATGAATGCGTGGCACCAGAACCCGGGCTCAATCATGCGGCCATCCTTGGTCTTGAATACATCTCCGATCCGGCCCAGAACGCGCTTGAGCACGCTCAGCGAACGTCCGCAAGAGCAAGCCTCTTCTGTAAACTCGGCCAGATCACCGATTCGATATCGAAGAAAAGGCATCGGCGACGCATTCAATTGAGTGACCAGAATATTTCCGGGGCTGGTCTTACCTCCGCCGGCGCCCATGCCTTCCAGTTCCACAATGTAATTTTCCTGATTCACATGCATGGAGCCGTGCGGGCATAGGATTGCAATATGGCCGACTTCTCGGCTGCCGTATAAGTTTGTTACTGGACAGTCAAAGACTTCGGTCAGGAGATTTTTCTCATGTTCGTACAGCGGGGCCGCCCATGAAATGACGAGCTCTGGAGTGCAGGGCGCAATATTCTTGTTAACACGCTGCATATAGCGGGCCAGGCCGGTCAGCGCGAGCGTGCAGCCCCACAAAACGCGCGGCCTGAACTTGCGAATACTCTGAAGTGAAAATTCGTAATCATCATCGGACATGAAAATCCCGGGGAGGATCATCTGGTTCCAGTACATTTTTCTGATCGTCCGGCGCAGGCTTTTCGCCGGGTACAAAGTGGAAACTCCGGTCATGCGGGCCTCTCTAACACCCGGGGGAAGACCAAACCAGCGCTTTAGCCTCAACTCGTGGGCCCAATTGAGCGCCGTCGTTGATCCATCATCGTAGAAGACCGTCGGAGTTCCGGTTGAACCCGTGGAAGTATTACGAACCAATTTGTGTCTGCGGAATCTTCCAAAAAGGACAGGTAATCCAGGATGCTGTGGGGCTCGATCGGCAGCTAAGGCGGAATCGCGGTAGCGAACGTCCACCATTTCGAGCCGGTGATTGATGACGTCCTTGCGGCTGAGAGGCGGGATATGCCGGAGATCTTCGAGAGATTTGATATCGTCCGGCACAAGTCCAATTTCCTTGAATCGTTTGGCGTAAAAAGGATTCCAGACGTAAACATGCCGCAAGGTCGCAAGCAGTTTTTGAAATTGCAGCTCCCGGAGCGCCTCTTTCGAGTACCATTCGGAGGCCAGCAATTTCCGGTAACGGCCCAAAATATTTTTGCGGTTCAGAAAATAGTTAACGGCCGGGAAAGAGGCCCTCCCGACCAGAAATTGATCGATATCTTCGACAAAACTCAACCGCGGAACCTCTTGCATCGCCATCTTTCAAGCGAAAAGAATTTCTGATAATGGATATTGGCAAGCTCGGTGAATCCGACGGACCTCGTAAGTCTCAAGGAGGCCGTGTTGGTGCAAAGTGTTCCTCCGTACAACCGGCGAAAACCTCGTTTCCGAAGTTCTTCAAATATTCTGTAGCGAAGCTGAGATCCCAGGCCTGTCCTGCGAAACTCTTTTTTCACTGCAATGTGTTCTGACCAGGCGTCGCCTCGTCGGAGCTTCCGTTGAAGGTTTACCAGGATCAGCGTGGCCTGCCGAAAATTGATGAGGTTGAATCCCGCCATCTTATTTCCGTCGAGTGCCACCATGCACAATTGCCCAGCGGCGATTTTGTCCTTCAACTTGCCCTGCATCCATTCGGCAATATCTTCGACGCCCGCGATCATGTCCACATTTTGAACGGTCAAAATCTTAAAGGTAAAGTTGTGCGGGTTAAAATCCTGCGGCACTTTCGCTTTGTTGAGGTCAATTCGATAAAGACGATAGACCTGCTGAAAATAAATGGCCCGAAGCAGATAGGCAGCGGTCTTCTTGAGTGCCACCAGCCACCCGTAGTCGTCCACATTGCGTTGTACTTTGTGGGACAGCCGACTCAGCCCGGGCGCCGAAATTCCGGGGCTGTAGCGTTCCACGGGAACTCCGGTCAGAACATTTGCCTCTGACTTGGGACTGCCCGGGACATCACCTTGTGCCATGTGCGCGCACCGTCGCTAACTTTCTGCTCGCTCAACTTCAAGATTTGCTCGAAACAAAACGGCGCGTCGTCTTGAAGATTTTTCCTATCGTAATGCGATACAAATATCGTATTGCGATATATATAAAGTATGCCAAGGCCGTCGGATGCGAGCAAGGTCGTGTGTCCTTCTCGTTATGTTTTTATCTCATTAAGAGTGTATAAGGATTATATAAAGACTGGGGCGCCCGGCAGAAGCAAGACACCAGTCCTACGTTATCTTTGGACTGAAAGAGGGGTAAACCTTGTATGGCCTCCCGACCATAGAGTCATCTAAGAATCGAAAGACCGCTCGCCCAGCAGTCGGTAGCGAGGTGACGAATTATGAGCGATGCGTTGTCGACTTATTTACACGATCATTTGGCGGGCGCAATGCAGGCGGTTGAACTCGTCGAAGCAATGCGGGACGAATATGAAGGCAAGCCGCTCGGACTGTTTGCGGCAAAGATTCTGGAGGAGATAGAGGCTGACCGGGACGTGCTGAAAAAACTTGCCGAACGAGTGGGCGCCGGCTCAAGCAGTCTCAAGGAACTAACGGCGTGGTTTGGAGAGAAACTGAGCCGGCTGAAGTTGCGCCGGGGAGGAGAATATGGCCTGGGACTGTTAGAATCACTGGAATTTCTCACCCTGGGAATCCGCGGGAAATGGGCGCTGTGGCGAGCCGTCGCTACAATCGCTTGCGTCGATCCTCGACTGGATGGCATCGATTTCGAACAGCTCATCGATCGTGCCGAATCGCAGTATGACACAGTTGAGGAACTGCGCTTGGAGACCGCGCGCAACGTGTTGCCGATGGCTCAAGCACGCGTCGCCGGCCAGACTCGAACGTCCTGAAGTTTCGCGAAATGCAACAAGGGAGAGATCTGGGGAAGGGCCAGATTCAACGGCGCAGTCATTGTGTTCTTAGCAATTTCAGCCTCCGCAGGCTGTAAGGGCCAAGGTCGATGGTGAATCTCCGAACGATAAATGCGTTGTGAAAACTCCGCATACAAACAGTAGCGTTCAGTGAGCCAATGCTCGAGAGTTCCGCGATCAGCCTCAAAAACATTCCCCGTGGCTCGATATCGACCTTTGAAGACTGCTTGTGTTTCGCCGCGATGCACACGGCGGCTGCTGCTGTACGAAATCCATCCATCTTTTTCGACGAGCTTCATGGTTGCATGGAA